>Ga0070762_10000063_pt1 | contig 31841 bp, 41 predicted proteins | sample HubBroMetageREF2_FD_66726 | JGI IMG/M metagenome (GOLD analysis project Ga0070762, IMG submission 66726) | Reference soil microbial communities from the Hubbard Brook experimental Forest, New Hampshire, USA - Hubbard Brook CCASE Soil... | ecosystem: Environmental > Terrestrial > Soil >...
TTCTGTTGTTGTTCCCGATCCCGCGCTCACTCCGGAACCGTCCATAGAACCATCGGTCCCTGGGGAAAAGACTGTTCCGGTGTCAGTGATGGTACGAGAGATTTCGCCGCTCCGCGCCAAAGTGCGCGAGACTGAGGCGGAATTGGCGAATAGCCGGCGCACGATTGCCGAGCAGAACGAATTGCTTTCGCGGCTACAGAAGCCCGGCGATCAGCAGCCGCCGGTTCGCCAGGTACAAGAGCCGCAATCCGACGACGTGGACCGCCGTGCTGCCGAGATTGTCTTTCAACGGGACGCCCAGCAAGTCAGTGAGACCGGCCTGAAAACCTATGGCCAAGGTTGGGTCGATGCCGTTAATGCACTCAATGCCTATGGCGTGAATTCTGCGGATTTTGTTTCCTCCGTCATTGAAATCGACCGCGCCAAGGCCCACGAAATCATGCACGCGATTGCGCAAGATGGCGAAAAGGCGATTGCGCTTGCAAATATGTCGCCTGCGCGTAGGATTGCGGAAATCACGAGGATGGCAATGGCTCCCGCGACCGAAAAAACTCCCGCAGTCGAGCCGCCCAAGACGCCTGTGGTTGCAAAAACCGTAAGCCGAGCTCCCGCGCCGCCACCGCCGGTCGATCCGAGTGCGTCGAAAGTTGTGGATTGGCGCAGCGACGATGCGAGCGACGATGACTTTACGAAGGGTTTTAACGAAATGATGACGAAGCGCTCTGCGCGTCGTTAAGAACTGAGAATCGACCGTATCAGGCGGAATCCTGAGTTAGTATCCGCGCCGTTGCGCTGCGACCTGAGCATTATCAGGGTTTCCCGCCCTTGTCCGCGTCGGGACCGGACAAACACCGCACAGCAATGTGCTCCCAGAAACAAATGCGCCGGTGATGGCGCGCTGATTCTCAGGAGCCATCCCGATGGCGAATAATATCCTCACACCGAGCATGATTACTCGGTATTCCATTCGTATGTTTCTGAATACGAATTATTTCATCCAAAACGTCTCCCGCCAGTTCGAATCGCAATTCGGGATCGAAGGCGCGCGAATCGGTGCGCAGTTGCGCATTCGTTATGCCAACCAATATACCGTCACGGACGGCCCCGGCATCGCGATCCAGGATACGACCGAACAACAATTCCTGCTCACGGTTGCGACGCAGCGTCATGTGGACGTGGCCTTCACGTCGGCGGAAACGACCTTGGACGTAGACGATTATATGGAGCGTATCGTTCTGCCCCGGGTCAATGCACTCGCGGCAAACGTAGCTCTCCAGGTCATGGTGAATACCGCGACGGCTTGCAGAAATGCGACCGCCAATGTGGACGCCAACAACAACATCCTGCCGATCACGGATGGGCCGATTGCGCTCGCGCGTGCCCTTTTGGAAGAAAACTCCGCGCCGAACTTTGGCGAAATGGGGATGCGCAAAGTCGTTCTTGCTCCCCGTTCCGATACGCGGCTGCAACAGTCGCTCCGCGGTCTTTTCAATCCGGTCGAATCGATCTCTCGCCAGTACAACACCGGCATGATGTATGAGGCGTTGCAGTTCCGTTTATTCGAAGATCAGTCGGTGGTCTCTCATACGACGGGTTCGCTGGCGACGGCAACCGTTAACGGTGCGACCCAGACCGGCAGTGCTCTCACTGTCAATGCATTGGGTGGAACGATCAATGCCGGCGACGTCTTTACCATCGCGGGTGTGAATGCGGTCAATCGCGTAAACTATTCGAGTCTCGGAACGCTTGCACAGTTTGTCGCCCTCCAAAATGCAGCGGCAGGCGCCACGCAAATCTCGTTCTATCCGCCAATCGTGCCCCCGGCTTCGAATGTGCCGTATGCCGGGCTGCCTTACACCCCGCAGCAGTATCAGACGGTCACGGCGTCGCCGGCCAATAACGCGACGATTACGCCGTTTGCCAATGCGAGCGTGACTTATCGCGAGAATCTGGCATATGCGCCGGATGCGATCACGCTCGTTATCGCGCCGCTGTGGATTCCGCCAAATGAGAAGGGCGTGATTGCCGCTGCGAGACACGAATATGATCGTCTATCGATGCGTAGCCTTGTCTGTTACGAACCGACAACGGATCAGCCGATCGACCGTTTGGATATTCTGTTCGGTAGCGGCGTGCCGCGGCCGGAATGGATCGTCCAGGCGATGGACTCAACGCCGTAAACGAGAATCGTACCTTCCGCAGCTAGGAGAGGCCGCACTCTGCGCAGACACGCCCCCGATCCGGAACGATTCTCGGGCTCATGGTGTTTACGGAAATCGAGGGGAGAAAGTGCAGTCGCCGAATATCTGAAATGAGTCGGGTTACGGCGCCTGCATCGGTCAAAGAATTATAGGAGACTCCCATGGCTTTCGATCCTGAGAATCACGAAATCGATCCACAAAGTGGGTTCATGGTGCACAAGGATACGGGCCATCCGATTGGCCTTGTTCCGCCGCCGCTGCATTCTCCGCACGATATTGAGTGGCCGAAATGGGTGAAGGTCCACGACAGCCATATTCTGCGCAAGAAGGTCGATGGCGCTCCCGATCATGTGAGCGTTCCGGCATATCCGGAATATCATGTGGATCGCCTGACGGGGGACGTGAGCGTGTTGGTTCACGATGAGGATCAGGAAAAAGTCGCCACGGCGGAAGCCGTAAAGGCTGATGACGATCAGAAGCAATTACCCGGTCTCGACGAACAGGTGCGCCGGCAAGTGCATCAGGATGTTGAACTGACTGAGCGCGAGCAAGCAGCAGCCGTGACCGCTACGATTCAGCGTGAACGCGAGAAGGTCGAAGCTGAGGAAACCCGCCGCCGCATGGCCGAGGATGAAGCGCGGCGCGCGGAGAACCTGAAAACCGCTGCGGACATTGCCGCGGCCGATCAAGCGGCGTTGGATGCTCAGATGGGTGCTCCCGTCAGCGAGGAACGCCGTCGTATCCTCGCCGAAGAGGCTGCGCGCAAGCCAGCTGTCACGTAACGTCACCAATCAACCGGAGAGTTGCCTATGCCCTTTGTTCTGCCGTCCCGCCGCGAGGTAGGACACCTTGATCCCGCAATCGCTGGGGAAGGTGCAAAAGTCATCATGTCTGATGGTGACGTGATTACTTACAATCCCCCGCCGCCGAAACCCGTGATGCCCGATTGGTCCACGATCAAATCCATTCGGCATTATTTCAATCGGACGGATTATCGGGTTTGGCCGGCGTGGCTCTATCATCCGAAAGATCAGCCGCGCTTGATCAAGACGGCGGATGAGGCGGCAGAGCTTGGCGTCTGTTATCGCGAATCGACCATCGATGAAAAGGGCCGGTATGGTCGCGATCATGTGTGGGACTGGCAGGATGATTGCCAATGGCGCCCGCAGCCTTGGCCCGGTACTCAGAAATTCGATCCGTTCAAAGCTGAGCAGGGCAAGACGTATATTGCCTCTCCGATCAATCCGACAATTGCTCAGCACGATCTTGCGGCGCTTTTGATTCCGCAAGTGGCGGCGGCGGTTGCACAGGCTCTGAAAGCCTCGGGACCGGCTGCTCCGGCTAGCGTCGATGCGGCGCAATGGGAGCAGTTTTTGGCTTTCCAAGCGTGGCAAAAATCGACGGAAGTTGTCGGCGATGCCGTACAGCGTGCGGCCCAGCCGGAAGCGCCTGGGCTCGGTTTGCAGGGCGGCGGTGCTCAGACTGGCCCCGACGCCGAACGCGCTGCATGGGAGGCGGCGGCCGAACAGAAGGGCATCAGAATCGACCGGCGCTGGTCGCTTGAACGCTTGAAGTCCGAGGTCGAAAAGGCGGCTTGATGTCATGGCAATGCCTCCCGCAGAACCGGCCCTCCCGGTCGATACCTGTGGGGCATTGCTGACAAATGCCCTGATCGATGGGGGAATCGTCGGTGTAGATGAAGCAATCGAGCCGGCGATTCTCAATCGGGCATTTACTCAGGCCAATTGGCTTTTAGCGCAATGGGCACGCAAGCGTTGGTTGGTTTATCGGATTCAAGACTACTCTTTCGTATGTACCGGCGCGTTGAATTACAGCGTTGGGTTAGGACAGACAGTTAATATAAATCCCCGGCCTGATCGTTTGGAATATGCCTTCTTGCGTTTTCTGAATCAGTCTCCGCCCAGCGGTTTGTTTGTCGATATCCCGTTGGATATTATCCAGTCGCATGAGGATTATTCGCGGATTGCAGTCAAGAATGTCGGGACCTTGGCGTGGCGGATTTTCTACGATCCGGTGTGGCCGGTGGGTTTGTTGTTTCCGTGGCCCGTTCCGCAATCGACGATTTATGAAATTCATGTGGGGTTCAAGGTGGTCCTTCCCCGTTTTAGTTCTATTCAGCAGCCGATAAACTTTCCGCCGGAATATGAATCTGCGATGAATTGGTGCCTTGCACGCCGCTTTCGTGCAACATATCAAATGCCTGCCGATCCTGAAATTAACGCGCTGGCGCGGGATGCGCTAAATGTCATCCGTCTCGCAAATCAGGCGGTTGGGGTATTGAGGATGCCGAGTTTCCTGCGTAATAGAAATCGTGGGTACGACTACCGAGGCGACTCGGACTCTTACTGAGAACAAGGAGACTGCAAATGTTCAGAACGCTTCGGGATATGCTGTTGGGTGCGTTTGTTTGTGCTGCTATCGGCGCGGCGGTTGCTGCGGTAGGGACGCCTCCCGGTACAGGTCCGGGCCTTGTTGACGGCGCGTGGCTCAATGGCTTGGCAGGTGGTCAGAATTACACCTATCAGTCGGGAATTTCCGCCGCTGGTACGACGCAAGCAACCGGAACTCAGTTGCCGACAAATATCTATCTGATCGAGATTGATACCGTCGCGTCGAGTACGGGAGTCAATCTGCCTCCCTGTATACCCGGCACACAGATACAAATCTACAACAACGGCGCCAACACGCTCACGATCTATCCGGCGGTCGCGAATAATCCTATCACGGCGGCGCAGGATACGATCAATAACACAACGTCGATCACTCTTAATTCTCACGTTGCTACGTCGCCGGCATGTGCGAAGGCTGGGGTCTGGTACGCATCCTAAACGAACATGGCGGCAAGCAAGAAACGCAAAGAACGTCGGGCGGCTGAGCGGGCGCAGCGATTAGCGGCACCCGCTCCTGCTGTTGTGGAGGTAGTCCATGCGAGTTCGCCCCCAATATTACGGTTGGTACGATCCGAAAGCGTTTCTCTACCGGTTGAGTCGACTGCCGCCGGACGCGCCAGTGAGGATATCTCTGCCGTTCCAAAAGAAGAGCGATCTGACGGAATTTCTCGACAAGAGAAAAGCGACGGTCTTGTGGTCGCCACCATTGCCGATAGACCTGCCAAACGATCTATCATCGTTGATTCCATCCCCCACAATCTTGTAAGGCGCAGTTTCGACGCGGACGAAATCAATCCAATTCTCAATGATCCGTCCGTCTTTAAATATGCGGCTTATGAAGGACTAAGCTCATTTGATCTAAGTCCCTTGTTAGCTGACAAACGGAACGTTTTGTTGATGGCCGATCATGGGGGGATGGTCTTTCATTGGCAGGCGCTTGGAGTTTATCAGGTCCACACGAATTTTCTTAAAGTGCCGCGCGGCTATTCAGGTCCAGGAACCTATGTCCTTAATGCTTGTCGCGCGGCTTATCGGTGGATGTTTACACATACCGATTGCGTCACTTTGCTCACATTAATTCCGGCTCATAATCGTGCAGCAGCAATGTTTGCTCCGATGGCTGGATGGACGAAGGAATTTGAACGCACTGCCGTTTGGCCGTCCGTGGAGGATGGACTAGTGAATATGTCGTTCTTGGCGCTGCGTTACGACGATTGGGTGCGCAAGACGCCCGAACTTATGCTTTCGGGCAGAGACTTTCACGATCAGTTGGAACGTGAATTCGAGCGCCATGGCGCACAGGACAAGAAGCATCCCGATGAAGGCTGTCACGATCTTCATGTGGGGGCTTGTTACGAAATGATCCGAGGGGGTCAACTCGACAAAGCCGTGATTCTCTATAATCGCTGGGCGCAATTTGCCGGCTATGGATCGATTGAAATTGTCTCACATAATCCTGTCGTGCTGAACATTGGGACGTGTTTGATCCAGATTTACGGCGACACTTTCAAAGTTTTGAAGGTGTACTGATGGCTCAGATTGCACTCAATTCCGGGGCTTATAGTTCGGAATCTATAATTGCAAATGCGCAGAGGGCCGTGAATCTTTTCAGTGAAAAGAATCCAGCGAATACGACTCCAACGTTCCCAACGACGCAATATGTCCGCCCCGGATTGAAGCCATTAGGCGCCCCTCCCGTTCTGGGATTATCGCGGTGTCTCTATGGAGCAACAAATGGCGACGGCTATGCCATTATCGGGCAGACGGTTTATTACATCGATCCGAATTGGAAATTTACTGCGCTGGGAAATCTAATCGCCAATAAGGGCACCCCTGCTTCTATGGCGGATAATGGAAAAAACATCATTCTCGTCGATGGGTCGCCTCAGGGATATACGATCAATTTAACTGGAATTCCCTTGCGCGTCATGACGCAGATTGCCGATCCCAATTTTCAGGGGTCCGACCGTGTCGATTTTATTGATTCGTTTTTAATTTTGAATGTTCCTGGAACCAATCAGTGGTATTGCACACTTTCGGATGATATTACATTCAATGCGCTTTATATTGGAGTCAAGACCGCGTGGCCCGATAATATTCTCTGTGTCGTCGCTATCGAGCGCGAGGTTTGGATTTTTGGTCCGAAGAAGAGCGAGCCTTGGTTTAATGCCGGTGCCACGCCATTTCCGTTTCAGATTCTTCCTGGAGTGATTATCGAACAGGGATGTGCGGCAAAGTATTCTCCGGCGAAGATGGATACGAACGTTTATTGGTTGTCACAGAGTCCAGAAGGCGCGCGGATGGTAATGAGGGGGAACGCGCAGAATGTGGCGCAACGAATCTCGACTCATGCCATTGAAAAAGAGTTTTTGAAATATCCGCGCGTGGACGATGCCGTTGGTTCTGTTTATCAGATAGAGGGTCATTCATTTTACGAATTGCACTTTCCGACTGCCGACAAGACGTGGGCAGTCGATCAGGCGACGGAACAATGGTTTGAGGATTGCTCCATCGATAATAATGGAGTCCTTCATCGTGCCCGGAATGCTTTTACAACCTATCTTTACGGCAAGAATGTCGCTCTCGATTGGGCAACCGGTCAATTGTATGAGATTGATCTAAATACGTTTACTGACAATGGTCAGGTGATTCTCTGGATCAGGTCGTTTCCGCATTTTACCAATGAACTGAAATACGTGAATCAGGCCGCAATTGTTGGGGATTTTATTATTGGTACTCGCCCAAATACCGGAGAGGTCAATCAATTTACGAGTCCATGGAGTTTAGGTTTTAGTTCTGGATTTGGGCCTTTGACGCAAGTTGCGGCGCCATCGATTAACTTGCGCATTTCGCGCAATGGTGGGGCGGAATACGGAAACAACAGGCCGAAGGGGCTTATCAGTTCCGGCCGATATAGATCGATGATGCGTTGGCGCGGTAACGGGTTAGCGAGAGATTGGGTTTTGGAATTCAGTTCAACCTCGGAAATGTCCGGTGGTTTGAACGGGGCGTATGTCGATCCGATTGGGGCTGGGGCATGAGCATTCTTCATCCCCAAGGATTATTTAACGGGCGCGCGCCTTTGGTCGATCCGGAAACTGGGATTCCAACGACTGCCTATGGGCGGGGATGGTTACAGGCAATCGATACCAGGACGGGCGCCGGCACTGGTATTGTGCCCAAAGTGAGCGTTCCGACAGTGACCGCAACTGGCGCTACAATAGCGGATGCCTTCCAACTTACGACGGACTGGAACGATATCGAAGCGGGTGCGGCGGGTGCCGGCGTTGCAATCGCGTCTGCCCTCGGGCTTCAACCGGGTAACGATATTTGGGTATTTAACGGGACGGCTACGAATAAAAATGTGTATCCGCCCGATTCGCAGACGCAAATAGATGCTTTGGGGGCAGGGATGCCGTATGTTCTTGGTGCTGGAAAGTTGCGATGTTTTCAGTGTTGGCAGGCGACGCAGTTTCGCTCATACGGGAATTGAGAATCAGGGATGCCGGTCGGTGCAGCCATCGGTGGGGCGCTTGGAGCGGCGGGCTCTATCGGCGGGGCTTTGCTCGGATCAAGTGCGTCTAAGAGCGCGTCCGCTGCACAGCAGGCGCTTGGTCAGCAGGCATTGACGCAGCAGCAGGGCATGTGGAGTCAGGCGCTCGGGGCAATTCAGCCCGTACTAAACCTTGGAACGAATGCGGCAGGTGGAGCTCTGTCAACGCTGCAAAAACTATTGACGCCTGGTCCCAGTATGACTGCGACTCTTTCGCAGATTCCTGGGTTTCAATTTGCTCAGGATTGGGGACAAAAGGCGGTCCAGAATATAGGGTCCACGACGGGACTCGGGGGTAATACGCTTACGGCTGGCGCAAATTTTGCGACTGGGCTTGCTCAGCAAGGTTATGGGAATATTGTCAATTCGCTGAATCAGTTGTTCAGTTCTGGAATCGGCGGGGCTGCAAGTGCGGCGAATAGTTTGGGTGGTACGGCTTCGAATTTTGGACAGCAGATTGGGAGCACCCTTACAGGAATCGGCCAATCGCAAGCGCAGGGTATTTTAGGTTCGGCAAACGCCTTATCTTCGGGATTGCAAGGTGCGGCTGGGAGTGCTGGTAATGCATTATTGCTTAGCCGCTTGCTGGGTGGCGGGGCAAATGCTGGGGCTGGAATTTATACCGGAGGTTCTAATACTGTAGGTGCTGGCGGCGGTGGGCTTCCGTCTAGTGGAATTCTTGGGCAGTCGGTGGGTTAAGCGATGGCTGCGAATCAAAACGCATTGTCCGGGGGGATGTCACCACGCTCGCGTGGTGCGGCGCTTTCGGCTGGCGCGTTGCCGCCGCCACCTCCTATGCTCGCGGGGCAGCAGCAACAGTCTCCGATGCCGCAAGGTGCTCCGAATCAACAACAAGGGCCGGGAATGCAACAGGCCGGGCAACAGCAGGCGCCGGCTCCTACGCATGGACAGACGGTTGCGGCGTTGCGGCATTTCAATGCGGTTTTGGGTGAATTGAAGGGGCTTCTCGGAAATCCGGATTTGGGAAAAGCTAATCTCAAATCGAGTATCATCGATGGTATGACAAAACTCGTAGCCGAGAGAATCATTCCGCCTGCCGCCGCGGTGAGTCAGCTTGCGAGCGTGCCGGATCAGCCGTTCCAGCAAAAACAATGGGCAATGAATCACTACGCGCAGACGGTACAAGCTCAGGCGGCTGTATTAGATCATCATCGCCAATCGGCGATGGGAACCGGAGATTATAATCTGGAAAACGCTCTGCATGGGGATGAGAGTGATCCTGAAACGCATATGGAAACCATGCAAGGGGCGATGCAGCAACACTATGCGGGAGGGCAGCAGTAATGCCCGATGCTTCGAGCCTCTATCCCTCGCCGCCACAACCGCAACAGGGGCTGCTCAGCGATCCATCTAAACTCTATGGCTTCATCGCTGCTGCGCAAGCTGCGAAGCAATTTGCTGCGAAACAGGCACTCGGCAATGCTTATCAAGGAGGTTTAAACGCGGATGGAACGGTCGATCTCGGCAAGGTTGCGACCGCACTAAAGAACGATCCCAATGCCGGTTTTGTTTTGCCCGAGGCCACGAATAATATTCTGGCTCAGCACGGGCAGATGATTTCAAACGATACGGCATCTTTCGATCAGTACGCAAAACAAAGCGGATTTGTGCAGCAATGGCTTGCGAGTCGCGCGAATCAGCCGAACGTGAAGCCGGAAGATATTTTGAACGATGCCGTGACGCTCAGCCGTAATACCGATCCAAAAGTATTACCGTCTGGCGTAATTAATTCGGTGATCGGGGGGATTCTGGGCGATCCGGGAGGCATCAGGGCCGGACTGAATAACACTCGAAATCGCGTTATGGGTGCGGCTGCTGCGACGGCGCCAATTCAAGGACCTCCTACTGCTGGCGGTGCGCCAACAACAATGCCCCTCGGGGCAACTGGGCAAACGCAACCTGGAGCGCCGCCGTCGGCAATACCGGGACAGATTGTAACGGGTCAACCGCAGGGCCAGGAAATCACGCAAAAGGCCGCCGCGGAAGCTGCCAAGAATCTTGAGGATACTACGACGACATCGCCGCTCTATCACGCTAATCTTGAAAATTTGAAACAAGATTCGTCCGTACTCGATAATCTCGGAGGCCCGACACTTGATGTCGAACGAAAACTCAATGCCTTGACGCAACGCGTCGGGAATTTTGGCATCACTATGTCTCCGGATCAGATGAAGGCGGCCGATAGTTTCAGTAAGATTGCCAACCAAATCAGTCTCCAACAATCGCAAGCGTTCGCAGGTACGGATGCCGGCCGGATGATGACCGTTCACGCAAATCCCAGTTTGGAAATGTCGCGCTATGGCCGCGACGGCGTGATTGATATGTTGCAAGGTAATCAGGATGCGCAGGATACTATGCGCAACATCTGGTTTCAGGCCAAGCGCAATGGTGCCCCGTCGAATTCATATTATGATTTTACGCAGACACTCGGTAATGAGCCTCTTAATCCCAAAACCGGAGCAAAATTTGATCCGCGCGTGTTCCAGTTTAATCGCATGTCGCGCGATAATCAGCAAAAGTTTTTGAGCCAAGTGGGACCGTCCGAACTGCCGCAATTCGAAGCTAACTATAAGGAGGCCATCGCGCGAAAATGGGTCAAACCTCTCGACACGAGCGGGAACGCGAATGCCCCTCAGTGATAATGACCGTGATCTATTGGCGCGCACAATGCTTTCGGAGGCCGGCATTGACGGCGACGATGGTATGAAAGCTGTGGCAGCTGTCATTAAGAATCGTGTGAACTCTGATGCATTTCCCAACAGCATTGCGGACGTGATTCATCAGCCGGGGCAATTTTCGGCATGGGGCTTGCCGCGTACCGATCCGAACAACCCCAATAATTTTGGAAAAAAGAATCCGAACATGCTGCGTGCGGGAGCTATTGCGGATTCCGTCTTTGCAGGACAGGGACCTGACCCTACGAACGCCGCGACGTACTACGCGAATATTCCGATAGTGAAAGCGAACTTGCGGCCCGGACAAAAGATGCCTCCATTCACGCAATATCCGCAGACGGCCCAGATTGGGCATCATACTTTCTTTTCGCCGGATGGCGGTAATTCTCAATCGGCGATTCGGTCGGCTATCAATCCGCCGAATTCAATGGACGCGATCAGGTCGGCAATTGGATCGATGGATACCGCGCAATGAGCGATGTCGGCGGCGGATTATTTTCAGCGGCGGGATTTTCGGTTCCGGGCGCCGCGCCGCCTGCTCAGTCTCCGGACGCCGGGACTCTTTTTAAATCGGCTGGTTTTGTGTTGCCATCTGATAAGCCTGCGCCAAAACCGTCTGGGCAATATCCCGATTGGGGACCGGTTTCAGTTCCTGGGACCGCTACTGCCGACAATCCGAAGAATATCGATCATGGTGCGGCGGATACTTTAGAAAACAAAATTGCTTCAATGAAGGGGTCGTATGACGATGCCTTTGTACCATCTTTCGATCCTCTAAAAGTTATTCCTGGTGCCGCGAGTTCATGGTGGGACGCTACAAAGAAAGCAGCACTGAGTTCTGGTGAACAATATCGAACTGGACTTGGGCAAGTCAGAAACAATCAACCGGCGACAGGTGTGGCGAATATTGGACTCGGAACGCTCGGCTTTGCATTATCTCCATTAAGCGGAGCAACGGATGCTTTTATTAAACAGCCGGTTACTCAACTAACCGGCAATCCTGGTATCGGCGAAGATATTGGTAATTTGGGGACGCTTTTGCTCCCCACCAAGGGCGGCGCGGCGGCAGTTAAGACCGTTAACGAAAGCCGCGCCATTAATACGCTTGTCAAAGCGGTTGGTCCTGAGAATGTTCCCGCCGCACTGTCGCGGATGCAGAATAATCCGCGTTTGTCTTTGATGGATGTGTCCGATCCAGTGCGAACAATGGCACAAGGGTTGATTGATCCGGCGCAGCCGCAGGCGCAGAATATTTTGACGCAGGCTGTGCGTGGTCGGGCGGCGACGCTACCTGCTGCATCAAACAGCGCCTTTACCGAGGCAATGGGGCCGACGCCGAATGTGCCGCAGATGCTTGCTGGGCTCAAGCAGCGCATGAACGATGTTGGGACAAATCTCATTCAACCCGCGCTCGAAAATGCCAAGCCGGTAAATGTCAGTCCGGTATTGTCGGCAATCGATGCCGATCTAAAGCCGGGTATAGCGGCGCAAGCAAAGTCCAATTTACCGTTGTCTCCCTATCAAGAAGAACTCACGCGGCTGAGACAACAACTGACGGACGATACGACCGGAGAAACCCTAACCAATGCAGCGCGATTGCATTCCATCCAATCGACGTTGCGAGCGCAGGCGCAGAATCTTCTTACGAGTGCTTCTGGTGCCGATAGGAATCTTGGTGGTCAGTTGATGGGAATGCGCAATAAACTTGTTGATGCAATCGATGCCGCGTCGCCGCCTGTGGCGGGGGCCTCTGACGTGGCTGGGCGGTCATATAAAACCGGCCTAAAGGCTTATCGAGACGCGAATCAGATCGATGAGGCGTTTGATGCTGGATTTGATACATTGAAAAACAGGTCCGGTCGCGCCGGTCTTGAAGATCGTCCGGATATGTTTGAGCAGTCGTTGAAACAATCAACTCCTGAGGAACTTGTCGCGCGCCGGCTCGGAACGAGACTTGACGTAGACCAGAAAATTCGTGGCGTTAAGAATCAATCGCTCGCAGCTCAAAATATTACATCTATCGAATACAATCGTGAAAAGCTTGCGGCGCTTTTTGGTGAAGGCGAGGCCGATCGGTTGGTTAGAACAATGAACGATGCGTCTGATGAGGCGCGGACTAACGCAAAAATGTTGGAAGGGTCCAAAACTGCGGAGACATTGGCCGGGCGTGAAGCCTTGAAGGTTCCGCAAGTCGGCGGTGGAAATGTTCTTAATTATGTTGGTGGTCCTGCCGCCGAAATGGCCGGCGAATATCTTTTGGGGCCTGCGGGGGTCGGGGTGGGAGGCGCGCTCTTTGGGGGCGCCAAGGCACTCCAATATGGAACACAATTTGCCGCGCGCAAGATGGCTCTTTCTCGAAACGTCGAATTTGCAAAAGCCGCCTCAGCTACCGGGCCGGCGCGAACGAAAATCATTGAGGCGCTTGCGAACCACCCGGACGTTGTAAAGGCGATTGGTTCTAGGGCTCGTGGTGGCGTTCCGCAGTTGTCGAATTCTTCCGGCGCGCTCACGGCGCTCCCACCATAAGCAAGTAAGCCATGTGATAGCAGGTTCGGCGAGGATCGATAGATAAAGAAAGGGGATAAATAATGCGGGGCGATAGCGGCGTTGTGTCATGGGATGGATTTTCAGCGCGGAATCTGTTTCATGTAAGCGGAGCGAAAAGCGAGAGGATCATCGGTCACCAATGCGTTCCAGATCGCGCAAAACCTTATGTAACTTGGCGGGTGTGATGCCGTCGCAGCGATTGTCGATAATTAGAGCGTCGATTTCGTCGCGCAAATCTTCACGGGATTGTACGGTTTTGTTCATCCACGATTCACCTGATTTTACAGTTTCGCAATTTGACGGCGGCTTTTCGGAACAATTCATGAGCAAAAAGGATATGCCGCAAACGAACGGTATGGTGATCGATGGTGCTCGCATTTTTCACTCCGCTTTCATGACCCAACCAAAAACCGCCCCACAATCGAGGCAGCCGTGAAAAGATTCGGCCATCTTAGCATCATCCTTGCGCTTGCGCTATCGTGGTTTGCGCCTCAAAAGGTATATGCACAAGCTACCCTGCTACCTCTCGCAGAATCGTGTTTTGTAGGATTAACGCCGGTTTCAGGGGGACCAGGGGGTACCGGCACGGGCTTTGTGGGCCTCCTAGGCACGATTACGGGGGGCTCCGGGGGCACGAACGGCACCTACGGCGGCGTAGCCCTGACAGGCGGCAGCGGCACTGGCGCCACGGCCAATATCACAGTTTCGGGAGGGGCCGTTACGGCGGTAACCATCCTCAACCCCGGCAAGCAATACGTGGTCGGAAACGTCCTCTCCGCAGTCTCCGCGACCATCGGCAATGTGACGGGCTTTTCGGTCCCGATTTCAAGCGTCTACATCAATCAATCCTTGGCCGGCGGGACGGTCACCTATTACGTCCCAAATACGAGTACATTCAAACAAACGTGGTTCAATGCCGATCAGGCATCGAATCACCAAAACACAAATCCGGTTACCCTCGACGCCAACGGCTGTGCGATTGTTTATGGCTCGGGAATCTATCGGCAGGTTCTCCAAGACTCGCTCGGCAATACGATCTGGGATCAGCTAACCGCTTCGACCAATCAAAATAATCCCTATTGGGCCAATCTCGCGGGCGGAACGCCGAACGCAATCACGGTTGTCGATACGGCATTTTCAGGGACCGATGGTCAAATCATCGGATTTATTCCGCTCTTTACAAACACGGGAGCAGCGACGCTTACGCCTTCTGGATTTGGAACTTATTCTATTCTGAAAGATACATCCGCGGGTGCGGAAGCTCTGACCGGCGGCGAGATTGTAGCAAATTCTCCTTCGAACGTCGTTTATGTTTCCTTCTCTGCTACTCAGCAGAATTTTCATATCATCAACCTTGTGCAGCCGTCGCAAAGCGCCGCTCCGGTTCAACCGCCGCAAGGTTATTTGACGCTCATAAATCTTGCCAATGGAGGACCGGTCCAGGGCGCCGGTGATGCCCCGGCAGAGACGAACGTTTTTTACAGTCCCTATATAGGCAATCAAATTCCGATCTGGAATGGATCGACATTTTCAGTTCTTGTGTTTCCTGAATTGACGCTCGTTCTATCAAGTTCGGCTCAAGCGTCGAATACGGTTTATGATGTCTGTGTGTTCAACAACAGTGGAACGCCAGTCGCTGTTTTTGGTCCGGCATGGTCAGTGTCGTCCGGCGCAAGTGCAAGCAGGGGAACTGGTCCAGGATCGGCGCAGATAGCAAAACAAAATGGAATTTATGTAAATTCTGTTTCTATCAGTGCCAATAATGGCAGTAATACTTACACGATTCCGGCCCTGCAATGTACTTATGTGGGGTCGGTCTTTATCGATGCCACGGCAGGTCAAGTCAGCAATTACCGTTCATGGGGATCAAGCCGAAAGTGGGGAGTGTGGAACGCTTATTGGCGCACGCCTATCTGCCTCTTGGCGGGGGACAGTACCGCGAATTGGAATTATCAGATGGCGACGATTCGCGAAGCTCACGGTTTGACGACAAATACGCTGGCAATTTTTAGTGGATTGTCGGAAGAGGAATTTACATTAGGCTACACAATCGGCGTATCGACGACCATTAATAATAATGTTGGCGGCATACAAATAGGCATAGGTTACAACAGCACAACCGCATTTTCTGGAACAACCGGCTATTGGTCATTCAACAATGGGGTTTCCACGAATATAATTTTCAATGGTAGCCCAATTGCCTCCTATATAGTGCCTCCCGTCTTGGGGGTTAATAATATCAACGCACTTGAATTAGGGCAGGGCGGTGCTGGAACTACAATGTTGGGAACACAAGCTAATATGGTCCTCAGCGGCTGTTGGCGAGGATGAAGATGACCCGCGCTCGTTCCATCGTCGCCGTGCTTGCGCTGATATTGCTCAGCGCACTCCCGTCATTCGCGCAGACCGGGTCGCCGAAAACGCAAGCGCAATTGAATGCCGAGATCGGGGCAAATTTCTGCTCAGCCCCGGGGTGCCTCTACCCTGATCAAAATTTTGGAGTAATTACGCCGCTCGCATTGCGCCAGGGATTGCTTGATATTGCCGCTTCAATATTCTCAGGAGGGATCGGCCCAACGATTCAGCCTGGCGCGGTGTGCGGCAACAATGGAACGGTGGCAGCGCCGTGTGCATCGATTCCGGCGCGCACGCAGCTTATCGGCACTGCCAGCTATTACGTCAATGGAAATTCAGGAAGCGCAGCGGCTTGCGGTCCTACCGGAGCTTCGACGTGTTCGGCAGGTAGCGACAGCAACAATTGTCTGACGCCAGCGACGGCATGTCTGACGGTGCAGCACGTCGTTAATATACTAATTCGCAGCACCGACTTTGCCGGCTTTACGGCGACAATCTATCTCGCTCATGGGGCCAGCAACAATTACGCTTTCACTTGTACGGCTGGCCCCGTTATCGGACAATCGAGTTTTGGCATTCAGGGCGACAGCAATGCGCCGACTGCGGTGACAATGGTTGCGACGAGTGCGGTGGCCTCTGTCAAGGATGGCTGCACGGTCGCGATTAGTAATGTAGCTGTGTCCGACAATGGCACCAACAATGCAGGAAATTTTTTCAATGCAGGGACTGGAAATTACGGGCATATCGACCTTCAAAATATAGCCTTTGGTCCGCTGACCATTGGGACTGCGCTCACAATCTCTTACGGCGGATCAATTACGCTTGTCGGAACAAATTCAATTACGGGCAGCGAGAATGCCTTTTTCAGTGTTGCGAATGGTGGCGCGCTTGAAATTGACGGAACGGTTGCGGGTTCAGCAGGAATAACCTGGGGCACGGCTGCGGCAGTCATCCAACAAGGGGGAGCCGTCGCTGCCGTCACGCCTTCAACCTTCACTGGATTTTCCGGTGTGAGTGGACCGCGCTGCTTTATTTCAACGATCAGTTCCCCGGACGGCTACAATCCGAATCAACTTTATCCAGGCAGTACCGATTGTATCATCATTCCGACTTTCGGCGCCCTTGGTCTACAAAAGGGCAGCGGCGGCTCATCGACGATTGATTATGGAGCGGCTGGGACGTGCCTTAAATCTGGCGGCGGTAGCAGCACACTAGATGTGTGGGGCGGATGTGCCGGCGCAGGCGTTCCGCAAAACAACCTCAACACCCAATCCGGCAACTACTCGATCCAAACAACCGATTGCGGCAACACGATCAACGCGACCGGCGCGCAAAGCACGATCACGCTGCCATCGGTTTCCGGCTTCGCGACAAATTGCGTTCTTGCGGTCTACAACGCGAGTAGTACCAGAGGACAAATTCTTTCCGGCTTTCCAGGGGCTCTTGCTGCCGCACCCGCCAACATTCTTTGGCCGTTGGATACCATTACGGTCCAGATCGTCAACGGAGCGTGGTCGCTCCAATCGTATCCCGCGCGGCATAAAATCACTGCGTCGATCACCCTTTTTGTTGATAACACGAACGGCAACGATGCAAATGACTGTCTCGCCGCTACTACGAGTGCATGCAAGACGAGACAAGGCGCCTTCAACTACATCAATACATGGGACGGAAACGAACAAGCGATCCTAGTCTCTGTCGCGGCCGGAACTTATACCGCAAACCTCACACAGAACGGACCATTTCACGGCAATCCCACCGTCACGCTGACAGGCGATCTTACAACTCCATCCAATGTCCTGATTTCAACCACGAGTGTCGATGCCCTCGACTTGAGCAATGGCGCGGCGCTCACAATGGGCGGTTTTAAGATCGTTACGACAACGGGCGGTAACGGGATTGTCGTCAGCAATGCCTCGTTTCTCAACATCACCGGGGCGATGGAATACGGGGCCAGCGCGAACGCTCAGATAAACGCCAAGTCCGGATCGACCATTACGATCACGGCAAACTACACGATTTCAGGGGGTGGCAATATTCATTGGTTGGCTATTCAAGGTGCGCAAATTCTTAGTTCGGGTAGCCGCACGATTACGCTGAGCGGGACGCCTGCGTTTGCGGTGGCGTTTGCTTCCACGTCAACCGGCGGATTGGTAGGTGCCGGCGCTACGACATTCAGCGGAAGCGCAACGGGGCCATCGTTCGTTTCCAGTACAAACTCTTATGTGAACAACAATCCGGCCAGTGCGCTTCCTGGCAGCCTGAGCACGAGTACCGTTGCGACACATGCTTATGTCACGGCGCCCGGAACGCCGGGTGTGTCATCGTGCGGCGGCTCGCCTGGCTCCGCAACCGGCACCGACTTTTCCGGCCACGTCACCGAAGGATCGACCGCCACGGGGTGCACGATTACGTTCTCGACGGGATCGACATTCAATTCGTGCAATGTCTCTCTGAGCACGGGCGCAGCGGTTGGAATCTCGACGCTTGGTTCGACGCTGGTAGTGACGCACGCGAGTCTGAGCGGCAATGTGTTGTATTGGACGTGTGCGAATTGACACATTACGGAATCGGAGTCAGGGTTCACCACATCAAAGAATCAGGACCGCGCCATGATCCTATCCGTCGAAGAAATTTGGGTTGGCTTCATGGAAGGTGTCGAAGGCGTGTGCGTGGTTGTGAATAGGGGGACCAAGACCGAAACCATCATGTCAATTCGGATGTGGACGGCGTTCAACGCTGGGTTGGAATTGTCAAGGAGAGGGGCTATTCTGATTTCCGATGTTCGGGGTCAGGAAACAAAGGCGAGCATCGAGAATATTAAAAGGATGCATTCGTGAGGCATTTTGGTCACGCGAGTCCTTCGCGAACTGAAAGACCGGACTCGGTCATCGATCCGTATGAGAGAGACTTTCCGTGTGAGGTTCCGGTTAGGGTTGTGGGCGATTCGGAAAAACTGACGAGCTATGAGCGCGTCGTTCTGTTTGCCGGTATTGGGCTGGGTGGCCTTTTCGGTGGGATGGTTGGGTATGGCTACTATGTGGAGTTTTTGAAATGAGCAATCCGTACATCGCACAACGCCGACAACAATTCGCGGCGGAAGTGTCCGATCCGTCTATTCGCGACGAAGTATGTGCCATGATGATTACGGAGGATGGCGCCAACCCTGTCCCGTGTCTGGAAAGTCTGTGCAACCGGACGGATTACGTCAAATCCAGCGGCCGTTCTCAAACTATTCGAGGAATGCTGCACAGCGGATTTTACGGTCCATACAATCGCGGAATGTATCCGCGAACCATCGCGCAGCTTCATGCCAATCCTAGTTTGAAAGCAAAGATGGAAGCGGCAATCGCGACCGTTTTTGCCGGCAGTAACATCATCCAGGGCTTCACCGACCAGGGGCTTCCGACCGATCCAAACGGCAAACGCCTACCCCATCTTGTCATCGGCGGGAACGTGTTCAACGACTGGGGCGGCGGCCCTGGCGGTCACGATGGCGCCGAGGCGTGGCGACAAGCATTTCAAGCCGAGGCCGCCAAGGCCGAGCCGCCCCCGCCGTCTCGTCCGGTGCTATCCGCAGAATCGGCTGCAATTCCGGTCGTGGGACTGCATACAACGGACAACTTGCAACTCGCGCTGAACCATTTTGGCTACACCCCGCCGCTTGTCATTGACGCTCAAAACGGCGACCTGACCAAAGCGGGCACCAAATGGTTCCAGGCACGTCAATCGCTTGTCGTTGATGGTGTACCTGGCCCAGCGACATGGGCTGCAATCGACGCTAAATTGACTGCATAGGAGAAAACGAAATGCCTCATGTTGATCCGACAGTACGATTCTGGATTAGCGTCGTAGTGACGCTCGCCATCGGTGTTTCCAGTGGAACGCTGGTTCTAACGAATGCTGTGCCGCCCGAACTGATTAAGCCGATCACGGCATGGTGTGGCATCATCGCCTTTGTGGGCTCTGCCGTCATGAGCACGTTGAGCGGCATGGGCATGACCACGCAAAGTCGCTTGGCGAGTGCGGCGGCTGATCCGTCAGTTAAAGCCATCGTGACCAACGCGACGGAAGCGGCGGCGGCGCCCAGCGATAAGGTGGTGCCCACGATACAGGCTGCACAGGTTGTCGCGGCGAAGGCTGCGTGATGAGCAATTTCGTCATCGACATGGCCGCGCACGCTGCCGGACTTTCCGATGCACAGCTTGCGAAACTCGAAGCCGATGCGCCGGGAATCGCTGCGCTGGTACATACCTTGCGGGAGAATACGCCGCTGATCCAACAGTGGCAGGCGCTCTATGAGGCCGGAAAGCCTCTGCTCTCACAGGCAACTCCGCTGTTCACTCAGACGCAGGCTCTTTATGAAAAGACGAAGCCGCTGATTGCGCAGGCCATCGCCGAATTTCCTACGCTCGACGCGGATGCCCAAATTATCGTCGGTATACTGACGAAGGGTCGCGCCGTACCGGCCGGCTCTGGCGCTGGCTCGCAATCCGGAGGCGGCATCGGATCATGAGCAAACAAAATTGGCTCATGGTAGCAACTGCCTTCTTGGCTCTGACTCTCGCGGAGTGTGTTGCCTCTTGGGTGGTATCGTAGCATGGAGCACGCAATCACCATCGGTGACATTCTGAAATGGGGATTGGGTATTGGTGTCGGCGTCCTTGTGTTGGGTGTTATCTGCTATTTTCTGGCGGCTTTTGGTCGCGGGATGAGCCGATAGGGGTTGTGTAAAAGTTTGTTTGGTTAGCTTGGCTACCTAGTCTCTCGATAGTTCTGTAAGATTCTTACGGCCATAGAGAGTGGAGAAAAATGCAAGCCTCTATGGCGGTACAAACCCCTCGGTGACGTGAGCGACAAGGTAGCCAGTCTAACCAAATACTGTCCCTGTCATTTAATCTGTGATGTGCTAAAATTGTCACGGCCTTATCTGTTAAGCGTGTGGTTGTAAATAAACAAACGGAGACAATCATGCGCAAGATGTTTGGAATCCTCGGGGCGCTGGCGCTCCTGAGTTCGACGGTGGCGATGGCGGCGGATATGCCGATCAAAGCCCCTCCCCTCTCGAATATCTACCCCACGACCAAATGCGGCCTGTTCTACGGCATCAATGCCGAGGGTGGTTCCGGTATCGTCAACGGTGCGCCGGCCGGGACGGTCCAGATCGGCGGCGACGTTGGCGGATTGGTGGGTTGGGCCTGCCCGACTGCCGGCATCCCCTATTTCGTCCAGGCCAATTTCGACTTCCAAAACCTCAACGCCGGCAATGCTGGCTTCTCTATGAAAGGGCCGGCGCATTTCACGCAACTGGCGGCCATCCAGACGCCGCTGGTGAGTTGGGTGTCGGGCTGGCTCAATATCGGCCAGAGCAACATTCCCGCCGTGGTGCCCCTTCTGCCTCCCGGCGTGAGCATCGTCGGCACGCCGCAGAACTACGTCGGCATCACCGCGACTGAGGATGATGTGACGGCCAGCGGCGCGGGCCTCGGCAGTGCTCGCAAGTGGCTCTATTCGCCTGGCGCCCGCGTGGGCCTGCTCTACAATGCTATCGGCGGTGCAAACAAGACTCCGCTGGTCATCGATACCTACGCCGGCATCGAGTGGCAGAGTAACGCTGTGTGTTTTGGCGCGAAGGCGATGTGCCCGAAGCTCGGGGATCGTTTTGTCGCGGGCATCGACTTGAAGATGTAATCGTGTGTCCCGAACCTCCCAAGACTTATGGACGCGCAAATGCGTCCATACTTTTGTCTCGGTCCCAAGACTTTAGTACTGAACCAAACCTGTGTAATGGTACTTAAGGATGAAGGTGGGGAGTCCTTTCGTCGTGGTACGATTGTAGGAATCAGGTGCAGACGTGAACGCCACCGTTGCTACTTTGGGATGCAGGATGCCCCCTCACAGGTCACTAGACGACCGGCTCTTTGATCTTGAACGAGAGTTGGAGACTGAAAAGCGCGAGCGGAAAGAGCTTGAGAATAGCGTCAAACCAATCCTTGATTTCTACAGCGCGGGAACGCTAATTGGGAAACTCCTGTGGATCATCGGCGGCATCGTCACCGGCTCGGCAGCGGTATGGGCGGTAATTTCCGGATGGGTTACCAATCATCCAAAATGACCATGTTGCTCAAATGCCTTTCCCGACTGGCCCCGCTGGCCGTGGCAAGCTGGATTGTTGTAGTTGCTGTGTTTGTCTATTGGAAATTTTTGGATAATCCCGATCCCGTCGTTGTCCACGAAGTCTCTATCCTGCCTCCCGCTCCACATCGTCCGGGCGATACCGTCACCCTTCACGTCGATGTTTGTCAGACTAGGCCAGGCGTACCGGGAACGGGCATCCGCATGATAGCAGGACCGATCATTCCCAGCGGAGATAGAACCGGTGGTTTCATGCACTTTTTGAACGGCAATTATATTGACCCGTCGATTGAGTGTACGAAGCACGAGCGTCCAATTGAGTTGCCACGGGACTTGGCTCCGGGAAAATACAATTACGTTTTTCAAGGGGTCTATCAGATCAATCCAATCAAGACGAGGGTCTTTACGCAGCCACCTGTGCCATTCGAGATAGTCGCGGGGCCGTGATGTGGCTGACACCAAGGGTGACGTTCAACTCTCATGGATGACTGTAGTTGCCGCCTGTACGGTGGTTGGGCTTATGGCGGCGGCCGGCTGGACGATATTTCAAAACGAATTCGCCAACGTTAAAGAAACCGCAGCGGAAGATCGCAAGCAATCGGCGATTTATTATAATACCAATCGGGAGGATTTGATCCGCAGAGAAACGGAAATCAAAGCGACCTTCAATCTCTACCTGACAAAGGATGAGCACAGGGCCTTCTTGGACGGTGTTAGCAGAGACATAGCCACCTTAAAAGATCGGCTGGATACTATTCAGCGCATTCAAGAATCGCGGTCATCTAAATTAGCGCGCGATCCGGTTGAGCAGAAAACCATCGACGCAATCAATCAGGCAATCGACAAGCGGATCGATTTGATGGGGATTATAACCTTGACAAAGCAGTTTCCATAGGTAGTATGGGGGTAGAAAGGAACTGCCCCGATGACCGCGAACGTGCAAAACCCGATCTTCACCGATGAGACCAAGGCTAGGGAATGGCTTGAGGCCCGGGTTTGGCCGGATGGCCCTGTATGCCCTCACTGTGGCTCTACAGGCGACGATGTGACCGCCCTACAGGGTAAGGCCCACCGCGCGGGCCTTTACCAGTGCGCCGGCTGCCGCGAGCAATTCACGGTCACGGTCAAGACGGTTTTCGAGCGCAGCAAGGTTCCGCTGTCTAAGTGGCTTGCGGCGCTGTTCATGATGACTTCTTCCAAGAAAGGCGTCTCAGCCCACCAAATCCATCGCTCGCTCCAAATCAGCTACAAGACGGCCTGGTTTCTCTGCCATCGCTTGCGCGAAGCCATGCGCAGCGGCGTCCTCGCGCCCATGGGCGGCTCAGGAAAGATCGTTGAAATAGACGAAACGCTTATGGGGCGCGTCGAAGGCGCTCCGCGCACGCCAAGGTGGGGCCAGAGTGCCAACTGGCGCAATCACGTTTTAACCCTTGTCGAGCGCGATGGTTCGGCGCGTAGCTTTCATATCAGCAGTTCGACCATGGCAAAATTGTTTCCGATCATTCATGCCAACATTGACCGTGAGACTACGGTGATGACGGATGAATTGCCCGCTTTCAAAAGGCTCGGCAACGATTTTGCCAAACACGAAGTGGTCAATCATACCGACAAAGAATACGTCCGCGCCAACGTTACAACGAATACGGTTGAAGGATATTTCTCAATCTTCAAACGCGGAATGCGCGGCACGTATCAACATTGCAGCGAAAAGCATTTGCATCGTTATCTCGCGGAATTCGATTTTCGCTACAACCATCGCATCAAATTAGGCTTCAATGATCTTATGCGCGCGGAAGCTTTGGCCTCTGGCATCAAGGGGAAGCGCCTGACCTATCGACGGCCTCACAAAAGCATCGAACCACTTCCTTTTTGAGCGTGAGCTAAAGCGCTTTATCAAGAATTGGCACAAGCGTAGGAGTATACGCGATGGCTGAGGAAAGATGGCTGTTCTTATCGCCTCAAAGTCTTATTTTTGGAATTAATCCGAAACGGAATGTTTCAATCCGATTAGATTATGACCGGACTGAACTAGGTCTTGCTCCTGGTGTCCATCTTGCGATGGAATTAACCCCCGCTGAAGCCCGACAATTAGCCTCTGTTCTATTTCGAAAGGCGGATGAGGCTGAAGCTTCACAACCTCAACATTAGATATTTGGTTTTTCATCAACCAAATTTATCAGTTTGAGTTGGCTAATGGAAGTTTCTCATAAAGATTTTGCACAGCTTCCAGAAAAGTAGCGAGAGGTCGTTCGTTACAAAATGCCCTTATCGTTTGTTGCTGAGCGTTGATTGGTTCTGCATTTAGATCATGAATTGGCTTTTTAAGTGCAACCAAAATTACATTCATTCCAGACATATATCCCTGTGCCCAGTAGAAAAACGTTGTATCGATATGCTCCGGGCTTTTTTGATATTGCTTGGCAAATTCCGCGCAAGAGAAAGTACCCGCTCCCATTGTGGCGCCGGGGCCAGAAGCTCCATTAGCTTCTATTGCGATTAAACAAAAAAGAATAACCAAATAGGCCCGCAGCATATCAGCATGCTCCGTTCCATGAATAAGAATTGACAATCCAATCGTTCAAAGTCGGATCGGTTTTTTGCGTGGTTGCTCGGAGAGAGATCATGCAACTCTCTTGGCGCGGCGGAACAGCAACAAGAATTCCAGAGACAGGAACAACAGCGCCCGCGCCTTGTCGCGTTATAACCCATTGAAATAAACGTTCATTGGGACTGACGACGATAGTATTTGTTGGTGGACCTTTGGCAACAATGTGATCGGTAATTGGGCGCCCAAGATAAAAATCAAGCGCGGTTTTCATTGTAGATGATTGATCTGAAAGACAACCAGACAACAGCAATGCTAATGAAATGCCGACAACAATTTGAGATTGCGCCATTTAAAATCCCCCGTGTTCAACCGCACGGGGTGAGCCGGGCGGTTAGATGCGCGCGAACACAGGAAGCGCGCCCCACGTATTTCCTTTGGGGGTATTGTATTCCGTGGGCCACCCGACGTGGCCGGGATACCTGTGTTCGCGCAAATCGCCCCCTGCATCTACGCCGGAGGCTCACGGATTATTGCACACGGATAGGTGGTTGGCGAGAGGCTATGATCGCTTGGTTTTGCGCGGTTTCTTAGGCGCTTCTTTAGATTTTGGCGGCACAGTCTTGGTGCGATGCTGGGGTGGGCTTTTAGCGACGACATCGACGGCGCGCTCGAAGCGCTCCCATGCATCCGGCTCAAATTCGATTTTTGGATGAAGCGGTTTTGCCATGAGTAACGGATTCTCGCCTCGGATTTTCAGCGATAGATATTACCGTGCCCTGGGAAAATTCATAGCCGAGTTTGCCGAAATCGAAGGCTTGATGCTTTCGGCATTATGGTACTTCACAAAAGTTTCTACACCTGTCGGCAAAGCCGTATTCTCTGGCGTCCGAGCCGAGGATGCGTCCGGCAAAATTAAAAGGATTGCGGATGCAGAAGATTGGCCGCAATCAAGAAAAGATGAATGGAAAATTATCTCAGATCATCTAACCATTCTACGAGCATTAAGAAACGATCTCGTTCATTACGGCGTTTATTGGGATTCAGTTGATACCTGGTACAGCACCAATAAGCGGATTGCTCACTTGCCTGAAAGGGTAACAATTCGGCAAATCACGCCGACCATTCTCCGCAACGCTACCAATGATTTAAGGAAACTCAGCGTTTTGATTTTCGTTTTTCTTTACGGCGATCAGATGGCTGTTTCTGCTCGCAAGAAACTGAGACCGGTTCTAAAGCGCGCATGGCTCTATACACCTCCTGCACAAGAGACATCTCAATTATCGGGACGCCGTGCCAATCAAAAGCGGTAAGGCCAGCGTCCAGCATTTCGTTCGTGATCTCAATTTCGGGCGCGCCAGCGCCGTGCGACGCAAGCGAATTGCACGGTGCGGTTGTATTATCTAGCTTTTGTGGGTGCTTTGTCAAGGTTATAATCCCCGATTTGATCCAAACTCAAATCACCGACATTAACCGGCAGATTGCAGCGGCGCTTATCATCATCGATAACAATAGTTCTGCGCCAAGGAAAAATCCGGTACTTCCTCCATAAAGTAAGAGCGCCGTTCCGTTTTCAGAAACGACGCCCCTGCGTGACAGTTCGTCCAAGAGTAAAGGGTTTGTACGTGGTTGTGAGTGTCCTACATGCAGGGTTCTCCGCACAGGTTTAGTTGCGAGGGTGAGTGTTTCAAGGTGTCCACAGGTTGTCAACGTCTTGTGGAAGGAAGGGAAGGTGCTGACTCATTCCTGATCACGGGTTGCGGAGACGACACGGAAATTCACACGACCGTTTGTGATTAGCTCCCCGCAGCAGGAAACCAGAGCCATGGCACATGCCGAACTACCATCACTAGCAGAAAGGTAAACGCGGCGCCGATGCCAGCGGCAATCAAAAATTCTCCGATAATGCGTCCGGTCGGCTGCAAGTGCGCTCGCGCCATGTACTCACCCTCGAAATGACAAACGGCGCGCATGACCAGCAACAAGACTAGAATCATTGCGCTCGTCACCATCATCGCGAAGCCAGGATGCTGCATCGAAGCGGAGAAGCCCCAAATAATCAGCAAGAGCCAGATTGAAAGGCGTTTGGTTGCCAGCGTGTCCATGATTGCTCCTGAAGTTTTTTGTCCCGATAAGATAGACCGCTCGGGACCACACGGCGGGGAGAAGATCAGGCTACGTCGCGCTCGCGGCGGAACGGCTTCGGATCGTTGGCGGCCGGCGTCTGTTGTGCAGCCGCCGCTTTCGCTGCCGCCTCACGAGACTTGCGGGCGAGCTTCCGCTGCGACTTGCGGGCATGTGAGAACAGAATGCCAGCAAAGAACAGCATGATCGCTTCCGCGATAGTCCAGAGCGAAAAGTAGAAGGACAACGAGCCCTCCAACATGACGGTCTGGTAGGCGTGGAAACCGCCGTTGGCGAGAATGTTCGCCATGAACAGCCCGAATAGCGCCGTGTCGGAGAACTGCAAGTCGTCGGCGTGGATCGTCACGTCGTCATCGTCGTCTTCATCCGCGAAGAAGGCGGGACCGACAAGGCGAAGAAAGCCCATGCCAGCGAAGAGAATGTCGATGAACATCTTGCCGAGCCACATTGCCGAGACAGACCCGCTCGAATTGACCATTGCGGGCCAGTCCTGGAAGATCAGCAACGCGACCGCGTAGCCGATGATTGCGATGTAGAGAACGCGTTTGGAAAGGTGCATGTGTGGGTACTCCCTGATTGAAGATCAACCGTTGTACCCACGTTTGTACCCCCACGTCAAGGGGCTTGAAATAAATTCCGATTGGGGGTACAAGACCCCGATGCCAAAGGACGCCACAGAAAAATTTCGCCTCAGTTCCGAGGAAAAGGCCGCGCTACGCAAGACGGCGAGGCTCGCAAATATCCCCCTATCCGTCCTGATTCGCCTCTGCCTCACATCGCAGCACCATGTGGGTACACATCCCAAAACCCTGCGCCGCGCGGCAGCGCGGCCATGATGCCAACGGTTGAACGCGACAGCCAAGCCGCTCGCGTCCATCAAGAATGACCCAACACCTGACCTTGCTTCCTAACTTTCCTTCGCCTACAATTCTCAAACAACAGGAGGGCTAGATAATGAGCGAAGACAATCGGGATGAAGCTGTCCAACTGGCCGGCGCACTACAGGTCAAGGTGGAGGATATCTTCGCTCGTAACGATCAACTCGAAGCCGAAAATGATTCCCTCAGAGTTGGCTTTGAAGCGGTGTCAGCGGAAAACACAGCGCTACGTACCGCACTCGACAAGCGCACGCGTCAGCGTGATACCGCCTCCCGCGAAGCAGATTTGCTCAAGGCCCAAATCCAAAAAATCCTAGCGACGGCGGCTGAAACAATGCGTGCGATTCGGCCCGAGCGGGGCGAAAAGCTGCCGCCGGTCGAGAGTGCGGCTAACCTTGCTTTTCTCAAGAGGCCGGCCGTGGGCGGCTAACTTGTCTTTAGTAGGGCGGTTCTAGGCTGCTTGTCTATCGGCTCCCAGCCTTCAAGGTCATCATCGTAAGCCCAGAAATAAGCGCCGCTTTCGGCGCGCGCCCACCAATAAGGTGTGCCTGTGGAAAGCGGACGATTACGGGCTATGCCAGTAAGCATGGTGCGCGGATTGTTGTTCGTTCGCTGCTTCCTGAAAACGCGGATAGCGCGACCATCAAGCGGAGCTTCCGACATCGGTCTCATTCCGACATACTCTTGTTCAGTCGTTCGCGGCGTTCTTTTATGGCGGTGATCCACCAATTTAAAGAGTAGTCGAACCACCAATCCCACAATGGGAAAAATAAAAAAATCCAAAGCACAGTGGCGATGACGATAGCCGTGATGGGGAATATCTGGTCCATGCTAGTCTCTTGTTTGCCGGCATTTGCAGCCGGATCAGTCCGCGCGGTATTCCTTGCGGTAGATAAGCCGCTTACAGCTTGAGCATTTGATGTCAATTGTTGCCCGCTGCGCTTCGGGACCAAAATCGTAACTGCCCTCGCCATGGCTCGCGTCAATGTCGTAAACGCGGATCATGTTGTCATCCCAAGGCGCGCTGCAAAACGGACAGAGCGGGCGAGCGCCGGGAGCAAATCCATCGATAACCTCCTGGGTCATTTCATTCCCCTGCTTCTTGGCCATTACTGTTTGCTTTCACGCATTCGTTCAAGCCACATTTCCTCGCATGGCTCGCACCTAAATTTATAAAAATGAACTTCATTTTTGGTGAGAGGATTAGAACAATCGATGCAAGTTGTAACAGGCAATAATGTTGCCTGCGCCTCGGAGACGGCGCGATGAATTTCGGCAAGTGTCACTTTAGGGTGCATACCCTGCCACCTATCTATCGCTTGGCAAATTTTGTCGGCTAGGTCGTGCGCCATTTTATTCCCGAATAATCGGCGGTTAGCGCCTGTTTTCATTCGGCGGCTTGTCGAAACGCAGACAGATGCTCATGAGCCGCAGCCGCTCGCCCGATGTATTTGGCGTAGGCCGGCGGAATAGCCTCTGACATTTCAGCGCCCGTCATCCAGTCGATGCCCATGGCTTCCGGGCCGCAATAGGTGCCCACGTCGCCGGTTATCGTGATGAAGCCGCCATTGGCCCAATGTGCGCGGCGATTTTCACCACGACGATTGACCCTGACCGCATGTTTCGGGTGTTCGGGCTGCTTAACGGGAAAACTGCACTCGAAAAAACGATGTCGATAGCTCCGCAGGCCAAACATTGCGCCGCAAAGCATCAGATCGTGGCGCACCGGAGCGCCCGGAACGTTTTCAATCACAAACGGCACCCCGTTGGCGGTTAGGCGCGCACGTATGGGCTCAATTAGATCGGGGTAGCCAGATAGGTCCTCCCGAGTGTTGAGCGCACAGAACCTTTGGCATGGCGGCGACGCCCAAATGAAATCGTATCCTTCCAACGGAAATGTCAGCGCGTCAGCTTGGTGAAAGCCAAAAGGATAGCGGGGCTGGGGTTTAATATCGACACCGACAACCAGGAATCCAGCTTGATGCAGCCCCATTGAAGCGCCGCCGGCACAACAGCAAAGGTCAAGTGCTTTTAGCATCTTCGGTCTCGTTTCCACAGCGCGGGCAACGCTTCCCGGCGGAACAATCCTCGACGTAGCAAACGAAACGGCAACCTCCCTTGCGGCAGCGCCGATACTCTTCTTCCTTCTTAGTCTTTGCCATGAGTGTTTCCCGACATACGTCCTGACTGTCGCCGATTACCAATAAGCTTCGACGCTGCGCCACTCGGGGTGGTGGTTATCGAGATAGGAGCACGCCGCTTTGTCCGCTTCATCTTGATCGGAATATTCTTTGAAGGGGCCGCGCTCAAATAGGATTTGCCCGGTTGCCGTATCTTTGGCGTTCGAGTAGCGGTTTTTGTAGTCCTCGCCACGATAGTCGCCGCCGGCCGTGTAGCGCGTCGTGAGGTAGAAATTGGCGCGGCGGTCATAGAAAGCCGCCTTATAGAAAACTGCCCCACGCTTGCGCCCCTGGTCATCGTGGATGTAGCTGCGCATGGAGTGGTCGGAGGGGCGCAGTGTCCAGCCCGTAGGTGGCGTGATGGAGACAAAGAGTTCATCAATGTCCTTGCCGGCCACAAAGCCGAGGCGGTCGAGGATTTGGCCGTACCGATCAAACCCCTCCTTGGGCAGTTGGTTGAATTTAAGGGTGAGCATCGCTTGACCGGCGGTCTCCTGCGCCTCGATGCCGCCCGGCGTGCCCGCAACGATAGTGTTGTGAATGTCGCCGCGAGCGAGCGCAGAAAGAGCGGCGGGGTTGCGAAGATTTAGGCTCTGGTCCTTCATGATTTTCTCCTTTGATTTGGGGCACTAACCCAGTGTTATTCGGCTTTACATTTGGGGCAAAGTGTGCGCTTCGCTCCGCGTACATTCTTGACTTGCCAACCAGGGAAGCAACGATTGGCAATCTCAACGTCTGATGCCTCGTGCTTGTAAGGCTTGCGGATGAAAAGTCCGCAGTTCATGCAATTCACGGCAACAGTCCTGGTGCTTCGACCGTGATCGAGACAGACCGCTCGGCGCTCATCGATTGAAAGATATGGGACTGTCATTGGGTTTCTCCGACTGTCGACGCATCAACCGTTAGCCTGTACGCTTTCGCGCGTAGGCGCTGGTGATTTAGCTTCGTCGCTATAATCGTTGGCAATCTCTACACAGCGACGAATTAGATGCCAGCGAGCACGTCGTTCCTCGAACGACAAATCGTCGTCATCCAGATTTTCTTGACAGTCGCGTAGATCAGCCAACGTATTCTGAAACCGGCAATAACTCATGTTTGACATGGTTGTCTCCTAAGCCACCTTCTCGCTGCTCTTTTCCATCCGCATCCGCTGCACGGTATGGGTGTTCTCCCGGCTGGCGCGGCTGTAGTCCATTGTCTGTGAAACGTCGGAATGAGTCGCGGCATCGCGGACGTGCGCAGCCTGGGCGCCCATGGCGATGGCTTCGCTGATAGCGCCGGCCCGCGCGTCACGGTTCTGCACATTCAACGGCACGCCACATTCGGTCGCGATGATCCGCCATTCTTCGCGGAAGTCATCGGCCTTGTAGGGGAAGCCGCTGTACTCATCGATAATCACAGGGCCGCTTGCGGGCAGCAATGATCGATCGACAGAGCATCCGGGGTACATATGTTCAAGCTCGGCCATGACCAACGGCGCCAATGTCAGGTCAGGCTCCGACAGTTTCTTGCGCTTGCTAGTGACATGGTGAACAACAAGGCCCGCGTCGATTTCTTCCCAGCGTAGACCCTTGAGCCATTTCATGGGGCCTTTTTTCGGGTGCATCGAACAAACGTCAGATAGGCCCGGCTCTCCAATCGGAAGCCATTCGCCAAGCACGTCCTTTTGTCGCCATGTGCATTCAAATTGGAGAGCCTGCGCAAGCGCGACCATAGGAAGCCTCGGGCGTGCGGCATTGCAAATTGCCGTCGCCTGCTCGCGCGTGATTTGGACGGTGCGCGGCTTGCCGTTGGCGAAGCGCATTTTGTGCAGGATGTTGGCGACGCGCTCGCAGTCCTTATCGTCAAGCGCGTAGTCGCCAAAATTTACCAGCGTGCGCAGCATACTGACCAAGGCATGGCCCATTGATATTTTCTGATCGCCGCTTGTCCATTCGCGATGCCATGAAAAGATGCGGCGCCCGTTGATGGTGCTGATGTCCGTAAAGGCTGCGCAGTGGCAATCGTAGCTATCGTCGGCGATCCACCACGTCCGCGCAAGTTGGTCCATCAGCCGGTTATAATATTTCCGCGTGCAATATTCGAGCTTGTAGAAACCCGATATTGGGTCGCTGCGGTAGGTGGACATGAGGGTGCGCAGGTTCATTTTGCTTTCCGATACGCGGTTACAGGCTTTACGGCTTCGATGCCGAGGG
>Ga0070762_10000064_pt1 | contig 31594 bp, 27 predicted proteins | sample HubBroMetageREF2_FD_66726 | JGI IMG/M metagenome (GOLD analysis project Ga0070762, IMG submission 66726) | Reference soil microbial communities from the Hubbard Brook experimental Forest, New Hampshire, USA - Hubbard Brook CCASE Soil... | ecosystem: Environmental > Terrestrial > Soil >...
CAAATGGTGGAGGACTTGAGCACGAGCCCGCGCCATGCGCTGGTGCGGGAGAAAATTCTGGCCAAGTTGGGACCCGAGCTGACATCGGATCTGTTCGTGAACTCTTCCTGGCACGATCGGCCGCCCACGGTATCGCGGCCCACGCTCGATCAAGAGATCAAAGGCAACGATCAGAACGATGATGAAGATGAAGACGATGATTCGGGGGCGGACAGTTCAGTTACCGGCTTAACGTCGCGACCGGATATTCCTGCGTTGCCGTCCCCGCTGGAAATGTTTTTTGCCGAGCGGGCCTTAGTTCTGGGGTCGAATAATTGGGTGGTCTCAGGGGCGCACACGGTTTCGGGCAAGCCGCTGCTGTCGAATGATATGCATTTGCACCATCAGATGCCGAACCTATGGTACGAAGCCCATCTTCGTTGCGCGTCGGGCAGCTTCGATGTGGCTGGAGTTACGCTCCCGGGATATCCGTATGTGATTGTCGGGCACAATCAGCGGATTGCCTGGGGATTCACCAATCTCGGGCCGACGGTCGAAGACGTTTACGTTGAGACGTTCAATCCGGAAGACGAATATCTGACGCCAGAGGGATGGAAGCAGCCGGAGCATCGTCGCGAGGTGATCCACGAGAAGGACAAGCCGGATGTAATTGTAGATGTAGTATTGACGCGCCATGGACCAATCGTTACCGACATGGTCCCGGGTGAGACGCGCAAGCTTGCATTGCGTTGGACTTTGTATGATGGCATGCGCAGTCCCTTTTTCGCGGTTGATTCGGCACAGAAGTGGGAGGACTTCAGGCGTGCTTTTTCAGAACTTGATGCTCCCGGACAAAACGTTGTGTATGCCGACGTCGATGGCAACATTGGCTATCAAGCTACCGGAAAGATTCCTATCCGCGCCGCAGGGGATGGCAGCTTACCGGAGAACGGCAGCGACAACGCTCATGAATGGGTAGGCTACGTTCCCTTCGAGAAGCTGCCCAGCATATTCAATCCGCCATCCGGAATCATCGCCACGGCAAACAGCCGCATCACCCCGGACGGTTATCGATTTTCCCTCAGCACGGAATGGGAAGCTCCCTGGCGTTCGGCTCGAATTTATCGCGTGTTGGAATCGGGGAAGAAGTTTTCTGCGGCTGACATGCTGGCGCTGGAGACCGATATCTATTCTGATCTGGATCGCTTTTTTGGGGAGCGGTTTGTGTATGCGGTGGACCACGCGAAGAATCCTTCGGTCCGGGCAAAGGCGGCAGCAGAGATCCTGCGGCAGTGGGACGGAAGGATGATTGAGAACTCGCCAGCACCCACTATCGCAGTCGAGGCACGCTTGGAATTAACCCGTCTATTGCTCGAACCCAAGCTAGGCGTAGCACCAAAGGATCCTAAAGAACTGGAAACGACTCTTAACTGGAAAAGCTACCAGTGGATGATGAGCACGGTCTGGTTGGAGAACGTGATCGAGCATCAGACCAAACGCTGGTTGCCGGAGACCTACGCGAACTATGACGAACTTCTGACCGCAGCAGTTGAGGCCGCCGTCGATTCGAATCCGGCACACGGTTCGGATGCGCCTCAAGATCTCAACTCCTGGAAGTGGGGGAATTTTCATCCCGTCGAGATTCAGCATCCGATCTATGGCAGGCTTCCGCTTCTGCGCCGCTGGGCGGGACCGGGATTGCAGCCACAATCGGGGAGCGAATACACCGTAAAGGCGGTATCGCGCAGCCACGGACCGTCGGAACGAATGACGGTTGATCTCGCGAATCTCGATCAGTCCACGCTGAATCTGGTCACGGGCGAAGCGGGAAATTTCCCCAGCCCTTACTACATGGATCAATGGAAAGCCTGGTACGGGGGCTTCACTTTCGCCTGGCCGTTTTCCGGGCCGGCGGTGGACAAGGCCCGGTCACATGAATTGGTGTTGGAGCCGGAGAGGTAGAACAGTTTCAGACTCGCGAGTCGTCTAGTGCAAGTGAGCGGACAGGAACGAAACTGTCCGCTTTTTGGAATCCTCCACCGCATCGCCGCTGAAGCTGTGTCCCTGATGAGGGTAAATTTTGATCTCGTACGGGACCGCTTTGTTCTTCAGCAATCTTTCCAAGTCGTAGGCGTTGCTGACTGGAACAACATCATCGTCTTCACCGTGCAGGATTAATACCGGCGGCATGGTGGTTAAACGCTCTTCCGCGAAGCCTGGCATTCCGCCAAAAAACTCGACTACAGCCTTGATCTCCGGCGAACGCAACGGCGGAGGATGGCTGCGTTCCTCTTCCGCCAGAGCAAGCGCCAGATAGCCTCCCAGCGAGAAGCCGACGACGCCGATTCCTTTATTCCGGATTTCCGGTTGCGCCGCGATGTAACGAGTGGCGTCGTTCAAGGTCTTGATATAGGCAAGGAACATCTGCGGCTTCACCGAAGGGCTCCATTGCCCGGGCCCATCGAAAAAGTGAGGAACGAAGACAGAGTATCCGGCGGTCGTCAGCGCCTCGAGAATTCCGTTCTTTCTCCAATCCCCTTGCGGCCCTCCTCCACCGTGAACCAGCAAAACCGGCAGGTGAGCGCTTCCGCTTTTAGGATCGAAGCGCTCCATTGTGATGGGCTGGTGATCGCTGTGAAATGCGGTTGTAGTACCGATAGGGGTCTGGGCGCTTGCCGACGCCGTCAGAATGGAAAGGGCAACGAGCAGATTGGGGCAAGTATGCATTGGAAGTCACATCGTGAAACTTACTCAATCTACCAGCTTCAGGTCGAACGGCTGGCCGACGACATCAATCTGGCCATCGTTATTGTTACCGTTGGCGGGGGTCACCTGCAACTGATTAGTCGTCGTGTCGTAGATGCCCAGCTCGGCGTTCTGGATAACATAAACCGTATCGCGTCCGGTAATTTGCTGCAGGCCGGTTACATTGCCGTTGCTTGGAGGAATCACGACGCCGCCAGTATTTGTGTTGAAGATGGATAAACAGCCGCGAACCTCGCCACCAACGATATTGATGTTAGTGCAGCCGTACGAACCAATGAAGAGCTGCCCGTTCTGGCTTATCTGCATGCGACCGTGGTATCCATCCGTAATGATGGCCGAACCGGTAACGGTCATCGAACTGGTAGCAATGGCAGTCAGTCTGCCGCAGGTAGTGGCCCTCGTTATGCTCCCGGCACAAGTGTTCGTTCCGGGTGGAGTTCCTGCCACGTACAGGGTGGAACCGCTCACCAAACCAAAAGTGGCAGCGCTTACCGGAGTTGTGCTCGTCGCAGTCGAGGCGCCCACGTCGGCGACGCTGACTCCTGCCACGGTCCCGCCACATTGGGCACCGCAATTCAAAATGTAAGCCGTGGTGTTGCCGGCGAAAATACCCCACACCGGCCGATCAAAGCCGGTCGTGTAACTCCGTGGATCGGTGGCGGTACCGATCAACGGTGTCGTAATCACGGTTACGATGTCGGAGTTATCGCTAAACACCAGGAGGTGGTTACCGTCCGGGCTGAGCACAATAAAGTGCGCGCCAGGCACGGGGATGGTTGCGGAGACGGATCCGGTTTGTAGACTCATTACCACGACGGCTCCCGGAGACTGTCCCGCGATCGGGGCCGTGGGTACGGCAGCATAGGCGGTGGTCGCGAAATTACTGACCACGAGGCTCTCGGTCAAGCCGGGCAGAGCGATGGCAGGCAATGGCGAGGTGGATCCGGTCGGGACTGCTATGGCCTCAGTCGCGTTGTCGACGATCGCCACCGAGTTGCCATTGGGGCTGAATACTGCCGTGTACTTCCCATTGGGGGCAAGCGTCATGAGCGAAGGCTGCAAGCTGATTCCGCTCATTGGAACGAAAAAAGTAAGAGCAAGCTTGTCTAACGTGGCGTCCACAATGTTCAGCACCTGCGTATTAACCACGGCCCCCGTAGTACCTTGCGGGTAGAGGGGATTCGAAATAAAGACCCGGAACTTGATTCCGCTAGGCTTGTGAGTCGTCGTGGTACTGGAGGAGTTACTGCTTCCGCAGGAAATAATGGTCACACTGGCTGCTATGAGCACAAAAATGCTTATTAAGATTCTCTTCAAACCTGGGACTCCGAAGAGCATGAGGGACAGAGATTTAGATGCAAGAAACCGGATTATATCAGAGCGACTTCGGAGAATATGGCGCGTGGCCCGACCTGCCAGTCGCCAATATGCAAAAGCAACAGTCCTCTTGTATTCTGGACAGAATGGCTACTGATCTACTGACCCGGATAAAACAGTCCGCCGTCCTGTGCGACGGCGCGATGGGAACCCTGCTCTATGCCAAGGGAATCTTCATCAATCGCTGCTATGACGAGTTGAACGTTTCTCAACCTGACCTGATTCGGGGCATCCACCACGAGTATTTGCAGGCGGGTGCGGAGATTATTGAAACCAATACTTTCGGTGGGAATTCGTTCCGCTTGGCGCGGCACAGTATGGCGAGCCAGGTACGCGAGATCAACTTTGCGGGAGCGCGGCTGGCGCGCGAAGCCGCCAAGAGCTTTGATGTCTGGGTTGCCGGTTCAGTCGGTCCACTAGGCGTGCGCATTGAACCCCTGGGCAAAACATCTTTTGAGGAAGCCCGTACCGCCTTCCGCGAGCAGATCGCGGCTCTGGTCGAAGGTGGGGTGGATCTGCTGATGCTGGAAACCTTTGGCTACCTGGAAGAACTTCATCAAGCAATACTGGCAGCTCGAGATGTCAACCCGAAGATTCCGGTCGTGGCGCACGTCACCATCGACGAAGATGGAAATTGCCTCGATGGTTCGACCCCAGAGACGTTCACTCCACGGTTGGAAGAGTGGGGCGTGGACGTCATCGGCTGTAATTGCAGTGTAGGCCCGGTAGCAATGCTCGACGCGGTTGAGCGTATGCGAGCTGCCACTTCTCTGCCCCTGGCGGCACAGCCCAACGCCGGTATGCCACGTTCCGTCGAGGGCCGGAATATATATCTTTGTTCCCCGGAATACATGGCCAGTTATGCCCGCAAGTTCGTGGCTGCGGGGGTACGCATCGTGGGCGGCTGTTGCGGTACGACTCCGGACCACATCCGGGTGATGAAATCGGCGTTGAGGGCAGGAGACGCGCGCGCCAAGGTGAACTCTGCGCCATCCCCAGCCCAGGCCAAACCTGCTACCACTCCTGCTGTCGCGATCGAGGATCGTTCCCGGCTGGGGGCCAAGCTTGCCTCTCGCGAATTCCTGACCATGGTCGAAATTGTTCCCCCCAAAGGAACGGACATTCGCAAGGAAATCGAAGGTGCGCGCTTCGTCAAGTCGGTGGGCGTGGACGGAATCAACGTCCCGGATAGTCCGCGGGCCTCGGCTCGCATGAGTAATCAGGCACTGTCGTTGCTCATCCAGCAGGAAGTGGGCATCGAAGCCATCCTGCACTACACCTGCCGCGACCGCAATGTGCTCGGCATTCAATCGGATTTGCTGGGGGCCGCGGCGACGGGCATTCGCAACCTCATCTGCATCACCGGCGATCCACCGAAGATGGGCAGCTATCCGGACGCCACCGCCGTATTTGACGTGGATGCCATCGGATTAGTCAACATTGTCCACAACCTAAATCACGGCCTCGACATTGGTGGCAATCCGATCGGAAGGGGAACGAGCTTCGTGATCGGCGTTGGTGCCAACCCGGGGCTGAGCGATATGGATGAAGAAATCCGTCGCTTTGAGTACAAGGTGCAGGCGGGCGCCGAATATGTCGTGACGCAGCCCGTCTTCGATCTCAGCCTGCTGGAGAGTTTCCTGCGCCGGATTGAGCACTGCCGAATTCCAGTGGTTGCCGGAATCTGGCCGCTTGTGAGCGTGCGCAATGCGGAATTCATGAAGAACGAACTGCGAGTCTCGGTCCCGGACTCCATTCTGCAGCGCATGGCAGCCGCCAAAACCCCGGAGGCTGCGCGCGAGGAAGGCGTTGCCATCGCACGCGAGATGTTAATCGCAGTACGTGAAATGGCTCAGGGAGCGCAGATCAGCGCTCCGCTAGGTCGCTATGCCTTGGCCGTAGATGTTCTGGAAGCATTGGGAACCTCTCGTCCCACTTCGGTATGACCATTTGTTAAATCTTCTTTAAAGTTCGCTTTCTACTGGACACATTTCGCCCTCAAGTGGATTAAAATAGGTCCAGGAGCAGAACCCCGTTGGCAAAATTTGAAGATTGCCTCCAGCGTCTGGAGAAGATTGTGCAGGAACTCGAAAAGGGCGAAGTGCCTTTGGAGAAATCTCTGACGCTTTTTGAGGAAGGCATGCAGCTTTCAGCCACTTGCCGGAAAGAATTGGAGCAGGCCGAGGGCAAAGTGGAAATCCTGCTGAAGCAGAACGGGAAGCTCCAGGCTGAGCCGTTTGAGCCCTTGATCGAGAGTATGGCCTCGAAGAGGTAAGAGGCCGCATCGGTCGCTACACCGCTCAATAAGTATTAACGTCTGTAACGCGTTCACTCCCGTGCAACGTCGTCACAGCCAGGTTGCCGTGCCTAGCGGTAGAAGCCAGAGGGAAGTAATGCAGCCTCTTAATGTGGTACTCCTCCAGAGCGATTCGAGGGTAGCGCAGTCTCTCGTTTCCGCCCTTGCCAGCACCTTCGCCTCCGTGCGCCAGGTCCAGTCCCTGGGGGAATTGCGCACCAGCATCGCCAAACACCGTGCGGGTATTGCCATTCTCGACATGGAGACAGCTTCGATTTCCGATGTGGAACACCTGTCCCGTGAGTTTCCCAAAGCCTGTATCGTTTGCACCCATCGGTTAGCCGACGAAGACATGTGGACGGCGGCGGTGAACGCCGGCGCTGCCGACGTTTGTCCTCCATCCGATACCCGGGGCATCGTCCGTACTGCGTTGCGAAATGCCTCCATCACGAATTCCGCGGCCGCATAGAAATAACCGCGAACAATCAAGGACGCCCGTGGGCGTCCTTTTTATTTTGAAACCATGGTCGTGACCGCAAAGACCAAAGCGCACTTGCTATACTCACGGTCATGCTCAAAGACACCCTGGAGGCAGGCCGAGAGCTGACGGACACAGCACTGGAACGCCTCTTGCCGTCGGCGACACAGCACCCGGTTTCCATCCATCGGGCGATGCGCCACAGTGTTTTCGCCGGAGGCAAGCGGTTGCGTCCGATTCTGTGTATGGAAGCCGGGCGGATGGTCGCCGGTTCCCTTCCCGCCGGAATCGAAGACCTGGGCGCCGCACTGGAGATGCTTCACACGTATTCCTTGATCCACGATGATCTTCCGGCGCTGGACAACGATGACCTGCGCCGCGGCCGGCCCACTTGCCACAAAGTTTTTGGTGAGGCAATCGCAATTTTGGCCGGTGATGCGCTGCAAACTCAGGCGTATGAAACACTGGCGCGGCTGCGCTGTCCGGCGGAAGCCCGCGTGCGCATCATCGAAGAGATTGCTCGCGCCACCGGTACCGTGGACGGCATGATCGGCGGCCAAGTTGTCGATCTGGAGGCCGAGCACACTAAACCAGATTTGAACATGCTGGAGTACATCCATCGCTCGAAAACCGCCGCGCTGATCACGGCCAGCGTGGTCAGCGGTGGGCTCTATGCGGGAGCGAATCATGATGCGGTTGAGAAGTTGAGGACTTTCGGAAAATCCATCGGGTTGGCCTTTCAGATCGTGGATGACGTACTCGACGTCACTCAGACCTCAGAGCAACTGGGAAAGACCGCTGGCAAGGACACGGCCGCGGAAAAAGCGACTTATCCAGCGCTGTTCGGCATCGACGAGTCAGTGAAGAAAGCCGATGCGCTGGTGGAAACTGCCTTGGATTCCCTAGACATCTTTGGTTCACAAGCCGATACGCTGAAGGCGCTAGCGCGATTCCTAGTGGAAAGAAAAAAGTAGCGCCGGTATCCTGCCCTCAGAGGCGGCGCTACAAAGCAGATTTTGATATGATGACTCCGGCGATGGAGTTCGCCGTAACCGCCTGGGTCGAACTGATATGCTCCGGCTGATGACTCCTACAAACTTTGTAGGGAGAGCTCCATCGTGATCGATCTTCTCGTCATTTCCATAGGCGCAATCGTCGGCGCAAATGCCCGTTATCTGCTGAGCCGGTTTGCAGCCAAAGAGTTGGGGCCAGTCTTTCCCTACGGCACGCTCTTCATCAACATCGCAGGCAGTCTGATCGTTGGCTTCTTCGTTGTCTGGACAACGGAACGAGTGTTGGCCGATCCGCGCTGGCGCCTGCTGGTCGTGGTCGGTTTCTGCGGTTCGTTTACCACATTCTCCAGCTACGCCTTTGAAACCATGGCGTACTTCGAACAAGGACAATGGTTTCTCATGCTCACAAACGTACTCACCAACAATTTGTTATGCCTCGGGGGGGCGCTAGCCGGCATGGCTCTGGCGCGAGTGCTGTAAAATGCCAGACGCGATGGCTGTTCAAGTCACGATCTATCTCAACGAAGCCGACCAGTGGCATCACCGGCCGTTGCACGTGGAGATCCTCAATTACTTGCGCCAGGAAAACGTATATGCGGCAACCGCAATTCATGCCGTGGCGGGGTTTATTGGTCGGCACCGAGTACAAACCAGCCACCTGGTCGATGCTGGGGGAAAGCTTCCGGTGATCATCATCTTCGTGGATACCGACGAGCACGCGAACCGCGTTCTGCCTACGTTGAAGGAGATGGCTGCTCATCGTTTGATCGTTCGTGAAAATGTGGTCCTGGAACAAGGAAGCCTCGACTGATATGTCCACTCTTTCCATTGACGCTGCGCCGCTAGATGTCCTCGCCATCGCTGCTCATCGCGATGACGTGGAGCAGACTTGCGGGGGGACGTTGCTGAAAATGGCACAGCACGGACGGCGCACCGGCATCCTCGATCTCACTCAGGGAGAGATGGGGACGCGGGGTACCGCCGAGGACCGTGCGCAAGAGGCGGCGGAGGCCGCGAAGATACTACGCGTCTCGTGGAGGCAGGCTCTCGATATCCCGGATGGGCGGGTTGAGAACACTTTCGAAAACCGGCTGAAAGTCGCGCGCGTAATCCGTGAACAACGGCCCCGCGTAGTGATGCTTCCTTACTGGAAAGGCCGCCATCCGGATCATTACACCGCGTCGACACTGGGATATGAAGCCTGCTTTCTGGCGGGACTGGCGAAGCTGGACTTTAGTGTGAAGCGGGCGCCCTCGCCCGCTGGGCAAAACGACGGTGCCACGAGTCTTCCGCCGCACCGTCCTTTTAAGATTATCTACGCGACGCTTTACTACGACGTGCGTCCAACGTTTGTCGTCGACATCACGGAGCTGTTCGAAGCGCGTTTCCAAGCGCTGATGGCGTACAAGTCGCAGTTCAGCGATCAGGAGGCGGGTAAGGATCTGTTCCCTGCTCAGGCCGAAATTCGCGCTCGCATCGAAGCTATGGCACGCTTCTATGGCCTCCTGGGAGGCGTGACGTATGCGGAACCATTCCTGCAGAAGGAAGTGGGACTGGTGGAAGATCTGACGCTGATTCCGGTGAAGTCGATCTGACTTATCTCTTAACCGCCACGGCCACACCATCGCGAATTGGTAGGATCGTCGTAAACAGATCCGGAGAGCCGTAGAGCAGCCGGTTGAATTCGAGAATGGCTTTGGTTGAAATCTCCTTGGGATTCTTCTGCGCAACCCTTCCGCTCCACAAGACGTTGTCGGTTACAAATAATCCGCCTTTGCGTAAACGTGGCAAAGCCAGCTTGAAGACTCGCGGATAATCTTCTTTATCGACGTCGTTGAAGATAATGTCAAACTCCTGCTTGTGTTCGGAGAGAACTTCCAGGGCATCGCCGGTGGTCATGTTGATTCGCGACGCGACGCCGGCTCTCTCGAAATATCCTCGCGCTTCTTCGGCGTTCTTGCGATCTCCATCGGTGTAGAAGACAAGTCCACCTTCACCGACGGCGCGCGCCCACCAGATGGTCGAATATCCGATCGCTGACCCCATCTCGAAAACCGTTTTCGCACTAGTCATCAGAGCTAGTTGATGCAAGATGCGACCGACGGCCGGACCCACGATTGGGATCTTTCGCTTGGCGGCTTCCTCCTCCATCTTCGTGAGCACTTCGTCACGCGGAGGAAGCATGGAATAGAAGTAATCCTCGACAGGCCCGGCGGTGATTCCGGACATCTGCCAGTCTGGCTTTGTTGCTTTCGACTTCGGCAATTCGTCTCCTTATTTTTGCACAACCGAATTTTTGCACAACCGAGCTCGAGACGGGCGGGGACGCCCGTTCTTCACGGGCTCTACGAAATTGTTTCGCCGGGCTTCATTTCTCTCACTTCAACTTCGGGAGCAAGCTTGTGCAGCTCGCTTGGCCTTCCCGTCAGCACTGGGAATGTTCCGAAGTGCATGGGAATGACCGTTTTCGGTTTCAGCAACTTGCAGGCGTAAGCAGCTTCGCGCGGCCCCATCGTGAAGTGATCGCCAATCGGAATCATGGCAAGCTCTGGGGCGTAAAGCTCACGGATGATCTGCATATCGCCGAAGACGTTGGTGTCGCCCGCGTGATAAATCTTTACTCCATTGGCGAACTCGACGACGTAACCGCACGCTTCACCACCGTAAACAATCTCATCCCCGTCTTGAATGCCACAGGAGTGGTCGGCGTGAACCATCGTCACTTTGATGTCGCCCACAGTTTGAGTGCCGCCCTTGTTCATCTCTGCTGTTTGTTTCACTCCTTTTTTCTCCAGCCATCCGCACAATTCAGGAATACCGACCACTTGGGGACTGTGCTTCTTGGCGATTTCGACCGCGTCCCCGATGTGATCAAAATGGCCGTGGGTGCAGAGCAATACGTCAACTTTCTTGACGTTCTTTTCCTTCTCTGGGCACATAGGGTTCCCCATGACCCAGGGATCGATCAAAACTGTCTTGCCGCCAGGCGTTTCAACCCGAAAAGTTGCATGGCCTAACCATGTGAGTTTGATTCCGTTGAGGTTCATAGTATGGGGAAAATCCAAGCATTTAGCACTTGGCAATTAGCACTTGGCCTTTCAGCAGTACTCATCGAATCCGCCAAGAACCACTGGCTGACTAAATGCTAAGTGCCAAATGCCAAATGCTAGTTTAATATAGTTCGCCGTGACTGAACTGAAGGTTCTAATCTCGCGTGAGCAAATCGCGCATCGCGTGGCCGCCATGGGCGCTGAGATCACGCGTGACTTCGCGGGGGAAGCCGTGATCTTGGTCGGCGTCCTCAAAGGCGCCACGATTTTCCTTAGCGACCTGGCACGACAAGTCCAGCTCGATGCTACCTTCGACTTCATCGGAGTTTCCAGCTACGGCAACCGTCCCAGCCCAGCCCATGAATTGCGGTTCGGATGGGACTCCACCGGAGAAGTGCAGCTGACCAAAGATGTAGACCAATCGATGAAAGATCGAAATGTAATCCTGGTCGAAGACATCCTGGACACCGGCCTCACGCTAAATTACTTGAAAAGGATCGTGCTGGGCCACCAGCCGAAGGCCCTCCGCATTGCCGCATTACTGGACAAGCCATCGCGACGAAAGCAACCGATCAAGGCTGATTATGTGGGCTTCAGCATTCCCGACGAGTTCGTCGTCGGATACGGGCTGGACTACGCGGAAAAATACCGCAACTTGCCGGATATTTGCGTTGTCCCGCGAGAGAGCTGATCGCGCCACCCGAGACGTTGCTCGCAACGTCTCAGGGCGCAAAAACCGCGACTGATATCATAGGAAAGTGGAAATGGTTGCAACTAAAGCTGATTTTCAATCCAAGGTCGACCCCCTTCTGCTCGAAGTGGCGGACGTGGTCAACACCACTCTCGACTTGGACACTACGCTCCGTCGCGTAGCCGAACTCGTACGCAAGGTAATCGATTACGAAATCTTCGGCATTCTGCTGCTGAACGAAAAAACCCAGGAACTATACTTTCGATTTCAGGTGGGATATGCGCGCGAAATTGCCGAGCGCATGCGGATCAAAGTGGGCGAGGGTGTCACAGGAATCGCAGCGCAACGGCGGGAAGCAATTCTGGTCGATGATGTGTCGACGGACCGCCGTTACATTTCCGCTGTTCCTAACGTGCGCTCGGAGTTGGCGGTTCCGCTGATCGTTAAGAACCGGCTCATCGGAGTTATTGATATCGAGTCGCCGCAGCCTAACCACTTCACCGAAGAGCACAAGCGGTTGCTGACGCTGATCGCTTCGCGGATGGCTGTCGGCATCGAGAATGCCCGTTTGTATACGCGAACCACGCGCCAGGCGCGCACCTTGGTGCTATTGAATGAAATTGCGCGCGAGCTCACATCCATTCTTAACGTCGACGAGTTGCTGAAGCGAATTGCTGAGCTGCTCAGCCGGCTGATCGATTATCAGATTTTCAGCATTCTGCTGCTCGATGCCACCGGCGAGAAACTGCAGCATCGTTTTTCGCAGCGATTCCAGGAAAACATTCAGCTCAAACACGAAATCCCGTTAGGCAGAGGCGTGGTCGGCTATGCTGCGCAACACAAAGAGGCGGTGTTGGTCCCTGATGTAAATAAGGACCCGCGGTATGTCAAAGCCAATCCAGAGACCCGCTCTGAACTGGCGGTGCCGCTGGTCTACAAGGACAAGGTGATCGGAGTGCTGGACCTTGAGCACACGCGGCGCGGCTTCTTCACCGACGATCACAAAAGAACTGTGACGACGCTGGCCGCGCAAGTTGCGATTGCGATTGAAAACGCGCAATTGTACGAGCAGATTGCCCGCCAGGAAAAGCGCCTCGAGCGTGACTTGGCAATGGCGCGCCAGTTGCAGTTCCGGCTTCTACCACCGACGCTGCCCAAGCTCTCGCATCTCGATATAGCAGCGAAGTTCGTTCCAGCGCGCGCTATTGGGGGTGACCTTTACGATTTCGTTAGCTATTCGATGTCGCGTACGGCCATTGTGATTGGCGACGTCAGCGGCAAAGGCGCGCCAGCGGCGATTTACGCTGCATTGGTGAGCGGAATCTTGCGTTCTCATGCACCCATTGAACCCGGCCCTGCAGAAATGCTCTCTGCCGTGAATTTTTCGCTGGGCGAGCGTCGCATCGACGGCCAGTTTGTGTCGCTGATCTACGCCGTATGGGACGACCGAAATCGCACCTTGCAGGTAGCCAACTCTGGCTTGCCGCGCCCAATTTACTGCCACGATGGGAAGATTGAAGTCATCGAAGCCACGGGCTTGCCTCTGGGGTTGTTCGACGACGCCGACTATGACGAACTGAGTTTCCGGGCCAAGGCCGGAGACATGTTCGTATTCTTCAGCGATGGCATTCTGGATGCCAGCAACAAAGCGGAAGAACTCTTCGGGCGCGAGCGGGTCGGCGAGATTGTTGCGGCGAATCCCAATGCGGCGGCCGACGAGGTTGTGAAGTTGATCTTCAACGCTGTGGCCGAACACGCGTCTGGAGAGGAAGCGTTCGACGATCAGACCGTGGTTGCGATTCGGGTCAAAGGCACTCCCGGGAAGCGCAAGTGATGCGCGCCGGAAACCGAGGCCAAGGCCGTCCGCCAGCTTTTTCATACCGCCGTGCGCGGAACAGCGATGTTTCGGGGCGCTTTTCCGGCTCAATCCTTCATTGTGACCGAGTGCCTCTCGCAGGTTTGGCTGAGCGTTTCGGCACGCCCTTATACGTTTACTCCGCTTCGGCAATTCGTGAGCGCATGCGCGCCTTCGAACACGCCTTTCGTAAGGTTCCACACACCGTCTGCTACTCGGTAAAAGCGAATTCGAACCTAAGCATTTTGCGTCTGCTGGCCGGGATGGGTTGCGGCTTCGATGTAGTCTCTGGTGGAGAGCTGGAGAGAGTGTTGCGCATCAACCGGAGAGCGGCGAAAAAAGTCGTCTTCTCAGGTGTGGGCAAAACTTCGGACGAGATGCAATTGGCATTGAAGGCCCAGGTCCTACTCTTCAATGTAGAGAGCGAATCGGAGTTGTCCGCGCTCGCGGAATGTGCCGCTCGAACCAAGAAGACCGCCCGAATTGCATTGCGCGTAAATCCGGACGTCTCCGCCGAAACTCATCCGTATATTTCCACCGGTTTGCATCAACACAAATTCGGGATACCGATTGAGCAAGCTCGTCGGTTATACGCGCGAGCGGCAGCAATGAAGTTTGTGGAGATTGCCGGCGTGAGCGTCCACATAGGTTCACAGATCACCGACGTGAAGCCGTTCGCGGCAACCATGGAACGAGTTGCTGAGCTGACGCGGGCTCTGCGGGCGGACGGTCATACGATCAACTACGTGGATGCCGGCGGCGGTCTTGGTATCGCTTACGAGAATCACAGTCCGCCCGGCTTTGCCGAACACGTCGCTTCCTACGCAGATGCTTTGCTGGCGCCGCTGAAAGGCCTGAAGGTACACCTTCTACTCGAACCCGGGCGCTCCATCGTCGGGCCGGCGGGGGCGCTGATCACGCGCTTGCTGTACAAGAAAACCAACGGCAAGAAGAAGTTTCTGGTGGTCGACGCGGCCATGAATGATTTGTTGCGACCTTCCCTATATCGCGCTCACCACGAAATCGTCTCCGTCCGGTCATCCGACGCATCATTGAAAGAAGTTCCGTACGAGACCGTGGATGTCGTTGGGCCGATCTGCGAGACCGGAGACTTCTTTGCCCGCGACCGTGAATTGCCGACCATGAATGAAGGGGATCTGCTGGCGTTGCTCGACGCGGGCGCTTACGGAATGGTGCTCGCCTCCAACTACAACACCCGGCGGCGTCCGGCGGAAGTGTTGGTGGATGGAAAATCAGCCAAGGTGATCCGGAGACGCGAAACCATTGCGGACCTGGTTCGCGGTGAAATTTAGTTCGCGGTGGAATACTGTTTCTTCCGGTCCTGATCCCAGACAACCTTTCCGCCGACAATCGTCTTCAGAACCTTCACATCGCGAATCTTTGCCGGTTCGATCGAGAAGATGTCGTCACTCAGCAGGACCATATCCGCCAGTTTGCCGGGCGTGATGGAACCTTTTTCCTGTTCCTGAAATTCAGCGTAGGCCGAGCCGATGGTGAACGCCTCGACCGCTTCGGCCACAGTCAGCTTCTGTTCGGGAAACCATCCGTTCGGATTCTTTCCATCCAGCGTTGCCCGGGTGACCGCGGCATACACCGTCAATATCGGGTTAAGCGGTGCCACATCCCAATCGGTCCCGAATGCCAAGTGCACTCCGTGATTCAGAAATGTACGGAAAGCGTAGGTCCGGCTGGCGCGGTCGTGGCCAATGTAGGCCTCGGCCCAGCGTCCATCGTCGATGGCGTGGTAGGGCTGGACCGACGCAATCACATTCAATTGTGCAAAGCGGGCGAAATCCTTCTCCGCCATATGCTGCGCATGTTCAACGCGGAGCCGGCGGTCGACTCCCGGCTGAGCTTTGTCCAAATCCGCGTACAGATCGAGTACGGTCGAAATCGCGCGATCACCAATGGCATGAGTGCAGATTTGCAGACCGGCGGCATCTGCCTGCATCATCTGGTCTCGCATCTGCGAAAGTGGTTGCATCTGCTTGCCAAGCAAACCCGTGTTATTGGGATCGTCGCTGAACGGCTGAAAAAAATACGCTGTGCGGGAGCCCAGCGAGCCATCTGCAAATCCCTTCAGCGCACCGGTCCGTAAAAACGACGAACCGAAAGCATGCCGAATTCCAACCTTAGCCAGCTTCTGCCAATCAGCGATCCCCGGGGCCACATACACCCGCGCCGTCAATTCTCCGCTCTGTAACAATTCCCCGTAGGCGCGAATATCGTCAAAACTGTCATTCTCATCGTTCATGTCCTGAAAGCTGGTCACACCAACGCTGGCCGCGTGCTCCAGAGCACGCCTCATGGCGCGAAGGCGCTGCTCATGAGTAACCGCAGGAATTACCTTGAGCACGATGTCAGTCGCCGCGTCCTTCAGATCACCCGTAGGATTGCCCTGCGCATCGCGGACGATTGCACCTCCAGGTGGGTCAGGAGTTTTGGACGTGACGCCCGCCAATCGCAACGCGGCGGAATTCGCCAGTGCCGAGTGCCCGTCGTAGCGACTAATCAACACTGGGTTATTCGGGGTCACCGGGTCAATCAGTTGCCTGGTAGGCAGAGCCGGCGGGCTCCATTTCGTCTCGTCCCAATCGCCCCCTTGAATCCATTCTCCTTTTGGCGTTTTCTTCGCCCGTTCGGCAATTCGCCGGACAAATTCATCCGCGCTGGCAGCGTCGTTGAGTTGCACGGAGTCGAGTTGCATGCCACCGCTAACGAAGTGCACGTGCGCATCATTGAAGCCGGGCAGAAGCAGTTTGCCGCCCGCATCGATCACTTGTGTGGCCGGGCTCCGCAAAACTTCCACATCGGCGTTCGAACCCACCGCAACAATGCGGTCGCCAAGGACAGCCGCCGCATGGGCGGTCGGATTCGCTTTGTCCACCGTCCAAACCTTGGCGTTGATGATGATAAGATCGGCAGCCGGTTTGGCCTGAGCCAGCAGATTGCTTGAGAGCGCACAACTCAACAACAGGATTACGAATTTCATTCTTATCTCTTACTTTTCGGGATTTACGTGTAGCTGGAGCGAGAACGCGTCAACTATCCTTCACCTCTGTCCCCACTTCAGCTTGGCGCGCAGCACGTCGAAGAATGTTCCCTTAATCCGCAGCAGCTTGACCTGATGCTCTGACTTACTGCAAGCAACGCGATCTCCGTCGTACATCGGCATGCCAACCTGACCGTCAATGCTCAGATAGGCTTCATCCTGACCGGTGTTGACGACGATATCGATCTTCGATGTGTCGGGCACCACCAGAGGGCGATGCGTCAGCGAGTGAGCCGCGACCGGCGTCACCACGAACGCATCCACCGACGGCATCAGGATGGGTCCCCCGGCCGCCAGCGAGTAGGCGGTCGAACCCGTAGGACTGGAGACGATCAGACTGTCAGCTTTGTAGACGGAAACGAACGCCCCGTCAATGTAGACGTCGCAATGGTTGAGGCGGGAAATGGTCGCCTTTCCCACAACGATATCGTTGAGCGCATCGTAACTGGCGACCCGCAGATCTTTGCGAAACACTTCGCAATGCACCATCGAGCGGGCTTCCACATTACAGCAACCTTCCTCAATACCCTGCAGAGTTGGGTAGAGTTCCTCCAAGGGGACTTCGGTCAGGAATCCGAGCGAACCCAAATTCACACCCAGCACGGGGATTCCCACCTTGGCCATGCACCGAGCTGCGGAAAGCAATGTTCCGTCACCACCGAGTACGACCACCAGGCTCATCGGCCGCGAGGCCATTTCATCGCGAGTCAGGACTTCGATACCGGCCGCGTACGGCGCGGTCTCTGCGTCCACCACAATGCGGTATTGACGCTGACGAAACCACTCAACCAGCCCGGGCACAATTTTTGCCAGTTCCGGCTTGTCAGGCTTGGAAACGATAGCCGCAGCTTTGCCGTTTGCGAATGGAGCCTTCCCAATATCCATGGTGAACTTTGAATTGTACCGAAATCGCCGGAAAAGGTTTGCCTGCAGCGCTTGCGACGAGAGAAAAAGGTCAGAAAACGGCAAATAGCAGGAATTCCCGATTCCCTTCCGCACCTTGAATCGGGGACTCGATCACGTCCGTGCGCGCGCAGCCCAGCGCCACCAGAGCGAGGCGGACTTTCTCGACTGCGGCCATCTGTGTGGCCTCGTCGCGCACGATGCCTCCCTTCCCTACTCGTTCGCGGCCCGCCTCGAATTGCGGCTTCACCAGTACAATCATCTGCCGGCCCTGACGTTCCGCCGGAGAAGCGGGGAATGCTGCAGCGATAACTGCGGGGAGAACCAGGGTTGCGGAGATGAACGAAACATCCATCGCGACGAAGTCCACCACTTCACCGACTTGCTCAGGAGTCAAGTAGCGCGCGTTGGTCTTCTCCAATAAATGCACGCGCGAGTCCTGGCGCAAACGAAAATCGATCTGACCGTGACCGGTGTCGACAGCAATCACCCGCGCTGCTCCATGTTGGAGTAAGCAATCCGTGAAGCCGCCAGTCGATGCGCCCACGTCGAGACAAACTTTACCCGCAACTTCGATGCGCCAATGATCGAGCGCCTTTTCAAGCTTGAGTCCTCCGCGTCCCACATATTTCAAGCCTTCGCCCAGAAGTCGAACGTCGGCCGCCGCGTCCACTCCCGTGCCGGCTTTTTCTATTTTTTGCCCAGCGACTAAAACCTTGCCGGCCAGGATCAGCGCTTGCGCCCGCTCGCGCGAACTCGCCAGTCCGCGTTCCAAAAGTAACTTGTCGAGCCTGATTTTCAAATCGTCCCCGTCGCGTTCTACCTTGCGAGCCTTTCAACTTACACTAAAGTGCCAGCAACCAACTCAGTGCAAGGTGTAGAAGCGTCTCTCGCTGAGACAGTTAGAAAGATACTTCCCCCTTTTTCCACAACGTTTTCCACGAAAGTGTTGAAAAGTGCCTGAGAATACTACGTTTAGCAACCTACCGTGAGCCCACCCGACGGCATGGCCGAGAACCCAGCTCGTGACCCGAATACAGGCTAAATCCAGCCCTCAGAGTCATATGGCCCTATCGTGCTATGCCGATCCCCCCTCGTGCCATTGCCCTCTGTTCTGAAACGTATCATCTTAGTAGTGCACGCTAGCAAAGTTAAGAGAAGCCAGAAATGCTGGTTCAAACGACAAGACGGGAAGCTGGAATGAACGCTAGCTCAGCGTACAATCGCGATCGCAGCCGTCTGTCCCTGGCGCTCGCTCTTCTGCTGGTTGCCCTGGTTGTTCTGGTGGTGAAGGATCGCGATTTCTGGTTCGGCGACTCTGAGGCGGCGGTTGCCGAAGAGACGACTCCTGAGTGGATCCCGAACAAAGTGTTTCAGACGCCAACTCCCGCGGCCCAACCTACAGCCCAACCGAAAACGCACTTCGCTTCTGCCAAGACTTCAACCGCACCCGTAACAACGGTTCGGCCTGCGATCGCAACCAACCGCATCGCCGCTCCGGCAGTAATTCCGCCACTCGAAGTCGAAGTCATCGCCGGCGAAACGCGCAACACCGTTCATCTAGGTAGCAAGGCGGTTAAGATTGAGATGGCTCCTGACTCTCGGGCTGGAACGGCGGATTCAACGGTGGCCGAGCGCGGCCCGGCCACGGTTGCAGCGGAACGCGTTCAGATGTCTCTCGCGAAAGCGCAGATCCCACCGCAGGCACCTGAGTCGGCTTATCCTTTGCTCGGTCGGCAGATGAAGGTCCAAGGTTCGGTACTGCTCCAGGCGTTGATAGGCGCTGACGGCATGATCCGCGATTTGCGCGTGATCAACGGTCCAGCGATCCTGGCATCAGCGGCCCGAGAAGCTGCGCGCCGCTGGCAATTCAAGCCTTACCTGCAGAACGGGCAGCCCGTCGAGACACAAGCGAAGATCACCGTGAACTTCACGATTAAAGTGTTGGAAAACGGAGCGCGCGATCAGACGGACACAGTTGTGGCCCTGTCGAGGGGCGGAGAATAGTTTCGCGCGACGATCAAGCTTTGAATGACCCGCAAGAACTGACAAAAGCTGCACATCCTCAGTCTTCGTTTTAAAACCAGACCAACCGAGAACGTCAACTCCCTTCCTGTGTATAATGCCGAACGTTCATGGACTGGGCTCCTGCATCCGCTGTCCGCTGGCTGTTGGACTCGGAGCATGGCGCGTCGGATCGCCTGATTCCACGCTGGCTCTTTCTGCGCGCGCTGGGCCTTATCTATTTCTCGGCCTTCTTCTCCCTGATCTTCCAGATCCGCGGTCTGATCGGCCCCGAAGGTATCCTGCCCGCAAGCGACTATCTGCAAGCGGTGGCGCATTCCTTTGGCCACACGCGCTTTTGGTTTGCGCCAACTCTGTTGTGGCTTTCAAGCGGGCCGCAGATGCTGGTCTTCCTCTGTTGGGCAGGCATGGTGGCATCGCTGCTGCTCGCTTTGAATGTCTGGCCCCGTGGAACGCTGGCAATTTGTTTCGTGTGTTTTCTGTCATTCGTGAGTGCCGCGCGAGATTTCTCTGGCTACCAGTCGGACGGCATGCTGCTGGAAGCCGGATTCATCGCGTTTTTCTTCGCTCCGCCGGGTTTTCGGCCGGGCCTGAGTGCAAAGCGGCCACCATCTCGCGCCAGCCTGCTCCTCTTGCAGTGGGAGTGGTTCCGCATTTACTTCGAGTCCGGCATGGTCAAGATCGCCAGCGGCGAGCCGCAGTGGCGGCACATGACCGCCATGGACGAGTACTACCAGAATGGCCCTCTACCCACCTGGATCGGTTGGTACGTACAGCATGTGCCGCACTGGTTTCACGCCGCGACGGCATATAGCACGCTTGCGCTCGAACTGGGCTTGGTCTGGATGCTTTTTCTACCGCGGCGCTGGCGGATCGTGTGCTTCTTCATCGCAACCGCATGGCAGATCGGCATTATCCTCACCGCCAACTATACGTTTTTGAACTACCTGGTCCTTGCATTGGGCTTCCTGCTATTGGATGACCGCGTGCTGCTTTACTGTTTGCCAAAACGATGGAAAAGAGACCTCGATCAAACAGCTACCCATCGTACGGACGTGACGCCACTCGCCACAGAAAGCCCGACTGAAACCGATTCTTCCACCTTGCAAGACACGGCACAAACCACAGAAGTGAGGCGAGCGGAGGACCGCCGCACAGAAAATTGGCGTGACCTCTTCCGCCAGCAACTGACCGTGCTGAAGCGCTCATTAACCGGCCTTATGCTAGTTTGGATTTTCTATGCGACCGCGGTGGAATTGGTCTGGATTGTCTTCCCCACCCTGAAACTGCCGACTGCGCCGGTCGAGGCGCTGGAACCGTTTCGCATCGCCAATCGATATGGCCTTTTTGCCGTCATGACTCGCGGCCGCTACGAGATCGAGTTCCAAGGCTCGGAGGACGGACAAAACTGGCAGGCATATCCGTTTCGCTATAAACCGCAGGACCCGAGCCAGCCACCGGGCATTTACGCACCCTATCAGCCACGTTTTGACTGGAACCTGTGGTTCGCTTCTCTCGGATCGTGGCGCGAGTATCCCATCGTAATCAACACCGAAGTACGTTTGCTTTCGACCGACCCTGATGTGCTTGCGCTTTTCGCGGGGAATCCTTTTCGGCAAGAGCCGCCGCATCAGGTGCGCGCGGTTCTCTGGCAGTACTGGTTCACGACCGCGGCCGAAAAACGCAAGACAGGCTTCTGGTGGCATCGTGAGTTCCTGGGACTATACGCGCCAACCCTCGCGCGCGACACAGACGGCAGAATCCGCGCCGTCGAATTCCCTATGGTTGCTCCCCGGCAATGACGCGCGGATGTAAATACTTCAACCGACCTGTTGCCCCACGCGCACTGGCTTTTGCCCTTGGCTGTGATCTTCGGATGATGCGCCTTGAGTGCGGTTCAATATCCAAAGCAGGAGCAGCAGAACAAATAGCGCCAACAGGTAAAAGACAATGCCACCATGCCGGTGGAAGTTGCCATGCAAGAATCCAGGATCGACGTGGATTCCGAGCATGGAGATGGTAAAGATTCGAATCCCATTCTTAAAAATCGAAAGAGGAATCGCGACCAGCACGACAATAGCTTTCCGCCAAAAGGACCGGAGAAACAGATGCGCCAGCACCATACTTGTGACGATCAACATAAGGCTGGAGCGCAGACTGCTGCACTCCTGGGCGACCTCCAGGCTCAATCCGGGGATCGTTAGCATGACGCCATCTTGCGTAACCGGAATGCCCAGAGCTGAAAACAGGAAACTGGCTGAGAGGGCGGATCCGTGTTGCCAGAAAGCCACAATCTTGTTCAACGTGAACTCTGGAAGTGGAACCAGACAGAACAAAAAGCAGAGAGGAAACAGCAATGATCGAAAAGTCCGGGCTCCGAAGCACCCAATAAACGCGCCCAGCCACCAAGTCACCAGCGCGAGCATGCCCCACGTCAGTTGCGTGTCGGATGGTGCCGTCAACTTGCCACCCAGTCCGAGTAATACTGCCGCGACCAACAAGGCTGCACTAATGCGATTGCTCGGTTGACGATCGGTTCTGAGGGAAGGCCATTCCGTATAGATGAGAGCCAGGCTGATCGGAACAATCAGGAGAATGTGGGTATATTCATCGCGACGGAGCGCGAGTGCGACGGTTCCCAACAACGGACGCCATCCGACTAAGAGGGAGATCGCAACCGCAAGACTAAACTTCAACTGTGGTGACAATCTGCTCATCTGCGATTGGGCGACCTTCAAGAATCAGTTTAAGAAAGCAAAATAATCACGCAAAGCTTCCACAATCCGCTCACCTGCTTAACCGTCCCGCGAGGGCAGGTTTGGCGGGCACCGCTTTCATGACTTGGGCCTCGCTCCTACGACATGAAGTATGTGCATGGTTTCTCCAACCATGGTAATGCACCGGCTTGACTCATCGCCGTACTGGGGTGTTATCGAGTTGGTTTATGGCTCTGGTTGGTAGGACACTCGCCAGATCAAATTTCCACCATCATCCGAAATCAGCACGGAACCGTCCCGTGCCGCTGCCACGCCCACCAATCGCCCATAGACATTCTTGGTGGCGGGATCAGGCACAAATCCGGAGAAGAAAGGAGTTGGATCTCCGGCTGGGAGGCCATTGCGGAAGGGGATAAAGACAACCTGATAACCGCTCCTGATGCGCCGGTTCCACGAACCGTGTTCCGCGATTAAAGCGCCGTGCCGGTAGAAGGACGGAAATTGCTGCCCCTCGTAGAACACAAACTGCAACGGAGCAACGTGTGCGCCAAGGAGCACGTCAGGAATTATGGCCTTCGCGACCAAGTCCGGCCTAGACGCCACCCGATCGTCCACATGGTTGCCAATGTAGGAATAAGGAAAACCGTAAAAACCGCTGTCGACAACATGGGTGAAAAAGTCAGATGGAACGTCATCGCCAAGATCGTCCCTCTCATTCACAGCGGCCCATAAGTTCGCGGACTCTGGGTTGAAAGCGATCCCGACGGCATTTCGCAAACCGCTGGAGAACACTCGCAAGTTTTTGCCATCAGGATCGGCAATTAGAATCGCAGCCCTTCGAGAATCGGACTCGATTGAGATATTGTCCTTCGATCCCACCGAGATAAATAACTTCTCGCCATCCGGACTGAAAGCCAGCGAGCGGGTCCAATGCTGGTTGTAGCCCATGCCTGGGAGATCGAGTACGTGCTCCGCGTCACCGAGCCGCTGCGACGTTTTGGGGTCATAGCGAAAACGCACGACTTCATTGGTATTGGCGACGTAAACATAGTCGTCATGAAAGGCGATTCCGAAAGGCAGGTTTAAGCGGCCGGCAAAGATCTCGCGCGATTGAACACTACCCCGGCTTTGCGGATCGTGCAACACAACTACTTCTCCGATTGCGGAGTCCGCCACAAACACATCACGGTTGGGGGCTACCGCCAGCCACCGCGGCTGGGTAAAGCCTCTGGCAAAAACCGAAACCTTGAATCCAGGAGGAACCTGCGGCTGAAAGTTTGCCGGCGGCGACACCACCACCGGCCAGTTCCCCGTGGGAAACAACCTCGCTCGAATGCGGGTCTTCCAACCACCGACGTTCAGGAGGAAAATCACGGTCAGCACCGCGATTGCGATTAGCACCAACGTGGCGAAGCTGCGCCGCAGCGATTGATGAGAACGGAGAGAGCGACTGGTCGGATCGATCAACTGTGCTCCATCGTGGAGTCTGGAATACGACCTCGGCTGACTGTGACCTACTTGCGCTCTTTCTCTTTCAAGAAGGTTCCCTCCTGGAGTTCTGCGAATGCCTGTTGTAGCTGCGCCTGCGTGTTCATCACGATCGGGCCGTACCATGCGACGGGCTCTTCGAGCGGCTTTCCCGAGACCAGCAAGAACCGGATTCCGTCCTCCCCGGCTTGCACGGTAACCTCGTCGCCGCGATCAAATAGCACGAGTGAGCGGTTATCCGCTTCCACGGGAGGCGTCGTGTCCGCCCATTTGATCGCTTCGGTCGGCACCGCGAGTGGACCCGATGCGTTGCAGAACTTTCCCCCTCCACCGAAAACGTAAGCGAACGCGTGGCGAGTCGTTTCGACCGGTAAGGTCTTTCGCTTACCCGGAGAAACCGACACATCGAGGTAGATGGGATCGGCGGCAATGCCGTCGACTGGGCCAGTCTTTCCCCAAAAGCTTCCGCAGACGACTCGCACGTGCGTGCCATCGTCATCCTTGACCTCGGGAATGTCGAGCGCCTTCACTTCCTGATAACGCGGCGCAGTCATTTTGAGCGATGACGGCAGGTTTGCCCACAACTGAAAACCGTGCATCCGGCCAGACTGGTCGCCCTTGGGCATCTCCTGATGGATGATTCCACTGCCCGCCGTCATCCATTGCACGTCACCAGCGGCGATGGCACCCTGATTTCCCATGCTGTCGCCGTGCTCCACAGTTCCCGCCAACACGTAGGTGATAGTCTCGATGCCGCGATGGGGATGCCAGGGAAAACCAGCGAGATAATCCTCCGGAACGTCGTTGCGGAAGTCATCCAGCAAAAGGAACGGATCGAATTCCTTGGTGTTTCCGAAGCCGAAGGCCCGTCGAAGATGCACGCCCGCACCCTCGAGCGTGGGCTTCGATTGAATGAGACGCTTAACCGGTCGAATCGACATGTTGATCTCCAATGTGCAAAGTGGCAGCCTGCTTCCAAGCTAGATCTTACCCGTGTCTACTTCGATACATTTATAACGATCACAATCTACGGCGGGCAATAGGAGGTCTCACGTGCTCTTCGGAATCTTTAACCCCGCGACTGCTGCGCTTGCTACGGACAGCCCTGCGCAGATCAGCATAACAATTCGGAATCCAAAGACAAATGCATGACCAATCAACTGTTGAACGGCGGCGGCCGTACCGGGATCGAGGCCGGTCGGCACCTGCAAACCCGCGAGTTTGATTTCATCCGCTTGAACTTGGTGCAAGATTCCTGGCGGCAGAACAAGATGACCAAGGCCCTCCTTTAATCGAGCACTAAAAGCTTGCACCATGACAATGCCCAGGACCGCAATCGCGAGCACGCCAGCCACACGAGCCACTGCGTTGTTGATGCCGGAAGCGGTTCCTACTCGGTCCTGCTCTACTGAATTCATCACGACGGTAGTGAGCGGAGCTACAGTGAGCGCCATCCCGAACCCCAGGACTAGCATCGCGGGGAAAAATGCTTTCCAGTAGCTATCTCCAACCGAGGGCACGGCAAACAAAGCGAAACCTAATGCGGCGATCAGAGGACCAACGATCAGCGGACCTCGGGCGCCATAGTGCGCGACCAGTCCACCGGACCAGCGGGAGAGAAAGAACATCAGCAAAATCAAGGGCAGGATAGCAGCACCTGCGGAGGTTGCGGAGTATTGCTGGACCTGTATCAGGTTCAGCGGAAATAGGAAGAAGAAAATTCCAACCGCTGCATACAGAAACAGTGTGAGCAAGTTCGTGCCACTAAAGATGGAGGATGCAAATAACGACAGTGGTACCATCGGTGAAGTCACGCTAGATTCAACGAACAGAAAGCCAATTAACGAGGCGAAGCCAGCGATCAGACTTCCCAGCACCAGAGGATGTGTCCAACCCAAGTTGACCGATTCGATGAACCCGTAAACCAAATCTCCCAGTCCAAGCGTCACCAAAAAAGCTCCAATCCAATCGATGCGGCCTGTAATGGCACTGCGGCTCTCGGGAATATGGCGAAGCGAAATGGCGATCACGGCCGCCGCAATCGGGAGATTGATGAAGAACACCCAGCGCCACGAAGCATGCTCGACCAGCCACCCCCCGAGCACCGGACCAACAGCGGTGGTGATCGTGGTGAACCCGGACCAGGTGCCGATTGCCTTTCCGCGGCTTTCCTCGTCGAACGATGCGCCGATGATCGCAAGGCTGCCCGGAACGAGCAGTGCAGCTCCCGCACCCTGAATGCTTCGGGCGATGATCAACTGATGAATGTTCAACGCAACCCCGCAACCAGCCGAAGCCAGCGCGAAGACGGCGGTTCCGATTATGAAGATCAGGCGGCGTCCGAACAGGTCGCCGAGAGAACCGCCGACGAGAATCAAGGCTCCCAGAAACAATCCGTATGACTCGATTACCCATTGCACATCTACAACCGTTGCCCGGAGGGATGCCTGGAGCGAGGGCAGAGCGACATTTACAGCCGTGCTGTCAATAAAAGCCATGCTGGAAGCAAGAATAGTCGCCGCCAGAATCCAACGTCCGGCCTGTGCTCTATTCGGAACTTCGACACCAGCTGATCGGATTACGGTTTCATCGCAAGGTAACCTCACGGAAGTAAGGATGCATCTCGATGACGAAAGGCTCCCGAGATGTTGAAGATCGCGAAAAAGCCTGGGGTCACCACATGACGCGAGGCATTGAGGGCGAGGATCGATCGTATAGCGAGGAGTGCGCCTCTCGATTGCGAGGATCTGCCCGGTTACAGCACGAGAGGTGCAACCGGTGCTGCAACGTCCTTGTCGTCCAGGCAATCAAGGGGTTGCGAATTCGTACTGTTGGCGAGGCGGCTGCCCGACAATTCAACACTCACAAACCGTCTGCCTTGGCAAACCGCTTCCACAGCAGCAAGTAGTTCGCTTCCAGCATAGGCTTTAACCACATATCCCATTGCGCCCAGGTCGAGCGCTTCTTGCACAACGTCGGCAGAAGATTCCTGGCTCAGAAAGAGTATTTTGGAACTCGGCGCAAGCTTGCGGATTTGTCGAGCGGCTTGGATTCCATTCAGTTTTGGAAGGCCGATGTCGAGCAAGATTAAGTCTGGCTTCAGTTCTTCGGCCTTCTGCACAGCCTCTAATCCATCGGAAGCTTCGCAAATGATTTGGAATTCCGGTGTTTTGGAGAAAACTGACAACACAAAAACCCGAAAGGGTTCGAAATCATCGACGACGAGAATGCGAATTGATTCCACCGGCGGCGAGAATGCGTTTGTTTTAGTAGAAGATGTCGTGGCCATCGGCACCCTTGCACTGCGAGTAATCGGGCGTCGCAAGGAACCGTCGTGGCGCGGCGGAAGGATGCGGAACAGCCTTCTATGTTTCTAGTCCCTTTCAGCGTCGGGCGAAACTAGTATTTTCTTTGTTACGGCATATTTTATTGATAGCGGTCGGCGCGTTTGTCAGCCGGGTCAGCGCTGGCTCGAAAATCCGGGACGCCCCTCCCGGATTCGCGCCGAAAAAGCTGGATCTTTGTCGGCCAGGCGGGCGGCAGCATTGATGTGGACTCGCTCTTTCAAGTCCTTGAGTGACAAGCCTTCTGTCACTAATTGTTGCCGCTCGTACATCATTTCGTCGGAGTGTCCGTTGAGCAGAATGCGCCAATCCCAACGTGTCCGCCTACCTTCTCTTGCAGCTTCGGCAACTGCAATATTCGTAGTGCAATTGTTGGTCAGAGCGTTGTACCACTCCGGCGTGTTGTGCAGTCTGTTGATGTGGTCCAGGTATTGCAGAAACAACCCGCGCGCCTGCTGGGGGTTGGCAACCGTGCGAAACAGATAGACTTCCTCTCCAGTTCGGTAGTTTGTACGCAGCCGGATCAGGTCCCGTTCATCACTGACAATGTAGGTTAGCTCGTACTGCCGGAAGAATCCAAGAATCGCGGAATACCCCTGTCCGACGACCTTGCGAGTCTCAATGGAAATGGGAACATGGCCTTGATCGCCAAAATCGAAGCTGGCGATCGGATGCGCGATCCACGGCGAGCCCCAATACGTCAGCGCGATGTCCAGCCCTCTCAAGTTCGAAAGATTGAAGGTCCTCGTTTCCCACTTGCAGTCGTAGTCGAACTCCGCCCGATAATCGCAGTTGCGGACGTTGTGGATAGTTACACGATCGCCGGCGATCTCGGCCCAGGGTGTTTCAGCCACGTCGGCTTGCCAATTACGTGTGCTAGATGGCTTGAGCGACAACCACCAAGCCAGAACGAGAACAAACCCAGCGAACGTGATCAGAAGTGCAAAGCGACGATAGAAAAGCGCGCCCGCGGAGATCCCAACCAGATAGATCGCGGCGGCCGGCTTGCGAAGCGGGGCCGATGGCAGATCAAAATACAGCGCGGTTGTCGCCCAGAACGTGAGCACCACCACGATCAGAGCCCCGAGACCTACACCGATCCTGCGCAGCAACTTTCTCCCATCCACGTTTGTTCCTCGTTGCCTTATTCGCAGACTTCACGACCGGCGGACTCGCATATGTGCCAAGCTAGAGCACGCCTTCGCTCTGCATTTCTTTCACTACGAGCTTAACCAATCCGTTGATCGTCTTATGGACACTCGAAGGATTAAAGGTGTCGGTGACCCCCGTCCACACCAGATCGCCGTCGGGCGAAGCCGTGCTATAGAGATTAGTCTCGATGCGCACTTTCTTCTCTTCCCGCAGATAGTCGGGCGAGTAAACCACCGGATAGACGACCCGGTAATACCCATAAAACGTGGTGTAGTAAGGAAAGGGCGAGACGGAAGGCCCTCCGGGAATATAGGTCACCTTGTTTTCTACTTTGATCAGGCGCGACACCACGACTGCGTCGATCTTGTTCTCCCGAATCTGCGTCTTCAGGTAATTTAGGTCGAGTTGTGTGGACTCGGGCCTTAGCAGAATAGAGTGACCGGGAATCGCCGTCACGCCGGTTTGCGACAGCTGTCCCGCAAGCGCGTCCTCGAAATCGGCGCGAACCTCCGTCTTCTCGCTTAGCCCCAACGCCAGCACCCGCTGGAACTTCTTGTCCGTTACGTAGCTGGGATTCTTCCAACTCATCACCAGCTTGGGCTTGGAGAAAGCCAGAGTGACTGCCGCGACAACGATCACGATGGTCAGCGCTTTTCGATTCAATCAGGCCTCAATCTCGCTAAGAGCGACGGATCGTAACCCTTCGGTCCGACCGGCTTACAACGTATCAGGTTTGCAAATATGCTGCACGTGCTTGCACATCTTGCGGAGACGTTCTAGGCTGTGGCATCGTCGTACGCATTTGCAACACACGCACCAGCGCCGCCAAAGATTCCCGCGCCGCTGTCGGGGAGGGATATCGATGAAACATCGGTGGGCAACGAAATCCAAACCGTTGCTCCTACTGACGGTCGGCTGCCTGGTCGCGGTAGCCGCAGCTCTTGGATCTCGAGGCCCCGCTACAGTCGATGCCTCGTCCGAATTCGCCGCCACGCTCCGCCAGATCGCCGCGGCCGGCCAGCTATCGGATCTTCGCTGGTCTGATTTTTCTGACTACCGAATTCATGTAACCAACTTTTACGAAGCAGCGAATTACGCCCCGGCCTGGCTGAACAACGATGAGCCAACCCAACAAGCGCAAACGCTGATCGAAGTGCTGAAGCAGGCTGACGCCAAGGGGCTGAATGCTGAAGATTACGACGGTTCACGCTGGGCGGATCGGCTGGCGCGCCTGCGTCAGTCTCCATCTCCGGCATCTCCGGCTGACCGGGCACACTTCGATGCGGCCTTAACGGTTTGCGTAATGCGCTACGTTTCGGATTTGCATATTGGCCGAGTTAATCCCCAGCATTTCAAGTTCAATCTTGACGTCTCGGCGAAGAAATACGATCTGCCTGCGTTCCTGCGGGATAAGTTGATGCAAGGGGCCGACGTTCGCGCCGAACTGGATCAGGTAGAGCCACCATTCGCTGGTTACAAGCGCACCTTAAGGGCGTTGCAACAATACACGGAATTATCGCGACAGGACAACGGAGAACAACTGCCTGTTCCTGCCAAGCCAGTCGATCCCGGTGGCACTTATGACGGAGTTCCACGCTTGACGCGCTTGCTACGTCTGCTAGGCGACCTGCCGGACGGCGCCACATCCGAAAGCTCAACTGTCTACGCCGGCCCGCTAGTCGATGCCGTTAAACATTTTCAGGCGCGACATGGCCTTGGTCCGGATGGGCGGCTCGGTACCCAGACTCTGAAGCAACTGAACACGCCGTTGAGCTTTCGAGTCGAACAGCTGCGTTTGACGCTGGAACGTTGGCGCTGGGTGCCGTATCAATTTCCCCGGCCACCGATCGTGGTCAATATCCCCGAGTTTCGCTTGCGAACCTACAACCAGGACGGCACCATCGACCTGATGATGAACGTGATCGTGGGCAAAGCTTATCGCCACGAAACTCCGGTCTTCGAAAGAGACATGAAGTACGTGGTGTTCCGTCCGTATTGGAACGTACCGCCGAGCATCCTGCGATCAGAAATCGTCCCAGCGATTAGAAAAGACCGCGACTACATCACCAAAAAGAATTATGAGGTGGTTACAACGCTGGGTACCGTCGTAACTTCGGGCACGATCACCGATGACATTCTCCAGCAGCTCAGCGCAGGAAAGCTGATGGTGCGGCAAAAGCCGGGCCCTACCAACGCACTGGGGCTGGTCAAGCTGATGTTTCCCAATGAATATAACGTCTACCTGCATAGCACGCCGTCCCAGCAGTTGTTTTCGCAATCGCGCCGTGACTTCAGCCATGGCTGCATCCGGGTTGAAAAACCAGCCGAACTCGCAGCCTGGGTCCTACGTGACAAACCGGAGTGGTCGCTGGAGCGGGTGCGTGCCGCCATGCAGACCGGCAAAGACAACGTGCAGGTCAATCTCACGAATCCCGTGCCCGTGCTGATCATCTACGGAACAGCCGTGGTGGATCAGCAGAACGAGGTTCACTTCTTTGACGATATCTACGGATACGACGCCGACCTGGACAAGGTCCTGGCGCGGGGATATCCGTATCCTGGATGAGGGAAGAAGTGTGTTATCGTTGCCTTTAGCAGCGGCTAGCCGTCTCCCCCGGGCGGTAACCAGTATAGGGCGTCTCCCCAAGAATTCCCGCCAGCCTAGCCTCGCTTAAGCTACCATTGCTGTGGCAATTTTGATGAAACGGGACCTCAGACCGGGCCAGCAGCGAGACGCGCCGGGCAACGACATTGCGGGCGTACGCACGCCATCAGAGGGAGCCCCTTCGTCTTCCGACGCAAATCTACCCTCCGATGCTCCGACCTTCGTGGATTACTCACCGGATGCCCCCACGGTGATCGACATTAACCTGGGTTCTCCGGCGACACCGGCGACCGAGAAGGCAAAGCAAAGACCCAGGCCGGTCCCGCACTCGGACCTGACCACACTGCAGCCAGGGACTGTGCTTGCGCAGCGCTATGAGATCGTTCAGATTCTCGGCCAGGGCGGTATGGGCGCCGTCTATAAGGCGACCGACCTCGAACTGAACCGCACCGTCGCTCTCAAAGTAATCAGACCTGACTTAGCTCGCGATAGAGCCATAGTGGATCGCTTCAAGCAGGAGTTGCTGCTCGCCCACCAGGTGACGCACCGCAACGTAATCCGCATTTACGACCTGAGTGAAGCCGATGGAATGAAGTTCATCACCATGGAGTACGTCGAGGGCGACAACCTGCTGACCCTCCTCCATCAAAAGAAGAAATTCACGCCCGAAGAGTCGGTAGAGATTATGCAGCAGGTTTGCCGGGCGTTGGAAGCGGCGCACAGCGTGGAAGTGATCCACCGCGACTTGAAACCGCAGAACATCATGCGCGACAAGACCGGCC
>Ga0070762_10000065_pt1 | contig 31378 bp, 31 predicted proteins | sample HubBroMetageREF2_FD_66726 | JGI IMG/M metagenome (GOLD analysis project Ga0070762, IMG submission 66726) | Reference soil microbial communities from the Hubbard Brook experimental Forest, New Hampshire, USA - Hubbard Brook CCASE Soil... | ecosystem: Environmental > Terrestrial > Soil >...
TAGATTAACCTTTCGGCTCATACTCGTTCATTGCTTTCGCCCTTGCAGGTGTGGTTGCCGGACCCCATGGAAGCCAGAGCAATCGGTTCAGGCCCAGCTGCTCATTGGAGAAAAACGTGAGGTGGTTCCAATCGAGTCTTGTTCGTGCTTGCCGCGCGGCTCTGATCGCCACGCTGGCCTTTACGTCGTGCACGGGCGGATCGAATAACGCAACGACGGGGTCGACGCTGCCGTCCTGGCTTTCGCCCGCCTCCGGTAGCGGCAGCGGCGGAAGCTCCAACTATATTTCGCACGTCGTAGTGGTAATCCAGGAGAATCGGAGCTTCGACGATCTCTTTGCGACCTTCCCGGGTGCCGACGGAGCGACGGAGGGGAAAGAAAAGCTGCCATCCGGAGACCAGGATATTCCGCTTAAAGAGGTCGACCTTGTTTCGCCGTGCGACTGGGGTCACTCGTGGATGACCTACGTCAAGGACTGGGACAAGGGCAAGATGGACGAGTTCAATCTTGAGGGCGGCGGCGTGAAGTGTCCCGGAAAGGCCGGCTCCGCAGTCTACCAATACGTCAACCCTTCGGAGATCGGGCCCTACTGGACGATCGCCAAGCAGTACGTGCTAGGGGACCACATGTTCCAGACGCAAGGCAGCGGCAGTTTTACCGCACACCAGGATCTGATCCGGGGCGGCACAACCATCAATGAGAGCCAGACCCAGAGCCTCGTCGATTTCCCTTCTCACCATCCCTGGGGATGCGACTCGCCGCCGGGGACAGTGACGTCGCTGCTGATCTCGAACCCACCCAAACCACTAAAACGCGAGTACGATAAAGGGCCGTTTCCGTGTACGGACGACTTCCCGTCGTCGGGAAGTTCTTACGAAACGTTGCGCGATCTGCTCGACGCCAAGTCGGTTTCGTGGACGTACTACTCACCGCCGGTAATCGGGGGAACCGGAGGGCTGTGGAACGCCTTCGATGCGATTTCCGCCGTCCGCGACGGTCCCGAATGGAAAACGAATATCCATAACACGACTGCGCTCTTCTCCGATATCTCCAGCGGCAATCTCGCCAACGTTTCGTGGGTCGTTCCCGACGACGTGAACTCCGATCATCCAGGCGGCGGGAAGGACCTCGGTCCGTCGTGGGTGGCCAGCGTCGTCAATGCGATCGGCGAAAGCTCCTACTGGAACTCAACGGCGATTATCGTCGTGTGGGATGACTGGGGCGGCTTCTACGACAACGTGTCGCCACCGTTTAAGGATCAATGGGGCGGTCTCGGCTTTCGCGTTCCAATGCTCGTCGTGTCGCCGTACGCGCGAGAAGGCACGAGCGGTCCTGGCTTCGTCGAGCACAAGCAATACGAGTTCGGCAGCGTATTGAAATTTATAGAAAATATCTGGGGGCTCGGGCAGCTGGGGACGACGGACACGCGCGCCGCGAGCATCATCGACTGCTTCGACTTCACGCAACAGCCGCGTCAATTCCAACAGATCGGCTCCTCGTATTCGCGCGCCTTCTTCGAGCACCAGAAGCCGTCGTACTTACCCGTCGATAGCGAATGACGCGAGGCCGGCGGTTGCACGCAGGGAGGATTTATGAGACAATCCTCCCCTCCTCGAGTCGGCATGAACCCTAGATTTTTAATCCCTTCCGTCGAGCGCCACACTCCGTTATTCGAGAGATTTGGTGCTCCTGAAAAGAGTACGTCCAATCGCTATTCGCAATAGAACCCGTAGGACCGGCCCTCGCGTACCCAAGCCGAGCGCTCCCCAAAATACCAAGGAAGCTCCGCTCGAGGTCTTCGGCAGCATCAAACAGGTGTTTCCAAGCACGACCTTTTCGGTCGAACTCGACAACGGCCACGTGATCCTGGCACACATAGCTGGACGCCTGCGCCGCCACCGCATCAAGATTCTCCCCGGAGACCGCGTGGAAATTGAAGTCTCGCCCTACGACTTAACGAAGGGCCGGATCGTCTACCGTTATCGCGCGGGAGAAGAGCGCCGGATTCCGCAGAGGTCCGGGCAGCTGCCCTAGTATCTTGACGAAAGCTTAAACCGGCCTAACGTGCAGATCTCGATAATCTGCTCGTTGCTCAGCCGTTGGAACGTCTTCGTGGCGTACTCGAATGGCTCGCCGGCATTGGTTGCGTCGTAGCGCGCTTGCGCACCGGGATTGAGTTGTGGACGCTGTTGTACCGTCTGCTTCTTGAAGTTGACGCGATAGGCCAGCTCTTTTCCGAATAACACCACCTCCCCGCGCGCGTTGGCATAGCCACCGAAGACCGGCTCGGAAAGCTCCGAGAGGTTGCGGCCGGTGCCATTGGCGCTGATCGAGAGGACGGCGACGGGGGAAAGAGTGCTCGGCATGTCAGGTACTAAACAACCGAGGACTCAAAAAGGTTGCATCCTGCTCCGGGCCGGCGGGGTTCCTTCTTGAGGCTAGCACCTGCGCGTCAGGTTGTAGCCCGGGCCCGACAGGTGTTTTCCGTCGGGCGAGAGTTTCAGCGTGTGATTGCCGTAGTAGGTCAGGGTCACCGTCGAACCGTCGATGATCCAGTTGCCCGAGACGCCCTGGTTGTCGGTAAGGTCGCCGTTAAGCTGCATATTGAACGTTAGCTTCGGATCGTTGTCCGAAACCCAGCTGCCGATGAGATTGGTCGTGGCGCACCCCGTCGGGAGCGGCGTCGCAGTCGGCATCGCCGCCAATGGCGTTATCGGGCCTCCGTAAAATTTGTGTGCGATGTCCAGGCACAGCGCATATGCGCCGTACGGGTTCGCAGGCAGTTGGACGGCGCAAACAAACGTCACCACGTAGCCCTTGGCGAGCGGATAGCAGCGCACGGTCGCCCCGGATGAGGCGGCGCCGGTCGCAATGTTTTGCCCCATGGCGAACCACTCACCGCTGCCCGGCGACGATTCGGTTGCGCCGGGCAAATAGGTTTCCAACGCGGCCTTCGCTTTTCCACTGCAATCACTCAGCGAACCGGTGTCACTGACGTGTCGGATTCCTGCCGAGAGATCGACGGCGGCGCTTGCTGGGTCATGCGACAGCGATACGAGGACAAGCGCTGCGGCGAATAGGGAAAGGCCACGCTTAACGTTCAAAACTATCGCGCTCCTGCGTCAAACGCGGTCGCCAGCTTCGTGCAAAGCGCGGTGGCGCTATCCACGCTGGGGGGCACCTGAGCCGCACACGTAAAGGTTACGAGGTAGGCGCCAGCGAGCGGATAGCAGTCAATCGCGGCAGCGGCCGTCGAGCCGTTCGCCGAATCGGGCGCAGCGAATGCTTCCCATTCTCCGGTATCGCCGCCGAGCTCGACGGCGTTTTGCAGCACGGAACTTAGCGCGCTCTTTGCGGCGTTATTGCAGGCGCTTACCGGCTGACTCTGGACGACCTTGGCCGCGCCCACGTTCATGTCGAGCGCCGCAGGCGCACGGGTGGAGAGCGAGCCAAAGGCGACGACGAGGCCCCCGGCTAACAGCGCGACACGACGGCGAGAGATTCTCGTCACGGCAAACCTCCTCGAGCGAGGGCGTTACACGGGGGAGACGAACGTTCCCTTCTCGCAGCGTACGGGCACCGACGCGGGCCCTTGAGGCGGACTGGGATTTGCGATGGGAACGTCAAGAGAGAAAATCGACGCGATTTACGAGCTGCGTACGGCAGCCGAAAACAAGGCGCTGGCAGAAAAAGCGCTCGACGACGAACCGGGCGCCGAGCGCCGCGATCAGTTGCTTCACGCCCAAATAAAGCTTGAAGAGAAAACGATTGAAGCAATTGAAGTCTGCCACGAATGCGGCCGGCCTCATTCGTCCGACGAGGCTCACGAGAAGCGTACGCCTTAATGCCGCGAACCGGGCGGCAGGTTTTTGAAGAGCCTCAGCCCGGTGCCTCCATCCATAAACTCGATGCCGTCAACGACCTCGTGCATGATGAAGAGGCCGTATCCGCGAGGCGCTCCTTGCGGTGGAGCGTTGACGCACTGCGGGGGAGTGAATCCCCGGCCCTGGTGCCGGATTTCGGCGACGAGCCGCGTGTCATCCAACCAGCACTCCACCGATAGCGTCGGGCCACCGCCGTGCTCGACGCAGTTAGCCAGCGCCTCACCGGCTCCAAGCTCGAAGCCGATCAGATCGTCACCGGAGAGCCAGCTCGCCGCAAACCCGGCGATCAGTGCGCGCGCCTGCCTCGCTCCGGCTGCCGAGCACGGAAAACACCGGCTGAACTTTGGTGTGGGGCTCATGGGTAGGGCTCAGTGCGGCGGTTGAATTCCTGGTCCCTGGCGAAGCGGCGCAACCCCGATGCCGGCCGCCGAGCGTAGGGATTGGACGTCGGTGACGAGCGCTGCTCCCAACGCGTCTTTCGGCGGGCAAGTAAGATCCGGTGAGACCCACTGTTGCCACGTGATGCGCAGCGTCGACCCGAACGACGCACTCTTTACACACGGCGCGGCCGTTGCGTTGCCCTTCCGCGCGGCCGCGAGATCTGCGAAAAAGCGCTGGACCGTGGCTTGCGGAACCGTGAATGGTTTCGGGCTCGACGATCCACTTGAAACTGAGGCAGAACCATCCGACCGCACCTCGATTCGATATCCCAGCGTGTTGGTCGAGCCGGAATCGACGATGACGGCGCTATCGGGTGGCGCGGCACCGATGAGAACGACGGCGTAGGCCGTGAAAATTAATGACATAACTCGATCGACTGCTCGCTTCACGGGAACCTCCAACCATCTGGTTGACGAGAACGCGCTTTCCTTGCTTTCGCAGGGCGCACGGCGATGCCTCGTGCGCACGCCACTCGGTAAGGATTTGGCGATCGCAAGCAACGGTGCGGCGATCGTTGAGAGCGCCTTCGTCGCACGCCGGCGCGTCACCGAGAGCAAACCGGGCGACGCTCTGCTCGTTGAAGCGAGCGCCCAAGTCCGAGCATATTTCGCGCGCCGCCTGCAGCGTTTCGATTTGCCCTTCTTTCTCCAAGGGACGCCGCTTCAAATGGCAGCCTGGCGTGCAGTCGCATCGCTTTGCTTCGGCGAGTTCATTTCGTATGCGGACGTTGCGCGCGCGATCGGCCGCCCCGGAGCGCATCGCGGCGTTGCCGCCGCCATGGGCGCAACGCCGCTCGCGCTTTTCATTCCGGCTCACCGCGTGATCGGCGCGGACGGACGAATCAAGGGAGCGGACCCGAAATCGGTGCGCGCCCGCCTCGCCGCTTTCGAGCGGGCTCACCCCCCATAGCGCGCATTCTCGAGCGTCTCTTCTAAGAACGCTGCTTGATAGGCGAGGATATCTCGGACGAACGGAAACTGCGGATGGCGACGGTTCGCCGTCGTCCGATAACGATCGCCGTCGCGCTGCAATATCTTCCAGTTCACCATCAATGGTAGTGCGGCCTTAACCCTGCGCGCAGCGTGGCTTCGCAGCTCCGGATCGACGAAAATCCCTGGCGGCAGACTCGCTATGCGCTCTTCGACTGCAGCGCACGCTTCGTCCACGGTGAAAGCTTCGTCGCGATCGTGCAGCCAGGTACCGAGGAGCTGACTTGTCACGACCGGCCGAATTGCTGCCAATGTAGGAAGCATCGGCGCGCCGTTAAGGGGGACCACGCGGTACAACATCGAGAGACGCCGCGAAACGAACGGGTCGTAGCTGACGCCGATTAAGTAGATCGTCGCAAGCGGCGCCAAACGATGGACCGCACCGCGCATGGGCCGGAGGCGCCCGTCGTACGAATAGTGTCCCTCGGGGGTGAGATAGAAGGTGCCGCCGCGACGAACGACGTCTTCCAGAAGCGCCAAATCTTTTTCGAGGTTGTCGCGGGTTTCGTCGAGGATTTCGCGCCGATAGGGTTCGCGGACCGTCGATACTTTCACGACGGCGCGCGCGCGGTCAAAAAACTCGCTGCGCCAAAGATCGCCGCTCTTCGTTTCGGGAGGAAACCGGGAGGCCACGGAATCGTCGAAGATCTCGCCGATCGAGAGCGGGCCATGCCGCCGGTGGACGGCCCACGCAAAAGCGGCCAGCGCCCGCGCCCCCAACTCGTTTTCGAGCGGTAGCAGCCCAAGGGTCATAAAGAGCGGTCCGGCGTTGACTGCGCGCAGGGCGAACCTCAGCCACGGGAGCCGGTCTGCAAAAAAGCCGGGCTCATACATACGGCGCGAGCTCGCGGTAAATATCGGATGCCGCCAAGAACCGCTCTCAACCGTCGTCGACGAAACGATCGCCGGCGATTCGAAATCGTGCTGATGGTTGGCGACGATCAGAGTCGGACCGCGTCGCCTGGGGAGCCTCCCCCAGCTGCGCACGCGATAGGCGAGGTGATCCCACACATAGTTCGACGTAACGGCCGCGAATCGCAGTGGCCAGCCCCATAGCGATGAAAGCGGCCGGCGCCCGACGCGCAACACCGACAGCGCCGCAAGCGCAAAGCTAAAGCCGGAGAGCCCGAAGACCGCTTGGTAGCCGGCGCGAGTTCCGCCAAAGAGACCGATCAGCCAGCCTCCGACCAACGGAGCAGCGATGTTGGGTAGGCTCGTCGCGATTCCCCAAAGGCCAAGATCGCGCCCGACGTCGCGCATCTTCGGGATTGCGTCCATCGCAAGAGCCCAGCCGCTCGACATCACGCCGCCGAACCCGATGCCGAATAACAGCGCGAACGGTAGCATCCACGCCAGAACCGGCGCGAGCGCAAACCCAATCGTCGCCGCGGACATCAACGAAATCGCCACCGCGGTAACGATCTTACGGGGAACGCGATCGGAGAGCAGACCGAGATAGAGGCTGGAGATGACGGCGCCCACGATGGTGCAGAACGCATACAAAGCCGTTCCGGCCGACGGGTTGCCGATCTTTTGGACGTCGCGGAAGAAAAACAGCACGAACGTTTGCAGCATCGTCAACCCAAAAAAGACCAGCATGCGGGCGACAAAGACGATGATGAAATCGTGCCAATCGCGAACGCGGGCGTGTTCCTCTCCATCGTACGTTCCTTCGCCGATTCCCAAGAGGGAAAGCCCTCCCACGGCCATGACGATGGCGGTGGCCATGAAACTCAGCGAAGGATCGGGCATCGAGCCCGCAATGGCGAAGCCGAGCACGCTGCCGACCAGCGTGCTGGCGCCGCGCACGCCCGATACGACACCCCAGTTCCGTCGCGGCACGGATTCGGGTAGGAGCACTTGGTAGGCGCTCAGCGCGACGTTCGCGCCGAGCGTCGCGATAATCAGCAGAATCGCGAACCATTCCAGCGTATGCACGTACGCGAGCGCGGCCAGCGCGGCGATGTCGATCGCGACGCCTGCACCGACGAAGGCGCGCCGCGAACCGCCGCGGCGGCGTAGCACGTCAGAGAACCAGCCGGCGAAGAGCGGCACGACCGCCGTCGCGAGCGCAACGGTGCTCGCGAGTACCGCCAGCACGAAGACGTGATTCTCCGGCGCCAGCCGGATCGTCGTGGCCGGTACTGCGATCGCCATTAACGCGGTGTCTTGAACGGTCAGCGGGATCCAGAGCGCGTTAAGCATGACCCAGCCGCCGATTTCGCGCAGATTGGTCCTCGTGATGCGGTTAATCAGGTATTCCTTAAGCGCTTTATTGTTTAACGGCGTCGATCAGAACGATTCCGCGACCGCCAAAATCCTGCAGCTCACCGAGGGCGGCGACGGCCGCACCTACCGGCGTATCCGGATTGGTGACGTCGTCGAGCGTAAGGCCGGTCTGCCTCTTGATTTGCACATTGATCGGATCGCGAAAAATTTTCGGCGCGTATTTGAGCCGGCCGATTAACTGGAGCATCGACCCGGCTTTATCGTTGAGCACTTGGGGATCCACCACCATAACGACCACGCCGTGACGCTTGCCGGTTTCCACGTTCGTGAAAGCTTGAAAATCTAAGCCGAGCTGCCGCGTGTGCGTGCGCACCGCGTCGATCCCGTTTCCGGTTACCGCCACCGTGTAGCCCGCCGGCGGATGCGCGCTTAGATCTCCCAGCCAAGCCTCGAGGGCAGGCATGAACGCCTGGGTTCCGGCAACGACGTCGTGTCCGTCGTAGGTGCCGGCTCCTTGCGCGAAGACGGCATGATCGGCGGTTCCCGGCGCCGCCGTGATCGTGCGATGCCATTGGTGCGCCGAAAGTACGTTAGCACCGTCGAACAGCGGGAACGCAATCGGGTCGCCGGAAGGGGCCCCTGCCGAGCCATGAGTGCCGCCCGAGCATGCGGTCAGCACGGCCGCGAGCAGGGCGAAACACGAACGCTTCATCGAGGCAGACGATTCGAGGAGAAGCTCGCCGCCCCCCGTAAGCCCTGCAAGCGTGTCGCTATCATACGGATCCTATCTTAAAGTTGACGAGCTCCTCGCCTTACAGCGGCCGCTCTCGCATCCCGCGCATCACGACGAGATGCTCTTCATCATCATCCATCAGGTATACGAGCTGTGGTTCAAACAGATCTTGCACGAGTTGGACGCCGCTATGCTCGCACTCGACCGCGACGACTTGCCTTCGGCAGCCAAGCAGTTTCGCCGCATTCACACGATTCAGCGACTGCTCGAACAGCAAATCGACATCTTGGAGACCATGGCGCCACAAGAGTTCAATCAGTTTCGAGACCATCTCCATCCGGCCAGCGGCTTTCAATCGGTGCAGTTCCGCGAGCTCGAGTTCGCTTGCGGCGTCCGCCGCACGGAGGTTCTCAAGTGGATTGACCTCGACGACGCGCAGCGCGCCCGCCTCGAACGCCGCGCCGAGTCGCCATCACTGTACGATCGCGTCAAAGCGCTGCTTGCGGGCCGCGGTTTCGCGGTCGCGACCTCAACGGAGCTGGTTGAAAGCTTCCGGCAAATCTATTCGAATGAAGCGGCGCATTACGATCTGTATCGCTTGCTCGAGGACCTGATCGAATTCGACGAGCGCTTCTTGCTCTGGCGCTGCCGTCACGTGCTCATGGTAGAGCGAATGATCGGCCAGCGGCCCGGAACCGGCGGCTCGCTGGGCGCCCAATATCTCCAGAGCACGTTACAGCACCGCTTTTTCCCCGAACTGTGGGAAGTGCGTACCCGTCTCGGCGAGGGAAGCTACGGATGAAGCAGTGGCGCGAGCAGTTTCCAATTCTCGCAGACTCCACCTATCTCGTCAGTCATTCGATGGGAGCGGCGCCGCTTGGGGCCAGAGAATCGCTGAAAGCGTATTGGGACGAGTGGGCGAGCGACGGTCCGGAGGCTTGGGAGCGTTGGCTGCCCCGCATCGGGGAAATCGCCGACGGCATCGGCGCAATCATCGGTGCGCCGCCGGGCTCCGTCTTCCTCGGACCGAACGTTTCGGTGCTGCAAGCCGCGATCGGAAGCTGTATCGACTTTAGCGGCGATCGCAACGAAGTCGTCTACGAGTCGTTGCAGTTCCCTTCGCTCACCTACGTGTGGCGCGAATGGGAGCGTTATGGGGCCGTCAATCGCATCGTCGACTCCGACGACGGCCGCACGATTCCAACCCAAAGAATCGTCGAAACGATCACCGAAAAGACGGCCCTCGCCGTGCTCTCGCATGCCTACTACGTGTCCGGCGCACTCGCCGACGTTCGGGCGATTCAGGAGCACTGCCGGCAGGTCGGCGCACTGCTCTGCGTGGACGCCTACCAGACGACGGGGATCCTTCCATACGACGTAACGCAGTGGGATTTAGACATCGTAACGGGGGGATCGCATAAGTGGCTCTGCGGCGGACCGGGCTGCGGATGGATTTACGTCAAGCCCTCCTTAGCGCGGGAGCTGCGTCCGGCGGTTACCGGATGGATGGCGCACGAGCGTCCCTTCGCGTTTGAACCGTCGCCTATCGTCTACGCCGAATCGATGTACCGTTTCGGCCACGGAACGCCGACGATCCCGGGATACGTCGCCGCAGCACCCGGTCACGACATTATTCGCGCGATCGGCGTACCGCAGATTCGCGAGCACAACATTCGCTTAACCGAGAGGATCATCGCGAAGTCGCTCGAGCGAGGGCTTGTCGTCAAGACTCCGTTGGAGGCGGAGCGGCGCACCGGCTGGATCGGCATCGATTTCGAGGGCGCCGAAAACGCTTGCCGTCAGTTGATAGCGCAACGCGTCTTTGTGGACTATCGCCCGACCTGCGGCATTCGCCTCAGCCCGCACTTCTACACCGGCGACGACGAAATCGAGGCATTCTTCATCGCCTTAGACGGACTGACTTGATCGGGTCGATGATCGTCGACCACACCAAGATTGGCGCCGCGATCCGGCGCCTTTCGCTTCCAGTTGCCCTGCAGATGCTGGGAGATCAACTGCTCGGGGTCGTCGACACGATCGCAATCGGCAGCTTGGGAATCGTTGCACTCGCGGGCGCGACGGCGGCGAACACGGTGTCGCTCGCGCTCACCTTCGCTGCCTTCGGCTTGGTCAGCGGCACCGGGATCATTGCGGCACAACGCATCGGCGCACAGGATGTCGAAGGATTCGGCCGGACGCTGCGCGCGGGCGCCATCGCGCCGGTCGCCCTCGGTGCATTCTGCCTTCTGCTTAGCCTGTTCGGCGCCGCCGCGGCCTTGCACGGAATGATCGGCGATTTGCCTAGCGCGCATGCGAGCGCAATCTACCTCATCTTGCGCTGCGCCGCCATTATGCCGATTGCGCTCTCGGCAACGCTGATCGTGGGAATCGGCGCAGCCGGAAATCAGCGCCTCGGCGTGCTCGTGCTGGTCGTGGTGAACCTCGTACACATTCCGCTGCTGCTGATGCTTGGACTCGGGTGGTGGACGCATCATCCGTTCGGCATCGTCGGCGCCGGCGTCTCGTCGTTGCTCTCCGAAACGATCGCCGCCGCATTTGCCATTGCGTACGTCACGCGGTGCCCCCAATACCGGGTTTTCGAAGAGCTTGGGGTTTCGTGGCCGCTGGCGCTGCGCTGCGCTCGACTGGGCCTTCCCGAAGCGATTTTTCTGCTCGGCGCTCTCTCACCCGACATCTTTATCGTCGCAATGCTCGCGCCGCTGGGTGCGATCTTCGTTGCAGCCTTTCGCGCGCTCAACATCGTTTCCGACCTGACCTTCATCGTGCCAAGCCCACTACAAAGCGCAGTGCAGATCGTAATCGGCCAACGATTGGGTGCGCGCGATCCGCTGGGCGCGCGCTGGTTTCTCGAGCGGGCGCAGCGTCTTTCGCTCGTCGCCACCACGCTGACCGGCGCGGTTATCGCGCTCGTGGCATGGCCGTTGGCCTACGTCTTTACGCTCGATGCCGCGGCGGCAACGCTCGCGGCGCTCCCGCTGGCGCTCCACATGGTCACGCTTCCCCTCAAGGGGTGGGCTATGATCTCCTTAGCGCCAATTCGTGCCTCCGGCGACACGCGCTTCTCGATGACCGTCGGCTTGGTCTGCGGCGCGCTCGTCATTCCCCTGTCGTGGATCGGCATCGAGCGGCTGCACCTCGGGCTCTATAGCGTTCCTATGGGCTGGATTGCGGCTTGGACGACACGCGCGCTGCTCACGCAGTGGAAGCTGCGCGATGGCGCATGGATGCGGCGCGCCCCGCTGGCGGCGTAGGCTCCCAACGGCGGGTTTTCCGTAAGACTTGGTCCAAAGCGCGCTCTATGGCGTTCACCGAGGGATTCATCTCGGAGCTGGTCGGCCGCCGGGCGACCATCAACGACCTTCCGATCGGAAAGGTAACCGACTTTGTCGTTGGCAAGCCGGACGCCGTCTTTCCGCAGGTCGACGGCCTGATAATCAAGACCACGCAAGGCCTGCGCTTCGCCCCGATCGAGACCGTCGCCGACGTCGACCGCAATGGAACCGTCGCACTGACGATGGCCCCAAAAGAACCCGTGCCGCCGGAACAAGAGGAGCTCTATCTCGTCGCCGATTTGCTCGATAAGCAGATCGTCGACGTTGACGGCCGTAAGGTCGTACGCATCAACGATATCGAGGTTGCCAACGCCAACGGGCGGCTGCGCGTCGTTGCCGCCGACGTGGGAATTGCCGGGCTGCTGCGCCGCCTGGGCCTGCGATCGTTTGGCAAGCGTTGGCTCTCGCGCATCGGCAACGTTCCGCGTTCGATGATCGCCTGGGATTCGGTCGCCCCGATCCGCGAAGTCAATCCGTCGCAAGTGCGCCTCTCGGTCAAAGAGAACCGGCTGGCGCGAATGCATCCCTCCGAACTCGCCGAGATTATCGGCGAACTCTCCGCCCGCGAGGCCGCCGCCGTCGTCGGACAGCTGGATGACGAAACCGCCGCCGACGCGTTCGAACATCTTGACGCGGATACGCGCAAGAGCCTGATCGGGGACATCGGCACCGAGCGCGCCGCCGACATCATCGAAGAGATGGATGCCGACGATGCAGCCGACTTTTTAGCCGAGCTTCCGGAAGAACAGCAGTCGGAACTGCTCGCCGAGATGAACGCGTACACGGCCGGCGAGCTGCGCGAACTGGTGAAGTATCCCGAAGACACCGCCGGCGGTATGATGACGACGGATTACGTTTGGATCTATCCGCACCGCACGACCGAAGCCACGATTCGTAAAATTCGCGAAATCGCGCCGGTTTCGGAGTTCATCTACTACCTCTACGTACTCGACAAGAGCGACCACGTCTTGGGGGTGCTTTCCTTAAGGACGCTTCTGCTCGCATTGCCGACCGCATTCATCGAACGCATTATGGATACGGATCTCGTGACGGTCGCTCCGGACACGCCCGCGGTAGACGTCGCGTCGACGATCGCGAAGTACGATCTCTTGGCGGTACCGGTCGTCGACGACGCCGGCAAGCTGTTGGGCATCGTCACGGTTGACGATGCCATCGACGCAATCATGCCCGACGATATAGCAAAGAAGCTGCCGCACCTGCGGGCTCGCCATCATTTGCACGCCACCGCGCCGTGAGGCCGGAAGAGATCGTTGCCTTCGCCGAGGCGCTCGCGCGGATTACCGCGTCCGGAGGCGGCCCGAAGGCCCTGGCGGCGCATTTGGCGCACGCGGCCAGCGGCGGCGTTCTGCTCGAAGACGCGCAGTGGCGTCACCTTGCCGCTGCTGGGTCGAAGCAGGTGCCGCCGAGCGCGCGAAGCGTAATCGAATCCGGCGCCGCGGGAAAAGTGCTGCGGGTTAACTCGGGCGATCTTCACGTTGGCTGGCTCTCGCTCTACGGCACCAACTCAGAGCCGGAGGCCGAGCTCATGCTGCGGCTCACCGCGGCGGCGATCGGCGTCGAACTCGCGCGCGACGCCTTCGGTTCCAGAGCGAAGAAGGGAACGCTTTGGAGCTCGCTGCTATCGGAGAGTTTTTCCGACATTGCAGCGGCGCACGAGGAGGCCGCCGCACACGGCATCGCCCTAGCCCAGCAGTATTGCATCGTCATCCTCGAATGCGATGCGACCGGCGCCGCGCCGGCGGTAATGACGGAACTGCGAGCGCTTGCGGCCGATGCTTTTCGCCCGCTCGATGCGGAGCTTGGATTTTTGGAGCGGCAGCAGTCGCTCTTCGTTTTCGTGCCGGCCGCTCGCGCCATCGATGCGGCCAACGCCAAAACGGCTGCCGGTCTTCTGCCGCGTGCGGCAGCGCGGCGAAAGTCAGCGCTGCGAATTTCCGGCGGCGTCGGAACCGTCGAGACCGCAACGGCACTGGCTCGCAGCGAGGCGACGGCTGCGGCCGCCCTGACGATTGGGCGGCGCCTCTTCGGATCGGCACACGTAGCGGCGTACGAAGATCTCGGCGCGTATTCGTTGTTGTATGAAGGGGCCGACGCGCAACGCCTCCGAGCCTTTGCCGCCGGCGTGCTCGCACCCCTGCGCTCCTACGACGAGAAGCATCAGACGGAGCTGGAGCGAACGCTCAAGCTGTATTTCAACGCCGGGCAGAACGTCAAGACGACGTCGCTCTCGTTGAACGTTCACCGGCATACCGTTTTCTATCGCCTAAGGCAGATCGGCGAAATCACCTCGCGAACGCTAGAAAGCCCGCACGATCAACTGACGTTGCGGATGGCTATTGCAATTGATGAACTCCACGTCTAAACCACAGTGGCGCCGCCCCTCCAACAAACGCGAAGTCGTCAAACTCGCCCGCGAAGAAGACGTGCGCTTCGTGCGTCTCGTCTTCGCCGACGTTTTCGGCGTTAGCAAAAACGTTTCGATCCCGGTCGAACAGCTCGACGGCGCACTCGAAGGCCGCATTACCTTCGACGGCGGCTCGATCGACGGTTTCGTTCGCGGGGAAGAGCTCGACATGGTGCTTCGTCCCGACCCGGCGACATTTACGATTTACCCGTGGCGCGCCGCACCGCAAGGGCGAGAGGGACGGTTGATCTGCGACATCGCTATGCCGGACGGTACGCCGTTTGAAGGATGCCCGCGAACGACGCTGCGCCGCGCAATTGAGAGCGCTCCGTCGCTAAGCGGCATGCGAATCGGCCTAGAGGTCGAGTTTTATCTTTTCGAACGCTCCGCAGCCCGCGAGCCCTCAACCACGACCACGGACGTCGGCTCGTATTTCGATTTCTCGGCCAACGACCGCGGCGAGGAAGCCCGCAACGCGATGGTCGCTGCGCTGGGTTCGATGGGCGTTCCGATCGAGTCGGCGCATCACGAACACGGCGCCGGCCAGCATGAGATCGATGTCGCGCACGATGACCCGCTCGCTGCGGCAGACCACGCGCTTACGCTTCGCACGATCGTCAAACACGTTGCCGCCGATTTCGACCTGGATGCAACCTTCATGCCAAAGCCGCTCGAGGAGCGCGCCGGCAGCGGCCTACACGCGGATTTCCGCTTAGCCGATGACAGCGAAGAAGAGACGGCGCTCTATATTGTCGGAGGATTGCTCCGACATGCTCCGGCCCTTACCGCGATCTGCAATCCAACGGTGAACTCGTATAAGCGTTTGGTTGCGGCGTGGGATGCGCCGATCTATGCCGTCTGGTCCGAGCGAAGCGCGAACGCGCTCGTGCGGGTACCGCCCGGACAGAGGCCGGCCCGTATCGAGATGCGCAGCCCCGATCCGGCTTGCAATCCGTATCTCGCGCTCGCGGTCTTGATCGGAGCGGCGGCGGACGGCATCGCGTCGGGGACCTTGCCAGGGGCCGCCTTCGCCGGATCGACGTACGATTTGACCGACCGCGAACGCCGCGAGCACGGTATCGGCACGTTGCCGAAGTCGCTGCGCCAGGCTATCGCAGAGCTCGATGCGGATCCCGTAGTCCGCGGATCGCTAGGCGATCATCTCTACCACGCCTTTCGCGATGCGAAGCTCGAAGAGTACGAGCGCTATCGGCGGGCAGTGCATCCATGGGAACGCGAACGCTATCTACGGCTGTACTAGATCCCTATTCTCTCATTAACTCTTTAGGGAACCTCTGATTAATCGGAGGTTCCTTAGTTTAGATTCAGCTAGGCCTTGGGAATGATCCGTCTCGAGGTATTATACATGGCTGATGATAGAACCGTAATAGTTGATGGTCACGGAAACTCGGCAGGTCCGATCGCATGGGTCGTTGGGGTCGTGGTCGTCGTTGCAGCGGTCCTGCTGGTGATGTTCTACTGGCATCCCTGGAGCATGACGTCGACCACCAACAGCACGACGGTCACCCAACCTGCGAATGGTAGCGCCCAAAAGAGCGATACTACTACCAATACGAACACCAACACGCAGCCTCACTAAAAAGGAGGGAGCCGGGCTTTTTGAGACCGGCTCTCCTTCTTAATAACTTTCGGTCGATGCACGATCGGGCGTAATAGTTATTGGCGACGAGCGAACTTCCGGAGTAGGTTCCAGGCGTGCTCGACATCCCCGCGCTGCGTGCGCAAGTTGCCGACGGCCAGACGGATCGCGTATCTACCGTCAATTTTTGTATGAGAAAGGAAGACCTCGCCCGTCGCATTGATGGCGCGCAGGATTTCGGCGTTGAGCGCCTCGCGGTGCGCCTCGTCGCCGGCGGGCGCGTAGCGAAAGCAGACGACGGAGAGCGGATGCGGCGCCATCACCTGCCAATCCGGCTCGGCGCTAACCCACGAGGCAAACTCCGCAGCGAGTGCGATGTGCCGGCGGAGCTGCTTGCGGATACCTTCCGCGCCGAAGTGCCGCAGCACGAACCAAAGTTTGAGCGCGCGGAAACGCCGCCCCAACTGCAAACCGTAGTCCATATAGTTGACGCCGCTGGCCTCGGGTGTCGTAAGATACTCCGGCACGAGGCTAAATGCGCGGCGAACGATGGACTCATCTTTGAGAAACAACACGGAGAGGTCCATCGGAACGAACATCCACTTATGCGGATTGACCACGAGTGAATCCGCCAGTTCGACGCCGTCGAGCATCCAGCGAAACTCCGGGACTATCGCAGCGGGCCCAGCATATGCCGCATCCACGTGCAGCCAGACATTGCGTTCGCGCGTCACTTCAGCAATCGCGGCAACCGGATCTACCGACGTCGTGGACGTCGTTCCCACCGTAGCAACGACGGCGAGCGGCCGCATTTCGGCCTTTTCATCGGCGTCGATCGCGGCGCGAAGCGCTTCCGGGCGCATCCGATACGCGTCATCACATGCAACTCGTACCACGTTCTCTTGCCCGATGCCGAGTGCGATCGCCGCTTTTTCGACGTGCGAATGCGTTTCTTTGGTGATGTAGATCCGGAGAGCCGGAAGCTCGCGACCGCTCATGCCGCGCTCGCGGATTTGCAACCCGAGTGCATCCCGTGCCGCCGCCAGCACCGTGAAGCCGGCGATAGATGCGGTATCGTAAATCACGCCGGTCCATTGCGACGGCAGATCGAGCAAACGTGCCAGCCACCGCATCATCACTTCTTCCAGCTCGGTGGCCGCGGGCGACGTGCGCCAGAGCATAGCCTTCACGTCGAGCGTTGCGGCCAAAGCCTCGGCGACGATCGCCGCGGGCGCCGAGCTCGTCGCAAAATAGGCAAAGAAGCGCGGGTGATTCCAATGCGTCGTTCCCGGTACGACGATACGCTCGAAATCGGCGAAAATCTCGGCGAACGGCACGCCCTCCTCGGGCGCAGTCTCCGGCAGCAAAGCTGCGATCTGCCCCGGCACGACCGCCGGCATCACACGATGCGCTTCCGGCTGCGCGAAGTACTCCCGGATCCAGGCACCGGCCCGGTCGAGTCCGTCTCGCAGGACCTCGTCATCCATACCGATGGAGTGTTGGCGCATCAGACGGAGAAGGCCCTGGCATGAAGTATCGGACCTATCCGCACAGCGACGTGACCGTCAGCGAAGTCGGGTTCGGGCTGTGGACGACCTCGACCGGATGGTGGGGCGACAAAAGCGACGACGAAGCCGTTTCGTTGCTGCGCGAAGCCTACGATTTAGGCATCACGTTCTTCGATGCCGCCGATACGTACGGCAACGGCCGAAGTGAAGAGCAGCTCGCCGGAGCGTTGGGGGAGCGGCGCGAACGCGTCGTCTACGCGACGAAGTTTGGCTACGATTTTTCCGACGCCGGGCAAGCGCGGCGCGGGCAGTCCGAGTTGCCGCAGGATTTTTCTCCTGCCTTCGTACGCAAGGCGCTCGAGGCGTCGCTGCGCCGTTTGCAAACCGACTATATCGATATTTATCAGATGCATAACGCACGCATGGCCCAGATCGACGACGACGCAATATGGGAGCTGCTCGAATCGTTCAAACAAGAGGGCAAGATTCGCATGTACGGGGTTGCGCTCGGGCCCGCGATCGGTTGGCTCGGCGAGGGTGTCGAAGCCGTCCGCCGCCGCCAAGTCACGAGCATGCAGATTATCTGGAATATCCTCGAACAGTATCCGGGCGACGAGCAAATCCGCGCGGCCGGCGATGCCGGCGCGCCGACCGGGTACATGATTCGCGTCCCGCACTCGAGCGGAATGCTCGAGGGGCATTACACCGCCGAGACGACATTCCCGAAAAACGACCACCGCCGCCACCGTCCCCGTGAGTGGTTGCTCAACGGTGTCGAAAAGGTTGCGCATCTCCGTTTCCTGCAGCGCCCAGACCGGACGCTCGGTCAAGCGGCAATCCAATGGCTCCTGGCCGAGCCGCGCGTCATGACGGTCCTGCCGAACATCTACGATTCGCAGCAGTTGCGCGAGTTTGCCGCCGCCCCGGAAACGCCGGCCTTAACGGCGGCGGAGCTCGACCAGATCGACGGACTCTACAAGAAAAACTTCGGCATTGAGGAACCGCCCATGGCTTTCAAAGGAACGATGACTCCGCTCGAACCCTTGTCATCCTGAGCTTGTCGAAGGACGAATGATGAAACCAGAACAGATTTTCACGCAACACGCGCCCGCGCCGATCGGACCGTATAGCCAAGCGATCCAAGCCGGGCACGAGCTCTACTGTAGCGGCCAAATCCCGCTGGATCCGGTGACGGGCGAACTGGTCGGCGACGATGCGGGCTCGCAAGCCGAGCGTGTCATCGAAAATATCGGTGCCGTTCTCTGCGCCGCCGGCTATCTGTATGCCGACGTCGTTAAAACGACGATCTTCCTGATCGACATGAACGATTTCGCTGCGGTCAACGCCGTGTATGAAAAGTACTTCGGCGCGACCAAGCCGGCGCGCTCGACCGTTGCCGTGGCGGCGTTGCCGCGCGGCGCTCGCCTCGAGATCGACTGCATCGCAAGAACCTGAGAAACCCAAGAGCCAACGGGCAGCTGATTTACTGTGGGGCGCTGTCCGAAGATGTCATAAGGCGGGCCGTCTCTTCTTTGGCAATCTGCGCGACGTCGGGATCGAGCGAGGTGGCTGCCGCTTTGAGCTGCTCTAAGGCGAGCTCCCTTTGCCCCTGAGCTGCGTAGGCTCGCGCGAGCAAGTAGTGCACGCGGCCGTCGTACGGCGCGGCGGCGATACCCTTGAGCAGTGACGCTTGAGCCAGCGGGTAGAGACCGTTTTTTTCATAATCGATCCCTAAGTTCACGTACGACTCGGGAACGTACGGATCGACGGCGATCGCTTCTACGTAGTACGCAACGGCGCGTTTCCAATCGCCGCGAAGATCGGCGAGGTAGCCAAAGTTCACGAGTGCTTCGGGACGTTCGGGCTCCAAGCGGCGCGCGCGCATAAAAACGCTGATTGCGTCGCCATAGAGGCCGGCCTGTATTTTTGCCACTCCGACGTTATCGAGGCAGGCATAGTTCGTGGGATCGGCGTTGAGACAGTTATTCAGATAGCCAAATGCCGTGGTGTGGTCGTGGATGTCGAGATACGCCATGCCCGCACCGTTGAGTGCGGCGATCGACGTTGGATCCGTGTCCAGCGCTCGGCGAAAATAGACGATTGCGTCCGTCGGGCGATGGATCGCCTCAAAAACTTCGCCGAGTTCTTCCTGCAGGTCTGAATCGGTTGGTTCCGACCTCGCGGCGCGTTCCATCTGCGCCTGATATTGCGGAAGATCGCCCTTACGCAGATGCAGCAGCACTAAGTCTCGAATCGAATCGGTGCCGGGCAGTGCGCTTTGGAACTGGAAGATCGCTTCATCCACCCGATTCTCGGTGGCATAAACGACGCCCAGGCGATTGTGCGTCTCTTTATCGTGCGCATTGCGGGCGAGGAGCTTCTGATAGATCGCTTCGGCGCGATCGAAGCGCCCCTGCCGGTAGTAGAGGTCACCGAGAAAACGCGCCGCGTCGACGCCGTTCGGGTGACTCGCCACAAAGTCAGCAAGCTGCTCGACGGCTCGATCGAACTCCCCCGCGGCGATCAGCTGGCGCGAATAGAGGATCGCGGCCTGTTGGTCCACCGCGGCGTGGGCGTCAATCGGAATGATGTCCGCGTCTTGTGCCCTAAGAGGCCCCGCGAAGGTCGCGGTCAATGGCAGAACGGCGAAAACCAAGGCGGCGAATGCGCGTCGAATCATTATAGGCACCTCATCGAGAGTATAGCGCGCGGCCGCCCGGCGGCGTGACTCGGCGCTATCGCACGAGGGGTAGCACGTTGCTGGGCGTGAGCGGATAGAACGTCATCGCGATGACGACGGCGGCGCAGATGGCCGCACTGGCCCAGGCCAGCGGGACGAACGGCCGCAGATCCTGCCCGTACGGGCCTTCGTGCGGGGCGTACATCGCGCGGATCACTTTGGCATAGGCATAGAGCGAGATCGCCGTGCCGACGATCAGCGCGGCGGCCAGCCAGATATAGCCGTTTGCGACCGTCACGGCGAGGATCAGTATCTTTCCTAGGAAACCGGCGGTCGGCGGCAAGCCCGACAACGCCAGCAGAAAAATCGTCATTGCTGCCGCAAGCCACGGACGCCTCTGCGCCAGACCGCGATAACTGCTCAGCTGCGAGCCGTCTTCGCCGGAGCCCGATATTGAAGCGGCGACGGCAAACGCGCCCAAGTTCATGAACGCATACGCCGTCAAGTAATAGATCGCGTAACGCAGCCCTAGCGGGGTTCCTCCAGCGAGCGCAACGACGATATATCCGATCTGCGCGATGCCCGAATACGCTAGCAGCCGCTTTAGATCGACCTGCGCGAGCATGCCGACGTTTCCCACGATCATCGAGATGGCCGCCACGACCCATACCGGCAGCAAAAGCTTTGCCGCGACCCCCGGGGGCAACGCGCCATACGTGAAGCGCGCGAAAACGGCGAGCGCTCCGGCCTTTGTCACCACGCTCATGAAAGCGGTCACGGGCAGTGGCGCCCCCTCGAAGACGTCGGGCGTCCACGTGTGGAACGGCACGAGGCTCAGTTTAAAAACCAAGCCAATGAGAAACATGCCCGCGCCCATCCAAAAGAGCGGGCTCGACGCGAGCACCGGATTCGTGAAATCGCTCAGCATGACGCTTCCCGTCGCACCAAAGAGCAGCGCCGCGCCGAAAAGTAAGAAGGCCGTGGCGGTCGAGCTCAGGATCAAATACTTGAGCGCCGACTCTCGCGCCGTCTTTCGATCCACGGCAGCACAGAGCGTATACAGGCCCAACGAGAGCAGCTCGAGACCCAGAAAGATCGCGATCAAGTTCGCCGCGCCCGCCATCAGCATCGCGCCGCACGCACTCCAAAGCATGATCGCCGTCGTACCGGCTACTCGCCCGGGCGGCCCGATCGTGCCGTAGAGCAGCAGCGAGCCGGCCGTTCCAATCAGGACGATCTCCTCGAAGACGGTAGTGAATCCACCGGTCATGAAACCGCCGAAGAACGCATCGTACTGCTGGCCGAACTGCCTTCCGGCAACGACGGCGGCGACCAAGACGCCGAGCAGCCCGATGACGATCGAAACGTAACGCCACTGCTTGCGACCGGAAAAGAGATCGGCGAGGAGTACCGCAAGCCCCGCCGCGGCGACGATCTCGACGGGAAGAATTGCGTTCCAGTCGACGTTCGTGAACGAGAGCGTCACCGAAGAGTTCCGCCCTGCGCTGAAATGATTGTGGCGTTGACCAAGAGCGGTTTGGGAAAGACTCCGAGCAACAACAACGCGGCAAGCAGCGGGGCGACGGCAAGACCTTCAAGCCATGTGAGATCGGCACGAATGGGCAAGTCCTCCCGCTCCGGACCGTTCATGATGTCCTGATAGAGGCGCAGCATATACGCCGACGCCAGCACGATCGCAACGAGCGCGACGATAACCGGCCAAACAAATCCGGCTTGATAGACGCCGATCAAGATCAGGAGTTCGCCGGCAAAACCCGCCAAGCCGGGCAGCCCCAAAGCCGCGAGGGCCGCAATGCAGAGCGCGCCGCCGAGGCGAGGGTTCATCCAGGCCAAGCCGCCGAGTCGCGCCAGACCTCGCGTCCCTTCGCGCTCCTCGACGTAGCCCAGCAACAGAAACAATGCAGCGGAGAAGAGCCCATGGGCGACGATATAGACCAGCGCGCCATCTAGCGCAAGCGGATTCGCCGACGCGATCGCGATGACGATGAGCCCAAGGTGGGAGAGCGAGGAATAAGCGACGATCCGCTTCGCGTCGTTCTGTACCAACGCGACGACGGCTCCGTAGATGAGCGAGATCCCGCCCAAAACCATAAGCGGTGTGGCGTACTGATGCACGTACGCCGGCAATAACGCCGTGGCGACGACGAGAAATCCGTAGAGTCCGGCCTTCGACTGCACGCCGGAGACCACCGAAACCATCGGCGAGGGAAGCCCGCTGTACGTCGGCGGCATCCACGTATGGAGCGGCCACACCGGCGTCTTTACCAGGAATGCGAAGGCAAATCCAGCGTAGATCCACGGCGCCCATCCGCCGGCCAGCGCAGCCCCTTCGCGTCCGATCACGTCGGTCGAGCCGTAGATGACGCCGAAGGCGGCAGTTGCGAGCAGCAACGTCAAGCCACCCGCAAAATTATAGATGAAATAGCGCCACGCCGTCGCCGGATGTTCGCCCCAGCCGATGAGCGCAAAGAACACGGGGACGAGCATCAGATCCCAAAAGAGAGCGAAGACGAGCAGGTCGCGCGCCAGGAAGAGGCCCAGCATCGTGCCTTCGAGCGCGAGCAGAAGCGCGACGAAGTCTCTCGTCCGCTCGACGCGGCAGGCGGCGATCGCGCACGCCGTACAGAGCGCTAACAGTAATGCGATCCAATACGAAACCGGGGTCGCACCGAAGTGGAAAGCGGACTCGAAGGGCCGCGAGAGCCAGCGCACGCTCCAATCGGCGGTGCCGGCTGCCAAGACCGTCCCAAACGTAATCGCTGCCACCGCGCTCCCGATCACTCGTGAGAGCACGCGATCGCCGCGCGGCAGCATGACGAGCAATGCGCCCGCAACGATCGGAAGCAGAATGCTCACGAGTACGAGCGGCATTAGTGCGCGGCTCCGGCGATGGCATAGTATGCGATGAAACAGGCCGCTCCGAAAACCAGAATCAAGGCATACGCGCGCAAAAGCCCCGTTTGCAGCGAGCGCACGAGCGTTCCGAGCCAGCCGGCCGTGGCGACGATCTCGTTAACGGCGCCGTCGAGTATGCGGGGATCGAACACCTGGCCAAAAAATCGTCCTAAGGCCTGCGACGGGCGTACGAAGATCGCATCGATCGCGGCGTCAAAATAAAAGAGATTCGTTAGAACCGCCGGCATCTTCTCGGTCTCGGTACGAAGCCGGGCGACCGCGTCGCGTTGCGCGGTTGCAGTGGCGTAGCGCTGCCAGGCGATGACAAAGCCGATCGCCACCACAATCGAAACCATCAGCGAGTTGAAGTTCTCTGAGATCGCCGGCGCTAAAACTCTTGCCGATGCGAAATGCGCCTGCGCAGCAAAGAGCGGCGCGAAAAAGTGCGCCCACGGCGATGCGTCGCCGCCAAAGAGGAGCGCCCCGCCGATCGCTACGCTTGGAATAACCAAAATCGCCACCGGCGCGTTCATTATCCAGGCGCCCGCGCCGCCCGTGTGGACCTGCGCCTCACCACGGTACTCGCCTAAGAACGCGATGAAGAGCAGGCGGAACATGTAATACGCCGTGATGCCGGCCGTCACGATGCCAATTGCGTCGAGCCACGGATGCCCGTGCTGCAGCGCGCCGTAGATGACCTCATCCTTGGAAAAGAAACCGGAAAAGCCGGGAACGCCGGAGATCGAGAGCACGCCGGTGAGCATCACCCAGAAGGCAAAGGGCATCTTCTTCCACAGGCCGCCCATGCGGCGAACGTCTTGCTCGTTGGAGAGCGCGTGAATCACCAACCCAGCACCCAAGAAAAGCTGAGCCTTAAAGAAAGCGTGGGTAAAGAACTGCGCGACGCCGGCCTCGTACGCGCCGACGCCGACCCCCATGATCATGTAGCCGATCTGCGACATCGTCGAATACGCGAGGATCCGCTTGATATCCCACTGCGCGGTCCCGAGAATCGCGCCGAGCAGCGCCGTGAGTCCTCCGATCGTCCCAACCACCAGTTGCGCTTCGCGGCTCGCGTTCCACAGCGGCGCGCAGCGAGCGATCAGATAGACGCCCGCCGTCACCATCGTCGCGGCATGAATCAAGGCCGAAACCGGCGTCGGGCCCTCCATCGCATCGGGCAGCCACGTATGCAGAGGCACCTGTGCCGACTTGGCGGCCGCGCCGATAAAGAGTGCGATGCAAATCGTAAGAACGACCGCCGCACCCAACGTTCCGGCAGCCGCAAAGGTATCGCCGAAACCGATCGAGTGCACGTGGGCGATGATAACGAAGATCGCAAACATCACGCCGACGTCGCCGACGACGTTGATGACGAACGCCTTGCGCGCCGCGGCAACCGCGGTGGGGCGCTCGAACCAGAAGCCGATGAGAAAATATGACGCCAGGCCGACGAGACCCCAGCCGACGAGCAGGCCGATGAAATTGTCGGAGAGCACGAGCGTCAGCATTGCAAAAACGAAGAAGCTCATATAGGCGAAGAATCGCGCGAATGCACGATCGCCTTGCATGTAGCCGATCGAGTAGAAGACGATCAAGAACCCGACGCCGGTGATGATGAAGGTCCACAGCAGCGAGAGCGGATCGAGCAAGAGTCCAAAATCAAATCCCGGCATCCAGGAAAAGAGCGGCTGATTCGCGCCGGCGACCCCTGCGACGCTCTGCGTCCCATCGCCCCACGAAAGCACTGCCAACACGAACGAAGCCCCGACGACCGCCGCTACAAGCCATCCGGCCATCGCGCGCAACTGGGGGCCAAACGCCCAACAGATCACCGCGCCGGCCAGCGGCAGCAGCCACAGCGCCAGCAACATCGGATACGACCCCGTGACGCCGAGCACGTGATGCGTCATGCCGGCATCACCCATGGAGCGTCCGAATATCGTCGACGTCGACATACTTTTCGGGGCGGAAGGTCGTCACGACGATCGCGAGGCCTATTGCTGCCTCCGCAGCGGCGACGGTAATCACGATGAACGCAAAGATGTGGCCGACGTTATGGAGCCAGAGGCGTGCGTAGGCGATCAGGAGCAGGTTCGCGGCGTTGAACATCAGTTCGACGCTCATCAGCATAATGAGCGGATTGCGGCGAACGATCACACCGAGGACGCCGATGAAAAAAATGACGGCAGCGAGGGTCACATAGTCATTGACCGGAACGCTCATCAGCCCTTGCCTTCGCGCAGGATCGCCTCGCGCACCGCGCGATCCGCCCGCATGCGGCTCTGCTGCGCTTCGGCGTCGGTCATCTGTTCGCCGCCCAAAGTTATGACGCCGATTACGGCCACCATCAACACGAGTGCCGTTGCTTCGAAGGGCAGCAGTTGCACCGTGAAGAGCGCTTTACCAAAGTCGGCGACGCTGCCGAAAACGTCGGCATTCCCAACGGCTCCAGTAGCCGGTGCGGCGGCCATTTTGACGTTGGAGACGGCATAGATGAGGAATCCGAATGCCGCGAGCGTGAAGAGTCCGGCGGGCAGCCCGATCTTCGGCAAGCGATTTGGGCCGGTAGGGAAGGGGGCGACCCCGCTGCCCAAGAGCGCGATCACGAAGACGAAGAGCACGAGGATCGCACCAGAGTAGACGATGATTTGGATGACCGCCAAGAACTCGGCCGAGAGCGTGACGTAGAGCACCGCGAGCGTAGCAAAGTTGAGCAGCAACGCGACCACGCTGTAGACCGGCTTGTTCGCCGCGATCGTCCATACGGCGCTGGCAATCAGAATCGCCGCAAGGACCCAAAATGCGATCACTTGTCTGCCTCGGGTTTTTTAAGAATAGCCAGCCCCTCGTGCTGGGTCTTGAGGATCTCTCCTCGCCACGTTGCGCTGTAGCCGCGCTCGACATCGGTCGTCGATTTGATCTCGGCGACGCGCCCGAGATCGCCGGGTATTCCACCAGGACGATCGTCGGGAGGCATGCCGACGCCGGCATCGGGCGGCACGAGCAGCCGGTCCTTATCGTAGATAAACGACCCTCGGCGATAGTCGGCCATTTCAAAGCGCGGCGTGAGTACGATCGCATCGGTCGGGCACGCCTCTTCGCACATTCCGCAAAAGATGCAGCGCAGCTCGTCGATCTCATAGCGCGCGGCGTAGCGCTCACCCGGCGATCGGCGATCGTCCGGCGAATTTTCAGCCCCGATCACGGTGATGGCGTTTGCGGGGCAAACGCTCGAGCAGAGCTCGCACCCTATGCACCGCTCTTTGCCGTCGGCGTAGCGGCGCAACTCGTGCAGGCCGTGAAAACGCGGCGAGTGCTGTTTCTTGCGCGATGGATACTGGATCGTCGGGCGTTTCCGAAACATGAATCCGAAGGTAATCGATAAGCCCTTGAGGATTGCGCCCGGGTTATAGAGGTGCTTGCGTGAAGCCATGGATCGCCTAACCCGTATACGCCACGACGATTGCCGTGACCACGAGGTTTAGCGTCGCCAGCGGCAGCAGAACCTTCCAGCCAAAGGCCATCAGGCGATCGTATCGAAGCCGCGGCAGCGTCGCACGCAACCACATATAAAAGAACATAAAGCACGCAACCTTGATGACGAACCAGGCGACCCCGGGAATAAACGTCAGGTGCAACGGCGCGTTCCATCCGCCGAAGAAGAGCAGCGTTGCGATGCACGAGACCGTGAGCATGTTGACGTACTCGGCTATGAAAAACAGCCCAAAACGCAGGCCCGAGTACTCGGTGTGGAAGCCTGCCACGAGCTCGGTCTCCGCCTCGACAAGATCGAACGGAGCCCGATTCGTCTCGGCGACGGCCGTAATCACGTAGATGATGCAACCGACGAACTGCGGGAGCACGAACCACCAGCGCGCTTGCGCGTTGACGATGCCATCGAGTGACGTGGTGCCGGCAAGAACGAGGACGCCAACGAACGACAGCGACATCGCGAGCTCGTAACTGATCATCTGCGCCGTCGAACGCACGCTTCCCAGCAGCGGATACTTCGATCCCGATGCCCAGCCGCCCAAGCAAATTCCGTACACGCCCAACGAACCGATTGCCAGAATCAGAAGAATTCCGGCGTTGACGTTGCCGATCGCCCAGGTTTGCCCCGATGCCGACGCGCCGAACGGAATGATTGCATAGACACTAAATGCCGTCAGCAGCGAAATGAAGGGCGCCAGCTTATAGAGGAGCGGATCGGCCGTTTCCGGCGTCAAGTCTTCCTTGAGTATGAGCTTGGCGGCATCGGCGGCAGGCTGCAAGAGCCCCCAAGGACCGACGCGATTCGGCCCGGGACGCAGCTGCATCCATCCCAGAATCTTGCGCTCGGCCAGCATGGCATACGCAAACGACGTCACGACGACGAAGAGCAGGATCACCGATTTAATGAGGACCTCAAGCCACACCGGCATCTATGAGGTCCTCATCTTTGCAAGCGACGGATCGTGGAGCCACGTTCCGCCTCCCGAAAGGATCGACCGTTCTACGGAGCCTGTCCCGAGCGAGGTCGAAGGGCTAGGGACTGCGCTTCGCGCAGACGCTGAGAAAAAGCGTTCGTCGCCAAGCGTAAAATCGCGCGGCTCGGTCGTGGCCGCAAGGATCACCAAGCGCTCGAGTTCCGGCGTCGCTGGGAGTGAGACGCCAAGCGCCGCAGCCAAGTCGCCGAGGATTTCGAAATCGGAGCGTATGAAGTCGGGCGGCGTCAGCGAGGCGCTCACCGGAAGCAGATCGCCGGCGAGATTTACGGTCGTACCGCTCTTCTCGAAGGCGCCGGCGGCGGGCAGAACGAGAGTCGCTCGTTGCGCGGTCTCGGTCATAAAGAGCTCGCTGACGACGACGAAGGGTGTCGCGTCGAGCGCCGCGCAGACCGCTGCCGGATCCGCCGCATTACGGGCCGGGTTCGCCCCGAAAATCGAGAGTACCGCGAGTCGGCTGTCGCGCGCCGCTTCGAGCATCTCAAACGTGTCGTATGCCCGTTCGAGCGGCGCGTACCCGGCGCCGCTGACCGGCAGCATGCCCATCGCTTCCGCCCCGCGCGCGTTGGCTTGTTCGCTCGTGATGTAGGTTGCCAACTCGGAGAGATCGGCAAAGGTCTGCGCGTAACCGCTTCCCACCTTTTGGTCCAGGCCGTCCCAAATCAGCGCGACGCGGGTCGCATCTCCGACGGCCGCGCGAGCCTTCTCAGCAGATTCGTCCGAAACGATCGTTGCGCCGTTGCGCGCGGCTTTTTGGATGCGCAGCCACAGCACGGGAGCGCGTTGCTCCGGAGACTCTCCCGCAATCACGATCGCTTGCGCGCGATCCAGTTCCTCGAGCGAACCGCCGCGCGCGCCGGGTGTCGCCTGACGCTGGAGCCCTGCGCGCCAATCGAGATTTCGCACGCCTGCGCCGCGAAAGACGTGGGCGAGTGCAAATGCTTCTTCGTTGGTCAGCCGTCCGCCGCCAATTGCGCCGACGCTCTCCGCGCCGCGCTGCGCGATCGCATCGGTAATGGCCTTGGACCAAAGGAAGAACGCGTCTTCCCAACCGACCTGGGTCCAACTTCCATGCTTGCGATAGAGCGGCTGCGTTAGACGGTCCGGCGACTCATAGAAGCCGATGTTGTAGCGGCCGCGATCGCAGAGCCAACCGTCCGAAATTTGGTCTTCCTCGACGAGCATCGTTCGCAAAAGCTTGCCATATCGCACGTCGGCGTACTGCCGGCAACCCACGGCACACTGCGTGCAGCTCGTTTGCGTGCGCTCCAAATCCCACGGACGGGACTTAAAGCGATAGGTTTTCGAGGTCAAGGCGCCGACCGGACAGAGCTCCGTGACGTTTCCCGTGAAGTTGTGGCGATAAGGACGGCCGCTCGCGGTCGCGATAATGTCTCGGGCTCCTCGGTCCTTGACGACGAGTTGCCGTTCGCCCGCAATGATGTCGTCGAAGCGGACGCACCGCTGACAGACGACGCAGCGCTCCTCGTCGAGAACGATCGTCGGGCCTAGATCGACCGCCTTCGGTTTCGCGAGCTTCGGATCGGCGACGTCGGAGTTGCCGCGCGCATAGGCCATCGCGTAATCTTGCAGGTCGCACTCGCCGCCCTTGTCGCAGATCGGACAGTCTAACGGATGGTTGACCAAAAAGAGCTCCAGCACCATCGCGCGAGCCGCTTCGACGCGCTCGCCGCGCGTCCGCACCACCATGCCGTCGGCCACGACGGTGTTGCAGGCGATCTGGAGCTTCGGCGCCCCTTCGATGTCGACGAGGCAGATGCGGCAGAGTCCCGCCGGCCCCAACTTTGTGTGATAGCAGTAGACCGGAATCTCTTGCTTGACCGTCTTAGCGGCTTCCACGAGGAGCGTTCCTTTCGGAACGTTCACCGGGACGCCATCGATTGTCAGGCTGACGAGCTCGGTCTGCGGTGTGGTCGCCGTACTCATGCCGGCTGCGCCTGCGGCGTCAGAATGCGCGCCTCGAACTGACCCGGAAAGCGAACCATCACCGATTTCAAAAACGGTTCGATGGAGTCGCCCAGAGGGCACAGATTCAAGCCGGTGATACCGCTCGAAACCCGAGAGAGCATCTGGATGTCGCCCGGAACGCCGCGGTAACTGACGAGTCGATTCAGGACGCGTGCTATCCAGTCGCCGCCCTCGCGGCAAGGAGTGCACTGTCCGCACGATTCGTGGGCGAAGAAGCGTGCGAGGTTGTAAGCCGCCTTCACAAAATCGGTCGTGTCGTCAAAGACGACCATCGCACCGGAGCCAACCATCGAGCCGGCTTTGGCCAAACTCTCGTAGTCGTACGGCCAGTCCAAGTGCTCTTCAAAAACGCACGCGGACGAGCCGCCCCCAGGCTGAACGGCCATGAATTTCCGCTCCGGCCGAAGGCCGCCCGCAATCTCGATGAGCTCGCGGATCGTCGTCCCCAACGCGATCTCGTAGTTACCGGGATTGCGAACGTGTCCGGAGACCGAGACGACCTTATAACCCTTGCTCCGCTCCGTGCCGGCCGCCGCAAACCATTGCGCACCGCGCTCAAGAATCGGAACGAGATAGGCGAGCGTTTCGACGTTATTGACCACCGTCGGCATGCCATAGAGACCTTCGACCGCGGGGAAGGGCGGCTTCAGGCGCGGCTCCCCGCGCTTACCTTCCAGCGAGTTGAGGAGCGCGGTCTCTTCGCCGCAGATGTACGCCCCAGCTCCGCGATGGACGGTGATTTCCAGATCGAAGCCGCTTCCGAAGATATTCTTGCCGACGTATCCAGCCCGTTTGGCTTCCTCTAGCGCTGCGCAAAAGATCTCGTATCCGCGACGGAACTCGCCGCGGATATAGATGAACGCGTGATGCGAGGCAATCGCATAAGCGCCGATGAGCATGCCCTCGATCACTTGATGCGGCGTCTCCTCGAGCAGCATGTGGTCCTTGAACGTTCCGGGCTCCGCTTCGTCGCAGTTGCAGACCAGATAACGCAGCGGCTTGTCCTTGGGAAGAAACGACCATTTTCGCCCGGTTGGGAAACCGGCGCCCCCGCGTCCGCGCAGGCCGGATTGTTCGGCCAAGTTTAGGACGTCGACCGGCTGCATCTCGCGCACGGCCCGCTCCCATTGCTTGTAGCCGCCGCGCTGACGATACGCCTCGATGCCGCGCATGTCCACCTCGCCGATACCCGCCATCAACACCTTAGTGACCGGCATGGCTGCCTTCTTCTTGAGCGACTTCGGCTACCGCGCGAGAATCCACGACCGCCCGCTCTGAAGTCTTGGTGAAGAACTCGACGTCGTGATTGATGATGTGATCGAGCATGATGATGCCGCTCCGATCGCCGACGCCGCCCGCATTGTTCGGCAGTGGGACGCCTACCGCGCCCGACGACTTCCTGCCGCCCGCAATATCGCTCTCTTGCGAAATCGCCCACGTCCGCCCCGGAGCCTCGATCTGCGCCATCGGCGGCGTCGAATACGTCCCGGAACGCATAGCTGCGAGCATTTCGTCGACGATCTGCGGCGTCAAACTATACACAAAGTCGAGATTCACCTGCATGCAGCTCGCTTTATCGCACGCCGCAAGACACTCGACTTCTTCGTAGGAGAAAACTCCGTCGTCCGTCGTCTGGAGATGGCCGATGCCAAGCTTTTCCCGAAAATACGCCATGATATCTTCGGCCCCATTAATCGAACACGCCAACCCCCGACAAATCTGCAGCATGTACTTACCTACCGGGCGCCGATAGAGCAACGTATAAAACGAAACCGTCGCCTCGACTTCCGCATCCGTCAGGTCCAACATCAGCGCAGCAGCATTCATCGCTTCCGCACTCACATACCCTTCGTGCTCTTGAAACAAATGCATAATCGGCAAAAGCGCGGAGCGCTTCTGCTCGTATTGCGCGATAATCCGCTGGCACTCGGGAGTGAGCCGCTCGAGCAACGCCGGAAAGTCTTTCTCTCTTTGCGTCATCTCGGGGCCTCAACGCGCAACGTGACGCCTCGAAGACGCTCGTCGCTCCGCCTCCGGCTATGCTCCTGCTGCGCTGGCTCGTCGCTCCGCCATCCTGGCTGCGCTCCTGCTGCCTGCCTCCTCGCTCCGCCATCCGGGCTCCGCTCGTCGTGCAGAGCCCCCTC
>Ga0070762_10000066_pt1 | contig 31034 bp, 26 predicted proteins | sample HubBroMetageREF2_FD_66726 | JGI IMG/M metagenome (GOLD analysis project Ga0070762, IMG submission 66726) | Reference soil microbial communities from the Hubbard Brook experimental Forest, New Hampshire, USA - Hubbard Brook CCASE Soil... | ecosystem: Environmental > Terrestrial > Soil >...
ACGAAGCGAGCGGAAGAAACCCGAAACGATAAAGGTCACGATGAACGCGAAGACGCCGGCGAGTCGCGTGATGAACTCGATCGCGCGCGCCGCCGTCGAACTGATCGAGGCCGATAGGAGCAGCCCGATGATTGATTTCTTTTCCGGACCATAAAACGTTTTATTACACGGCCGGAGCGCAGTATTTCACGGTACCGGTAGGCGTGAGGCAGATCAAGGTTATTGCTAGCGGCGCCAAGGGCGCTAGGGGCACCATGGAGAGGGCGGTGATGGGCTGGCTAGGCGCATTCTCGTGGCCGGCGGCGGAGGCGGCCAGGGCGGCGGCAACTATATCAACCCTTTGGAGCGGGGGGCAGAGGCGGCGGAAAGACCGGTGGCACCGGCGCCGAGGGCAGTTTTTCGCCCCAGGGCTCCGGGCGCGGCTCCCGCTACTCTGGCGGCGGCGGGGGAGGCGGCACGCAGGATAGCAGCGGGGACGGTGGCTCGTCCTACGCCGAGCAAAAGGCGACCGACGTGCGTTCCTGGCAAGGTTGGAAAGAGTCGGCACGTAACGGGTTAGTCGTCTTTAGCTGGGAGTAAAGCGTCTCGTAATTCTTTGAACGGCTTCGCGAACTGCGAGGCCGTTTTCATTTCTGCCCTAAAGGTTGCGCGGCTGGCAGCGGGGAACGCCGCGCTACCCATTTGCTAAGGAGAAAAACATGTTGCATCGTAGTGCTTCGTTTGCTCGTCACGCGGCAACGATATCGATATTTGGCGCCCTCGCCGCCGGTTGCTCGAACTCCGGGGTGCCTACTGCTAATCTAGCGAGTAATCCAGCAAGTAATTCCACGACTGATTACCGGGCGCTCGCGAACGGTCACGGCGCGGCCACGCGCCAAGTTCACGCGAATACGGGCGGTTGGTTGTCCCCTGACGCCAAGAAGGGCAAGAATCTGATCTATTGGGGCGACTACAACACCAGCACGATCACGATTTACTCGTCAAAAGGATCTAACGGAAAGGAGAAAGGCCAGATCACAACGGGTCTTTCCAACCCCGAACGTCTCTTCGTCGACAAAAAAGGCGACGTGTACGCCACCAACATCGGCAACGACACGATAACCGCCTATAAGCCGGGGAAGACCTCGCCGTTCCTCACCATCAGCAACGGCGTCGTTTCGCCTACGGGTCTCACGGTGGACGGAGCAGGTACGGTCTACTGCGCCAACGTCGGCAATAACACGATTACGGTCTATCCGAAGGGGCAAACCTCGCCGTCGCTCACAATCCCTTTGTCGGCGAGCCCCGAGAGCCTAGCGACGGATGCGAAAGATAATCTGTACGCGTCGGCGGGAGCCGAAGTAGAAGAGTTCGCTCCGGGATCCAGCACCGGCGTCAACCTCGGCCTCCCTGCCTATCCGGGAGCACTCGAAGTCGATAGCTCGGGCAACCTGATCGTGGTCTACGGTAGCGCGATCGACTATTTTCCGGCGGGCCAGACGTCGCCGTCAAAAGAGATCAACGTAACGAGCGGTGGGCCGTTCGAGCTTTCGCTTAGCGCTAATGAGAAAGCGTTGTACGTCAGCGTCGACGCTGGAACGCCGTTCATCATTCAAAGCGTTGCCTATCCTAACGGCACGACGCTGAGCAACAAGCTCACGACGAACGGTGGGCAGTGGCCAGTCGCAGTGAGTCCCGATAACGCCTTAGGCAATTAGTCGTTCTGGCTTGGGCCCGGCGAGTTGGTCGCTGGGCCCGTGCGCTTATCACGAGTGCTCGACGCCTCGGCGCAGAAGCCAGGCCGCGGCAAGCACGACTGCGGCCAACACGATGAAGCCGTAGCAGATCGCGAGCGCTTCGCGAACGCCTGAAGCGGAAAGAGCTACGTACAGTGCGACCGGCAGCGACGTGGGATGAAATGCCACGATGCTGGTCGCCCCGTATTCGCCGATTGCGCGTAGCCAAGCGAACGCGATTCCGGCGCCAATGCTGCCCGACGCCGCCGGCAACGCGATGCGAGCGAAGATCCGCCACTCGCTCGAACCCAACGTTCGCGCGGCGTCGGCATACATTGGATCGAGGGCGCTAAAGGCCGCCGTGGCGGCGATGGCGACGAACGAACCGGAGACGAAGAACTCGGCGATCCCGACGCCCAGCAGCGAATCGGGCACCGTCAGTCCGTGTGCTGCGAGCCACGATCCGGCCGGCGAGTTCGTGCCCAGCGCGTAGATCAGCATCAAGCCCGAGGCGACGGGCGGAAAGGCCAGCGGCAGAGCCAGTAAAAAGAGCGCGGCAGCGCGCAGGCTGGGCGCCAAGCGGGCGAGATAGTAGCCCGCAGGTATTCCCAGGAGCGTCGCGACCAGCGTTGCTCCCGCCGACGCAATGAGCGAAACGCGTGCCGCGTCGCCTCCGATCTTGGCGAAGGTCGCAAACGCTTGCATGGGCGGCATTGCCGCGATAACGGCAACTACCGGCGCAACGAGCGCGACGAGCAGCAGCAGCGTCGCGAGGAGAAAGATCGGGCCTGCAGATCGGCGCCTCATGCAGGAACCTTCACCGACTGACCGCGCAAAGCGTGCCGATGGGCACAGCACTGCTCAAGGTTCTCATCGTCGCGCTCGCTCTGGCGCTCGACGTCTTCGCGGTGGGCGTCGGCGCGGGCGTCCGCGGCGTCCACCGCCGGCAGAAGATTCGCATCGGCATCGCCTTTGCTTGCGCCGAAGTCGTGATGAATATCCTTGGAGCCTGCCTCGGTTTGCTGGCCGGCCGGCTCATCGGCGACGTTGCGGGCTACTTCGGATTCGCCGCGCTCGTGGGCCTTGGCATCTACATGATGAATGAGAGTCGCACCGATCTGCGGGGCGCACCGGTCGACCTCTCGCGAGGGCCCGGGTTGATCGTCGCATCGCTGGCGATCAGCCTTGACTCGCTCGGCATCGGATTCTCGATTCTGTATATCGGCGTTCCGATGCCGATCTCTCTCATCGTTATCGCTGCCGTGTCGATCGTGTCGACGACCCTCGGTCTCACGGTGGGATCTCGGCTGGGACGATATGCGGAACGCAATGCCGCGTTTGTCGGCGGCCTCTTGCTTTCGCTCACCGGCATCACCTTCGCGGTGCTCAAGGCGCTGCATGCCGGGTAGCTGAAATCGGACGCGTGCGAGTTGGGCGCAGACTCTTGGAACTTGCGCGCGAAAAGGGTGCGCGCGCGATCTTCGTCGTTGGAACCGGAAAGAACGTCGGCAAGACCACCGCACTCTTAGCGATGTACGAATCGGCGTGCAGGTCGGGGCTGCGCGTCGGGCTAGCGTCCATCGGCCCCAAACCTCTTTTGCGGCTTCATCCGAACACCGTTTTCATCACCGCGCGGCCGCTGCTGTTGCCCTCGCCCGCCGTCGAGATTCTCAAGATCTCGCAGCTCGAGAGCTCCTCGGGCTCGCTGCTGTACGCTCGAACGGCCCACGGCGGCCTCTACAATTTGACCGGCCCTTCGAGCGCCTCGGGACTTCGAGCGGCCGTCGAGGAAATCGCAGCGCACAGCGACATCGTTCTGATCGATGGTGCGATCGATCGGATCTCGACGCTGGCGAGCTCTGACGGGGCGATCGTTGTCTCCTGTGGCGCCGCGGCAGCGAAGACGGAGTCGGAAGCGATTTGCGACGTCGCAACGCTCACTGCGCGTCTGCGCGTGCCCGCGTTCGATCCGCATGCCGGCGTCCTCGAGTTGGAAGGAGCGCTTACGGCAACGATGGCCGCGGATTTCATCGTTGCAAGGGAAGAGCGGCAGATCGTCGTTGGGGATTCGACGCAGATCGTCATGAGTGGAAGATCGCTTGCCGAGGCGCTGGCGCGGCTGCGCATTCGATGCCGCCGCACGTTCGACGTGATCGCGACGACGGTCTGTGCCGTTGCGCCGGAGCGCAGCTTCGATCCCGCGGCGTTTCTCGGCGCCGTGGCCGACGCAACGAAGTTGCCGTCGTTCGACGTATTCGCCGGCAAAGAGGTCGCGTGAAGGCGCTCGATCTGCTCGACGATGCGAGTGCGCAGCTGTTGGGCTTCGACTGGCTCGTCAACGCGGCTGCGCCCGTCTCGCCCTACGGAGCGCGCCTGTTCTCCGAACTCGTGCCGTTTCGTCCCGGCAGTGAGGCAGCGGCAGAATCGCGCGCGCGACGGATTGCGGAGATCGCCGATGGGCTTCATCCGGATCGAATAGCGGCGGCGCGTTCTCTTCTCCAGCAGCTTCCCGACATCGTGGGCGTCGTTGCTCGCGCCTCGATGGGAGAGATGCTCGACGATCCCGCTTTTTTGGAGCTGCTTCAGTTTTGCGAGATGCTCGAACGCATCGACGCGTCGCTCGCGACGAGCACACTCGTGCAACCCGCCGCTAACGATGCGACGCACGCGGTCTCGGAGGCACTCGCTCCGGGAGGCAATGAGGCCGAGGGGTTTTATCTTGCCGATGCCTTCGAGGCGGAGTTGGCGGCGGTGCGCGCCGCGTATGCGCAGGCGCAGGCCGAACTGAATGCGGCGCGAGGTAGAGAGCACGAAAGCGTCGCGCGCGAGCTGGGTCGCGACGAGATCGCCGGCAACGAGTTCATTGTGATGCGATCGGAGTTGCGCGGCGCGCTGCCGGAGGGAGTGCGCGTTGTGCGGGAAGCGGCGACCTATCTTTTTTGTGCGTTGGAGTACGGCGAAAGCTCCCGGAATGCGCTCGAGCGCCGGGATGCGGCCTTCATTACGGTGGCCGCTCTCGAAGAGCGCGCCCGCCTCAAACTTTCTTCGATCGTTCGCGAACATGCCGCGGGGCTCGGCGCCGCGGCAGGCGCGTTGAGCGAGCTCGATGTCACCATCGGCGCGGTACGGTTCTCGCAGGGGCATCGCTGCACGGCCCCGGTCGTAACCGAAGAGCCTGCGCTAAACTTTGAGCGGGCGCGTTTTCTACCGTTGGAGGCCGAGTTGACGGTCGCCGGCCGGCGGTACGTTCCCATCGATCTCGACCTTCGCAGCGCGGCCGTCTTAACCGGACCAAACATGGGCGGAAAGAGTCTTGCGTTGCAGACCTGCGGCCTTCTCGCGCTCTGCACGGCTTTCGGGTTGCCGTTGCCCGCCGTCCGGGCGCGAGTCGGGCTTTTCGATCAAATTGCGTGGCTCGGGACGGGACTCGAGGAGCGTAGCGGCGGTCTCCTCTCCTCGTTCGCCCGAGAGCTACTAGGGCTCCGAGAGATCCTGGCGCGAGCCGCTTCGCGGCTTTTGATCTTCGTCGACGAGTTCGCGCGCACGACCACGCCGCACGAAGGCAAGGCGCTCGTCGTGGCGCTGACCGAGCGTTTGCGACAAAGAAACGCCTGCGCCTTAGTGGCGACGCATTTGCAAGGCGTTGCCGCCGCTGCCGGGGTGCCGCACTTTGCGGTTCGCGGGCTCAAAGGAATCCGCACGCCTCCGGCTGCGCGTAACCTGCACGAAGCGCTCGAGGCGTTGGCCGCGTCGATGGATTATACGATCGCCGATGTTAGCGATGATGACGTTCCCGGCGCCGACGCCATCGCGCTGGCCGAGCTGCTCGGCCTCGATTCGGAGTTGGTAAAGGCCGCCTACCGCGCGCTGTCACAATGAGCGTCATGGACCCTCTGATCATTACCTGTGCGCCTGTCGGGGCAGAGATAACGCCGGAGCAGACACCGCATCTGCCGTACACGCCGCAACTGCTTGGAGAGACGGCCCGAGCGGTGCGCGAGGCGGGCGCCTCGATACTCCACGTGCACTGTCGCAACGACGACGGCACCAATACGCATAGCGTGGAACGCTTCGGTCAAGCGTACCGTGCGATTCGCGCGCAGAGCGATCTCATCGTGCAGTTCTCAACCGGCGGCGCGATTGGGATGACGCCGGAAGAGCGCGGCGCCGTGCTCGAACTGCGGCCGGAGATGGCGACGCTCACGTGTGGGAGCGTGAACTTCGGCGACGACATTTTCGAGAACAGCTTCCCGATCATGCGCGGTCTGTTGAAGAAAATGAACGAGTTCGGCGTGCGCCCCGAGCTCGAGATCTTCGACAAAGGCCACCTTGCGAACGCGCGCCGCCTCGCCAAAGAGCGTCTGCTTTTGTTTCCGCAGCACGTGGATTTCGTACTAGGGGTGCCCGGCGGTTTGGAAGCGACGGTCCAGAATCTTTGCGATTTGGTCGACGATCTGCCCGAGGGCTGCACCTGGTCCGTCGCGGGCATCGGCAAACGGCAGTTACCGATGGCGATGGCGGCCATCGCGATGGGCGGGCACGTCCGTGTCGGCCTGGAGGACAATCTCTTTTACAGCCGTGGGCGGCTGGCTAAAAATGAGGAGCTCGTGGCGCGCGTCGCTCGTCTCGCTGCCGAGGCTGGCCGTACGATTGCTACGCCCGACCGCGCCCGGAAGGTTCTCGGTCTGCCGATGCCGCAATAACGCCGCCCATTGTTCACCTACGTCGTGCGCCGGACGCTCCAGTCAATTCCGCTGCTTCTGGCCATCTCCGTGATCCTTTACGGCATCCTCTACAACATGCCGGGTGGACCCCTTGCGCCTTACTTACAGAATCCGCACATCACGGCGGCGGATATCGCGCGTCTCAAACACAATCTCGGCCTCGATCAGCCGGTTCCGATCCAATATTTCAAGTGGCTTGGGCACATTTTGGTCGGCGACATGGGGTACTCGACCAGCAACTCCGAGCCCGTTTTTCAAGCGCTGATCGAACGCTTTCCCGCGACGGTCGAGCTCATGGGGGCCTCCCTGTTCATCGCAATCGCCGTGGGGATAACGGCAGGCATCGTTTCGGCGGTGTATCGTTACTCGCCACTCGATTACGCGATTACGACCTTTGCATTTTTCGGGCAGTCGATGCCCGTCTTCTGGTTCGCCCTGATGATGCAGCTCGCGTTCGCCGTCCACGGCATTCCGCTTCCCGGCGGATATCAGATCCAGCTTCCGTCGGCCGGCATTTCGAGCTCCGACACTTTCGATTTCGGCGACCGGCTCGAGCACTTGATTCTCCCTGCGATCGTCCTCTCGCTGCTGCAGATCGCGCTCTTTAGCCGGTTCATGCGGTCGTCGCTCTTGGAGGTTCTCGGCACCGACTACATGCGCACGGCGGCGGCTAAGGGACTTTCGTTTCGAACGATCCTCTACAAGCACGGTTTGAAGAATGCGCTGATTCCGGTCGTCACGGTCATAGCGCTCTCCCTCCCGAGCTTGCTCGCGGGCGCCATCGTCACCGAAACGATCTTCGCATGGCCCGGGATGGGCCGGCTCTTCATCAATGCGCTCACGCAAAGCGATCTCGCGCTGCTCATGGGATACTTGTTACTGGTCGCATTTCTCGTCGTTTTCTCAAACCTTCTCGCCGACGTCGTCTACGCTTGGCTCGATCCCCGGGTGAAGTACGACTAATGGCCGTCGCGCTAATGGCCGAGGAAGAGCTTCCCCTTTCCAAGGTAACGTTTTGGACGCGCTTTCGCCGCCACAAGCTCGCAATCGCCGGCGCCGTAGTGTTGACCCTGATGGTGCTCGCGGCCGTCTTTGCAGGACAGCTCTCTCCGTTCGATCCAAACTCCATCGACAACGGAACCTCGGCGGTGCCGCATTGGAACGGCACGCCGCTACCGCCCTGTTTTCAAGATAAATCGCTGTGTTGGGGACACGCGCTCGGAACCGACGAAGTCGGACGCGACTTGTTATCGCGGTTGCTCTTCGGCGCGCGGATTTCTTTAACCGTCGGTCTCTTCGCCGTGATCATGGAAGTGCTCATCGGCACGACGCTCGGTGCGATTGCCGGGTATTACGGCGGATGGGTCGACTACGCGCTGATGCGCCTGACCGACGTCTTCCTTTCGATTCCGCTGCTGCCGCTGCTGCTCGTGCTGACGGCGATCATTGCGGCCACGTCAACCCACGCAGCGTTGAGTTTCGGGGTCATTGTCGTCATTATTGGAGCGCTCTCGTGGCCCAACGTCGCTCGCTTGGTGCGGGCCTCGTTCCTGAGCCTGCGTGAGCGTGAGTTCGCCGAAGCGGCGCGAGCCGTCGGTAACAACGACGCGCGTATCATCTTTCGCCACCTGTTGCCCAACGCGGTGGCGCCGATCATCGTTCAGGCGACGCTCGACGTCGCGGGCGTCATCATCCTCGAGTCGACGCTCTCCTTCTTAGGGCTAGGCATCCAGCCGCCGACGGCTTCGTGGGGCAATATGCTTGCCAACGCCCAAAGCGATCTCCAGACCGCCTGGTGGGCCGCGGTCTTTCCAGGTCTATGCATCCTGGTTACCGTGCTGGCGATCAACTATATCGGTGACGGACTGCGAGACGCCCTCGATCCCAACATGAGATAGGGGCGGCCTTCCAGAACCGTCCTTCCTCGCGCGCAAGTGGCGAAATTGGTAGACGCACTAGCTTGAGGGGCTAGCGGGAGCAATCTCGTGCTGGTTCGAGTCCAGTCTTGCGCAGTATGTTTCCGAGCACGAGATTGCTCCCGCAGCGGAGCGCGAAGCGCGGAGCGGTTCTTAAAGAAATGGGGTCCCCGGCCGCGAAAGCGGCTGGGGAAAGGCAATCTCGTGCTGGTTCGAGTCCAGTCTTGCGCATTTAGTCTCCGGAGGCCGGCATAATGAAGAAACTCTCTGCGGCGCTGGCACTTGCTTTGACGGCTTGCTCCCCGGCTGCAGGCTTCCCCGCAAGCGGGGTTGTCGGGGTTGGTGCGGGCAAGTTTGAGCCTCCCAGCTCTAAGGCAAATCTCTTCGTCGAAAACCATGACGAGGTTCTCGAGTACACGCGACGCGGACGCCTGGTTCGGACCATTAGCCTCAACACGAGCGGTACCGATGCCGGCGGTCTTGCGTTCGATAATTCGGGATATCTCTACGCTATAAGTGGCTATTTCGGCGTGGCGGTCTTTGCGCCGGGGTCGAGGAGCTTCGTACGCACGATCACCGACGGAGTCTTTGAACCGCTCGCCGTCGCCGTAGATCGCTCCGGCAACCTGTACGTCGCTAACGAACATAACGGATATGATGGCAATATCGCCGTCTACCCGCCGGGCAGCGGAACGCCCTCGCGCACGATCACGGAAGACATCTACGATCCGGAAAGCCTCGCATTCGACTCGGCCGGAAACCTGTACGTCGGTAACGGCCTCTACGCCGATGCGGTCACGGTATACTCTCCGAGCGGAACTTTGCTAAGAACGATCACCGATGGGGTCCATGATCCCGAATCCATCGCGCTCGATGCTCGCGACGATCTTTTCGTCGCGGACACGGAAGACGGCGCCGGTCGAACCGTCACGGTCTACGCGCCTGGGAAGACCCAGTTGCTCCAAACGATCACCGACGGAATCGACTGTCCTCAGACGTTGGCCGTCGATTCGGCCGGGCGGCTGTATGTAGCGAATAACGCCAACGGGACGGCGACCGTCTACGCTGCAAAGACACGCAAGCTTCTGCGCACGATCTCAAAAAAAGTACGCGATCCATGGGGTCTTGCGGTGGATTCTGCCGACACCCTTTACCTGGCAAGCTTCCTGCCAACCGCCAGGATAGGCATCTATCCGCCGGGCCACCTGCTGCCGGAGCACACGATCGCGAGCTTCGCCTTAACCCTGGCCATTGGTCCGCCGTGAAATCCAGGTCCAGTCTTGCGCAGTATTTTTGGTCCGCGGTCGCGACGTGGCTATAACGGTGCGCAAGGAACGGGCGACTGACATTGATGCGATTTGTCGCCTTACCGAAGCTGCCTTCCGAGATCATCCACACTCAAAACATACCGAGCAATTCATCGTCAATGCGCTCAGGCGTTGCGATTGCTTGACGATCTCCTTGGTAGCAGTTGACGGCGACGCTATTGTCGGCCACGTCGCTCTCTCGCCGGTTACCATTTCCTCTGGTGGACCGGGGTGGTTTGGGCTCGGCCCAATCTCGACATTGCCGAACCGCCAACGCGAAGGCATCGGCTCGTTGCTGATCGACTCCGCGCTTGCTGAATTGAAGCACATTGGTGCTGCGGGCTGCGTCGTGCTTGGCGACCCCGGCTTTTATAGCCGCTTCGGATTCAAGGCCCATCGTGGCCTGGAACTGCCCGGCGTTCCAGCGGAATACTTCCAGGCGATCTCCTTTGGTGCCGAACCGCCGCCAGGCAGCGTACGCTACCACGAGGCATTTGCGGCCACGGCCTAACGAGCGTTTCAGTCTTGCGCGTCTACTTCCAGGTCTTTCCGAGCCCTTCCAGATTTGCGTGCGCCAGATCTTCAGGCGTCATTGCGACGCGAAGCTCCACTTCGGCATTGAATGTGAGGAACCACGGTTCGGCCAACCGCGGGACATCCGCCGGTTCGTTGACGTTCACGACAAGAGTACCGCCACGTTGGCCGTGCTGCTCGGAGAAGTAGGAGGCTTCGGGTTTGATCGCCTCAAGAATCCTCTGCATTTTCGGCCCTGCGCTTCCATCCCGAACGGCGCTGTTGAACGGCTCGAGCGGCAGCTTAATATGCATTAGCATGCGCATGATGTGACTCCTAAGGATAAGTTGCCTCTCTACCAATATGAGACTTTCCGTTTGGCTCGGTACGAGGCGCACAGCACGCCTGCCCCGATTTAGAAGCTAAATCCTTCCGCGACTGCCGGTAGCCGGGTCTCGTTCTAGGGTCTTAGCCAGCTCTTTTGCCTTCGAGAGCACGAATGAGCTAAAGGCACGCGGCGCTACCTCGGAGATCGTTAGCCGACGGTCGTTGAACAACTGGCTCGTGCGGCTGTTGAGCTCGCAGGAGACGAAGGCACTCCCCTCGCGCTGAAATCCAAAGGCGAACTTCGGATACTCCACGCCGAAGAAAACGAAACCATCGGTAGCGGCGAATCCGCCCGCTTGCCGATCGTCGAAAACGAACATAACCTCGCCGAAGACGGGATGCTCGATAACGAATGTCGCTGAAAAGGCGCGCGACTTCACAACATCGACTACGCCGCTTGTTTCGATTCGGTCTCCTCGGTCTGTACTACGCGAACCGGAAACACAAACGCGATCGCGAGTTCGCCAAGTTGAATCCAGCCCGTCTGTTGCCCAAAGCCTCCGCCCATTTCTTCCTCCTCAACTTCTTGAGGATCCCCGGCGATAGCCAGTCAAAGGCGCGCCGGGGAGCCACAGAGGCCCTGATTCCAGAAAGATAACCAAAGTCATCTTTATGTTGAAGCAAGCGGCGAGGCGCCGCACCCGGGACCCTACCAGCGTGCCAGCTGCGTGATCTGGACCAGGTTGCCGCAGGTGTCGTTCAGCATGGCGATCGTCGAGCCGGTCACCTCGGTCGGCGGCATCGTGAACTCAGCGCCTCGAGACTTGATGCGCTCGTAGTCGCCCTTGACGTCGTCGGTGAAGAACATGACGGCGGGCTGGCTCTGCGCGAACCTGGCCTCCTGGAAGGCCTTGGCCGCCGGGTTGTCGTTGAGCGCGAGCTGCAGCTCGGTCCCGTCTGGGTCCTCAGGCGAGACCACGGTCAGCCAGCGGAACGGCCCGTTGCTGAAATCGCCCTTCTTGGTGAAGCCCAGCGCTCCGGTGTAGAAGCTCAGGGCCTTTTCCTGGTCGTCCACGTACACGCTGGTCAACTTAATTCTCATCGGTTTCTCCTTCGTTGAAGTTACGTTCGGTAAAGGCAACCTCGTGCTATTCCGACGAAAGACGCGCCAAGTCTCCCTGGGGCCTGAAACAGAGGACGGGCTCTCGGCGTAGAGTTAGACAGCAATGGATTTCGCATCATGTGGCTGACGCGTTTCGCGCTTTCCCGTCCGACGATTACCATCGCGATCTTTGGCGCACTGGTCATCTTTGGCATCATCTCGTTCGTTCAGCTCGGGCGCAGCTCGAGTCCGCCCAACACCGACTTCCCCGTCGTCGCGGTCTTTGCCAGCTATCCGGGAGCCTCGCCCCAAGACATGGAGCGCATGGTCATCAAGCCGATCGAAGACCAGATGTCCGGCATCGACCATCTCGACGAGTTAACCGCGAATGCCCAGGAAGGCACGGCGATCGTCGTCGTGCAGTTCAAGATGGGCACCGATCTTAATCTGGCTTCGGTGGACGTGCAGCGGCGCGTGGATATCGCGCGGGTCTACATGCCGACCGACCTCGACCCGCCCGTGGTTACGAAGGCCGGCCAGGCAGAGCCGCCCCTGTTGGACGTGGCCGTCAGCTCGACGAGCCTCTCTCAGCCGCAGATCGCAGACCTCATCAATAGCGAGATTACGCCGTTGATCGAGCAGATACCCAACGTTCAGTCGGTGGACGTCTACGGTTCTGCCACTCGCGAGTTTCACGTCGAACCCGATCCGGTCAAGCTCGACGGCACCAACGCCACCCTCGAAGACATCTTCAACGCCGTCGCGATCAACAACCTCAACGTGCCGGGCGGCATCATGACCCAGCCAACGCGAGAGGGCAGCGTCGCGATCCACGATTACGTCGAAAAGGCCGACGATTTGCTGGGCATTCCGCTCTCGCCGATCACGGTGCTGCAATTCCCCGTCAAGTCGTTGAAGATCGGCGACGTCGCCAATGCCTACGACAGCCACATCGCGATGCGCACGATCTCGTCGTACAACGCGCACCCGCGCGTCTACATGGAGATCAACCCGACGCTGGACGCCGACCAGATTAAAGCGACTGCGTCCCTGCGAGCCGAGCTCACGAAAATTCAAGCGCAGTTCCCGCAGCTGCAGTTCCACGAAATCGACGCGCCGGCCGACTATACGCAAAAGATGCTCGTGGGCGTCGGACAGTCGCTGATCGAAGGCATCGTCTTAACGGCGATCGTCATGCTGCTCTTTCTGCACGCTTGGCGCAACGCCGTCGTCGTTTTTCTCGCGATTCCCACCTCGATTCTCGCGACATTTATCGTGATGAGGCTCTTTGGATTCCACATCGACTCGATGTCGATGATGGGTCTAGCGCTGATCATCGGCATCCTTGTGGACGACTCGATCGTCGTTCTCGAAAATATTACGCGTCATCGAGATATGGGGCTCGATCCGATGAGCGCAGCCATCACGGGCCGAACGGAAATCGGCGGCGCAGCCGTTGCGATTACGATGGTCGACGTCGTCGTCTTTCTTCCGATCGCGTTCATGTCCGGAATCGTCGGTGCGTATTTGCGGGAGTATGGCGCGGTCGTTGTGACCGCAACGCTCTTCTCGCTCTTCGTCTCCTTTACGCTGACGCCGCTGCTGGCCGCAAAGTGGAGCGTTCTCACGCGCTCCGGAGCGCCGCCGGCCTGGTTGCGACTGCTCGATGACCGGCGCGTCGACATCGGCCTGCTCCTGCTGGCGGCCGCGATGTTCGCGATCGGCACGATGACGGGCTGGTTCCTGCTCAACGCGCTCGGCATTTTTGTCGCAGCGCTGTTGCTGCTCAATGCCTTCGTCCACCGCTACGAGTCGATACTGCAGCTCTATCGCACGAAATTCTTACCGTTCGCGTTGCGGCACGGAGCCTTCGTGGTCTTCGTCTGCGTCGCACTCCTGCTCAATTCGATCACGCTGGTCGCAGGGGGCGGCATGGTTACCGTGATCGTAGACGTTCTTTTGTTGGTGGTCTGCGCGCTCGCTCACGGCGCCGGGATGCTCCTGCGCAGGCCGCGTGCTTCGCGCCGGGTCGAACGCATCGGACCTTTGCGATTCCTCCGCTCGATCGGCACGACGAAATCCACGACGGTGGCTACGTTCGCGATTCCGGTCGTATTGGCGCTCCTGATGTTGCCGCTGGGAGCCGTCAGCTTTGACTTCATGCCGGCCCAGCAGACGGGCGAAGTGAGCATGACCGTCTCCTATCCGCCCGGGACGCCGATTGCCCTTACCAACGGTTACGTATCCCACTTGGAGGATGCGATCCTCAAGATTGACGGCATCAAATCGGTCAGCGCCACGACCGGCCGCAAGCCCGCAGGCTGGAGCAGCGTGACGGGCGGCAACTACGCCCAGCTCAACGCACAGATGCAAGACGGCCGCATCAAGGATACGAACAACGCGATTAAATTAATTCGTAAGCTTGGGTATCTGGTGCCCGGGGCGGAGTTCGACGTCGCCGGCGATAACGGCAACGGACCGGCGATCTACTACTCTTTAACCGGACCCGACGACGAGATCAGTCCCGCGGCTGAAAAAGTAGCGCAGTTCTTACGAACGGTGCCGGGTGCCGTGAACGTGCAGACCAGCGCTGAAAATGGCGCGCCGCGAATGAACGTTGACGTCGATCGTGCCAAATGCGAGATCCTCGGAATCAACCCGTCGGACGTCGCCACGGTCGCTCGCATCGCGGTGGATGGCGCGGTTGCGACTAAGGTGCGCACGCCCACCGGTCTGGTTGACGTTCGCGTGCAGTTCCCCGCCGCCGACCGCACGACGGAAGACGCATTGAAGTTCGTGAAGGTTCGCGCCAACGACGGTTCGCTGGTTCCCATCGGCGACGTGGCCAGCTTTAGCTGGACGACCGCGCCCACCAAGATCGAGCGCCTCAATCGCGAACGCGTCGTCAACGTTTACGGCGACGTCCTTCCCGGTTATTCGCTGGGTCAGGTCGTCGGGCCGTTGCAGAAGAAGATGCAAACGCCGGGCTTTCTTCCCGAAGGCGTGGGCCTCAAATCGCAAGGCAACTCCCAGTTCATGGAAGAGACCTTCGCGAACATGGGCGTCGCGCTGATTACGTCGTTCATGCTGGTCTATATTTTAATGGTGATCCTCTACGGGTCGTTCCTCGAGCCGCTGATCGTCATGTTCTCGGTTCCGCTGGCAATAATCGGAGCGCTGATCCTGCTGGCACTGATGGGGCGCGTGCAGCCCGAGCAGGGCCAATCGCTCAACATCATTTCGATGCTGGGCGTCATCATGCTCTTCGGGCTCGTTGCGAAGAACGGAATTCTGCTCGTGGATTATTCCAACACGCTCGTGAAACGTGGCATGCGCGTGCACGACGCCGTGCTGCAAGCCTCGGCTACGCGCTTCCGGCCAATCATTATGACGACCGCAGCCATGATCTTCGGCATGCTGCCGCTCGCGCTCGGTTACGCCGAAGGCGGGGAGTGGCGCCAGGCGATGGGGACGGTCATCATCGGTGGACTCTTGAGCTCGTTGATTCTGACGCTCTTCCTCGTACCCATGATCTACGAGACGTGGATCGGCTATTTCGAGCGCCGCGCCGATCGCCGCGCCATTGAAGCGGAGATGTCGCAGCCATTGGAGAGGGCGCCTGCATGACGATGTCATCCTGAGCTTGTCGAAGGGCGAAGGACGTCGAGCGCTCGTAACCGGCGCGGCAGCCGGCCTCGCGGCCGGAATCGCGCCGGCATTGGCGCGCGACGGCTTCAGTGCTGTTTCGATCACCTATCGCGAGACGTCGCCAGACGCGACGCTCGCCGCAATCGAGGCCGGCGGTGCAATGGCTTCGGCCGCAAAGATCGACTTTCTCGAAGATCCAACGCTCGTAGGAAAAAACCTCGACTCGCTCGTGCGGCAACACGGTCCCTTCGATACGCTCGTGCACGCCGTCGGTCCGCTCGTCGTCAAGCGCTTCGCTCGCTCCACGCTCGACGAGTACGCAGAAACGTTCGATGGTAACGTCCGAAGCGCGGTGCTGGCCGCGCGGGCGACGCTGCCGGCGATGCGCGACGCAAAGTTCGGCCGAGTTATATTCTTCGGGATGCTCGGCTCCGAGCAGACGAGACCTTTCCGCGGCTTCTCACTCTATCAATCGGCAAAGAGCGCGCTGGTTGCATTTGCGCGCTGTCTGGCCCTCGAAGAGGCGTCCAACGGCATAACGATCAACGTCGTATCTCCCGGCGACATTCGTGAAAAGACGCTCGCACGCAAACAGGCCCACGAACGCACCGCCAACAATCCGCGCGGGCGACCGGGCAGTTACGAAGACGTTGCCGATGCGGTTCGTTTCTTCGTTGCCGCAGAGCGCGATTTTATCACCGGTGCTGTGATTGAAGTGGGCGGCGGCCTGCAAACCGCGGCGGAGTGAACGGAGGTTCTCCAAGCACAGGACAAACGTATGCTTGGCGCGTAAGCACGGCTTGGTGCTGCGCGACGATAGAGACGAACATCAGGCATTCGCCTTACCCGGCGCGCGTCCGCACTATGGGCCCGATAAGATCGTTGCCGTCGAACATATCGATCTGCACGTTACCCCGGACTTCGAAAACGAGTCACTCGACGGCGTCTGCACGCTGACGGTCCGCGCGCTCGACGAGCCGGTTTCGCGCTTGACGCTCGATGCCGTCGATCTCGAGATCCTTTGCGTCGAGCCGGCTTCCCAATTTCAGGCACGCGACGATAAGCTCGAGATCGAGTTGGCGATGCCGATTGCGCCGGGCGAGCGCGCGGAAATAGCCGTCACCTATCGCGCGGTAAAACCCCGAGCCGGGCTGTTTTTTATCAAGCCCACGCCGGAGCACCCCGAAAAAATCACCCACCTCTGGACGCAAAGCCAAGACCAATACGCTCGTTACTGGTTTCCCTGCTTCGACTATCCGACCGAGAAGCAGCGCACGACGACGACGATCGTCGTGCCCAAGGGTATGTTCGCCCTCGGCAACGGCGAGCTAATGGAGCGCAGAGACGAGGGCGACCGCACCGTCTTTCGCTACCACCAGGCGGTGCCTCACAGTACGTATCTGATGACGATGGTCGCCGGTCCTTTCGTCGAGGTCGCGCAGGGGAAGGCGCGGCACAACGGCGCCCCGGTCTTTTATTACGTGCTTCCCGGCCGCGAAGACGACGGCGAGCGAGCCTTCGGCAAGACGCCGGAGATGATCGAACGATTCGAAGAACGGATCGGCGTGCCATATCCGTACGCTCGCTATTCGCAGATTGCGGTTTCCGATTTTATCTTCGGCGGCATGGAAAATACCGCAGCGACGACGCAGACCGATCGAACGCTTCACGATGCGGTCGCGCATATGGATTTTTCGAGCGATCCTTTAGTCTCTCACGAACTCGCGCATCAATGGTTCGGCGACCTCTTAACCTGCCGCGATTGGGCCCAGGCGTGGCTCAACGAGGGGTTTGCGACATTTATGGAGGCCGTCTGGCGCGAGGCCGACCTCGGTTCGGACGAGTACCTCTACGATATCTTCGAATGCCTAACGGCTTACCTTCGAGAAGATGCACATCGTTACCGGCGCGCGATCGTCTGCAACGTCTATCGCGATCCGATCGAGATCTTCGATCGCCACCTTTATCAAAAAGGCGCCACCGTCTTACACATGTTGCGCGGAGAGTTGGGCGACGGGCGCTTCTGGCGCTCGATCGCGCGGTACGTCGAAGATAACGCGCAGCGTTCGGTTGAGACGATCGATTTGATTCGCGCGATCGAAGCCGCCACGGGACGGAACATGCGGCAATTCTTCAATCAGTGGGTCTTTCGCGAAGGCCATCCGCAACTCGAAGTCTCGATCGCCTGGGATGCCGCGCGCCGGGCCGCAACGCTGACGATCGATCAGAAGCAAACGGTCGATTCGGAGCATCCCGCCTATGTGTTCGATCTCGAGGTCGGCTTTGCGCCCGAAGCGGCTGCATTGCCGGTACAATTGGCGCAGGACCCGGTGAGCGGCGAACGCCGCGTGCGCGCGCGCGTCGAGCGGCGGCACGAGACGATTACGGTACCGCTCGACTTCGAACCGAAACTGGTTCGGTTCGATCCGGGCTCGTTTCTCTTGGCCGACGTGAGCTACCGTTTGGGCGCCGATCTAGCGGCGGCGACGCTTGCTGTCGATCCGGACGTCATTGCCCGCATCCGCGCCGCGCGCGAGCTTGCTAAAGACGGAGGCCGGGTCGCCCGCGAGGCCATCGTAACGGCGTTCGCGCAGGAGCCGTTTTGGGGCGTGCTTGCAGAAACGGCCCTCGCGATTGGCGCGACGCGCGCGCCATGGGCTCGCGCGATTCTTATTTCGGCACTCTCGCATGGGAATCCAAAAGTCGTGCGCGCGGTAGCGGCGGCCTTGGGTGGCTTTCGCGAGCCGGATGCGGCGACCGCGCTCATCGAGACCGCCGCGAATCACGCTTCGTATTTCGTGCGCGCGGCAGCGCTGACCGCTTTGGGGAAGACGCGCGATGCGCGAGCCTTCGACGTTCTTACGGCGGCCGTCAAAAAGACGACGTGGAACGGAACGGTGGAGGCCGGCGCGGTTCTCGGACTCGGCGAATTGGCCGACGCCCGAGCGATGGCGCCAATCGTCGATGCGTCGCGCCCGGAACGCAGCGAGGGCCTGCGCCGAGCGGCAACGATGGCGTTGGGTCGACTCGGTGCGTTGGTCGAAGAGGAGCGCACGCGCGTCGTCGCCGAACTCGAAGAATTACTTGGCGATCCCAGTTTCATGGTAACGCTCGACGCGATTATTGCTTCCGAATCGCTCTCCGACGTACGCTTGTTGCCGGGCCTCGACCGTCTCGCCCAACAGGCCGTCGATGGACGTATGCGCCGCGACGCGATGGAGGCGGCAATGCGAATTCGTCAGGGGGCCAAGGTACCGGCGCAGGTCAAAGGTATGCGCGAGGATATTGATGAGTTACGTGAAGACCAGCGTAGGCTACAGGAGAAGATCGAAGCGCTCGCGCGTGCGTAAGCGCCGCGTCTTCGCCTTCGCCCTCATCGTCACGCTGGCGACGCTGGCGGCTTGGCTCTGGAACGATGGACGAGGCGGAGCAATCGGTCATGGCGTTTCGGCAAAGGCTCTGACGAGAAGAGCGCCGCTAGCGACGGAAGCGCCGCACTGGACCAACTCGCAGCGCCTTGGGCTCACGGCGGCTTTACGAAGCGCGTTCGCGCCGGCACTCGAGGGCGCGGGAAGCTGGAGCCTGGCCGTCCTCGGGCCTGATGGCCGAACGATTTATGACGATCGCTCCGGGCAAGCCGTGGCTCCCGCATCCGTTCAGAAGCTGATTGTGGCGGCGAGCGCTCTCGATGCACTCGGTCCGCGCTATCGGTATCACACGATTTTCGCCGCTCGAGACCCGGCCGGCGACGGAGTGCTCGACGGAAATCTTTGGCTCGTCGGATCCGGCGATCCGTCGCTGCAATCCTCGGACGTTCGCAACGGTGTCGCCGTGCTGCTACGATCGGGATTGCGCCGGATCGACGGCGGCGTCGTGATCGATTCGACCGCTTTGAGCGGCCCCGCGTACAATCCACACTGGGACGCGGAAGATGACGGACAAGATTACGCCACGCCGACCAGCGCGATATCGCTGGACGGCGACACGATCGAATCCACCGGCGACGGCGGGCAACCCGTCTGGACGCCGATGCAAGATGTGCAACGCTACGTCGCGGGCCAGACGCAGACGATGCTTCGTGCACGAGGAATCCTAGCCTCGACGTCGCCCAACCTCGGTGCCGCGCCGCTGGAAACGGTGGTCCTTTGGGATCACAAATCCGCGCCTTTAAGCGAACTCGAAGCACACATGCTCTTTCTTTCCGACAACCACTACGCCGAGCAGCTCTTGCGAACCGTCGGCGCGGAAGTGACCGGCGAGTCCAGTGACGATGGCGGAGTTGGCGCCGAACGCCATTTTTTGACGCGACTCGGAGTTCCGTCTCCCGGCTTGAGGCTCTTGGACGGCAGCGGCCTTTCGCGCAATAATCGCGTCGCGGCGATCACGGTAGCGCGCCTGCTCGTTGCTGAAGAGCCTTCGCTCTATCGTTTACTGCCGCGCGGAGGGCGCGAAGGAACGCTCGCGGATTACGATTTCACAACCGCGCTTGGGCGGGTTCGAGCCAAGAGCGGACACCTTTCGAATGTCGCGTCGCTCGCCGGCTACGCCGCGACCATGCACCACGGCCGTGTCGCATTCGCATTTCTAATCGACGGATCTCCCGCCGATCCCGATGCCGCCATCGTTCGCGCCGTCGACCGTCTGGTCGAGTACTAGGAAAGGCCTTCGCTCGAGTGTTCGACGAGTCTCTGCTTTCACGATTGCTGGATCGTGCGTTGCAGCACGGCGGCGAATATGCCGACGTCTTCTGCGAGCGGCGAAGAACGGTGAGCTACCGGCTGCAAGACGGCCGGGTCCACGACGCCACCTACGGCGTGACGCTGGGCGTCGGCATACGCGTGGTCGTCGGCGAATCGGCCGGCTTCGCGAGCTCCGACGATTTGAGCTCCGAGGCAATGATGGAGGCCGCCGACTCGGCCGCGCTGATCGCCCGGACCGCCCCCTCGGGGAAAACCGCGGCCGCCGAACTGCGTAACGAGAACGTGCCGAAGCTCTACGATTGCGACCCCGTGACGGCAATCGATGGGGCGCGATATGCCGCTCTGCTGGAACGCGCGGATCGTACCGCGCGCCGGTACGATCCTCGCATCGTCGCCGTGAACGCGCACGTCGTCGACGAGCTGCAAGAAGTGTGGATTGCCAGTAGCGATGGACGATTCGTACGGGATTGCCGTCCTCTCGTTACGCTGGGCATTCAGGCCGTGGCGACCGACAAGAAAGAGCGCAGCTCCGGATATGTCGGTGACGGAGGCCGCACCTCAATTGCCTATTTCGATCGCCAAACGCCGGAGATGCTGGCCGAAGACGCCGCTCGCATCGCGACCGTCAATTTGTCGGCGGTCCCGGCCCCGGCGGGTGAGATGGAGATGATCGTCGGTGCCGGCGGCGGCGGCGTACTCCTCCACGAAGCCGTTGGCCACGGCCTCGAGAGCGATTTCAACCGGCGTGGCACGTCACTCTACAGCGGACGAGTCGGCGAACGTGTGGCCAGCGAACTGGTGACGATCTACGATGATGGAAACTTACACGAGGAGCGCGGCAGTCTCAACGTTGACGACGAGGGCGTGCCGGGCCAGCATAAGGTCTTAGTCGAAAGCGGCGTGCTCCGCGGATACATGCAAGACACGCTCAACGCGCGCTTAATGGGCGCCCAATCGACGGGCAGCGGCCGGCGACAATCCTTCAGGTTCGCTCCGCAGCCGCGCATGTGCAACACGTACATGCCCAACGGCGACTCAACCGTCGAGGAGATTGTGGCTTCGACCCAGCGCGGAATCTTCGCGAAATCCTTCGCCGGCGGCCAAGTCGAGATCGCCAAGGGAGACTTCGTTTTCATGGTTGGCGAAGGCTACCTGATTGAGAATGGAAAGATCACCGCTCCCCTTCGAAACGCGACGATCGTCGGAAATGGCCCCGACGCGATGCGAAAGGTCGTGGCGGTCGGCAACGACAGCCGACTTGCGCGCGGTCATTACACCTGCGGTAAGGGCGGCCAGAACGTCCCCGTGGGCGTCGGGATGCCGACGGTGAAGATTTCATCCATTACCGTCGGTGGAACGCAAACATGAATGACGCCAGGGCGATCCAGTTAGCCTGCGAAGCGCTCGAGCTCGCGAGCGCTGCGGGTGCGCAAACCGCCGAGGCTTCGGTCTCCATCGCACGGCGCTTCCACGCCGAAGCGCGAGACAATGCGATTTCCAAACTCGAAGCGTCGACGGGTAAGGGTCTCTTTATGCGCGTCTTTCGCGGCGGCCGCAAGGCAACGCTGTCGACCTCGGATTTTTCGCCCGACGGAATGAACGACGCAATTCGTCGAGCGGTAGCGCAGGCGGATCAAGTCGCGGTGGACGAGTTTGCGGGCCTGCCCGACGTGGTCGCCGGCGAGGCCGTCGATTTGGCCCTCTTCGATCCCCGCATCGCCGACCGCGACGGCGCCGAGAAGCTCGACGACGCGATCAAACTCGAGCGGTTGATCCGCGAAGCCGACGCGCGCGTCGTCAACTCCAGCGGTTCCAACTACACCGATGCGATTGCCGTCACGGCGATCGCAAATACTTCGGGATTTTCGGCCGTCTATAGCTGGACGCGCGCGGGGCGCTCGACCGGGCCCGTCGCCCTCGACGGCGGCGTCAAGCGAATCGCCCACTATGGGACTGCCGGACGATATCTCGACGATTTGGAAGCGGCGGGAAGCGTGGCGACGACGGCCGTGCGCCGAGCCGTCGATCTCTTCGGCGCGCGTAAGCCTCCAACGATGCGCGTACCGGTGATTTTCGAACGCGACGTGGCTGCCACGTTTCTCGACGACATCTTTGCGGCAGCTTCCGCCGGCAACGTAGCGATTGATAACTCTTGGCTGACGGAGCGGACGGGAAGCCGCGTGGGCAGCGAGCTGGTTACGATCGTGGACGACGGACGACTCGTCGGAAAGCTCGGAAGCTCACCCTTCGACGGTGAAGGGGTTCCAACGCAGCGCACGCCGGTTTTTGAGCGCGGAACGCTGCGAACGTTCCTCTACGACACCTACTATGGTCGTAAACTCGGTGCTGCGAGCACGGGCAACTCGACAGGTGGCGGGATCGGGCCGAACAATTTTTACCTCGAACCGGGAGCGATGTCGCTTGCGGAACTGATCGCGGCGACCCCGCTCGGCGTCCTGGTGCTCGATACGATCGGATTCGCGACCGAACATGCATCGGGCACGTATAGCCGCGGTGCGCGCGGCTTCTTCATCGAGAATGGCGAACTCGCCTATCCCATCGACGAGTTTACCGTCGCCGGGCAGTACGTGGACATGCTGGCGAACATCGATTCGGTCGCGAACGACCTGCAGTTCGATGCGACCGTCGTTTCGCCGTCGTTTCGCGTCTCCGAGCTGATGGTGAGTGGTAACTAAGACATGACGCAGCCGATCAGCTTAACGCTCGTCTTACGGATCGAGACGCCCAACGAGCCGGGCGCGTTCGGCATGCTCGCCAATGTGATCGGCGATGCCGGGGGTGCCATTAGCGCCGTCGACATGCACACGGTCGCCCGATCGCGCGTCGTTCGCGACGTAACGATCGGTGTTGCCTCCGACACGGTTGCCGATGAGGTGCGCAAGGCGGTCGAAGCGATCGACGGCGCGCGAATCATCTTCGCGGCCGACTCGACCTTTCTCGCGCATATCGGCGGCAAGATTCGCATCGAGCCGAAGATCGCGATCAAGACGCGGCAGGACCTTTCGACGGTCTATACACCCGGCGTCGCGCGCGTCTCGATGGCAATCGCCGCCGATCCCAGTAAGGCCTTCCAACTAACGATCAAACGCAATACCGTAGCCATTGTCACCGACGGCACGGCCGTGCTCGGGTTGGGCGATATCGGGCCGCTCGGAGCGCTTCCGGTCATGGAAGGCAAAGCGATGCTCTTCAAGCAGTTCGCCGACATCGACGCTTTCCCAATTTGTCTCGACACCAAGAACGTCGACGAAATCGTCGAAACGGTCGTGCGTATCGCTCCGGTGTTCGGGGGAATCAATCTCGAAGACATTAGCGCTCCGCGCTGCTTTGAGATCGAAAATCGTTTGATCGAAGCGCTCGATATTCCGGTCATGCACGACGACCAGCACGGCACGGCAGTCGTTATACTTGCAGCCTTGATCAACTCGGCGCGAGTCGTCGGCAAGCGCCTGGAGGACCTGCAAGTCGTCGTTTCGGGCAGCGGTGCCGCGGGAACCGCAACGATCAAAATGCTGCTCGGCGCGGGCGTGCGCGACGTGATCCCCGTCGATCGCAGCGGTGCGCTCAATCGCACCGACCGGTACGAGAACCCCCACTGGCGCTGGCTGGCCGAGCATTGCAATCTGGAGAACCGCCGCGGATCGCTCCGCGAGGTATTGGCCGGCGTTGACGTCTTTATCGGAGTCTCCGCCCCAGGCATCTTACAACCCGAGCATATTGCGAGCATGGCGCGCGATCCAATCGTCTTCGCGATGGCCAACCCAAATCCGGAGATCATGCCCGACGTCGCGGCTCCGGTGGCGGCGGTCATTGCGACCGGGCGCTCCGATTTCCCCAATCAAGTAAACAATCTGCTGGCCTTTCCGGGAATCTTTCGGGGTGCTCTCGACGTTCGAGCCGCGCGCATCACCGAACGAATGAAGCTCGCTGCCGCCTCTGCGATCGCCGAGATCGTTACCGAGGAAGAGCGCAACCCCGAGTACGTGATTCCTAGCGTCTTCGACGTTCGCGTCGTCGATGCGGTCGCCAAAGCGGTCGCAAACGCCGCACAAGAAGAGGGCGTGGCGCGACGCACGCCGGGCAAGATCGAAGGAGAGGACGCAATCGATCGCGCCTCGCGATGAGCGCGCGAATGGAACCCTACGCTGCCCCGAAGTAATACCTCGTCCCCCCTCCGGACGGCGACGCGGCACCGACGAGCGCGATGAGCCTAGGGGCCCCTAAACGCACGGGCAACGCGGTTTATCCACGTGGACGGCATTCACGCGGTCCTGCGCATCAAATGTAATCGTTACCTCCGTGCGACACCCACAGATTGGCATGACGCTGAACGCTCCCCAAAGCATTACGTGGGCGTCGGGTTCGGGAGTAAACGCAGCCCGTGGTATCCCGGCACAGGCTCCTTCCCAGTTTGGTAGGGGCTCGTTACGATACGGCCAATTGCCTGTCGTCCGATTCGTTTGGAGGTCGCAGGCGCTTCCGAGGCTTTCGCCGGATGGAAGAAACTTCTCGGGCTGCCCGATGGCTTTGATGTAGTCGAAATTGTATGCGACTAGGTTTTTGGACCTGAGCATTTCGTAAGCGGCATCACGCGAGGTTCCCGGTACGAGGTGTTCCCTTATCCAAGCTGCTTCCGACGCAGCGTAGGCTGCGCCTTGATCGCTAGCTGTCACAAACGCCTGAGCTATGGTATCCCCAAGCGCGAGCCGTGAAGCACGATCGCTAGGAGTGTTTGCATAGATCGCTTGTAGCGTTGGGCCGGCCCTACCCGCATCCATTAGCGCAAGAGCCATCGCAGCTACGAGTTCTTCCCCGACCTTTTTCAACGCTGCGTCGGAGAGATTCGGATTGCGGGTCGCGGTGGATTCCCAGATCGTCTCAATCTCTGGCGGGCCGGCATCGCGGCCCTGATAGGAAACGTAGGGCGAGCCTGGTGGCATTTCGGTGGGCCTCTTCTGAACCTGCTGAATCTTCGGCGTGGCCTGCGAGTAAAGGCCCTGCTCGAATAGGATTATGTCCATCATGGTGATTTGGCGATCGCCCACCGATACGCTGATCGTCGGATATGAGCTCGGCGTTGAGGTGGGTGCCGGCGTTGGGCTCACCGATGCGAGAACGATAGCGAGGAGCGGGGCGAGTGGGGCGCACGTCATGCCGGCAGAATAATACAGTCAACGGTGAAAGTCCGCTCGATCTCGGAAGCCGCATCGGCCCACGGCTCCGTGGCCAGCCGCTGAGTGCCGCGCCGCTAGCAACAGAAGCGCGCGTGAGCGAGCTGGTATCCGATCAGCAGCAGAACGCCGCTGACCGTTAGCGGGATCGGCGCGGCGACGAGCGCTGCGATTCGCGTTGCGCGGTTTTTGAGGGTTCTTATCGCAAGGGCGATGAGGGCGATACTGGCGGCGGGGAGCACGAAAACGATGGCCGGAAGGAGTATCGGAAGCAGCGCTTGCGAGGCGCGAGGGGACTCGACGTCAGCGAGCGCGAGTGCGATGGCGACGATTGTGAGAATGGGTGCGACGATTTTTGCGTCGTCGCGTAGCGTTGTAGTTGCTCTGGCGCTTAGGGCGATAAGGAACAGTGCGGCGGCTGAGACGCCGTAGGCGATCGCAGCGATGCCGCATGCAGGCAGAAAGAAGTCCGGATCCGTTATGGGGTCCACTATGTCGTCATTGTACTCGCTTGGGCGAGCGGTCAGATGTAATCGCCAAGCGCGAGCTTTACGGTGCGTTGCGCCCCGTCTTTGCCGTTTATCTGCAACGTCAACACGGTTCCCGCCGGCTGGTCGAACACGTCACGAATCTGCCCAAGCGACATCCCGCCGGCGGGCGCGCCGTCGATTGAAGCGATGACGTCGCCCTTCGCGATGCCCGCGCTCGCCGCCGGCGTTCCGGGACGTGCGTCGACAACCACCGTGCTGCCGGCGTGGCGGATGAGAAAGAGCCCGGAGCGCTCGTAAACGTCCGGATCGTGAAGCGTCGCGTTGGGGACGAGCGCCATCGTACCGTTGCGATAATCGAACGTGACGGTAAAACGCCGCAACAGGTTGCCCCCGATGTTGGCGGCGACGAACGGCGCGGCGAACGCGCCCTGCGTCTGCGCCGAATAGTCTGCGACGAGGTTCGTGAGCGTGATATCCCCGATGCCGACCGAGGCGACGCGTCCGAGCCGTCCGATGGCTGGGCCGCCCACCCCGAACCCGTTGACACCCGGGGCGGTGAGTGTTGCCGGAACGATTTGCGGATGCGCGGTCGTGAAGGGACCCATAAAGCTAATCGTGTCGCGCGCGCCCGTATCGATCGCGCACTCCGACGGAATGCCGTCGATAGTGCACGCAATCTGGGGCTGCGTGCCGTAGAAGACGAAGGGCAGGACGTGCGCGTTTCCCGGTGCGGTCGCGGTACCTGGTAGGCTCAGCGTCACCGTTTTATCGGCGTAGTCGAACGTCGTCACGTAGCGCGCGAGGACTTCCCAGCCGATCAGTCCGTCGACCGGACGGCCCGCCGAAACGCCGAAACCCTGCCGCGTCGGCGCGACGCCGAAGAGTTGATTGGTAAGAACCGCGTCACCAACTTGCATTTTAGCGACGTTGGCAAAGCTGAAGTTCTCCGTCGCAGAGCCGACGCCGCTGCCCGCAAGCGAGCCGCGGCCGAACGCGCCGATCTCTTTGGCGACGGCCGGATCGACGATGTTGGCGCCGCCGGTATCGAAGATGAAGTGATAGGGCCCTTTGCCGTTGAGCATCACATCGAGATAGACGTGATTTTCGCTGAGCGCGACCGGAATGCTCGTCGACGTTTTACCGTCAAGCATCGAAAAATCCGTGGGCTGCGTCTGCGGACGCGCGAGCGCGGTCTCTGCGTCGGGCGGGTCGAGCGTGACGCGGGTTATCATCGCATCGGAGTTGTTGCCGTCGCTCGAATCGGTATGCGTAGCGTACGGGACGTTTAGGCCGTCCGCTTTGCGATAATCGGAGAAAATCGAGGTCGCCGTGGTAAAGCCGTTGACGAAAAACGCCCGGGCCGGAAGGTGCGTTGTCCGGTCGAACCAGAGTTCGAACGGCACGAGCGAATCGCGCGGGGTGATGCTCAGCACGTCGTATGAAGTGCCGCTCGCGGTTTTCGTGCCAAGCCAGGCGACGGCGGCGCCGCTCATTTGCGGTCGCCAGAGCGCGTAGCTGGCGAGATAGGCTTGGTCTATTTCCGAGGCGCGGCCACTATCGCCGCCGGTGTCCCAGACGAGATGCGTTTGGTCGGCGTTCCAGGCGACGCGCCCATCGTAGCCGTCTTGCGAGACCACCGGCCCGAGGTTCGTCGATTCGGCGAAGCGGCCGTCGCGCAGGTCGATCCACTGCGTCCCGGTGCCGGTGAGGCCGGCGGCGGAAATGTTCATATCGGCGCGCATCGTACTTGCCGAGGCGATCGACGAAATGCCGAGAGCCTGCCCCGAGCCCGCGACGAGCTGCGCGACACGGGGATCGGCATCCGCGGCGCGGGCGAGAGCGGGGGCGACGATGGTAGCGGCGATCATGCCAAGAGTGGCAAGGCTAAGGAGTCTCATGAAATCCTATACGGGATCGAGTCGGCTTTGTTTCGCTATGGCGAGCTCCGGCGCAGCAGGGTGCGTTCCTCGACGCGAATGCGCCACGACAGCAGCGCCGCGTTCAGAATGGAGAAGACGATCGCGATTTCTACGGCGCCGAACGCGAGCGGCAGAATCGCGATCTCCGCGCAAACGACGATGTAGTTCGGGTGGCGGAAGAACCGATAGGGGCCCCGTCGTGCGAGCGGCGCCCCGGGTACCGTGATGATGCGCGTCGTCCAGTACTCACCGAGGCTCGCAATGATCCAAACGCGCAAGGGCTGCAGCAACGCGTAGAGTCCGAGCAGCCACCAGTTCGGCGTGCGAGAGGCGGGAATCAGCACCGCCATGCTTACCAGCCATCCTCCGTGCAGCAGCACGAAGAACGGGTACTGCGCGCCGCCGATTTCGATGCCGCCGCGTTCGAGAAGCCGTCGCGTGTTGCGCGCCGAGTAGAGCAGCTCGGCAACTCGCTGAACGGCCACAAGCGCAAGAACGATCCAGAGAACGCTCACGACGCGGGGCGGTTTTCGAGCAGGGTGAAGCCGGCGGTGAAGCCGGGGCCTAACGAACTAAGCAGGGCTCGCCTCCACGGCGTCGTCGACTCAAGCGTCCGCTCGAGCACGAACATCACCGTCGCCGCCGACATGTTGCCGTAATCGCGCAACACTCCGCGCGATTCGTTAAGCCGATCGGGGTCGATCTCGAAGGCAACCGCCAAAGCGTCAAGCACTTTCGCACCGCCCGGATGGCAGACGAAACGATCGATATCGCGTAACCCCAGACCCTGCGAGGAAAGAAAATCGACCGCCACATCATGGAGTCTCGTCGTCACGAGCTCGGGAATATCGCGCGAAAAGATCGCCTTGAGGCCGTCACCGGTGACGTCCCAGCCCATCACGTCGAGCGACTCCGGCCACGTGAACTCGCCGCCGCCTAGAACTGCCGGGCCGTTGCCGTCGCAGGAGATGAGCGCCGCCGCGGCACCGTCGCCGAATAGGGCGGTCGCTACGATGTTGCTCTTGGAGAAATCGTCCCGGCGAAAGCAAATCGCGCAGAGTTCCACGACCAGGAAAAGGACGAGCGCGCCCGGTTTCGCTCGGGCCATCATGGCGGCGCGCTCCAATCCAATGACGCCACCGACGCAGCCTAGCCCGAAAATCGGCAAGCGGCGTATCGTTGGACGCAACCGCATGCGCTCCATTAAGAGCGCGTCCAGGCTGGGCGTGGCAATTCCGGTCGTCGAAACGACGACGATGGCGTCAATTTCGTCCGCTTGGCGTCGCGCGCGGCGAAGCGCCTCTTTGGTTGCCGTCTCGAGAAGATCGACCGCCGAATTGAGATAGACTGCATTGCGGTCGGGCCAATCGTGCTCCCCTTCGTACCACTCGATCGGAACGCAGGAGTAGCGGCGCTCGATGCCCGTGTTGCCGAACATCGGCAGGAGCCGGACGATTTCGCGAGAGCGCGGACCGAGCGCTAAATCGATTCGCCGTACAACCTCGGCCTGCCCGAGCACGAATGGCGGAACGGCCGTTGCTACCGCTAAGACGGCAGGGTCCTCGCGACCCGCGATGGTAATGGCATCCTCCCGTGTCTTTTAGGCAAATCGCAGCGGCGCTTTTGGCCGCCGCCTTGTTGGGTGCGGGGAGTCGAACGACTCCTCTCATCATATACTCCGCACCCGCAGGCGATCGTCCAGCCGGAGCCGACCGAATCGACCCCGCCGATGCCATTCTTCCCGATGGACGAACTGCGGCACCCGCGGGCACCACCTTACTGGTCGGCACCGGCGCACTTGGTATGGCGCTTTCGCCGGACGGCCGGTACGCCATTCTGTCCGCACCGACGTCGCTGTCGATCGTGAACGTCGCGACGATGAAGGTCGCAAGCATCTATCAGAATCCCTCAGCGTCGTTCTTTATGGGCGTGGCGGCAACACGCGACCCGCGTGATCCCACCCGCACGATCGTGCTCGCCTCGGACGCGGCGGCCGGGGCGGTCGACGTTTTCGACCTCGACGCGAGCGGCACGCTAACCGCACAAGCGGCCGTCGCACTTCCTTCGACGCATGGTGGTCGCGCGTTTCCCGCGCAGATCGCCGTCTCGTCCGACGGTCGAAAGGCGTACGTCGCGGATAATCTCGGCGATTCGGCGATCGAAATAGATCTCTCCGATCGAACCGTCGCGCAAACGATTCCCGCCGGCGATTTCCCACTCTACATTGCAGCCGGCCGTGAGACGGTGCTTGCAAGCGGCAGCGGGCTCTCCGCGTATGCCCCGCTCCCGACGCCCGTGCCGGAACCCAACTTTGCTGCCCCGACGTTCGATCCAAGCAAATCGTCGGCGCTCTCGGTCTTTGATTTCCCTCCGGGAAGCACGAGCGTCGATCCCGCGACGGTCCCAATGGATCCGGCACCCGACGGAACGCAGGTTATCGGCGGAGCCGCGCCGGGCGCCACGGTGCTCAGTAAAGACGGCCGGCTCGCGTACGTCGCCCTTTCCAACGTGGATCGCGTTGCGGTCGTCAGCCTCTCCGGTGCACCTCGCGTGGTTCGCGGTCTCGACCTTCGTTTATATCCCGGCGCTCCGTACGGAGCTGCGCCCAGCGGCCTCGCACTCAGCCCCGATGGCAAGCGGCTGTACGTTGCACTGGCGGGATTGAACGCTGTCGCGGTGCTGGACGCGCGGCGTACAACACGTTACCGCTTGGGCTTGATTCCGACCGGCTGGTTTCCGACGGCGATCGCACTTTCGGCCAAAGGTCGCTACTTATACGTGGCCAATGCGAAGGGCGATGGCGGCCGGGCGATGCTGCAGCGCGTGGATCTCAAGCACACGTCGCTGGTCAAGGAGACGCTGGCCACGCTGCGCTACAATCGGACGCCCGGCGTTGCAAAACTCGATCCGGTGATTCCGCCCCTTCGTTCGACCAAGCGTAGCGACGTCATCGATCACGTCGTTTACATCGCCGTAGGCATGCGCGGTTACGACGCCATGCTCGGCGACCTCAAAGACGATTCGGGCAATCCGCACGGCAACGGCGACGCCGCGTTAAATGTCTACCCGCAGAACGTGACGCCAAATCTGCACGCACTCGCTCGCAGCTATGCGCTCGCGGACAACTTTTACGCAGCCGATGCGGATTTGAACGTTGCCAAGCAGTCCGCCACAGCCTCGGCCGCGACGCTCTATCAGCAGCTCGTGGACGCTGCTAGCGCCTCTCGTTCTCCGATGGACGACCACGGCGACGATCCCGAAGATTATGCTCGCGGCGGCTATCTGTTCAATGCATTTGCGCGAGCGGGATTGACCTATCGCGATTACGGCGGCCTCCTGCGTCTCTCCGGATATGACGGAGCCGTGTATCATCTCGACGTGCCCGCGCTTGCCGCCCTTGCGGGCAACGTGGATCTCAGTTATGCCGGCTTCAGCCGGAAAATCGGCGATGTGGCTCGGGCCCACGAGTTCGTTGCCGAC
>Ga0070762_10000068_pt1 | contig 30692 bp, 18 predicted proteins | sample HubBroMetageREF2_FD_66726 | JGI IMG/M metagenome (GOLD analysis project Ga0070762, IMG submission 66726) | Reference soil microbial communities from the Hubbard Brook experimental Forest, New Hampshire, USA - Hubbard Brook CCASE Soil... | ecosystem: Environmental > Terrestrial > Soil >...
GCGCGCCGGCCGGGTTCGAGAAAGTCGTTGCCCGGCGCAACGGCCTCGATGCCCGCTCGCTGCGCTTCCCACACGAGGTCGTAGATCGTACGCTGCTCGGGCGAGAATCGTCCCGAGATGGGAAGCGTACGCGTGACATCGGCGGTATAGAGCGAATCGCATTCGACGCCCGCATCGAGAAGAAGCAGCTCGCCCGGCGACAACACGCCGTCGTTGTGAGTCCAGTGCAGCGTGCACGCATGATCGCCGGCGGCCGCGATGGTCAAATACCCGACGTCATTCGCTTCGATGCGCGCACGGCTCCAGAACGCCGCCTCGATCGCGCGTTCGCTCTTTGCGCTCCGCATCGCTCGCGCCGCATCGTCGAACGCGACCTTCGTAATGGCGCAGGCTTTGCGAAGCTCCGCTAACTCGTACTCGTCCTTGATCAGCCGCGTCTCAGAGAGAGCCTCGGCCAGTTCGGCGTCTCCGTCGCTGCGCTCGAAAACTCGATCGATCTCTTCGTCGTGGCCGCGCGTGACGCGCAGCGGATACTTCGCGTCGCGCAGCTCGTGAAGATATCCGGCGAGCTGTTTTAGGGAACGGCAATCGTCAACCTCGTAATAGGTCCGGCTCTCCGCGACGCCGCGATGGCGCCCCACCCAGAGCTCTCCAACCTGCCGATCGGTGAAGAACTCGGGCGTTCCGCGATTGTGATCGAGAACGAAGAGCAGGCTGCGATGCCCCGCCCCATTAGGCTCGAGTACCAAAACGGCACCCGGTTCACCGTTGCCGACGAGATACGCGAAGTCGCTGGAAGCGCGAAATCGAAAGAACGTGTCGTTTGCGCGGACTCGCTCGGGGCCGGCCGGGACGACCACGTAGATCCCCCGATTCGCTTGCGAAAGTGCCGCCCGTCGCGCAGCGAATCGTTGCGCTTGTGGGTGCCGCTGCGCCACGGAGGGTCGATCGATCCAGTCGCTCGCCATGAATTCGACCAGCGGCGCCGGAGGTATGAAGGCTTGATTCGGCCGGCCGGCTTCGGCGGGCAGCGGCGTGTTTTGTTCGGCAGACATGGTTCGAACGGATTTCGCCTAACGCCGCAGGGGTCATGCCGGAGAACGAGCGGGAGGACCCTACGGCGGCCGGCGTGCGCGCCACCGATGCCTTAGCCAACGAACGAACCTACTTGGCCTACGTTCGGACGGCACTCGCCTTCATCGCCTTCGGATTCGTCATCGCCCGATTCTCGCTCTTCGCGCGCGAGTTCGACGCGCTCATTCACGAGAAAGGCGAGGGACCCGGAGTTTCAACGGGCTTCGGAACGGCAATGGCGATTTTCGGGATCTTCGTGGCATTATTAGGCGCCTGGCGTTATTCCGCTACGGATCGCGGCCTGCGCAAAGGGCGAGTCGTTGCGCTCTCGAGCCTAACGGGCTACATCGTCTCGATTTTCGTGGCCGTCATCGGCGCGATCGTGGCCTTCGCTCTTTTACTCTTCCACTAGCCTCGTTTCGATCTCCAAGGCGAGATCGAGCGCGGGCGCACTGTGAGTGAGCCATCCAACGCTAATAATATCGACGCCGCTTGCCGCGATCGCGACGACGTTCTCTTTCGTCACGCCGCCGCTTGCCTCCGTAAGCACTCGCCCCCCGACGATCGCGACCGCGTCAGCAAGCTGTGCAGGGGTCATGTTATCGAGGAGCACTGCATCGATCGGCTCGGCCATCGCTTCGCGCAGTTGGTCCAGCGTATCGACCTCGACTTCAACCTTCACCATGTGGCCCACGCGAGCGCGCGTCGCGGCCACGGCCTCGCGAATCGAGCCCGTCAGCGCCAGATGGTTGTCTTTAATTAGCACGCCGTCGTCGAGACCGAAACGGTGATTGGCGCCGCCTCCCCGCCATACCGCATAACGTTCCAGGGCGCGCAGCCCCGGCGTGGTTTTCCGGGTGTCGGCTATTCGAGCCGAAGTTCCGCGTACGAGGTCCACGAGCGTACGAGTCGCGGTCGCTACTCCGCAAAGCCGGGCGAGCAGGTTGAGTGCGGTTCGTTCGGCGGTGAGTACCGCGCGTGCGCGGCCTTCGATCTCCGCGACGATTGCACCGGCTTCTAAGCGATCGCCCTCCTCGGCGCGCCTCTCGATATCGATCTGCTCGTCGAGTAATCGAAAGGCTATCGCAGCGAAATCGAGGCCCGCTAGAACGCCGCCGCGCCGCGCGATTATTCGGGCGCGCGCGCGACGCTGCGGCTCGACGATCGCATCGGTCGTCAGATCTCCGCCCCGGCCGATGTCCTCGAGCAGCGCCGCCCGCACCAGCGGTGCGGCGACGAACTCAAGCGACGCTGAGTAACCGGCTGAAGGAACGCTTTGCGAGGGCTTCATCGGTCTCCGGGTAGTCGCTTCGATAATGGCTGCCGCGGCTTTCATGCCGTGCCAACGCGGCTTCTGCGATCAATCGACCCGCGACGAGCAGATTGCGCAACGGGCCTTCCTCTCCAGCGGCGGCTTCGAGCTCAGCGATGCGCGCGAGCGCTTCGTGCAGTCCGGCGGCATTGCGCACCAATCCGACGTTGGCATACATCACGTTGCGTAGATCGTTAATCGCTTGGGCTTGCGCGGCGCCCGTGCGTTCAACGGGGATCGAACGCGCTCGAACCGGCGCAGTGTAGCCCGAAGGCTTCCAGGGCCGAACGTTGGCGACGTCGGTGGCAACGCGTGATCCATAGACGAGCGCTTCGAGCAGCGAGTTGCTCGCGAGCCGATTGGCGCCATGGACGCCCGTAGCGCTCGTCTCTCCGCAGGCCCACAGGTTTTCAAGCGACGTCCGCCCCCATTCATCAACCGCAACGCCGCCCATAAGATAATGCGCCGCCGGTGCGACCGGAATGTTCTGCACGCGTGGATCGATGCCGGCGTCGATGCAAAACCGAAAGACCGTCGGAAAGGCTTGCGGGAAACGCGCGCCTATGACGGACCGCGCGTCGAGCCCAACGGTGCGGCCGCGCTGCTGCTGCTCGAAAATTGCCCGCGCGACGACGTCACGGGGCGCAAGCTCTGCATCGGGGTGGATCGCGGTCATGAAGCGCTCGCCGAGGTCGTTGACCAGCGTTGCACCCTCTCCGCGGACGGCCTCGGTCACCAATGGCATTGGATCGCGGCCGATCGCCAGCGCCGTCGGATGGAACTGAACGAACTCCATGTCGGCGAGCAACGCCCCCGCGCGGGCTGCCATTGCGATGCCGTCGGCGGTGGCCTCGACCGGATTGGTGGTGAAGCGATAGAGGCGTCCCACTCCTCCAGTGGCCAGTATCGTGGCACGAGCGCGGAGTTCTATCCGCTCGCCGGTTGCGTTGTCGCGCGCCACGACGCCGCCGACGCGACTTCCGTCGAGAATCAGATCCTCGGCCGCAACGTTCTCGACGATCTGAATTGAGGAACGAGCGCTCACCGCTTCGATCAGCGTCTTGAGAATCTCATGGCCGGTCGCATCTCCGCCGGCTTTGACGATGCGGCGGCGTTGGTGCGCTGCCTCGCGTCCCAGGGCGAGCTCCCCGGCATCGGTGCGATCGAACGCGGCGCCGAGCTCGAGCAGTTCTTCGACCCGCGCGGGCGCATCTTGCGTGAGGATCTCGACGATCTTCGTGTCACTGATGCCGGCGCCGGCGCGCTGCGTGTCGATGGCATGCAGACGCGGCGAATCGTCCGCGCCCATCGCCGCGGCGATCCCGCCCTGCGCCCAATCCGTCGCCGAGCCCTTGCCCAGTCGAGTCTTGCACAAGACCGTCACGTTGGTCGGTTGAAGTTTGAGCGCCGCAACCAATCCGGCGATGCCGGCGCCGACCACGAGTGCATCGGTGCGCGAACTCTCCACGTAAAGAGCCTAATCTCGCGGTTGGCGGCTGAAATCGAGCATTCGTTCGACCGCGCGACGGGCACGCTGCGCCACCTCGGGAGGGATGGTCACCTCGTACTCCATCGCCTCGAGTGAGTGCAGTACCTTGGGCAGCGTATTTCGTTTCATATGGGGACAGAGATTACAGGGCCGCACGAACTCTACGTTTGTATAGCGCGCTGCAACGTTGTCCGCCATCGAGCACTCGGTCATGAGGAGCACGCGAGCGCCGCCCGTCTCGCTGAGGCGGCCGACGAACTCCGTCATCCCCTGCGTCGATCCTACGTAATCGGCCTCCGCGAGCACGTCGGGAGGGCACTCCGGGTGAGCGAGCACGGTCAACGACGGATCGCCTTCACGGAACCGGCGCACGTCGGCGCCGCTGAAGCGCTCGTGCACTTCGCAGTGCCCCTTCCATGCGATGATCTCGACGTTGGTCTGTGAGGCAACGTACTTGGCAAGGTATTCGTCGGGAAGAAAGATGACCCGCGGCGCCTTCAGCGCTTCAACGATTTGCACCGCGTTGCCACTGGTTACGCAAACGTCCGATTCGGCTTTGACCTCTGCCGACGTATTGACGTAGGTGACGATCGGCGTATCGGGATAGGCCGAACGAAGCAAGCGCACGTCGGCTGCCGTAATCGACTCCGCCAGCGAACACCCCGCTCGCAGATCGGGAACCAGAACGGTCTTGGTCGGGTTGACCAACTTCGCGGTCTCGGCCATGAAATGGACCCCGCAAAGGACGATGACGTCCGCGTCGGTCTCTGAGGCTTTCATCGCCAGAGCCAGCGAGTCGCCGACGATATCTGCGACCGTATAGAAGATCTCCGGGACCTGGTAGTTGTGGGCGAGGATCACCGCGTTGCGTTCGCGCTTGAGGCGATTGATTGCCGCCACGCAGGGAGCGTGCAGTGGCCACTCGACTCGTGGAATTATGCGTTCCACGCGCTCGAAAATCGGATCCGTTTCGGCCGCGACGCTGCCTTGCAGGGCTAAATCGATGACGCCCATCCTTTCATAATACCCGTCGGCCCGAGCGTGGTTTGCACGCCCTCCCGAGCCGGGCCTGGCGTTAGAGGAGGCCAGTCCCTGGGTAGGACGCCACGAGACACCAGAATTTCAGCCGCCAGTAAGGAGGGAATCCGCCCATGAAACGTTGGTTCGTCGGTCTTGCGTTCGTCGGAACGTTCGTAGCAAGCGCCATGACGACGCTCGCCGCGACTGCCCAACCGGTGCCCAGTACGTCGCCGTCGCCGATGACATCGCCGACGCCGATGTCGACAATGCGGCCCTAAGCGTCCCGCGCGTGTCGATAAACTGTGGGTAACCGTAATTTCTTGTGGAACCCTTGTGGACGGCGCGTCGAACGTATTGCAATCACCTTCGCGTCTTTGCTAGCATGCAAACACTCCGTGTAATGACGAAGTGCGGACCGTATCGAGCCGCGATCGGAACCATGTAGACGAAGCGTTGCGTATACGCAACAAATCCGAGTGAGGCCGATCAAAAACCGGATCGAAACGTCGGTGAGAAACGGGAAACCGCTTCAAACAGGCGAGAATGACCGGAGATACGCAGAGCCCGTAGCGTAAGTTACGGGCTTTGCTCTGCGCTTCAAAAAGGCCGTACGAACGCGGCCGCGCAAGAGTAAGAGCCGTGAACCATCGAGTGGAGCTCACCGCGCGCAGCCTGCTCCTGGGCGCCGCCGTGACGCTCGTATTCACGGCCGCAAACGTATACCTCGGCTTGAAAGTGGGGCTCACGTTTGCATCCACTATTCCGGCTGCCGTTATTTCGATGGCCGTGTTGCGAGCCTTCAAGAACTCGTCCATCTACGAAAACAACATCGTTCAGACGGTGGCCTCGGCTGCGGGGACGCTCTCGGCGGTCATCTTCGTGCTGCCCGGCCTGATCATGATCGGGTGGTGGAGCGGTTTTCCCTTTGCACAGTGCTTCGGAGTGTGCGCGATCGGCGGCATCCTCGGCGTGATGTACAGCGTGCCGCTGCGGCGCGCGCTGGTGTCTCAATCGGATCTGCCCTATCCCGAAGGCGTCGCCGCGGCCGAGGTACTGAAGGTCGGCAGCACGGCGGGCGCGGCCGGCGAGGGCAATCGAGCCGGGTTGCTGGCGCTCGTTGGGGGAACGCTGGCCTCCGCCGGGTTCGCCGTACTCGTCGCAACGCGCATTTTTGCCGGTCAGCTCGCAGCCTATTTTAGATTCGGGAGCGCGACCACTGGCCTTGGCTTTTCGCTCTCGCTCGCATTGGTCGGCGCGGGGCAGCTGATCGGTATTTCGGTCGGCCTCGCGATGCTAACCGGCCTCTTCATCGCGTGGGGCGTCGCAACGCCGGTTTTGACCGCGCTGCATCCGGCGGCGGGTTCCGCAGCCGACGTTGCGACGACGGTCTGGTCGCATCAGGTTCGCTTTATCGGCGCCGGTGCAATCGGCATCGCGGCCTTGTGGTCGTTGGGGCGCCTCGTACGGCCCGTGGTGGCCGGCGTCGCCTCGGCCTTGGCAGCCTCTCGGCGCCGCCGGGCCGGAGCTATTCAGGACGAGCCGCGAACGGAGCGCGACCTGCCGATCGGAATCGTCGCGCTTATCAGCCTTTGCTGCTTGATCCCACTGGCGATCCTGCTGGCGAACTTTCTCGCCGGCGGCCGGCTGACGCCGATTTCCGGCTGGCTCACGCTGGCCGCCGTGATTTACGTCGTCATCGCGGGGTTCTTCGTTGCGGCTGCCTGCGGCTACATGGCCGGCCTGATCGGTTCTTCGAACAGCCCCGTCTCCGGCTTGGCGATTCTGGTCGTGATCGGTGCGTCGTTGATGCTCCTCGGTATCGCCAAGTTTGCCGGCATCACGGCGCCGTTGGAGCTGATCGCGTACGCGCTGTTCGTCACGGCGGTGCTCCTTTGCGTCGCAACGATCTCAAACGACAACTTGCAGGATCTGAAAACCGGACAGCTCGTCGATGCGACACCCTGGCGACAGCAGGTCGCGCTCGTCTTCGGCGTCGTCGTCGGCGCTTCGGTGATTCCGCCGATCCTCAATTTGCTCAATCGAGGCTACGGGTTTGCGGGCGCACCCAATCTGCACAATGCGATCGCGCAGCCGTTGCCCGCGCCGCAAGCGACGCTGATCTCGGCGCTAGCTAAAGGCGTGATCGGCGGCCAAATCGATTGGGCCCTGATTGCAACGGGCGCTCTCGTGGGTGCGATTGTCGTCGCGGCCGACGAGCTGTTGCGCAAGACAAAGCGCGCGGCGTTGCCACCCCTTGCCGTCGGGCTAGGCATTTATCTGCCCGCATCGACGACGGCGCCGGTGGTCGTCGGCGCTGTAATCGGGTGGTTATACAACCGTTGGGCGGCGCGCGCCGGCGATGTTCGCGCCAAGCAAATCGGCGTGCTGATCGCGTCGGGGCTGATCGTGGGCGAAAGTCTTTTCGGCGTGCTGCTGGCCGGGCTCATCGTCTCGACCGGCCGGCCCGAACCGCTTGGACTCGTGGGCGACGCTTTCGCGAGGGCCTCGACGGTGATCGGTGCGGTGGCCTTTGTCTTCGTGCTTGGAGCCCTCTTCAGGTGGGCGGGAACTCTCAGCCGAAATTGTGCATCGTCGAGGTAGGATTTCTGTTTAATATGAGGCTGGCCGCATCGCTCGCGTTGATCGCGCTTCTCTCGTCGGGCTGCGCTGGCGGTCGCCACCGCGGCCACCGTTTGGCATCGCCGGGTCCGGCCGCGGTTCCGACTTCGGCGGCGGCGCCGGTGACCGTCCGCCCGACGGTGCAGATCGCGGGCATCGTCGCGCCGTATCAGAACGTTTCGATTTCGAGCTCGCTGTCGGAGCCCACCGATGCGGTATCGGTCATCGAAGGGGACATCGTTCGGAGCGGGCAGGTGCTGGCGGTTCTTGATACGACCGACTTGCGGGCGAGTCTCGAGGCGGCGCAACGCAGCGCCGCCTCCGACGACGCTCGCGTTTCGCAGACCGAATATCAAGCGCAGCTCAATATCGGGCAGGGTAGCGACCAGGTTCGCAACGCGAAGGCAACGTTGCTGCAAGCGCAGCAAACGCTCAAGCTCGATCAGCTTAACCTGCAACGTTACCAAACGCTACTGGACAGCGGTTACGTTTCGCAGCAGCAAGTCGACCAGCAGCGCACGACCGTACATAACGATCAGCAGCAGGCGCTCTCGGCGCAAGCCAGCCTCCAGTCGGCGGTGCTCAACTCGAACGTCAACGGCAACTATCAGCAAGGGCTCCAAGCCGCCAACATCGCCTCGGCGCAGGCCGACGCCGCCTCGGCGCACGCGCAGGCCGACCAGATCCAAGCGCAGATCGACAAGGCGCTCATTACTTCGCCGGTCGGCGGCGTCGTCGTAAATCGCAATCTCAATCCCGGCGAGTATCCGGGCTCGCGAACGATCTTCACGGTGCAACAACTCAACCCGGTCTATGCCGAGCTTAACGCTTCGTCTGAAGACGTCTTCCGAATCCGGCGCGGCGCGGCCGTCTCGATCGCCGTGGCCGGCGTCAACACGAGCAGCTACCAGGGACGAATCAATGCGGTCCTCGGCCAAGTTCAGCCCGGTTCGACGAACTTCACCGTTGAAGCGATCCTGGCAAATCCCGGATATCGTTTGAAGTCGGGAATGGCGGTGACCGGAACGATCGACCTTCCCGTCGTCACCGGCATCGGAGTCCCCGCGACGGCCTTCTTGGACGATTCGCACGACAGCATCATGGTCGTCAACGCCGATGGAACTGCGAAGGTCGCAAAGGTCCAAGAGCGCGGGAGCGACGGAAAGACCTCGGTCGTCGGCGGTATCGCGCAGGGGACGAAGGTGATCTCCAACGGACAACTTGGAATTACTGCGGGCCAACAGATCGGGGGCCAAAGCCCCGCGCCGCAAAGCCCCGCGCCCTAAGCGGTAACGAATCGCATGTGGCCGACCCGCCTCTTCGTTCTGCGCCCGGCGCTGGTCTTCGTAGCGCTAGCGCTGATCGGAGTCGCCGGCGCCGTCGCGCTGATGACGATCGTACAGCAACAGTTTCCCAACATCGATTTTCCGACCGTTAGCGTGCGCGCGAGCTATCCGGGTGGCTCGACAACGGAAATTCGCGACGCCGTAGTGCGGCCGATCGAAGATTCCATCGCCGGCGCTCCGGACCTCGACCACATCAATACGACCGTTCAACAAGGTCAAGCGACGATCTCCGCCGTCTTCTCGCTCAACTCGAACAAGACGACCGACCTGGTTCAAGTGCAACGCCGGCTTCTGGTGGCGCAATCGCAGCTTCCCAGCGACATGCCCGCGCCTACCGTCGGTACGTTCGATCCCGCGGAAGCAACGATTTTGACGATCGGGGTGAGCTCCGGATCGTTGGCGCCCGGCAATCTGTCGGCAATCGTGACGAACAACATCGTTCCCGATCTCGAGCAAGTCGACGGCGTCTCGAACGTCAATGTCGGCGGATCGGTGACGCCGGCGATCGAGGTCGCGGTCAATCCCAACTTACTGGCCTCGTCGGGATTGACGCTCAACGACATCGTGAGCACGATCTCGCAAAACAACCTGCGCGAGCCGGGCGGCATCGCCTATCTCCCGAATCACGAAACGACCATCGACGTGCGCGGCGACGTTAGCAATGCGGCGACGGTTGCGGATCTACCGGTCTTTGCTTCTTCGCCGTTTACCTCGACCTTTGGAAACGCGTCCTACAACGAGCCGGCGCTGCCGGGCTCTCCGGGGGCGCCGATTAGCGCGTCGAGCAGCTCCTCGTCGGCCGGCGGAGGCACGATTGCGTTACCGTCGCCGGCAGCACAATCCGCGGCCGCGCCGGCCGCAGCGGCAGCGGCCACGCCCGTCGCCGCGGTAACTCCGATGCCGAATGCCTCGACCTCGCCGATGCCGTCGGCGTCGGCCTCCGCTTCACCCTCGCCGCTGCCGGCAGCCACGCCGCCGAATCTCGCCGCAAACGTGATCGCGCGCACGAGCGCAACTACGGCGCCCAGCGCAGCGCCGGCGCAAACGCAGAGTACGTCGAGCGCTACCTCGAGCGGCTCCGGCGGCTACGCGGGGCCGGCGCTCTCGACTCTGAATCCTTGGAGCGCCTCGGCTCGGATCATTCGTATCGCCGACGTCGCAGCGGTCAGCGACTCCTTCGAACCGCAGAGGCAGTACAGCTACGTCGGGACGGTGCCGACGATTTCGCTCAGCATACAGAAAGCCACCGGAGCGAGCGAAGTCACGGCGGCGCAGAATGTGTTGCGCGCGCTTCCCGCCATCGAGCGGACGTATCCGGCGATCGACTTTAAAATCCTCAACAATCAAGCTGCTTTCACGAAACAGCAGATCTGGGGAGTCTTTCGCACGCTGATCCAAGCGATCCTGATCACGGCCGTGGTCATGCTCTTCTTCCTGCGATCGTGGCGAAACGCAATCGTCGTCCTCATATCGATTCCGGCCTCGTTGTGCGTCACGCTGGCCGCGATGAAGGTCGTCAACTTCACGATCGATACCGTCTCGCTGCTGGCAATGACGCTGATTATCGGAATTCTCGTCGACGATTCGATCGTCGTGCTGGAAAACGTGGAGCGGCACTACGAAAACGGCGAGCCGCCGAAAGAAGCCGCCATCAAAGGCCGCACGCAGATCGGCCCGGCGGCGGTCGTCATCACGCTGGTCGACGTCGTCGTCTTTCTGCCGATCGCGTTCCTTCCCGGAACCGTCGGAAAGTTTCTATCGGAGTTCGCCCTCGTCGTGGTGGTCGCGACCTTGACCTCGCTCTGCATTTCGTTCACCATCACGCCGGCGCTCGCGGGAAACTGGTCGCTGCTCTCGCGCTGGAAGGCGCCAAAGCCGATCGAACGCTTCGCCGAGGGCTTCGAGAACTTGCGCCAATGGTATGCGCGGCGCGCGCTTCCGTGGGCGCTGCGCCGCCCCGTGGCGATCGCCGTGGTCTCTGGCGCGGCAGTGGTTTTCGCGCTGCTCCTGGTCCCGCTGGGCGCGGTCGGCTTTGAGTTCATGCCGCCGGTCGATCGCGGCGAAGTCTTCGTGCAAGCGACGTATCCAACGGGTACGCCACTGACGACGGTCAATACGGCGATTGCGGCCATGGCCGCGCGCTTTGCAAAAATCCCCGACGTTGAGTCGCAAACGGCGCTCGCGGGCGGGACGCAGTCCAACTTCGGCGGACTGCTCGCGCAGGGCTCGGTCGGGCAGATTCACGTGTTCTTGAAACCCAATCGGCGGCGTTCGACGGACTTTTGGGCGCCGGCACTGGGACGCATCGCGCAGCAGGTTGCACCGACCGCGAAAGTCGTCTCGATTCCGGCGACGGGTACCGGCGGCGGTAACGCACAGCCGATCGATTATCTGATTACGTCGACCGACGATCACCCCGAAGCCTATGAGCCCCAGGTCGCGCAAGCGCTGCGGGAGACTCCAGGAACCCTCAACGTCAACAGCTCCGCCGAGCAGTTGGCGCCGCAGATCGATATCGACTTCGATCGCGAACGCGCACGCGTGCTGGGAATCAATATCGGACAGACAGCCGCCGCGATTCGCGCGGCATTCGGCGGGACGCTCGCGACGCAGTTCAACACGACGCGCGGTACGAAATACGTGCAAGTGCTCTACCCGCGCGACTTCCAAACTAGCATCGGGACCGTGAGCCGCATACCCGTCCGTACGCTTGGGGGATCGCTCGCGCACGTTGGCGACGTCGTCCGCTACGTCGAGGATCCATCCGAGCCGTTGATGACGCGTACCAACCGCGAGACAGTGGTCCACGTGCAGTCCAATCTTGCGCCGGGCGCAACGCAGTCGATCGTTCAACGAAACTTTTTGCGGCGGTTGGCGGCACTCGATTTGCCGTCGACCGTCGAGGTGAAAGCAAACGTCGGCGGGCAGCAGCAGAATCTCTCGGATACGGTGCGCGGCATGGGCACCGCTTTGCTGCTCTCCTTTCTGCTCGTCTATCTGCTGATGGTGGCCCTGTACGATAGCTATCGCTTGCCCTTCATCATTATGTTCGCCGTGCCCGTGGCTGCCGTCGGCGCCTTGACGGCGCTGGCGATCACGCATCAGGCGCTCAACCTTTACTCGCTGATCGGTACCGTGCTGCTCGTTGGGCTGGCTTCGAAGAACGGCATCCTGCTGGTCGATTTTGCCCATCACATGGTCGAGCGCGGAATGAGCCGCGGCGATGCGATGGTCGAAGCGGCGAGAGAACGCTTCCGTCCGATCGTCATGACGACGTGCGCGATGATCGCGGGTATGACGCCGATTGCGCTGGCGCTCGATCCCGGCGCCGCCCAGCGCCAAGCCTTGGGCATCGTCGTAATCGGCGGTTTGATCAGTTCGCTGTTGCTGACGCTGCTGCTCGTGCCGGTCATGTTCATGTGGCTCGGGCCGAAGCCGCGCGGAAGTAGCGAGCCGGCCTCGGCAGCGATGCGGCATCCGGCGGCGGCGGGCGCTTAGCCATGTGGTTGACGCGGCTCTTCGTTCAAAGGCCGACGCTGGTCACGGTCTTCCTTGCACTCGTGCTGCTCTCGGGATCGATTGCCGGATTCAATCTCGTCAAGCAGCAGCTTCCCAACTACGACGTTCCTTCGATCCAAGTGCTGCTCACCTATTCGGGCGCTTCCACGACAGAGATGCGCGACGCCATCGTGCGTCCGCTCGAGGATCAGATTGCGGGCGCCCCGGACTTGAGCTACATCGAAACCTCGATCGAGCCGGGCCAAGCCTCGATCGTTGCGGTCTTTTCGTTGACCTCCGATCAGAACACCGATCTGGTGCAAGTTCAGGGGCGCGTTCAGAACTCGCTGCACCAGCTTCCCAGCGATCTGCCGACGCCGCAGATCTCGATTTATAATCCGAGCGAAGCCGTCGTCGTCTCGCTGGCTGCTTCTTCGGCAACGCTCTCGCTTGGCGACCTCTCGGCGATCGTTACCAATACCGTCGTTCCGGCCATCGAACAAGTCCCGGGAGTCTCGTACGTCCAGGAGAACGGCGACGTCACCGCGTCGATCCAAGTCAACGTCAATCCGCGGGCACTGCAGTCCTCGGGCTTCACGCTCACCGACGTGATCAACGCCGTCGCGAATAATAACGTTCGCGCTCCCGGCGGCATCGTCTATCAGCGCAACCGCGAAACGAACCTTGACATTCGCGGCGACATCACCGACGTGCCCTCCGTCGCGAACCTCTTGCTCGGCAACTCCACCACCGCTTCGGGCTCGTCCTCAACCAGCTCGCTCTACCCCTGGAGCGCCTCGCCGCGCCTTTATCGCGTCGGCGACGTGGCCAACGTGCAGGACGCCTATGAGACGCAGCGCGTCTACGCCTACACTGGTGGAAAGCCGACCGTCGAGCTGGACGTGCAGAAAGCGGCCGGCGCGAGCGAGGTTACCGCCTCGAATGCGGTTCTCGCGGCGCTCCCGGCGCTGCGCGCGCAGTATCCGGACATCAACTTCTCGGTGCTTAGCGTGCAGTCGACCTATACCAAAGAGCTGCTCTCGGGCGTGACGCGAACGCTGATCGAAGGCATCATCTTCACGGCGATCGTGATGCTCTTTTTCCTGCGCTCGTGGCGCAATGCCGTCGTCGTCATGATTTCGGTTCCGGCGTCGTTTCTCGTGACGCTGGCCGCGATGCGCGTGGCCGGATTTACCCTCGACACCGTTTCGCTGCTGGCGATGACGCTGATGATCGGTATCCTCGTCGACGATTCGATCGTGGTACTCGAAAATATCGAACGCCATTACGCGCGAGGCGAAGACCCACGTACCGCCGCGATCAACGGCTTGACGCAAATCGGTGTCGCGACGATCGTGATCACCCTGGTCATCGTCGTCGTCTTTGCGCCGATCTCGTTCTTGCCCGGTTCCGTCGGTCTTTTCTTGCGCGAGTTCGGCCTGGTCGTTACGGTCGCGACGCTAACTTCACTCTTCGTCTCGTTTGCGGTCACGCCGGCGCTGGCCGGACGCTGGGCGCTCTACTCCAAATGGAAGCCGTGGGGGATCGTCGACCGGTTCGGCCATGGATTCGATCGCGTGCGCGGCTGGTACACGCAGCGTGCGCTGCCGTGGGGTCTCGAACATCGCGCGCTGGTTGTGTGGATCGCCTTCGGCAGCCTCGTCTTAGCCTTACTGCTCATTCCTTTGGGAGTTGTCGGCTTCGAGTACATGCCGCCGGTCGACCGCGGCGAGATCTTCGTAAATATCGGCTTCCCAACGGGAACGCCGCTGACGACGACGCAGCAGGCAGTCCTGCGTGCCGAGGGCCTCGTCGACAAAATCGCCGACATGCAATCGGAGACGTCGATTGCCGGCGCCTATCAGGGCGAGGTGAGCGGCTATATCAACAACGGCGCCATCGGTCAGATTCATCTCTTTCTCAAGGATGGCCGGTCGCACTCGACTTCCTATTGGGTAACGACCTTGCGATCGAGGATCGGCCGGCTCTTGCCCGGCGCGAACGTCGTCGCGGTGCCGGCAACCGATCCGTCGGGCGGCATCGCGCAACCGATTTCGTACGTCGTTTCCAGCTTGACGGCCGATCCTGGGCCCGCCGCCGCGCGCGCCTACGCCGCACTGGCCGCGACGCCAGGTGCAATCGATGCAACGACGTCGCTGACCGACAACGCGCCCCAGGTGGAAGTAGAGTTCGACCGCGGGAATGCGCGCGCGCTCGATGCCAGCATCGGCACCGCGTCGACGGCGGTGCGCGCCGCCTTCGGCGGAGACACGGCCACGCAGTTCACCGGACCGCAAGGCCTTAAAGACGTGCAGGTAATTTATCCCGAGAGCGATCTAGTCTCGCTGGGTCAGATTGCCGCGATTCCGATTCGCGCGAACAACGGGTCGATCGTCCGGGTCGGCGACATCACGAAACTCGTCCAGTCGCCGGCACCGCCGATGATCATTCGCATCAACCGGCGCAACGTGGTGTTGATCGGAGCGAACGTCGCGCCCGGCGCGATTCTGTCGAACGTGCAGCGGAGCTTCGAGCGGCGCCTGCGGGCGCTCAATATTCCTAAGAACATCACCGTTGCTCCGGTTGCCGGAGGCAATCAGCAGAACGTTTCGGATACCGTCACGGAGATGGGGATCTCGCTGGCCCTCTCAATCTTGCTCGTCTACCTGTTGATGGTGGCGCTCTACAACGGCTACGTGACGCCGTTCATCATCATGTTCACGGTGCCGGTCGCGGTCGTGGGCGCTCTGGGCGCGCTGGCGCTGACGCATCAGACGCTAAACCTCTTTTCGATGATCGGAGCGATCTTGCTCGTCGGGCTGGTGGCGAAGAATGGAATCCTCCTCGTGGACTTCGCAAATCAGCTGCGAGAAGGGGGCATGAGCAAGTTGGAAGCGATCGAAGAGAGCGCGCACGCTAGGTTCCGCCCGATCGTGATGACGACCGTCGCGATGATTGCCGGTATGCTCCCGCTCGCGTTGGCGCTCGATCCCGGCTCGCAGGCCGAACGACCGCTAGGAATCGTAGTGATCGGCGGTTTGTCGAGCTCGTTGATTCTGACCTTGATCTTGATACCAATTATGTATCTGCGCTTCGCTCCCCAGTACTTCCGGCCGCCGTCCCTCGACGGCGAGACGGATCCTAACCAGATCGAGCTCCCGATCGTGCCGGCGCAAAGCTAGTTTCGATGGATCGCTGGCCCGCGCTTAAGTACGATGAGTGGAAGGACACGCTGGGGACCCTGCATCTCTGGACACAGGTCGTCGGGAAAATCCGTCTCAAGCTGGAGCCGTTGGTCAACCATTGGTGGAACGTCGCGCTCTACGTTACGCCGCGAGGTCTGACGACGTCGGCGATGCCATATTCCGGCGGCCGGTGGCTGTCGATCGACTTCGATTTTCTGGGGTCAAGCTTGCAGCTCCACGGTTGTGACGGCGAAAGGGGCGGCTTTACCCTCGAGCCGATGTCCGTCGCGGAGTTCTATCGGCGCGTCATGAATGAGCTGCAAGCGCTCGACTTCGACATCCGAATCAACACGATGCCCAGCGAAATCGGCGACGCGGTGCGCTTCGACGAAGATACGGTCCACGCGTCGTACGACAAGGCGTACGTCGAGCGGTTCTTCCGCGCGCTGCTCCAAGCCAACCGGCTCTGCAAGGAGTTTCGCGCGCCGTTTCTCGGTAAAGCGAGTCCGGTGCATTTCTTTTGGGGCAGCTTCGATCTGGCGGTCACGCGCTTCTCGGGACGCCCTGCGCCGCCGCACCCCGGCGGCATTCCGAATTTGCCAGACTGGGTCACGCGCGAAGCCTACTCTCGCGAGGAGCATAGCGTCGGCTTTTGGCCGGGTGGACCGGGAACCGAGGCGTCGTTCTACGCGTACGCTTATCCGGAGCCACCGGGCTTTGCGCAAGCGAACGTCGGCCCGCCGGGGTTTTGGACGGATCGGCTGCGAGAGTTCCTGCTTCCGTACGAGAGCGTGCGCACGTCGTCGGATCCGGATCGCACGGCGCTCGATTTCTTTAACTCGACATACGAGGCGGCAGCAAATCTCGCGAAATGGGACCGCGCGTCATTGGAACGCGCCTCGAGAAACGGCACGTGGGTATCTAGCGGTTCGGCCCCAAGCTAACGGCCACGCCGTATGCGTTGTCGACGTGTCTTGTGACGGAGCCGATCGGGTTGCCCCCGGCCGGGTATTTCCAATAGAACACGTTGTACGTCTGGGCTGCTACGATTTGAGTTCCCTGCTTCCCTGAATTGTTGGGGAATTTCGCGATCCAAAATCGCGTCTGGTCCTGTTCGTTGCCGCCGAGGTACGTCGCGCCCTCATACGTGGCACGCCCATCGTCGGTAATTCGGAAGCGGACGATGTTGCCGTCATACAGAAGCGCCCAATACTTGCCGTCCCACTGAACGTTGTAGACACCGTCGGACTGCGATCCGCTGACGTAGAGGTGAAGGTGAATGAACGTCGTCCTTCCCTTCGGCATATAGCCCAGCGAAACGACCTGTTCGCCATCGTGCTTGTAGTCGCTGGCGACGAGCATGTCGCCGTGAGTGTCGTAGGCGCACGTTTGCGGGTTAGGGATGCCATCGATCCTAAGCAGGTCCGGCTTTCCCCTCGCGTTTTTGTAGATCGCGATGCCGCCCGCATTGCCGTCGGCTCGATACGAGTTCGCAACGGCAAGGTTTCCGGTGGTTGGATCGACGGAGCACGCGTAGTCTTGAAAGCCGGTGTCTGAGAGAATGACGACCGGCCTCGTGGCGCCGTGCTGATACTCGACGATATCTTCCGCCACTCTGTCCGTGACGTACACGTCGCCGTCTGCATCGACGCACTCGCCTTTCGGCCGGGCGAAACCGGTGAGCGTTCCAACCTGGTTGCGCTGCCAGTACCGGTAGACCGTAACGGTACCATTGCCGTTGGAGACATACAGCAAGTCCCATTTTGCGGCTCCGGCGGCCATCCAGGATTTGGCATCCTTACCTGGCGCGCTCAAGGCGGGCGCCGCGACGGAAACGGGCGCCCCCATCTGCGATCCGCCGCATCCTGCGAGCATCGCGACGGCCGCGCAGCCGCTTAGCGCGTGCCTACCGAGACTTAAGCCCTTCATCTCTCCTGCTTCCTGTAAACGCGAATGCGTCGACCGGCTTGGTTGTTCTGTGCCGACGGCGGCGCCGCCTCGATCGGTCGCGATAATTTAAAGAGGGCTGCGTCCCAAAAGGCGGGACTCGCTCCAGTCAGGGATCGCGCATCGTCGCGAGCGCGACGTGCGTGCCGTCGCTTTCGACTGTCACCGCGCCGTCTTCATCGGTGCGATAGACGCGTGCCCCGAGGCGTTGCAGCGTTGCCAGGGTCGACGGTGCCGGATGCCCGAAGAGGTTGTGACGCCCCACCGAAATGATCGCATAGCGCGGGGCGACGGCGGCGATGAACTGCGGCGACGAGCCGTAGGCCGAGCCATGATGCCCGACTTTGAGAACGTCGGCGTGAAGGTCGAGGCCTTCGTGTAAGAACCGCTCCTCCGACTCGCTGCCGGCGTCGCCCGTGAACAGCATGTGGAATCGCCCGTACGCAAGGACGAACGCGACCGAGTTGCTGTTGATCGCGTTCCCGCCTTCGATGAAGGGAAGTGAAGGTCCGATAAATCGCAGGGTCACGCCATCGTCGGTACGCCACTGCATTCCGGCGCGAGGATAGAGAATCGGCACGCCTTCGCGTCGAGCGGTTGCGACCGCATCGCGATAGGCGTGGCCGGCATAGCGCTGACCGCCATCGTCGAACTGCGCGACGCGCAGATGCCGCAACACCGGCGCCACGCCGCCGGCATGATCGCCATGCGGATGCGACAGGATCAACGCGTCGACCGCATGGATGCCGTGCCGCAAGAGAAACGGCACGACGATGCGCTCGCCCACGCGTTCGGCGACGGAGTCGTCGCCCTGCGCGCCGCGCTCGAGCCGTCCGCCGGCATCCACGATCAACGCGTGACCGCGCGGCGTTTGGATGACGATCGCATCGGCCTGCCCGACGTCGAGCACCGTTACTCGCAACCGTGCGTCGAGCGCGCGTGGCGGCCAAAGAACGTACGAGGTCGACAATACTAGCGCTGCGATCGCAACGGTTCGCGCGTTCCTTCGCCATAACGCCGGCGCCGCGAGAAGCGCGGCGTCGTAGGCGCCGATGCACCAAGCAGGAGCCGGCGTCATGGGCAGGACCGCGTAGGGGAGTTGGCTCACCGTTTGCACCACGCCGAGCATCCACGCGAGCAGCCACGAATTAATGTTTGCGCAGGCTTGAGCCAAGGGGGCGCACCACCACAGTGCGAGAGTCGCCGCGCCAAGCGCCATCGTCAGTGCCACGCACGGGACGATCGCGAAGTTCGCCGCGACCGCGTAGGGTGCAAACTGCAGGAAGACCGCTGCGCCGAGCGGCCAAGTCCCGAGCTGTGTGGCTAGCGTTAGCGTAAGCGCCTCGCGCACGCGTTGCGGCAGAGCGACTCGTGCTTCGATCCAACGCTCCAATGGGCCGGCACACGCAAAGATCGCGCCCACGCACGAAAACGACAGGGCAAACGACGCTGTGGCGACGCTCTGCGGGCGCAGGAATGCGATCACGCCGGCTGCGATTCCCAGGGCATTCCACGAAAAGGTAGCGCGCCCGCAGGCTCGCGCGGCAAGCACCGCAGTTGCCATTGTCGCGGCGCGCTCCGCGGGCAGCTGCGAACCACTCCACCAAACGAAGCCCCAAACGAGGGCGATGGCGATCGCGCACGTCGCCCAGCGCGGCAACCCGAAAAAAAGCAGCAGGAGAAGGCAGAGCCCTGCCACCGCCCCCATGTGCAAACCCGCGGTGACTAAGATGTGCACCGTGCCGGTTTCCTGGAACTCCGCGCGCAGCGCCGGCGGCAACGACGACCGTTCTCCCCAAAGCTCGCCGGCCAGGACGGAGGCGGCAGGTTCGCCGAGACGCTCGCGCAGTTGCTCGTGAGCCCATTCGTGCGCGCGCGAGAGCGCGATGCGAGCGTTCCAACTTGCTCCACGAACCGAAACGATGGCGGCCGAATCGAGCCGGCCGTCCAGCCCGCGCTCGCGCTCCATTTCGCGTTCGCTCGGCTCGCCGGGATTTCGCGCCTCGTCAAACGGCCCCAGCCGCCCGCGTACGAGTAACCGCGAACCCGCGGGAGGAACCTCGTCGCGAACGCGCGCCTGCACTACTGCGCCGTTGTCGAGCGCAAGGGTAAGCGATGACGAACCATCACCTCCATCCTCGCGTTCCAAGAGCGTCGCAGCATAGCGGGCCGTGCGGCGCTCGGTGAGCTCCCGTTCGTCGCGCTGATGGAATGCGGCATTACCAGCCGCAGCGACCAGGGCAAGGAACAGCGCGGCGCGAAATCGCGGCGCTTCGCGGCCGAAAGAAACGTAAACCGCCACCGCCGCGAAACCAAGGCTTTCTAAGGGACGAACGTCGGGACCTAACGGCATCGCGGCCAACGTTCCCAGCACGCTAACGCTCGCAAAGAAAAGGAGCCCCCACAATGGCATCGGCGCTGCGACTCCGGTCGTCACAAGCGTTCCCCTGCGACGACTCGCCGCTGTGGCTAGCTCGCGCAATATAGAGCGCGCGAAATGCGGATCGTCGTAACCGGAGGGGCCGGCTTCATCGGATCGCACGTCATCGACGCCTATCGCGCGGCCGGTCACGACGTGTTGGTGATCGACTCGCTTTGGGAGCACGGTGGCGGCCGGCGGGCGAACGTTCCCGAGAACGTCTCGCTCGTCCACATGGATGTTCGAGACGAGGCGATCGGCCGCGTCTTTGCCGATTTCGCGCCGGAGATCGTCAGCCACCATGCCGCGCAGCACTCCGTCGCGATCTCGGCCCGGGATCCGGTCTACGACGCGCAAATCAACGTGATCGGGCTGCTCAACGTGCTCGAGTTCGCGCAAAAAACTGGGGTAAGAAAGGTCATCTTCGCCTCGAGCGGTGCGACCTTCGGTACCCCCGAACGGCTGCCGATCGCGGACGACACGCCGCAGCATCCGAGTTCGCCCTACGGCATCACGAAGATGGTTGGCGAACACTACCTGCGCTTTTACGAGGCCTCTCGAGGCCTCGACTTCACGGCGTTGCGTTACGGGAACGTCTATGGTCCCCGGCAGGATCCCAACGGAGAGGCCGGCGTGATTTCAATTTTCATCGGAAAGTTTCTCGCGCGCGAACCCGTGCGCATCGATTGGGACGGCGACCAGACGCGCGATTACGTTTTCGTGGACGATGTCGCGCGCGCGAACCTCGCCGCGCTCGAGCGCGGTTGCGGCGGCTGTTACGTGATCGGCACTGGCGTTCGTACGAGCGTCAATCAAATCTATCGCCGCTTAGTCGAGATAACCGGTTTCGAAGCGCCGGTCATACACGCTCCGCAGCGTCCTGGCGACGCACGCGACGCACAGTTCGACGCGACGCGGGCTCGTTTGGAGCTCGGGTGGACACCCTCGACGGATCTGCCCGATGGGATCCGTGCAACGTACGAGTATTTCGAGCGTCTGAGCGGGCGCGGCGTGTAACCTTCAGGCGCCACAGTGGAGCGGTTTGCTCAGACGGCGCAGCGGATTGCGTCGAATCCCGGAAAACTGGAAAAAATCGACGTGCTTGCATCGTATTTTCGCACGCTCGACGATGCAGACTTGATCGCAGCGGCGCGCTTCTTCACCGGAAATCCCTTTGCGGCTCGCGATCGCCGAACGCTATCGATCGGCGGGCGCACGATCGTCGAGGTCGCTCGACGGGTCTGGGGCTTCGACGACACCGCGCTGCGCGCGACCTATCGCGAGACGGGCGATCTTGGAGCCGCGCTGGGGCCGCTGGTGCGGCCGCCGGTCGATGCGATGCTCTTCTCCGATCGTCTTACGCCCGCAACGCTCGACGTTTTGTTCGGTGAAATCGCACAGGCATCCGGAAAGCATGCAAACCGCAGGCGCGAGGCGTTGCTCGAGCGCGTCCTGCGCGCCTGCGACGATTCGCTCGTCGCGACCTACGTCGTCAAGATTATCACCGGAGATTTGCGCGTCGGATTACGCGAAGGGCTCGTGCTCGACGCAATCGCGGCGGCCTTTAACGCCGATGCCGGCGCAGTTCGCCGTGGACTGATGGCCTGCGGCGACGTTGGTGCCGTGGCAGTGGCAGCGAAGAAGGGCTCGCTGAACGAGCTGCGCGTGGAGTATGGCACGCCGATCGGCTTCATGCTGGCCACGCCGGTTACGTACGGCGAAACCTATGCAGAACTCGCCGGCGATGAATGGCTCGTGGAGGATAAGTTCGACGGTATCCGCATACAGGCGCACCTCCGCGACGGGCACGTCGCCCTCTTTTCACGCCGGCTCAACGACGTAACTGCCGCCTATCCCGAAGTGGCGGCGGCGCTTGCAACGCTTGCGCGGGATGCGATCTTCGACGGCGAGATCGTCGCGATCCGCGGTGAACGCGTGCAGCCCTTTCGCGCCCTCCAAACGCGTCTCCAGCGCAAAATCGTCGACGAGTCGCTGCGTGCGGAGGTGCCGGTTGCGTACGTCGTCTTCGACCTCTTGGCACTCGACGGCGAATTGCTGATCGACGAACCGCTGACCCGCCGCCGCGAGCGGCTCGCGGATCTCTTCGCCACCGGCGCGCACGTGAAGCTATCGCCATTCGACCGCTTCGACGAGTCTACACCGGCGCAGATCAACGAGCGGTTTGAAGCGGCTCGCGCACGTGGCAACGAGGGGCTCATGCTCAAGCGCGCCGGCGCACCGTATCTGCCCGGACGGCGGGGAAAGTGGTGGCTCAAGCTCAAGCGCGAGCTCTCGACGCTCGACGTCGTCGTGGTTGCGGTAGAATGGGGGCACGGAAAGAGGTCGGCGGTGCTCTCCGACTACACGTTCGCCGTACGCGGGAAGCGCGGCGCGCTGCTTACGATCGGTAAGGCGTACTCCGGGCTTACCGACTCGGAGATCGCCGCGCTTACGCCGTGGTTTCTCGACCACCGCCTGCCGCTCGAGCAGCAGCGCGCAAAGGCACGCTCCCACGAGATACCGGTCGAGCCGAAGATCGTTCTCGAAGTCGCCTTTGACATCGTCGCGGAGAGCGATCTGCACGAAAGCGGATTTTCGCTGCGCTTTCCGCGGATCGTTCGAGTACGCGACGACAAATCGCCCGAAGATATCGATACCATCGAGCGAGTCGCGGAAATCTACCGTGAAATGCTTACAAGAGAAGGGTAACGAATCGGCTTTAGGAAAGCGAGCGGACGCACTGCTTACTCTTTGTAGGCGCAGATAAGGAGCTCGAGTATGCCTCTTTCGAAACGGTGCGCCGCCGAACTCATCGGTACGTTTTGGCTCGTTCTGGGCGGGTGCGGTAGCGCCGTCCTTGCGGCGGCCTTCCCGAATCTTGGGATCGGGTTTGCAGGCGTCGCTCTGGCCTTTGGCCTTACGCTACTCACGATGGCCTTCGCAATCGGCGGCATTTCGGGTTGTCATATCAATCCGGCCGTGACGGTCGGGCTTTGGGCTGCGCGCCGCTTTAACGGCCGTGACGTCGTCCCATACATCGTGGCGCAGGTGATCGGCGGCATTCTCGCCGGCGGCGTTCTCTATATCATTGCGAGCGGCCAAGCCGGCTTCACCACCGCCAACGGTTTTGCGTCCAATGGCTACGGCGACCACTCTCCGGGACACTTTTCCTTGCTGGCCTGCGCGGTCTGTGAAGTCGTGATGACGCTGATGTTCATCTTTATCATCGCGGCGTCTACCGACAAACGGGTCGTGGCCGGCTTCGCCCCGATTCCAATCGGTCTCGCGCTCACGCTGATCCACCTCGTGAGCATTCCGGTGACGAACACCTCGGTGAATCCCGCCCGCTCGACGGGCGTTGCCCTCTACGTCGGAGGATGGGCCGTTGCGCAACTCTGGCTCTTCTGGGTCGCTCCGATCGTCGGGGGCGCCATCGGCGGCAAGCTCTACAGCGCGTTCTTCGCCTCAGACGCATAGGCGTCGCGCGTGCGGACGTGTTCGGGCCGCACGCCGACGCCGATCAGCCGCGCGGGAAGACGGCGAAGTGCCGGAAACTCGTCGAACAGCCGCATAACCAGCGGCGCTCGTTCGATTTCTTTTCCCTGCAAGATTGGATCGATCGCGCGGTCCTGCACGAAAACTTGAAAAGCCTGCGTCACCTTGGTTGGGAAGGCTCGCCGCTCTTGGACGCGATGGAGTTCCGCGTCGCTCGGCGTCCTGCCCGATGCCAGCGAATCGGCGAGGATGTTCGCCGCGGCGACGGCATCTTGGATTGCAAGATTGATTCCGATGCCGCCGATCGGCGACATCGCGTGCGCGGCATCGCCGATGCAGAGCAGGCCCGAACGGTACCAGCGTTCGAGCCGGTCGACACGAACCTCGAGCATCGAGACCTTCGACCAGTCGTCGAGCGCCGCAACGCGATCGCGCAGCGCAGGAACGAGCTCCACGAGGCCTCGCTGCAGCGCTTCGATGCCCTGCGCCTTTAGTTCGTCGAAGGAGCCTTTGCGAATAATGTAGGCACACTGCCAGTAGTCGCCTCGGTCGATCATCACGAGCATATGTCCGGTGGCGATGTTGCCCAAGCGCTGCTCGGCTTCTCCCGGGCGCTTTGAGATGCGCATCCAGAGCACGTCCATCGGCGCGCCGAGATTTTCGACGGTGAGACCGGCGAGCGCGCGAACCGTGGAATGGCGTCCGTCGGCTCCGATGACGAGGTTCGCTTCGATCTCGATTTGCGCGTCGGACGCCTTCGCGCGCACGCCCACCGTCGTGCCGCCGCTCTCGAGCAAGCCGATAGCCTCGGTCTGCATCGTCAAATGAAAGGTTGGATAGCGGCGGCCGCACTCTGCCAGGAAGTTGAGAAAATCCCATTGCGGCATCAACGCGACGAACTTGCAGTGCGTCCGAAGATGAGTGAGGTCGGCAAGCTCCACGGTTTCGCCGCCGATCGTCACGCCGATCGATCGAATCTCGTCATGCGGGAGCGCGAGAAACGCGTCGAGCCAGCCCAGCTCGAAAAGTAAATCTAGGGTGGACGGATGGATCGTGTCGCCGCGAAAGTCGCGGTAGAAGTCCTTATATTTTTCAAGGACGACGACGTCGACGCCGGCCCGAGCCAGCAGCACGCCGAGCATCATCCCGCACGGGCCTCCGCCCACGATGCAGACCTGGGTCGAAATCCTTTGCGGATGGATCATACGACGATGTTGAGCAGCTTACCCGGAACGTAGATCCGTTCACGCACCTCTTTGCCGTCGAGGTGGCTGCGAACGTTCGCTTCCTCGAGTGCGAGCGCGAAGGCTTGCTCTTCCTCAATGCTCGGCGCAACGACGATGCGCGCTCGAACCTTGCCGTTGACTTGCACGACCAACGTCATCTCGTCGACCGCCAGCGCGCGATCGTCTGGCTGCAGATACGGCTCGAGGTGCACCGAAGTCGTGTGACCGAATCGTTCCCAAAGCTCCTCCGCGATGTGCGGAGCGAAGGGCGCAACGAGGATCGGCAACGCACGCACGGCATAGGCCGCCACCGCCGAATCCGCCGCGGCGCCCGACGATACCGTTATCAGGTTTACCAGTTCGTCGAGCTTAGCGATCGTCGTATTGTAGTGAAAGCGGTGCGATAGCGTCTCATCGATCGCCGATTTGGCGGCGACGTGCACCGCTCGCAGCAACGCCTTCTCGGCCGCGTTCCGGGCCGGCGGCAGCTCGCGCTCGTTTGCGCCGCCTTGCTCGAAGAAGGGTTCGCAAGCGCGCCAGATGCGGTTCAAAAGACGCACTCGCCCGTTGATGCCTTCGTCGGTCCAGTCGCTCGTCTCTTCGGGGGGCGTGACGTAGAGTAAGAAGAGCCGCATCGCATCGACGCCGGTCTGCTCGGCGGTCTCGTCGATGCCGACCACATTGCCACGCGACTTCGACATCTTCTCGCCGTCGCGAAGCAGAAGGCCCTGGTGGAAGACATTTTCGAAAGGCTCGTCGGCGCCGCGCACCGCGCCGCGATCGTGGAAGAATTTGTAGAAGAAGCGGGAGTAGAGCAGGTGAAGCACCGTGTGCTCGGCGCCGCCGATATACTGGTCGACGTTCATCCACTGCGCCGCACGCTCCGTCGACCACGGCAGATGGTCGTTGTGCGGATCGAGGTAGCGCAGATAGTACCACGACGATTCGAAGAACGTGTCCATCGTGTCGGTCTCGCGGCGCGCCGGGCCACCGCATTTCGGGCAGGTCGTCTCGACAAACTCTGGGACGGCGGCCAGCGGCGAGCCTTCGCCACGCAGAGGCACGCCCGGCGGTAAGAGAACGGGCAGTGCGTCGTCGGGGACGGGCACCTCGCCGCAAGCGCCGCAGTAGACGATTGGAATCGGGGTGCCCCAATATCGCTGGCGCGAAATCAGCCAGTCCCGCAGCTTGTAGTTGACGCTCGTCTTCCCGCGCCCAAGCGTAACCAGACGCTGCGCGATTGCCTCGCGAGCGCGCTCGCTCGACATGCCGGTAAACTCTTCGCTGGCGATCAAACGCCCATCTTCCACGTACGCTTGCTCTAACGCGTCATCGGGACGTGTAGTTGAGGGAACGACGACCGTGACGACCGGCAGCGCGTATTTGGCAGCGAACTCGAAGTCGCGCTCGTCGTGCGCCGGAACGCCCATCACGGCACCCGTTCCATACTCCGCAAGGACGTAGCTCGTGACCCAGATCGGAACGCGCTCGCGAGAGAGCGGATGGATCGCGTATGCGCCAGTGAAAATTCCGCGCTTTGCCATCAAGCTGGTTCGCTCGAGCTCCGATTTCGACTGCAGGCTCTCGGCAAACGCCGCAATCTGCGCGGTATGCTCGGCGGAAACGATTCCTTCGAGCGATTTGAGGACCGGATGCTCTGCGGCGATGGCAAGAAAGGTTACGCCGTAAAGCGTGTCGAGCCGCGTGGTAAAGACGTGGACGTCTGCATCGAGCCCTTCGACGCGAAAAGCGAACGTGGCGCCTTCGCTGCGGCCGATCCAGTTGCGCTGCATCGTCCGCGTGCGTTCGGGCCAGCCGCTGAGCTTATCGAGGCCCTCCAACAAGCGGTCGGCATAGGCCGTGATGCGCAAGAACCATTGCGACAGGTTGCGCCGTTCGACGAGATGGTGGCAACGCCAGCAGCGCCCATCGACGACCTGCTCGTTGGCGAGCACGGTTCGGTCGTGCGGACACCAATTGACGGGAGCCTCGCGCTTATAGGCAAGGCCCTCTTCGTACAGGCGCAAGAAGAGCCACTGATTCCAACGGTAATACTCGGGCTCGCAGGTCGCGATCTCTCGCGACCAGTCGTAACCGGCGCCCAGCAAGCGCAGCTGGCGGCGCATGTTCAGAATGTTCTCGGTCGTCCAGGCCGCTGGGTCGGCGCCGCGCGAGATCGCCGCATTCTCGGCCGGCAAACCGAATGCGTCCCAACCCATTGGGTGCAGGACGTTGTAACCCAGCATCCGCATCATGCGTGCCACGGCGTCGCCGATCGTATAGTTCTTCGCGTGTCCGACGTGCAGATCGCCCGAGGGATATGGGAGCATTACCAGCACGTAGTACTTCGGCTTGTCGCTTTCGTTGGGCGTGCGATAGAGTGAGTCGCGCTCCCAGCGCGACTGCCATTTATGCTCGATCGTGCGAAAGTCGTAGCTCCCGGCCATGAAGAGCATGGTACATCCTGGAGCGACCCTCCGCTACCCTTTGCGACGGACGCCTCCAGCGTGAAGGGAGAGCATGATCGTACGAATTGCTTTAGCCGTCGCTGCGACGCTTGCCCTCGCCGTCTTCGCGCTCCGGCATCCGGCTCCGAGGGCCGCCGTGCAGTCGGTTTCGGTCGCGACGCCGAGCTCGGATCCGGATCCGGCCTACTCCGGCTCACGTCGCCATCGAGGCTTCCATCGCGCTGCTGCGCCCGGCGAGCTCGTCGTCTACGTGGCCGGCGCCGTTGTGCGGCCCGGTCTCTACCATCTGCATCTTGGGGATAGGTACGCTCAAGCCGTCGCATCGGCCGGCGGCCTCCGACCATCGGCGGATGCAGCGGGCGTCAACCTCGCTCAGCGAGCCGCGGACGGTGAAGAGATCTATGTACCGGCGGCCGGTGAGGGGTCACGCACGCGAGTGCGCGAGACGCGCACGCGCCGGCACCATGCCACCCCGCCGCCCGACGGCAGCGTCGACGTGAACACGGCAGACGCCGCGCAACTCGCGGCGGTGCCGGGGATCGGGCGCGCAGTTGCCTCGCGCATCGTGGAGTTGCGCGAGCGCGAGGGTAGCTTCGCATCGCTTGACGAGCTATTGGACGTCGCGGGAATGACGCAGGGCCGTCTCGAGCGAGCTCGCTCTTATCTGCGTGAGTTATGAGCGTATTTTTTTCCATGCGCGAAAATCCGCGAGGAGAAGGGGTGCCCACTACGCATTGCGCATTGGGAACCCCCTCATGTCGCAGGAACTTCCGGCAAAAGCAACGCTGCCGAGCTTGATTCGCAGGATGCTCTCCGAGCCACGGGAGGAAGCGCTGGTCGAACGCGTTGCGGGGACGTGGACGCCCACCTCGACGACGCGATTGCTCGAACGCGCTGAGAATGTGGCGTGCGCGATTCGCGATGCCGGCCTGGAAGCGAGCGATCGCGTGGCGTTGGTTGCTCACAACTGCGTCGACTGGATCGTATGCGATTTTGCCACGATATTCGCCGGGTGCGTTGTCGTTCCGATCTACCCAACGCAGGCGCTCGACCATATGGCCTATATCCTCGAGCACTCGGGCGCGCGATTGATCTTCGTCGACCGCCCGGAGACGGTCGAACGTTTGCGCGAATCGAAGGCGGAGCTTCCACGCGCCGTCGTCTTGAACTCGACGGGCGAAGACGGTTTGCAATCGTTCGAAGCACGCGGAGCCGCGCTCCGCGCGGACCAGCCGGAGCTCCCTGCGGCCTATGCCGCGACGTTGCAGCCCGACGATCTGGCGGTCCTCATCTATACTTCCGGAACGACGGGTCCCCCTAAGGGCGTCATGCTATCGCACGACAACCTTGCTTTCGACGCGCAAGTCGCACTCGATTGCGGCTTCGAGGGCATCGAAGGCGGGCGCAACGTGCTCTCCGTGCTGCCGTATTCGCACATTTACGAGCACACGCTCATCTACATCTATCTGCTGGCGAAGGTGCGTTACTTCATCTGTCACGATCCCAGCGAGCTGCTCAACGACCTCAAAGACGTGCGCCCGGTCGAGATGACGTCGGTTCCCCGCATCTTCGATCGCGTGCTCGGCGGCGTAAAGGGACAGGCGCTTGCGGCCGGGGGTCTGAAAGCGCGACTCGTTCCTTGGGCGCTCGAAACCGGACGCGAGTACATGCGTACGACGAACCTGTCCAAGTCGGCGCCGACGCCGTGGTCGAGGCTGCAATACGCCATCGCCAAGGCGGTGGTGCTGCACAAGATTCCTGCCGCGCTCGGGCTCGATCGCGTGAGGTTTCTCACCAGCGGAAGCGCTCCGCTCCATATCGACACCGCGATGACGTTCCTCGCGATGGGTATTCCGATCATGCAGGGCTATGGCCTCACGGAGACCTCACCTGTTACGTCGGTGAGCCGCCTTTCCGCGAACGAGTACGGTGCGGTGGGGCGGCCGATAACGGGGGTCCAAGTCGCGGTTGCGCAGGACGGCGAAGTGCTCGTCCGCGGCCGCAACGTCATGCAAGGTTATTACCGCGACAGCGAGGCGACGGCTGCCGCGCTCCACGAGGGGTGGCTGCACACGGGTGACGTAGGAGAAATCGACGATGCGGGCTTCTTGCGCATCACCGATCGCAAAAACGAGATCTTTAAGACCGACACGGGCAAGTGGGTTTCGCCGGCTCGGATCGAAGCCAACATCAAGCGTTCGATCTATGTCGCGCAGGCGCTGGTGGTGGGCAGCGGACGGCCCTACCCGATCGCGTTGATTTGCCCGAACTGGGCGTTGGTGGGGATAGAGCTGCCACAGCTGCCCGCCGGAGCGACGCCCGAAGCACTTGCAGCTCGCCACGACGTGCGCGCCTTCTTGACTCGCGAAGTGCACGCGCAAACGCATGCGCTGGCCGGCTACGAACAAGTGCGCCATATCATCGTCGTGCCAACCGAGTTTAGCGTCGAAGGCGGCGAGCTCTCTCCTTCGATGAAAATCAAACGGCGCGTTGTGGAAAAACGTTATGCAGCCGAGATCGAGCAAGCATACGGTGGCATGGTCGGCCTAAACCAAACAGGCAGGAGGCCGGAACCGTACCGAGCATAATCGGCGTGCACTGGAGGTCCCGATTGCACTTCAAATCATTGCGCGTTCTGCCGATCGCCCTTGCGGCGCTCGCGATCGCTTTGCCGGTCGCTGCCGCGAAGCCCCGGATTCCCATACCGACGGCCGATGCGATCACGCATCACCGTCTCGTGCTCGACGGGCGGACGTTGGCCTATACCGCGCGCGCCGGCACGATAACTCTGCGCAACGGTAATGACGAGCCGATCGCTCGCGTCTTTTATACCGCGTATACGCTCGATGGTACCGATCCTTCGAAGCGCGCCGTAACGTTTATCTACAACGGCGGGCCGGGCAGCTCGACGATGTGGTTGCGAATGGGCTCCTTTGGACCGGTTCGCGTGCAGACTGCGGACGGACGGCTGACGGGGCCTCCGCCGTACCAGATCGTCGATAATCGCTACTCGCTGTTGGACAAGACCGATATGGTCTTCATCGACATGCCCGGAAGCGGATTCGGCCGGATCATCGGCGCCGGAAAGCCCGGCGACCTCTGGGGCGTCGATGAAGACGCTGCCGCTTTCGGTCAGTTCATCCAGCGCTACATCACCCAATTCAACCGCTGGAACTCGCCGCGCTTCCTGTTCGGCGAGTCGTACGGCACGACGCGCTCCGCCGTTCTCGCGAAGTACCTGCAAGATAAGGGTATCGGCCTCAACGGCGTCGTGTTGCTTTCGTCGTTCTTGAACTCGAACATCGACTATAACGACGGCGCGCCGATCGGCGGCGGCGATTGGGGATTCATCCTCTACCTGCCGACGGAGGCCGCGACGGCTTGGTATCATCACGCGCTGTCTGACGCGCCGGCCCTGCCCGCGCTGCTCTCCGAGGTGGAGAACTTCGCACTTACAGAGTATCTCGACGTGCTCGCAGCCGGGGCGCAGGCCGCGCCCGCGCGTTACAACGACGTCGTTGCCAAGCTGCATCGTTACACCGGCCTTTCCGAAAAATACATTCGTAGCTCGGACCTTCGCATTCCCTACGATCG
>Ga0070762_10000070_pt1 | contig 30505 bp, 24 predicted proteins | sample HubBroMetageREF2_FD_66726 | JGI IMG/M metagenome (GOLD analysis project Ga0070762, IMG submission 66726) | Reference soil microbial communities from the Hubbard Brook experimental Forest, New Hampshire, USA - Hubbard Brook CCASE Soil... | ecosystem: Environmental > Terrestrial > Soil >...
GTCGTTTCGATCGATGACGAGAATGCTCTGCTCGAAATCAAGACGACGGCCTCGATCGACGCCGCGCGCGCAATCACTGAGCTGATACCATCCGGGCCGCCGGAAACCAAGCCCCAGCGCGGCGCGCTCGCGCGCATCGCGCGCTCCTTTCTGGCGGGCAACCTTTTTCAAGAGCACGCCGCGACGTACGACCTGCTGGCGCGGCGGCCGCCGCGCCTGTCGTCAATCGACCGTGAGCGTGTAATCCAACCGCCGGTCATTAATACCGAAACAGTATTCGGGGCGGTGGCCACCCTCGAGAAGAGCTACCTGTTCGTTCAGGGCCCACCAGGCAGCGGCAAAAGCACGTACGGATCGCAGGCAATCTGCGATCTCCTCGAGCGCGGGAAGCGCGTCGCCGTCACCAGCACGAGCCACGCGGCGATTCATAATCTGCTGCATAAAGTCGAAGAGTGCATGGCCAAGCGCCGCGGCCGCTTCCGCGGACTTTACAAGCACAGCGCTAAGAACGCCGATTCGGAGTTCCGCTCGAAGCTCGCCGCGCCGATGATCGAATCGGTCGGCACCAACGAAGACTTGTGCGGTGAGGACTACCAACTTTGCGGTGGCACGGCGTGGCTTCTCGCGCGCGACGAGTTTGACGGCAGGTTCGACTACCTGTTTATCGACGAAGCGGGACAGATGGCGCTTGCCGACGCGCTAGCCCTCTCGCTCTGCGCCCAGAACGTCGTACTGCTCGGCGACCCTTCCCAACTGTCGCAAGTGAGCCAAGGGCGTCAACCGCTGCATGCAGGCGATTCGGTGCTGCAGCACCTGCTGGGCGATAAGCAAACCGTTCCCAAGGATCGCGGCATCTTCCTCGAGTTCTCGTATCGCATGCAGCCCGAGATCTGCGCGTTTATCTCCGATGCGATGTACGAAGGGCGTCTCCAGCCTTCGCAAGGGGCTCGCGAACATCGCGTGACGACGGGAGTTCGGGAGCTCGCCGGGCTCTACTTCCTTCCGGTCGAACATGCCGGCAACAGCTCCCGATCGGACGAAGAAGCCGATGAAATCGTTCGGCAAATCGCCGCGCTCTACCAATACGAACGCGACGTAATCGTCGTTACGCCTTACAACGCGCAGCGCAGGTTGATTAGCGGCAAGCTCGCTGGCGCCGGGCTGGCCGTTCGCGTCGGAACGGTCGACAAGTTTCAGGGCCAAGAGGCCGCCGTCGTCTTCTATTCGATGGCCACGTCGAGCGGCGAGGACATGCCGCGCGACATGGAGTTCCTCTTCGAACGCAATCGTTTCAACGTGGCAATCTCGCGGGCGCGCGCGGTCAGCGTGCTGGTTTGCAGCCCCAGGTTGCTCGACATCTCGTGCCGCACCCCTGGAGAGATGGCTTTGGCGAATCTTCTCTGTGCGTTCGTCGAGCGCGCGAAGTGCGGGCTCTTATACGGCGAAGGCGACGATCGTTCCATGGCTGGACCGGTTGAACTCGAGGCGCCGCGTGGTCGCGCGTAAGATCGCCAGGCCGCGGCCGCGCTCGGGCGACGGCCGTCCCTCCCGCCACGTACCGAGGTCTTGCACTTCTCCGAAAATCCTGCCCTCGCTCGACGAGAGGCGAAGAATGAAATCGCCCGCCGCACCACGATAGGCGTGTTCGACGGCGTTGGCGACCGCTTCGCCGACGGCCAGGATGAGATCGAAGGTACGTTCGGGCCCCAGCTGTGCAACGCGCGCGTAGCGTGAAACGAAGCGCCGCGCGATCGTCGCCGACAACGGTGCTGCCGGCAGTTTGAGCTCGACGGTTTCGGGCCGCGCGGGGAGCATCGTCGCGGAGAGCAGGGCGATATCGTCGAGCTGGCGGTTATTGAGCACGTGGCGCAACAATCTGCCCGCGCCATCCGAGCTAGTGTCATGGACCCGCTCGCTCAGCGCTTCCAGAAGCCGGCAGGATTCGCGTTCGATGTTACGGTCGAACTCCAGCAAGCCGTCGGTGTAGAGCAACAGTGTCGCGTATGGCTCGAGTTTAACTTCGCGTGTCGGAAACGTTGTATTCCGCTCGACGCCCATCGGAATGCCGCCACCCTCGATATAACGCGCGACCCCGGAGAGCGGAGCAAGTGCCGGTGGCGGATGGCCCGCGCAGGAGTAACGGAAGGTTGAGCGCTCGATGTCGAGGACCCCGTGGATTGCCGTGATCAAGGGATGTTCTTCGTTAAGCATCAGCGCGATATTAGCGCGGCGCAGCGTTCGCGCCGGCGATAGACCCTCCAACGCACTGAGGCGCAACGCTTGTCGCGCGGCATTCATTGCCACCGACGCTTCGAGCCCGTGTCCGCCGACGTCGCCGATGGAGATGGCCATCTTTCCATCGGATATCGCAAATGCGTCGTACCAGTCGCCGCCGACGCGCGACTCACGTTCGGCCGGGCGATAGGCGAAACTCAGCTCGATTCGCGGGTGCGAAGGCAGCTGAGCCGGCAGCAAGGCCCGCTGAAGGGTCGAAGCGACGCGTTGTTCGCGCTCATACAGGCGCGAGTTGTCGATGGCAAGCGCGGCCCGGTGTGCCAGTTCTTCGGCAACCTCGAGCGTGAGGCCGGAGCGGCACGAGGTGGGATCGATATTGACGAGATGCAACGTGCCCCGAGTGCGGCCGTGCGCGACCATCGGCACGATTAGCGCGGTGCCCAGGCCGGCCTCTTCGTAGATCGCTCGATCCTCCGGATCGGGAACATTATCACGAACGACCCGCAGCGTCGCTTCATGATCGAGCGCCCGGCTCTGCGCTTGGCGCAGCACCTGCGGCGACCCGGAGAAAGCGCTGCGCACGATAACGCTGCGCCCGACCAAATTCTCCAGACGTTTGTTCAATTCGGGATCGCTGTGGCGCACCGCTTCCACAACCAGTTCGTTCTCAGAGGAGAGCGATTGCACCTGACACCAATCCGCAAACTCCGGCACGCAGAGCTCCGTAATTTTTCGAAGCACTTCTCGACCATCGAGCGTCGAGGCGAGAACCTCGCTCACGTGCGAGAGAAATCTCTCGCGCTCTTCCAGAAGCTTTCGGTCATTGATCTCTGTCGCCGTCGCGAAGAAGCGCACGACGGAACCATCTTGCGCGTGCACGGCCACCGCACGCTCGAGAAACCAATAATGCTCGCCGGTCTGCGAGCAGAGTCGGGCCTCAACGGAAAAATCGCTGCCGTTTTGAGCGGCGGTTTGCCACCCGGCTTCGACGGCGGCCCGGTCGTCGGGATGAAATGCCTGCAGCCAGCCATTGTTCTCAAATGTCTGCGCTTCACCCAAACCGGTGAACTCGAACCAACGTCGATTGAAGTAGTCGATCTCGCCGTTGGGACCGGCCGTGCAAATGATCTGCGGAACGGAGTCGGCGAGCATCCGCAGCATGCGCTCGTGGACCATAGCGGAGCCCCGCGACTGCTTGGGCATCAGCGTCGCTTGCTCGCCATCGTATCGATTGAAGGCGTGATCGAGCGCGGCGAGCCGGAGAAATACGTCACCGGTTCGCCTCTGCTAGCAATAAAGACCGTAGCGCATCGACAAATGGACCCCCGCCTCCCGACTTTCCCAAAGCCGGAAAGCTCTAAACTCACAGCGCCGCCAGTAGCGCGGCTACGCGCGCTCGCCGCGTTCGGGATCAGCGCGATTTCATAACGATGAAGGCGTTCCTGCGAGTGAACCGTTTCCAGGACTCATCCGTGTGGCGGGAGCGAAACCGGCGGCGGCATGCGATGAGAATGTGGGCGCTGACCAGCGCGTCGCTGAGGGCACGATGCGCCTCGAACTCTTCGTCGGCAACCCGATCGATGTCAAGGAATCGCCGCAAGGTCTGATTCTTATGGTTTGGGGCTTCGGGGAACAGCGCTCGAGCGAGCAGCATCGTACAGAGACCCCTCCGTCCGACCGATGGCCCCACGAACGACAGATCGAATCGCGCGCAATGCGCCGCCACGACGCGACCTTTGCAGCGCCGCCGCAAATGCTTGAGCGCCCGTCCGAGGCGCGGTGCGCCACTCACCATGTCGTCGGTGATGCCATGGACCGCAGTCGCATACGATGGAATTGCGACGCCTGGGTCTACTAGCGTCGCCCATCGCCCAACGATCCGCTCGCCGTCGATCAGCGCGCACGCAACCTCGACGATCCGATCGCGCGTGGCGCTAAACCCCGTCGTCTCAACGTCGATGACTGCGTATTGCTCTCGCTCCATGATGCCATCATTGCGGGTCTGAGTGCCAGATGCATGGCAGTTTGCGCTAGCGCTGGGCGCCGGTTTTCGCTCGGAGACGCTCCATCCAACGGCCGGCGTGCGCCAGCGGGGTAAAGCCGTAGCGGTCGTACAGCTTATGGGCATCCGATGTGGCGAGAATCCAACGACTGACGTGACACACGTTGGGATCTCCGAGCACCACCGCCATCATCCACCTCCCCAGCCCCCTGCCACGGTACTCTTTCTCGATGATAACGTCGCAGAGCCACGCAAATGTAGCGTAATCCGAAACGATGCGCGTCAGGCCAACCTGCCGCCCGCTTCGCGCTTCATACAGTCCAAAGCACAGGGAGCTACGTATCGAAAGCTCGATGCAAGCACGAGAGCGCTCTGAGGCCCAGTAACTACTTCGCAGGAGTTGCTCGATGGCGTCGAGGTCGAGGCGCGCAGGATCCGTGCTGATGACGAACCCGTCACGTTCTGTTTCTGAGAGTGAGTGGCTGGTCATCCTTCGACAGGCTCAGGATGACACTGGGAGAGTTCACGATGACGCGTGGAACTAGTGCGCATGGCGGCTATGGAAGGATCGCGAAGGGGTTGGCGCCGCTTGTCGACATGATGTACCAGGCCGTCGCGCCCACATGAAGCGATGCAAAATACTTGTCGCCGTCGCAATCACTCAAGCCGTTCTTCGAGGCGGCGATAATACCGCGACCATCCGCGTTCAATCCGTTCGTCTGAGCGAATTCGATATCGTCGAGATAGGCTTGCGCCTTTGATTGGTCGCCGGATTGGTTGCGAAGTTCGAGGGCATCCGCGAGATGAGCCGTGCCTTCGAACCACACGCCCGACTGGTCGCCGCTGCAAAAGCTTACACCGGTATAGCCGTCCTTGCTTACCGCCAAGTTGGTGACGTCCCAGCTCGGCGCAGCAGCCCATGCCGGGTTCTGGAAGGCAAGATAGCTCCACGAGTTCACGTCCTCCGGCTTAAAAGGCTTATTCGGAGTGACGCCGTCGTTGAGGGTCCCGACGTAAAAGCGGCCGGCGTGCTCGCTCCACATCGAGGCGACAAATCTCTTCGCCCAAGACGCGCGGGTGGTCCACCGGGGCTCGCCCGATTCGGTCGCAAGCATCGTGAAGAACGCGTAGGTATCGATATTATGCTCGGTCGACTTCCACTTTATCTTCTCCCCGCCAGAGGTATAGCCGCCGGTGTAACCGCCGCTTCCGCGCGTATCGTACGTGTTCTTCTGTATCCAGGTCGCAATCTCGAGCGCGCCTTTCAGATATGCAGCTTCCGACGTCTTGGCATAGAGCTGAACCAACGCTTGTCCCACCCAAGCATTGTCGCCTACATCGCTGGCGCGTCCGTCGACTTTGATGTCGCGCGGTTTCTTCAGTGGTTTGGGCCCGTAAGCGGCGCGCACGCGGCCGTCGCCGGCCGGGTCGTGCGCCTGAAGGTAGAGAAAAGCGTTGCCGACAACCTTCGCGCGCGCCACGTCGCTTGGCGTCCCCGAGGCCAGCATTGCATCGATAAAGAGCGCATCGTCGTAGCTAAACGCGTCGGGCAGGGTCTTGAGCTTCCCGTTGGCGTAGCTGCGCACGAGCCGCCTCGTCGAACCTGTTGCGTACTTGTCCATCATCAGCCGAAGAAACTCGTATGCCTTCGCGACGCTTCCCGAAGGCGAGCCACGAACGACCGCGGTGCCTGGCGAAAATGCGGCACCCGGGAACCCGCTTGAGCACGCTGCGAGTAAGAGCGGGAAGACGGCAGCCGAAGCGGCGGCGGCCCGAGAAGGGCGATTCACGCTTTTTTCATGCCCGTAGGCTAGCATCGGTTTATGCGGTCTGAGATGCCGCGCTGTCGTACGGTTGCACGTGTCTGGGGGAGACCGGACGCCACGGCATCTCGACCGTTATTCACTCCCCGGTGGGTGGAACTTGACGGGCCTCTTGATCGCCTCGTCGACCTCTTCGGGCGGTATGAGGACCGTTGACCTCGTACGCATCGAACCCGACGCGCTCACGGCCAAACCGATGGCCGTGGCGGCGACTTGATCGGGAAGATCGATAATGAGGATTGCATCCTCGTCACCGAACGTGAAGTAAAAGGCTTCGAGCTTTCCGCCGAGCGGCGTCAGCAGCTCTTCGACGGCTCTGCGGCGCGCCGTGCCCCCGCTTTTCAATAGGCCCCTTGCCCCATCGGCCGTGTACGACGCATGGATCAAATACTTCGGCATCGGATACCCTCCGTTGAATCGGGAATACTTCAGCCCGCGAGATTACCAAAGTCTCGGCCTGGCTCCCCCCATTGCGCGCGACGGTTTTAGGATATGTAGACGACCTCCGCCATCATGCCGCCGATCATGTGGATCTCGTTGTGGCAGTGCAGCAGCCAGCGCCCTGGCGGCGAGGTAGCAGTGAACCGCCACGTCGCAGTGCCGCCGTTTGCAGAAACGAGCGAGCCGTCTTTGGCGAGGGGACGCAACAGCGGCACGCCGTTGACTTCCGTCAGCGCAAAGGTGTGGCCGTGGAGGTGCATCGGATGGTCCATGTCGCTGGTGTTGCGAAAGCGCACCGTCACGAGTTCGCCGCGGTGCACGCGCAGCTTTGGCGTGTTGGGCCAGACGTTGCCGTCGATCGTCCAGCGCGGATTTTCCCAGCCCCCGCCGCCGAGCACGAGATCGTGCGTCGGCGGCGCGTCCGCGGGCGATTTCGTTAGAGCCCCAACGCCACCGGCTGCCTCGTAGCTAAAGACGCGCAAACCGTCGAGCGTCTGCGGCTCGCCGCGCGGCGGCGCATTCTCCATGCCTTCGGTATGCAGGAGAACGGCCTGCTGCGACTCGAGCACATCGGCGGAAATTCCTTGCAGCAGGAACGCGCCGGGCTCGCGCACTTCGAAGTACGCATCGTATCGTTCCCCGGCACCGATACGCAACGCGTCAACGGTCGTTGGCCGCGCGAGAGGATTGCCGTCGGCGTGGGTCACGACGAGCTCGTGTCCCGCAAGTCGCACGTAGCGAGTCTGCGTTGGGCTCGCGTTAAGCACGCGCAGACGAACGCGATCGCCGGTGCGAATCGCAAGCGTCTTGCCGTGCGGATAACTCGCGCCATTGATGCAATGGGCGAGGTAGGCGACTTCGTCGCCCATGCTAGGATGCGTCATTTGCATGCGCTCGCCCGATACCACCGGATCGGTCATCGGCGCGTTGCTGACGCCGCGCTGCGCCGCGTTCAGCGAACTCCAATTCGGCACGTCGTGAAAGATGAGGGCAAACTCGCGGTCGGCCGGCTCGTCGTTCGGGTCCTCGACGACGAACATGCCGAAGAGCCCTCGCGCGGAGGCCAAGGTCAACGCGTGGTCGTGATACCAACGCGTGCCGGGCGGTCCCGGCACGAAGTCGTACAGGTACTCGCCGCCAAACGGCACCGCGGGCTGCGTGATCCCGGCCGCGCCGTCCATCGCGTTGGGCAGAAGCATCCCATGCCAGTGAATGCTCGTCGGTACTCCGACGCCGCTTGCGTAGCGAATGCGAATGCGCTGGCCGTGCGCGACGCGCAGGAGCGGTCCGGGAATCGTACCGTTGTACGCCAGCCCCGAAAAGTACAAGCCCGCCCCGGGTGAAAACCGAAGAGGTGCCGAGCGCAGCGTCACATCCACGACGTCGCTCGCTAACGCGCGTTGCGTCACCCGAGCTAGGGAAACTACGGAGAGCGCGGCGGCACCGGCCCGCAGAAAATCGTGACGCCTCACTCTACGCGCAACGGAGCCTCTTCCACCGCTTCGTCGCCAGGCGTATTCCGCGCGATGATATAGAGCTCGTACGAATGCCGCCGTGAGAGCGGCGGCAATTCAAGCACTCGCATGTGAAAATGGTAGACGCCGGGCGCTACCTGCGTGCTGTTGATCGAAAAGGCCGCCGTGCGGACTTCGACCGACGCAACGTTGCTGCTTCCCACAATCGTCCCGTCGAACCACGTACCGGGGCGAAGCGTCAGCGTGGAAAACCAAATGCGCACGATCCGGGGCGGGGCGTTCGGCGTCGCGACCGGAGCGGTCGGCAGCGCCTGCGGCATTTTGCTCGAAACGATGAGGTTTGGCGGAACGGTAAGCGGTTTGGGAGAACACGCACTAACACAACAAAGCGCCCCGATCACGAATGTTGAAAGTGCGCTATGGAAAGGGTTTCGAAGCGAGTCGAAGGATGACTCCCGACACATGAAGCTGATGGATTTGCTTTCCCCTCGAGCAGAAGCCGGGCCTTCCCTACCCCGCCTCGACGTCGTCGTCGAGCCGTTGGGTTCGCCCAGCCGGCTCGACTGGCTGGCGACCTTCGCGGGCCTCTGGATACTGACGGGCCTCTTCATCGATGCGCATCAGCATCTTTTTCTCGCGGTCGAATCGTTTCTCAACCCGTGGCATATGACGATGTACAGCGGCGCCGTCTTTGCAGCCGCGGTCTTAACCGTGACGATTTGGAGTAACTATGGGCGTGCCGGTTCCTTTTGGAAGGCGATTCCCGCCGGCTATTCTCAGAGCGTCGTCGGCGTCGCAGCCTTGTTGGTGGGGGGCGCACTCGACTTCGTCTGGCATTCGATCTTTGGGTTCGAGCACCAGCTCGATCTGCTGCTCAGTCCGCCGCATCTCTTTCTGCTCGCCGGCCTCTTCTTCTTAATTACCGGCCCCGTGCGCAGCGCGCTCGCGCGTCCCCAAGGCACGCGCCTGATCCAACAGCTTCCGATGCTGATTTCGCTCGGGCTCGCTTTCGAAATCATTCAATTCGTCACGCAGTACGGCTTCTATCCCGAGGCGTTGATGCGCGACCATCCCTTGCCGCAGGTCGCGTTCCAACGCGAACAGTTCGTTCTCTCGGTCTTCCTTTTCTACAGGCAGGCGCTCGAAATCGCGATCGTGATTTGGCAGAGCCTGCTGCTCGCGGCGGCGGTCCTTTACGTCTGCGCAGGCAGGCGACTGGCATTCGGCGCCCTCATCGTTCTGTGCGTGGTCGAAAAACTGTGGATCGGCGGCGAGCTCAGCAGCGATCTCAAAGAACTTCTGCTCGTCGTGCTGGCCTCAATCGCCGCGGGGCTCGTCGGGGATTTTCTCGTTGCCAAGCTGCGCCCAACCGTCCGTAATCCCAACGCCTTTCGAGCGCTGGGCTTCGCCGTTCCCTCGGCGTATTTGGCGGCGTACTTTGCGTTCGCCGTTCCAATGTTCGGGGGAACGTGGTGGGACGCCAGCTTCGTCTTTGGGTCGATCGTTGAAGCGGGGATCGTCGGCCTTTGCGTTAGCCAACTCTTTCTCGCGGGATCGCAAACGGCTACGAATACGGTATGAAGCTTCGGCTTCATACGAGCGCGTACGTGCTGGCGCTTGCCACCACCGCGCTGCATCTCGCCGTCTGTCACCGATTCGGATATTATCGCGACGAGCTCTACTTCATCGACTGCGCGAAGCATTTGGCCTGGGGATACGTGGATCAGCCGCCGCTCGCGCCGTTCGTCACATGGCTGACGGCACCGCTGGGATATCCGGTGTGGGGGCTGCGCTTTCTCCCGGCGATCCTGTCGGGCGTCACCGTGCTCTACGGTTGCGCGATTGCGCGCGAGTTGCGCGGAGGCGCGTTCGCGCAAGCGTTGACCGGGTTGACGATCGTCCTGGCCCCCGGATTGATCGGCATTGCTTACGGCCTTTCCACGGAGCTTCTTTCGCCGGCGGCGTGGACGGTCTTGATCTATTTGACGATTCGGCTGGTCAAGACGCAAGACACCCGGTTTTACCTTCCCATCGCGCTGGTCGTGACCCTCGCGATGTATGCGAAATATTCGATCGCTGCGTGCGCGTTTGCTTTGGTCATCGGGTTGCTGCTGACAGGCCACGCCAGGCTGCTACGGTCGCGCTGGCTAGTATTCGGCGTGCTATTTACCGCACTGCTCGTGATGCCCAACGCGCTGTGGCAAATCCGTCACGGTTTCCCCATGCTCGAAGTGCTGCACAACGATCAGCTCAACCGGCACGCGCTTCGAAACGGCATGGCCGATGAATCGCCGAACCGCTGGATCAACGCGCTTTACATGTTCGCACTCCAGTTCATGTACCAAAACCCGCTCTTCGCACCCGTATGGGTTTGGGGACTGGTCTGGCTGTGGCGCGAAAAGGCATACCGCTATCTTACGGTCGCCTATCTCTTACTATTGGGATTGCTCGTTGCGAGCATTGGCCGCGGCTACTATATTCAAGGTTTCTATCCGGCGCTCTTCGCGGCGGGCGCGGTGGCAATTGAAGTCGCGTTGAGCGCGAGGCCTTTGCGCTTAAAAATCGCACTCCTCGCGGCGACCTTCGTCGCCGGCTTGCCGATGTTTCCGCTATCGCTTCCCATCCTGCCGCTTCCCGAGTACATGGCCTACGAGCGCGCCATCGGTTTGAGCCGGCCGGCGCCTCCGGACGGCAAGAGTCACCTGATCAATCCGATGTTCGCCGACCAGCTCGGCTGGAAGACGATGACGCAAACCGTCGCGGGCGCGTATTGGTCGCTACCCGTGTCGCAACGCAGAATCACGGCGGTCTTTGCCGACCGCTACGCCTATGCCGGCGCCCTCGATTACTACGGGCCACGCTACGGCTTGCCGGCGGTCATCAGCCCGAACAACTCCTACTACCTCTGGGGCACGCACGGTTACAGCGGTCGTTACGTCTTAGCCGTCGGCGCGACCGATTATTGGCTGCTGCTGCACTGGTTTGGCAGCGTTCGCCAGATCGCGGTCTACCGCAACGATTACCGCTGGATGCTCGAGGGTCCCCTGCCGGTTTACCTCTGCACGCACCCTCGCGTTCCACTGGCCGCGATGTGGCCGGCCTTCAAGTATTACGGCCTCTAGGAAGGAAGGAATTCCTTCATTTATGGCGTGACGTAGGCGCCTATGGAAAACGTTCACGCGGAGCGCTCTGCCGGTTGGTCCGTCCTTTGTTACGTCGCCGTTCTGGTTATCGCTACATTTCTTAACAGCGGCATGCCGGGGATGGATGTGAAGCCTTCCGATGCCGCGCTGGCATTCGATCAGCACCGGTTTTCGCTCCTGTTGGGTGCGTGGCTCACGTTTCCCGCAGTGGCTTTCTTTCTCTGGTTTTTGGTCGGATTGCGCACCTACTTGATAGCCGCGCCGGGGCGTCAAGAAGGGCTTCCCACGTTCGCGTTGATCGCCGGCGTCGTGATGGCGGCGAGCTCCTTGTGGGCGGCGTGCTTGGAGATTGCGGCAGTCTATCTCCCACCCGACTCATTTACGGCCAACGGACTCACCGGCATCTTCGACGCCTTCGTCTTTGTGCAAGGTGGTCTCGGCTACGCTCCCGTCGCGATCTTCCTGTTTGCCGCGGCGCATAGCATTCGACGTCACGACTCCGCGCCGCAGTGGCTCGCGACGCTCGGATACGTCGCGTCGTTCGGGGCGACGCTCGCGACTTTCTCGATCTTTTTCTCGTACGGTGCAATGGCGCCCGGCGGCGCCGGCCCCGGTATTGTCGGCGCGCTGCCCGCAGCGGCCTGGCTGATTGCAACCGGCGTCGTCCTCATTCAAAACAGACGCGGCTCGGGAGCCGCAAGAACGTCGGCCGCATCGTAGTTCGCGTTACTGACCCGCCTCGATACTTCGCGCACGGTCATGAGGGCGGCGTCGAGCGGACGCAATATCGCGCCGGCCGCGTCGGCCGGTAGCGGCTCGGGATCCAGCCAAAGCGCGACGCCGTCCCCCGAAAGAATGACGGGCATGCGATCGTGCACCGCAGCGACGAGCGAGTTCGGGCGGCAGGTCACCACGTCGCACGCCGCCAGACCATTGCCAGGCTCCCAAAGACCGGCGAAGGCGAACGTCTCGCCCGACCGCAGCGTATAGTAAAACGGACGGCGGTCGCGCCATTCGTAGAATCCATCGGCAAACTCGATGCAGCGTCGCGCGACGCCGCCGCGCCGCGACGCAATCGATTCGGCGCGAATGTTGATGCGACCGCGCACGCCCCAACGCATCGCTTCAACGGTGTCACGCCCGTCGTTTCGGACCCCTAGCACCTCCTGCGAGGGTGCGATGTTGTAGCGGGGAAGCCGCGTCTCGCTGAACTCCGGGTAGCGAAACTGCGGAAACGCGGCGGGAAGCGCCTGCGGTTTGGTGAGCGTAAATCGGCCGCACATACTTACTTCCCTTTCGCCATATGCGAGCAAGCCGCCGTTGTGGCATAATAGGGTCGTGCTTAGACATTTGCCGGCCTTCCTTATTGCCGCCGCCTTGGCGTGCGCACCCGTCTGGGGATTGGCTCAGGCGGGGGCGGGTCCGCGACCCTCCATCGCCGTCCTTGATTTCTCGACGCACGGCCTCACTTCGGACTCGTACGGTTCCTTCGAGCCAGGCGTGGCGCTGAGCGACCTCCTCACCGATCGGATGGTCAACGACGGACGCTTCAACGTGCTCGACCGCACGCATCTCAGCTCAACCCTGGGCGAGCACCAACTCGGTGCAAGCGGCGAAGTCGATCCCGAGACGGCCATTAGGGCTGGGCACCTCACCGGCTCGCGGTACTTGATAACGGGGAATATCCTCCAGCTCGACCAGACCGGCGCGAGCGGAGCAAATGCCGGAAGTCTACTGCCCGGCGTCTTTGGAGCGGCCGCGGGAGGTGTCTCGACCCATCGCGTGACGATCAAAGTCGCGGTGCGCGTGATCGACGCGAAGACCGGCCAGATCGTTCAGAGTTTCTCCGACGAGGAATCGCGCTCGGGCACGTCCTGGAACGCGGGCGGATTCTCGGGCTCCGTGGCGGGCTCGTATAACAACGAGCAGTTCGTCAACAGCGACATGGGACATCTCATCGATGATGAGGCGGCGAAGATCGCCGCCACGATCGATCCCAGCCGCTTCAACTCTGGTCCGGTGGCAGCGGCGCTGCGCGGACAGATCGCCGCCGTCGACGGACGCAGCATCATCATCAACATCGGGTCCAATGCCGGCGTACAGGTGGGCCAGATGTTCGACATCGTGAAAGTGAAGTCGCTCGTCGATCCCACGACGCATGCACCGCTGCACGTCGACGAAAATGTCGGCCGGCTGCAGATCGACACGGTAAGTCCGAGCGCGTCGGTCGGGCACGTCGTCTCCGGGACAGCCGCGGTACGGCTGACGGTTACGTCGGAACCGTAGCCTCCGGTACGGGCCCGGTAGACCGCGCGATGACGCGCTCGACCTTCACGACGCGCGTCTTCGTCAACCGATCGTGCAGCAGAATCCGGCGCCAGAAGAAACTCAGCGCCACGATAAGCCACCAAACCAAGAACACGATAATGTAGCGCCAGATCGTGCGGCCGACGCTCGGCTTGCGAAAGTCGGTCGTTACGACGCGCAACCCGGTAATCATCATTCCGAAGGTCTGCCCCGCGAAAACTACGAGCAGCGTTAGATAAGCCGGGTACCAGAAGAAGAAACCGAGATGGCGGATTGCTTGCCCCACGACGGTAAATATCGCGTTGACGGAGCCATTGAGGCCGTCTCCGCCGAGAACGCTTTCCGCGGGGTTTTCCCAGTGCCATTTTGTGCTCGGCGGCGGAGATGGAGATCCGCCTGTCGCGACGGCGTGCGTCTTACCCCGGATCGTAATCGCGCCCAGCCCTGGGGCCGACGCCGTAACGTTGCCGGGGGTGACGGATATATTTGTCTCGGACTGACGCGCGCCCGGTGCGACACTGCCGCCAAACGACGTAACGATCGCGATAACCACGACCGCATCGATGCCGGCGGCCGTGAAGCGGCGCCACCAACCGGCGCAATCTCGGGGAGCGACCGTCGCTTCGCCCGGAAGCACGAGCGCCGGCGGCGCTTCGCCGCGCTCACGAACGAACCAGGCCTGGGCGTCCAGATAGGACTGCGATGTAATGAACCGGCGCATGGAAGCGATGCGCTGCGTTGCATAGGGCTCGCTGCTCAGCCACTCGCCCCAGCGCAGGACCGAGTCGGTCGCAATCTCCGCGCGCTGCTCTGCAAATGCCTGATAATCGACCTGCCGCCCGAACGCATGAAATGTTGCGACGCCCAGCGCCCCAATCGCTGCATCGAGCGAGCCGCAACAGAGCAGCCCGACTTTGTCGCACGTGAGCGCACAGCGCCGAAGCCAGCCGCCGAAAATCAGCGAGATCAACGGGTTTTCGTTGCCGTTGACGCTCAACAATGAGTGAAAGCGCGTGTGACCGGCCGCGATGTGTCCGAGCTCTCGACCAATCACGAAGGCCAGCTCGTCGTCGGAGAAGAGCTCGATCCAATGGCTCGAGAGCACGAGCGCATAGGGTTGGCCCAGGCCAAGCGCGACGGCGGGAACGAAGTTGTCGTCGCGCACGAAGATCAGCGGCGTCGGAATCTCGAGCGCCGCCGCGGCATTTTGCACGATCGAGAAGACGCGCGGATATTGCATCTGATGGATCCGCACGCTCGAGCCGAGGAGCCGTCCGCGAGCGAGCGTCACGTAGAGCATCGCAACAACGATAAAGAGTGCGACTTGGGAGGCGCCGATCGATTCGTGAAGCACGTAGCCGATCAGCAGCGCCGCGGGGAACGCGCCCAATCCGGTCAGCCAGAAGGCGACCTGCTCGGAAGGCTCTCGCAACGAATGTGGTCCGGTAAACAGTGGCTGCACGCTCTAGATGAGTCTGACGATGCGAACCGGCTTTCCTTTCACGAACCACGGGCCATGAAGTAAAACATTCCGGCCGTCGCGCCGCCCATCAGCGCGAACGTCGCCCAGCCCCACGCCCGAGCAAGTCCCGAGCTCGCCCAATCGCCCATGATCTGTCGATTCGAAGCGAGCCAAACGATGACGGCGATTAGCGGCACGGCCGCGACGCCGTTGAGTACGGCCGACCAAAACAATGCCTTGATTGCGTCGACGTGCAGCAGATTCATTGCTATGCCTATCAGTATGCCCGCCGCAATGATCGTATAAAAGCGCGGAGCGCGGTGCACCGGCTCGCTCAAACCCTCCCGGAAACGAAAGGTCTGCGCGGCGACGTAGGCCGACGACGTCGCGAGCACCGGCACCGCCAGAATTCCAGTTCCCACCATTCCCAGCGCAAAGAGCAGCTCGGCAAACGGACCGGCCAGGGGGCGCAACGCCTGCGCGGCCTGTTGAGCAGTGGCGATGTCGTGCCGTCCGGCCGCGCCGAGCGTCGATGCCGTCGTCACGATGATGAAGAATGCAACGATGTTGGAAAAGATCATGCCGGCGTTGACATCGGCGTGCATATTTCGTACCGAACCGGGATCGGTGCCACGTCGCGCGGCGAGAGTCGCCTTGCCGGCATCTTTGTCCTCTTCGACCATCAGGGAGGACTGCCAGTAAAACAAGTACGGCGTAATCGTCGTGCCGAGCACGCCCACCATTGTGGAGAGCCAGAGCGAGTTGAAATGGATTCGTGGAACGGCGAACTGCTCCAATACGTGGAGCCACGGCGGATGCGTGATGAAGGCTGTGATGACGTAAGCGAAGAGCGACAGTGCGAGCCATTTAAAGACTCGCGCGATCATTGCGTACGGCATCCATGTCTGCCCAACGAGCATTGCGATACCGAAGAGAAAGACGAGGGCGTCGACGGGAATTGGAACGACGAGCCGCGTGGCGGCCGCCATGCCGCCGATATCCGCGCCCAGATTAAACGTATTGGCGACGATGACCAAGGCCGCCAGCGGATAGACGAGCGCAAGCGGCAGCTGCTTGCGCATCAGCGCGGCGATTCCCTCACCGTTGACCATCGAAATGCGAGCGCACATGCCCTGAATGACGGCCATCATCGGCGTCGAGACCAACGTGAGCCAGAGCATGGAATATCCGGTCGTTGCACCGGCGACCGAATAGGTCGAGATTCCCGACGGATCGTCATCCGCCGCGCCGGTAATGAGGCCGGGCCCTAGAATTGAGAAGAAATTACGGATTCGGCTGACCATTGGAGCGGCTTGTACCCCACTTGCGGGGCTTCCGAATCGAAAGCGACGCTTATGCTTTAGGCAGGAGTTCCGAAATCTCGCGACCGGAAAGGGCGTCGCTAAAGACGCACAGGTCTCCCTCGCGCAACGCACGAGCCGTTTCGACCAACGAAGTCATGGCGCTTCGATAGAGCGCACCGCCGACGCTCACGCGTCGCGCTCCGGCCGCGCTGAGCTCGGCCAGCGGTACTGGTTTGCTGGGACCGATGAGCACGTTGACGGGCTTAGGCGCTACGGCCGCAACGACCGCGCGGATCGCATCCATGTCCGGTAAGCCCGGAGCATAGAGTACGTCGGCACCCGCTTCGGCAAAGGCGACGAGACGCCGAATGGTATCGTCTAAATCGGCACGACCGTGAAGATAGTTATCGGTACGGCCGGTCAGCAGAATGCGGCCGGTCGCAGCCTGCGCTGCAGCGCCAACGCGCGCAACCGCATCGTCGAAATCGTGAATCGGCTGCGCGGGATTGGTCGTCGTGTCCTCGATGCCAAGACCGGCCAAACCCGCCTCGATTGCGGCGCGAACCGTCGCGGCACACTCCTGCGGATCCGCGCCGAATCCATCTTCGAGATCGCCGTTGACCGGCAGGCCGCTCGCGCGCCCCAAGAATGCCGCATGCGCGACGGCCTCGTCACGCGTTACGGCGTGAATTCCGTCTTGACGGCCAAGCGAAAAGGCGAAGGCGAGCGACGTGCTGCCCAGTGCCTCGAATCCCGCGCGTGCGAGTAAAACCGCCGATGCGCCATCCCAGGCGTTCGGCATAATGAACGCCGTTTGGCGTTCGTGCAACGAACGAAAACGTTCGTATGCGAGAACCTGCGTGTGCCTCATCGCCGCTTCGGCTACTCCGCCAGCATTTCGCTCGCGATGACGCTCACCGGAACCGTGCCGTGCGAGAGCAAATCGTCGTGGAAGGCTTGCAGATCGAACGCGCTGCCTTTCTTCGCCTTGTATTGTACGAGCAGCGCCTCGATCTGCGTCTTCCCGACCGCATAGTCGAACGCTTGCCCCGGACCAAGCGCAAAACGGCTCACTTCTCCTTGCGCCGTCGCGCGATCGACGCCGGCATTCGCTTCGAACCATGCAACCGCGCGCTCGAAGCTCCATTCTCCGGTTGCGAGTTTCGTATCGACGAGAGCGCGAGCGCCGCGCAGGCGCTCGAACTGCGCGACCGCGTAGCGCCCGTCGAGATCGTTACCGTAAAGGCCGTCTCGTTCGAGCAACGCTTCTTCGTAAAATGCCCAGCCTTCGGCGAAGACGCCGTCGAAAGAGAAGCGGCGCACCGGATCGGGATTGTGTTTGGCGATCGAAAGCTGCAAGAAGTGCCCCGGGAAGCCTTCGTGTCCGCTGGTCATCAGAACGCGATCGCGATCGAAGTCTTCGAAGATCGCGCCCGCTGCCGCGGCCTTTGCCATCTGCGGATTGGGCGGCGGAACGAAATAGACGCCGTCGACCTGCTTTGAAAGAATCGGCGGCGGATTCATCGACGCGCCGGGGAGAATCGGCAGAAGAAACGCCGGTGTCTCCTCGATCTTCATCTCGCCGACGTACGGCGGCACCGTCACGATGCGTTTGTCGGCAATGAAGGCGCGCAGAGTATCGAGTTGTGCCTGAAAGAACGCGAACTGCGCATCTTTCGTAGCCGGGGTCATGCCGCCGCCGTTGGCCGCGGCCTGCGTCGGATCTGAGAGGTTGACGCCTTTGGCCTTCGCCTCGGCCTGAATTTCGTGCTCTTGTGCGATGGCCGCGTCGAGCGTCTTGCGCCCGATGGCCGCAATCTGATCGGCGTCGTACGGCAAGAGCAGTTCGTCGCGGAGCATCGCGTTGTAGGCTTGCGCCCCCATCTCGTAGTTGACCGGCCAGCTCGCCGCGTTATCGCTCATCCATTTGGTCCACTCGGTCATCGCCGCAACTACTCCGTCGCGCGCCTTTTCAAAGCGCGCTTTTTGATCGGCCGGGAGCCCCGCGGCCATCGGCGTCAAGATGTAATTGAAGAGGGCGGGCGCCATCGCGAGCTCTTTAACGGCGACCTGCGCTTGCAGACGCCCCGGATGGGTAATCTGCGGGCGCTGCGCGCCCATCCACGCCGGGGCCTTTTCCAGCCGCGAGATCATGTGATCCCACCAGACCGACTGGTCCTGTTCCCCCATGTGGAGGATCATCGTGAAGACCGCGCCGAGCACGGTCAGTGGCGGCCCGGACGGATCCTTTCCGGCCTCTAGCTCGGCCAGTTGCCGGAGTTGCCCCGTGGCAAAGGCACGCATCACACGCACGTCGTTGCGATCCCGCAGCGTCGCGCCGGTCATGTCTATAGCGTCGAGCTTACTTTCGTACGTCGCGAGCAGCTGCTTCATGTGCGCGATGCCCGCCGGCGTCGGGTCGCTCCAGTCGCCATCGTGGCTGTAGTCGCCGAGGAAGGTCGCGGCCTCGGGGTCCACGGCCAAGAAATCGGCGATCGATTGGAGCTGAAGGGCCGAGATTTGCGCACTCGGCGAGCTTTGAGCGGGTGCCGGCAGCGGCCCGCAGACCAGAAATGCGGCCGCCAGGAGAGCGGCAAGACCTCGTTGCTTCATGAGGGCTCCTACGAGGTTGGGCAAAGATTGTTTCGCCTGGTCGCATTGAATACCAGAGGATGCCGCCGGGTATATGAGCGGCAGCACGCTTGATTTTGGGAGGTAGCTGGCATGACTCGCGTCTCAATCGTCGCTCTTTTCATCCTCGCACAGGCACCGGTTGCTGCCGCGGCTTCCACTTGCGGGGGGCCCGATCTGGCGATGACGTCGGTGTCGGTGCAGAGCGTTACGAAGACTCGCTTCCTCAACAAGTATCGCGTGGTCGGAACGGTGACGAACGTCGGCAGCGCAAGGCAAGCTTCAAATGTCTTGCAGTTCGTTGACTTTAACCAGTACGGAATCCGTCTCGACGACCGTGGGGTTCCGCCGCTGGCACCCGGCCAATCGTATACCGTCGCGTACGTTTGGAACCGCTCCGTCGATGCCGGCAACTGGACGACGCCGCTGACCTTTAGCCTTCGCGGGGTATCGCCGGTGCCTGTCACGCTCAATGACTGCAATCCCGCCAACGACAGCTTCAATATCCGCTTTTAAAACGCGCTCTTGAAGGGTACTTTCGAACTATGCGCACCATGATTCTAGTCGTCGTCCTTCTCGCTACGCTTCCCGCCAACGCGGCCGCTGCCGGCTGCGCCGGGGCCGACCCCGCCATCACATCGGTACGCGTGCAGAACGTCACGGCTAATGGCTCGGCCAATCACTACACGCTGGTCGGCACCGTCACCAATCTCGGAAATCAAAAACAGGCATCAAACGTCTTGCAGTTCGTCGACATCTATCAAGAAGGAACCCGGTTAGAGGATCGCGGCGTGCCGCCGCTGGCGCCCGGTCAATCGTATACGTTTTCGTATGTCTGGATGCGCGCGCTGGATGCCGGCACGAACACGACCACCTTCGACTTTAGAATCCGGATGACTTCGCCGTCACCGGCCGGAAACCAGGACTGCAACGCCGGAAACGACACGTATAGGCTTCGGTTTTAGCACCGCGGAGTAAATGCCAGGCACGCTCCGCATCGGGATCGACGTCGGCGGAACGTTCACCGATCTCGCCGCCGCCGAATCCTGGAGCGGCAGAATCGTCACGCGCAAAGTCGCAAGCACGCCGCGCGAACCGCATCGCGCCGTCGTCGACGCAATTTCCGCCATGTTAGCGGATTATAAAGAAGCGCCGCGGATCGAGCTCCTCGCACATTCGACGACGATCGCAACGAATGCGCTGCTCGGCCAGATGAACCTCGAGCTTCCGCGCGTCGCGCTCGTCACGACGCACGGCTTTCGCGACGTTATCGAAATCGGCCGTCAAAATCGAAGCGCGCTTTACAACCTGTTCGTCGAACGGCCGCGTCCGCTGGTTGCGCGCAACGACCGGTTGACCGTGCGCGAGCGCATCGATTTTCAGGGAAACGTGCTCCAGGCGCTGGACGAGAGCGACGTCGAGCGACTGTGCGAGCAGCTGCGCGAACGCGACGTGGCGGCGGTCGCGATCTGCCTGCTGCACTCGTATGCGAACGACGCGCACGAGCGGCGCGTCGCCAAGGCCCTCGCTGCCGCCCTGCCGGGAATGCGCGTGACGATCTCGTCGCAGGTCGACCCGCAGTATCGCGAATACGAGCGCTGCTCGACCACGGTCGTCAACGCGGTGCTCGCGCCAATCGTCGAAGGCTACCTCGAACGCCTAGGCGCGGCGATTCGGGCTGGCGGTATCGACGCGCCGATTTACGTAATGCGCAGTGACGGCGGCCTTGCGTCGCAAGGGATTCTCTCGAGACCCGCGGCGTTGATCGAGAGTGGCCCTGCAAGCGGCGCAATGGCGGCAGCGGCACTCGGCCGCCGAGTCGGCATTCCACGCCTGCTCTCGTTCGACATGGGCGGAACGACTGCGAAAGCCGGCGCCATCGTAGATGGGGTTGCCCAAGTCGTTGGCGAGTTCGAAGCCGCCGGCGCAACGCACAGCGGCCGCGCGATCAAAGGCAGCGGCTATCCCGTTCGCTTTCCGTTCGTCGACTTGGCCGAGGTGAGCGCGGGAAGCGGCACCATCGCATGGCTCGACGATGCGGGTTCGCTGCGCGTGGGTCCGCTCTCAGCGGGCGCGGACCCGGGACCGGCGTGTTATGGTCGCTCCGACCAAGCTACGGTTGCCGACGCGAACGTCGTGCTCGGCCGTTTGAACCAAGAAGCGTTGCTTGGCGGAGCATTTCCAATCGACGCGGCGCGTGCCCGGTCGGCCGTCGAACGTCTCGCGCCGGCCTTGGCATTGAGCGTCGAAATGACGGCCGAAGGCATCGTCAGGCTAATCGATCACGCAATGGCGAAAGTGTTGCGCATTGTCACGGTGGAGCGCGGTTTGGATCCGCGGGAGTTCGCACTGGTCGCGTTCGGAGGCGCGGGGCCGTTGCATGCCTGCGCGGTGGCCGGCGAGCTGGGGATTGCGCGCATCGTCGTCCCGCAGCATCCGGGCCTTTTCTCCGCGCGCGGTTTGCTGGAGGCAGACCTTCACACCAGCGACGTCCTCGCGGTTCTTCGGCCGGCCGGTGACGTAGATCAAGGCGCGTTGCGACGCTGGTTCGACGAGAGCGAGGAGCGCGCTATGGCGTCGCTTATCGAACAAGGCGTGCAACCGCAAACGATTGTCTTTCGGCGACAATACGACGCCCGCTATCGCGGACAGAGTTTCGAGCTCACAATCGATGACGCCGGTTCGCCTGAAACGATCGCCCAGCGTTTTCACGACGCGCACCGCGCTCGCTACGGTTACGATGCTCCCGGCGAGATCGTCGAGCTGATAAACGCGCACCTAACGGGCGTAGGTGCGCTGCCTGCGAACGTCACCCTAAGCCCTTCGACAGATCAGGTGCGCGGCGTAGTCGAAGCGCCTACGATAAACTCCGTCGAAGAGCTACGCGAGAACACACGCCGCGTCTGGGTCGACGGTTCTTTCATCAACGTTCCCGTCTTAGAACGCGCGGGACTCAAAGAAGGCTGCCAAATCGAGGGGCCGGCGATCGTCGAAGAGTACGACTGCACGACGTACGTGGCGCCGCAGTGGTCGTTGACGGCGGATGCCGGCGTACTGACCTTGGAGAAGACGGCGTAATGATCGATCCAATCGTCGCAGAGATTGTCAGCGCCGCGCTCGTTTATGCGAGCGAAGAGATGGGCCTTGCCGTGCGCAATAGCGCCTACTCGGCGAACATCAAAGAACGGCTCGACCATTCCTGCGCGCTCTTCGACCGTGACGGCCGTTTGATCGCGCAAGCCGAGCACATTCCAGTGCACCTTGGTTCGCTGCCGTGGGGACTCAAACGCATGCTCGACATCATCGCGCGCGAACACGGCGGCGTTCGCGAGGGCGAGATGTGGGTTGCGAACGATCCCTACGTGACGGGCACTCATCTCAACGACGTGACGCTCTTGCGGCCGATCTTCGACGGGGGGCGACTGGCCGGGTTTGCTGCCAATAAGGCACATCACGCGGACGTCGGCGGCGCGGCGCCGGGCTCGATGCCGGCCGATGCTACGGACCTCTTTGCCGAAGGCGTCGTCGTACCACCCATGCGTTTGATGCGCGAGGACTGTGTCGTTGCCGAGACGGTCGCGCTCTTTCGCGCGAACTCGAGAACGCCCGATGCTTGCAGCGGAGATCTTCGGGCGCAGATTGCGGGCAACTACACGGGAGAGCGGCGGCTGCTCGAGGTTGTGAGGCGCTATAGCGCCCAAACGTTCGACGAGGCAGTCGCGCGGGCACTTGACGGTAGCGAGCGCGCGATGCGTGCCGCGCTTCGCAAGATCGGCGACGGCGTATTCCACGCGACGGACTATCTGGAAGATCGCAGCGGCGAGCCGAGCATTGCGATTGCATTGCGGCTGGAGCTGCGCGACGGCAGCGCACTGCTCGATTACACCGGAACCTCCCCACAGTGCAGCCTTCCGCTCAACGCCGTGTTCGGCGTGACACTTTCCGGCGTCCATTACGCGCTGCGGGCCGTCACCGACCCGACGATTCCGATGAACGAAGGTTGCTTTCGTCCGGTCGAGGTGCGGGTGCCCCACGGCACCTTGCTCAATCCGCGCCGCCCCGCACCCGTCTCGGGCGGCAACGTCGAGACCAGCATGCGCAACGCCGAGGTCGTCCTGCAAGCGTTGGCATGCGCCGCCCCCGAGCGGGTGCCGGCCTGCAGCGGCGGCACGATGAGCAACGTGATGCTCGGCGGAACGCGCCCCGACGGACGAACTTGGGCCTTCTACGAAACCAACGGCTGCGGCTCGGGCGGGCGGCCGAACGCGGATGGCGTCGACGCCATCCACTGCCACATGACCAATACACTCAACACCCCGATCGAAGCGGTCGAACGCGAGTATCCGTTGCGCATCACGCGCTACGAAATTGCGGAAGGCACCGGCGGTCCGGGGCGGCGCCGCGGAGGCAACGGCCTGATCCGCGGGATCGAACTCACCGAAGGCACCGCGCGAGCAACGCTCCTGGCCGATCGTCACACGCTGCATCCACCTGGCGCGCACGGCGGAGAATCGGGCGCTTGCGGCCGGCATATTTTGAAGCACGATGGAGCCGAAACGCTCATCGGCGCAAAGACGAGCCTGGCGCTCGAGCCTGGAGACGTGCTGATTATTCAAACCCCGGGAGGCGGCGGCTATGGCACGCCAAGTGTGTGAGCGTTTATCCTTGGCAAGACCGATGTTCCGTGAGAGAATGACGAATAAGGGAAATTGATAGGATGCGAATTGCGAAAAGACCCTCGGCCGTCGGACTGACGACCGCTTTAGTGGGGGCTGCTTTAGTGCTGGCCGCGTGCGCTCACGGCTCGAACGGCTCAGGCGCCGGCGTACCATCCGTCCCCGGCCTCTCGCCCGCCTCGGGTAGTACCTCTACATACATCCAGCACATCGTCATCATGGTCCAAGAGAATCGCAGCTTCAACGACCTCTTCGCGACCTTTCCCGGCGCCGACGGAGCGACCGAGGGACTGATGAAAACTCCCAGCGGCGACCAGTACATACAGCTCACGGATGCGCCTCTCGACTCTTTGAATTTGGGACATCAGCACTTATCGTTCGTGCACGAGTACGATCACGGAAAGATGGACGGCTTTAACGATATAGCGATGGCGTACCACAGAGGCGACAGAGGGCCGGCCGGCACCTATCCCTACCGATACGTCGATCCGTACGACATCCCGGAGTATTGGTCCATCGCTAGCCAATACGTTCTGGGCGATCATATGTTTAGTACCCAAAGTAGCGACAGCTTCACGGCCCATCAAGACCTCATCGCCGGCGGGACGCCGGTCGGCGATAAGGGCAATAACGTTATCGATTTTCCGGTGCCGTCCTCGTGGGGATGCGACGTTTCGCCGCCGGGAACGAAGACGTCGTTGATCACTCCAACAGGGAAGTATCTCAAGGGTAAGGGACCCTTTCCGTGCTTCCAGTACTCGACGATACGCGATCTGCTCGATGCCAAATACCTGTCGTGGCTTTACTTTACGAATACATCCAAGGTCGGCGTATGGAACCCGTTCGAGGCAATCCAGGCCGTGCGCGACGGTCCCGAGTGGGCGACGAACATCGTACAGCCACAATCGAAAATCTTCGACGCCATTTCCAAAGGTACGCTTCCCGCGGTAGCCTGGGTGATCCCCGATGCGCTGGATTCCGACCATCCCGGGAATCACTCCGATAGCGGACCCTCCTGGGTGGCCAGCGTCGTGAACGCGGTCGGAGAGAGTTCCTACTGGCCGAACACCGTCGTCATCGTCGTTTGGGACGACTGGGGCGGGGAATACGACAACGTGCCGCCCCCGCAGCTCGACGGCCAGGGGCTGGGCTTTCGCGTTCCGATGCTGCTCGTGTCTGCCTACGCCAGGGAAACGTCGGCGTCGCAACCGGGGTACGTCTCACATACGCAATACGAGTTCGGCAGCATCCTCAAGCTCATCGAGAGCAACTGGAATCTAGGAACGCTGGGAAGGACGGATCAGCGCGCCAATAGCCTGATCGACTGTTTCGATTTCACGCAACCGCCGCGCACCTTCACGCCGATCACTACCAAATACTCGAGGTCGTACTTCTTGAAGCGGCCGCCGTCGGGCTTGCCGGTCGACGATTACTGACGCATAAGGGCTTGCGCCTAGGGCGCGGCTCAGAGCGGGCGGTTGGTCCGCGCGGTGGCCGGCCGCTCCAAACCGAAGCGGGCCGCACAGAGCAGATCCACGACGCGGATCGCGCTTCGGCGAGGAGAGAAACGACGTCGCGAGTCGGCCGCGACGAGATGGCCGTACGAGTCTCGCGAACCCGAATCGCTGACGAAGCGGCCAACGGCGCTCAGTAACTGCGAGCGCTGCGCGAAAATGGCAACGTCGGCGGCGAAGATGGTGCCTAATTTCTCGTTGGAAAGCACGACGGCCGGAAGGCCGGCTTGCCCCAGCAACGCGTTGCCGAATGCGGCGTCGTCGGTTAAGCCGCAGTGCACGACGCAAGCAACGCGCACGCGCTGCCCGTCGCCGAGCAGCATCTCCGGGGTAATGCGCACGACCGGATAGCCGAAGTCACCGTCGTGCAAATCTTGCGCATCCCCGGCAAGCCCGATGGTCGTGCACGACGGGTCGTCCGAGCGGCTTACCCCGCAAGCGGCGACGCTGTCGGCCGAAGCGCAAGGAAGCCACGGGACCTCGACGTCGATCGCGCCGAGCGTGCGAATCGAAGGAAAGGCCTTCGTACGTCGCTCGATCGTGATTCCGGGCTGAGAGCGAGAGCGTGAAAACCACTCGATCGACGCGGCCTGGCGAAATCGGGGATCGAACCAACGCCGGAGTCCCGACAGACTAGGCACGATGGGATGGCCGAATGCGCGCAGCGCCGCAGCGAGGTCGGCGCGTGCCGCCGCGATCAGCGGTTCTTCGTGCGCGTTTTCCCCCATCGCTATTGCTCCGACGGCGCCGCGTTGGATTCTCGGTAGGGGCGCCAGACCCGAGGCCCACCGTCGGTAGAATCGTTCCTCGTTCTCGCGTTCTCGATCGAACCGACCCGCTGAAGCGCCTTCATAGTGTGCGAAACGAGCCTCGGCCACATATGCAACTGCGGCGCCTCGTTCGCGCGCTCGCAGGCAAAGGTCGACATCCTCGAAGCCGTTGACGAACGACTCGTCGAAGCCACCGCCCTCGAGAAACCAATCGGTACGCACGGCCATAGCCGCGCCCGACACGGCCAAAGCATCGCGAGAGGCGGTCACGCCGTCGAGCGATGAAGGAAGGTTGCGATACGAATAGTGCCAGTGTGCATTTCGCAACAGGACGAGTCCCGCCGCTTGCGTCACGCCGTCCTCGAAGAACAGCGCTCCGCCCGCAATGGCGACCTCGCGCCCTTCGAAGGCCGCGACCAGCGGCGTCAGCGCGTCGCCGAGCGGATAGGCATCGTTGTTGAGAAAGAGCACGAGCGGAGCCTCAGCCATGCGCGCGCCGGCGTTACACGCTCCGGCAAAGTTTCGGTTCGTCTCGTGACGCAAATATCGCACCCACGGAAAAGCGGCAATCGCTTCGGGCGTCTCGTCGGTCGAGGCGTTATCGACCACGATCGTTTCGAAACTCGCCGAACCGGCTCGCTGCAGTGCGGCCAGCTCGCTCAAACAACGGGCAGTGAGCCACCAGTTGTCGTAGACCGGGATAACGATGCTAAGCCGTGCCAACGCGTACTTGTTCCAGCAGCTCCTGTTTCGTTTCCGGGACCATCGCGCGCACGAAGACGATCGTCACGATACAGAGCACCGCATACACACCGAACGTCGCGGGGCTTCCTAGACGTTCGACCATCGTCAAAAAGGACTGTGAAACCGCGAAATTCCCCACCCAGTTGGCCAGCGTCGAAACCGACATCCCGGTACCGCGCACCGGTAGTGGAAAGATCTCAGCGATCAGCAGCCAGAGAATGGGGCCGAAGCTGAATGCAAAACAGCCCACGTAGACCATCATGCTGACGAGCGCTATCGCAGCGAGCGAACCCGAGAGATGCGGTTGCGAGAACGCGTACGCCATGACGGTCAGCGCCACAAACATGCCGCTGAGCCCGGCATAGAGCAACGGTTTACGTCCGATGCGGTCGACAAAGAAGATCGCGACGAGCGTCATCCCGCAGTTTACGGCACCGACCAGCGACTGCGCCAAAATCGAAGCCGCGTCAGATCCGAGCCCTGCCATCTCGAAGATGCGCGGTCCATAGTAGATGACCGAGTTGATACCGGTGATCTGCTGCAAAATCGCCAGCACGACACCGATGAAGAGCGCCGGCCGTATCGCCGGGCTGAGCAATGCGAGCAGACCGCCGCGCCTGATTTTCAGGCTCTCCAAAATGGAAGCTTCTTCACGTTCGCTGGCGCTTTCGTCGTCGTAAATGCGTTGCAGTTCCTCGCGAGCGAGAGGCTCGCGTCCAATCTTGAACAGGTAGCGCGGGCTCTCCGGCATCCGAATCATTCCAACCATTAAGATCAATGACGGAATGACGGCCAGGCCTAACATCCAGCGCCACTGCGCGCCGCCCGCGAGCAGGTAATCGACGATGTATGCCGCGAGAATGCCGATCGTGATTGCGAATTGATAGAGCGAAACCAACGCGCCACGCACCGGCGCGGGAGCGACCTCCGAGATGTAGAGAGGCGCCACGACCGAGCTCAAGCCGATCCCGAGACCGACGACAAAGCGCCCGCAGAGCAGTATCGCCTCGTTTCCCGCCAACGCCGAAAGCAGGGCGCCGAGCAAGAAGATAACGCCGGCCCCGAAAAGCGTCGGCCGGCGGCCGATGCGGTCGGCCAGCGAACCCGAGAACGCCGAGCCCCCGATGCAGCCGATCAAGACGACGCTAATCGTAAAGGCCTGGAGCCGGTTGTCCAGCGCAAACTGCTTGCTAATAAAAAGGATCGCGCCGGAGATCACGCCGGTGTCGTAGCCGAAGAGCAACCCTCCCAGCGCTGCGATCGACGCTACGAGCAAAACGTACGCTCTCATGCAGGCGCTTTTGCAAGTGGCGTGCGAACGCTCCTCCAATGGCGCTCGAGATCGAGATTCCGGCGGCGATCGCATACGCCCGCGCGCACGCGTTGCATGCGATCGTTATCGCGCTCGGCGACCGGATCGTCGCGCAGGAGTACGGCGATACTTTCTCCGAGCAAAAACCGCATTTGCTTTACAGCGGGACGAAGAGCTTTTGGGGCCCCGCAGCGCTCTGCGCGCGCGAGGATGGATTGCTCGAACTCGATGAAACCGTCGCCGCGACATTTGCGCAGTGGCGCGACGACCCATGGAAGCGCCGCGTCACCTTGCGCATGCTGCTCTCGCTTACGGCCGGCTTTGGTTTCGGCGGCTTAGGTGCGGCGGTTCCGGAGTACGAGCGCGCCCTAGCGACGCCGCTGAAGAACGAGCCGGGCTCGCAGTTTACCTACGGCGGCATTCCGTTTCAAGTCTTTGGCGCCGTGCTCGCGCGCAAGCTCGCCGATCGCAAGCTGACGCCGCACGATTATCTGCGCGAACGCATCCTCGATCCGGCGGGCGTCCGGGTGGCGAGCTGGCGCAGTCTAAAGGACGGAACGCATCCGCTGCCAACCGGCGCATCGGTTTGCGCCATGGACTGGCTCGCCTATGGACGCTACGTCGCGCGCGGGCGCGACGTTCTCGCGCCGTGCTTCGAGGGCACTACGGCTAACGCGCGCTACGGCCTGGGCTGGTGGCTAGGCGCTCCCAATACGCCGAAGGATCTCGTCTACGCGAGCGGATCCGCGGGCCAAGCGCTCTACCTGATCCCGTCACTCGATCTGACGGTCGTACATTTCGGCGCGAGCGCATCGTTCCGGCACGAAACGTTCTTGCGGCGGCTGTTCTCAAGGTGACACAGGTACTGCGCCCTCGACCGGCTTGATCCCGGCATTCTTCAAGGCAGCCTGCAGCGGCGAAAGCAATCCGACGTAATCGTTGTACTGCGCGACCGCCGCGGCGTATGCGGCATCGAAGCGCTTCGCATAATCGAGCTGCTCGGCCGTTGGCGGAAGCTGCGGACCACCGAAGCCGGTACGCGGAATCGATTCGCGCAGCGAACCCCCGCGCTGGATCGAATCCTCGTCGTTCTTGTAGTCGGCGGTGAATGCGGCGAAGACGGGGGCCCAACTCTGCTGCGCGGCGGCAACTTGGCTTACAACCGCTGCATCGTTCTTCGCCGATGTGGCGACGCGCGTCAGCGACTTCTTGATCGTGTCCAGGTTGTTGAGAACGTCGTCGATCTTCCCGTAGATCGTCGAATACTTGCGGGCGAAAGCATAACCGGATTCGTACTGCTGTTGCGTCCATTGGTCGCGCGGATCGGGCTTCACCGTAACTCGTTGCGTCAGCGTTTGCGCTCCCAGCGCCAAGCGAACGGTGTAGGTTCCCGGCACCACGGTCGGACCTGTCTTGGGCCCTTGGTAATCCTCACGCGCGGCGCCATGCCACTTCGCCGGCGCGTCTTCCGTGAAATCCCAAACGTAGCGGTTGATGCCGGCCTTGTTGGGGACGTAAGGCTCTTCTTTGCCCTTTACCTTATGCGTGCCGCTTACGGTCCGAATGACGGTGCCCCCGGCATCGAGAACTTGCAACGAAAGCGCTTTTTTCTGCGGCGCCGTCTGATAAAAATCGACAATCGCACCCTTTGGCGGATTGTCGCCGGCGAACTGTGTGTAGACTCCTGGATCGTTGGAATGGTAGTGATACTCGTAGGCTATCCGCGGTGCGAAGAGCATGGTACCGGCGCGCTGTGCGTTTCCAAGCTGCTGCACGGAGTCGAGGTCGTCGAGAATCCATGCGTCGCGTCCGTGCGTCGCAATCACCAAGTCGTTGAACTCGGGTTGGATCCGGATGTCGCGCACCGAGACCGCGGGCAGATTGATTCGGAAATCCTGCCAGCGAGCGCCGTTGTCGAGCGAAATCCAAAGACCGTTCTCGGTTCCCGCGTAGAGCAGATACGGGTTGCGAGTATCCGGACGGATCGTACGCACGTACTGGTCGCCCGGCAGTCCAGTGACGGTTTTCGTCCAGTGCGCGCCGTAATCGCGCGTGACGTAGACGTAGGGAGCGTAGTCTCCCATGCGATGGTTATCCGCAACCGCATAGGCCGTTCCGGCGGCTAGCGGCGACGGCGCGACCGTTTCGAAGCGCGCGAACTGCGGCGCTCCCGGCGGTGTAACGTTTTGCCAATGCAGCCCGCCGTCGCGCGTCATTTGCACGTAGCCGTCGTCGGTTCCAACCCAAATCTCGCCCTGATCGATCGAGGAACCCTCGATATAGAGGATGGTATCGGAGTACTCGGCCCCGGAGACGTCCTTCGCCAACGGCCCTCCGGAGGGCAGCTGGTGCTCCGTAATATTGCGCGTAAGATCCGGGCTGATCGGCCGCCACGTTTCGCCGCGATCGGTCGACTGAAATACGACGTTCCCGCCAAACCACGCAACGTGCCCGTCCCAAGGGGCAAACGCAATCGGCGAATCCCAATTGAAGCGGTAGGCCGCCTTGCTCAAGTCAAACGGTCCCAGAAAACTCCCGGGAAATGCGTCGTATGGACGGATGAAGCGGCTGACGCCGGTCCTGCGATCGAAAAGAGTGACCGCACCGTCCTCCAAGTCGGCCCAAATGTAGTTCGGGTCGATTGGGTCGGGAACCGTCCACATTCC
>Ga0070762_10000071_pt1 | contig 30325 bp, 27 predicted proteins | sample HubBroMetageREF2_FD_66726 | JGI IMG/M metagenome (GOLD analysis project Ga0070762, IMG submission 66726) | Reference soil microbial communities from the Hubbard Brook experimental Forest, New Hampshire, USA - Hubbard Brook CCASE Soil... | ecosystem: Environmental > Terrestrial > Soil >...
TTGGTTACTGGGTGGCGGGAGGGATGGCGGCGTTGTTCTCATTGTTTGGACTTTTTTATATCTGTATTGGCGCCATGTTTGCTGTTTCATTTGCAAAAATTCCAGCCGCATCGCTACAGCCTAATCAGCCGCCGCCGGCTTTTATGCCTTGGATCTTTGCCGGTATTGGCCTCGCGATATTTCTGGCTGCCGGTACATTCGCGGCGATGAGGTTTTGGACGGCAGCCTGTCTGAAGCGTCGAACCTCGCGGACCTTTTGCCTGGTGGTGGCGGCGCTGTGTTGCCTGGAGTTCCCGTACGGAACGACCCTCGGCGTTTTTACATTTATTGTCCTCCAGCGGCCTTCGGTGATTCAGCTGTTTGGCGCGAGTTTGGACGCACCGCCGACGGTCCAATCGACGTAGGAAATCTCGCATGATGTTTTGACGGCTGAGAATTGTCTCACAGGCGTTTGATGTGACTTCATGCCTGTAATACGATGACCGCCATGAATCTCGATTCATCTCGTGCTGGCGCGATGCATTTCTTGTGGGGCTTCTGGTATCCCGCGCTGCGCAGCGAACAAGTGCGCCGCCACAAACTAGTCCGCGCGATGCTGCTGGACGTGCCGCTGGTGCTGGGACGCGACGCCGCCGGAAAACCGTTCGCCCTGCGCGACGTCTGCCCGCACCGCGCGTTTCCGCTTTCCTTTGGCCAATTCGACGGCACGACCGTCGAGTGCGCCTACCACGGCTGGCAATTCGATGCGCACACCGGCCAGTGCCGCACCATTCCTTCGCTTACCGAAGATTCGAAATTAAAGTGCGAACGAATTTACGCCGGAAGCTTTCCCTGCGAAGAGCGCGATGGCTACGTCTGGGCGTTCATGACCAACCCCGAAGGCCGCGCAGTCAACGAACCGCCGCCAGCGCCGCCGGAATTGCCGGTCTTCAGCGCCAGCTACAAGGTTGCGCACCTCTATGCCGACCTGCCCTGCGGCGTGGACCAGGCCATCATCGGCCTGATGGACCCGGCGCACGGCCCCTTCGTGCATCAAGCGTGGTGGTGGCGTTCCCGCCGCAGCATTCGCAACAAAGAAAAAACTTTCGAGCCGATCCCCGACGGATTTCGCATGAGCCCGCACGCGCCATCCGCGAATAGCGCGCCCTACAAAATCTTGAAGCTGCTCACCGGCGAACCAGCCACCACCATGATTGACTTCGTGCTGCCCAATCAGCGCTTCGAACAAATTCGCGCCGGCCGCTACTGGCTTTCCAGCCGCACCACGGTCACGCCCATCCGCCGCGATTTCTGCCGCCTGGATTTCTGCGCCGCGTGGAATATCCTCCCTTGGTTTCCCGTCGTCTCCTTCATCATTAATGTGTTCGGCCCGCGCTTCATCCGCCAGGACACCGAAGTAATCAAAAAACAAGTAATGGGATTGCAGTACGAAGACCGCATGATGCTGATTGACGATGCCGATCGCCAGGCGCGCTGGTATTTCGAATTGAAAGCCGCATATCAGGAAGCCCAGCGCACGGGCGCCCCGCTGCAACATCCCATGAGCGGTCCAGTAACGCTGCGCTGGCGCTCCTAATATTCTCTCCTCTCTGCAAAAAACCGCGAAACTGCGCGTTTGTAGTGCGTTATCGAAGATGCCCCAGATCGAATGTCGCCTTCACGTGCTGATCATCCGGCGTGTGCACTTTCACAATCACCTCGTTATCAGGGTTGACCTTTTCCGGGTCAAACCTCAGTACGATGATCGCGCCAGAGACTTCGTAGGTGTTGCCGACTCCCTCAGAGTAGAGCAAATTGACCCGCGTTGATTGCGCATCAATCTTCGCGCCGTCCTGAAAGAGTTCGATGCTGAAGTCCTGCTCAAAATCGGGCACCGGCGAACCGGACGCGGGGTTTGTAATAGGCGGGTCGGGATACGTCGGCGTCAGGTCAATTCCCACGCTTACGAGCAGCGGAAACTTCGTGTTGGCCAATTCTTCTTCAGCGCCCTGCACATCGGCATTTACCGCGGATTGGCCCAACTCTACCACTTGTGCGTACGGAGTCTTCAGAGCGATCGTCGCAACGTGCGGGCCGGTTTCGGGCATGGGTAACTGGGTCACATACTGAGCGAAAAAACTAGTCGTGTTCTGATCTTTCGCATAGCCGAGCAGATAAGCATTGCGAATGTCGGAAGAAGAAAGCGGGTACTGATACGCGAGCGCGGGCAGCGCGATCAGCAAAACGATGACGAACGTCAAAAACAGTACGACTACACCGGAGCGAGCGGCCGGTTTCATGGCGGTCTCCCGTGCTGCTATTTAGGACGCGCCCATATAATCGAAGGGTACAGCTTTCTTCAATTCGCGATGCTGCTTAGGAATGGGTAATGTTCCGCCGCACCCATGAAAAAAAGCATGGGGAACGACAGCCAGAAGCCCACGCGCGAGGCTAGGAATCCCCAACGCGCCAGGCGCGCCGCCTCTGCCGGCATCGGCGTGCCTTGTTCGGCGCTGGCGCGCGTCCAGGCAATCAGCTTTTTCTGCACACGCCACACTACGCCCCAGGCATTCAGCAGCATCAGAAATCCCAGCCCGCCGCCGACGCTGATGCACAGATGCGCGTTCGAAACCACCGGCCCGCTATTTAGGTAAAGAATGATCCACGAAGCCGCAACCACAATCGCGCCAATCGCAACCGTGCGCACCCACGGATTATCGAGCAGTCCTTTGCTGGGCAACTGGAAGGGATAGATCAGTGCGAAAGCCGCGAGCCACACCAGCAGCCACCATCCGAACCAGCGGAGCGTCAGCGCGGGATTGCCGGAGTTGTGCGCGTCCGCGGAAAGAATTATGAAGTAGTAGCGCAGCCCCACCGCCACGGTAATCAGCGCCGACCAGCGAAACCAGCTCATCGCGCGCGACATCAGCACCGGAAACACTTTGCCGCGCACCGCCGCATCCAGCTGCTTCATGGTGGGGAATCCTACCAGATTGAAAAAATACAGCAGGCCGATCCAGACGATTCCGAAAATGAAGTGCAGCCAGCGCAGCATGATCAGTTCGACCGCGGGCCCCTGCGGAAAATTGAATTGCGGCCTCAGAGCGTGAAGGAAAAATGCCAAGTGGGAAAAATTCATGCGACGGCCTCCTGCGCAGTTTTCGATCGCGCGCTGCGGGGTGCGCCGTTACGCTAGCGGAGTCCGCGGCAGCAAGTCAATCGGAGCTATGGGACGAATGATGCGGCACGCCGAGACGCTGCAACGCCCAGCGCGCGTGCTCGGCAATCTGCGAATCTTCCGACGTGGCGAGCCGCTCGAGCAGCGGCACGATGCGCGCGCAGGCGTCTGAACCTCGTGCTATGCGCGAATTCCCCAGCGCGACGCAAGTATTACGAACCACACCGCGCCATTTCGCGCGTTTCACGGCGCTGCCGCGAAAAATCCGGCTGAATTCTTCCTGCGATAACGAAGCCAACCATTCCAGCTCCGGCGCAAACAGCGTCACGCCATTCTCCATTTTCTCGTTTCCGTTTTCACTTTTCGCGGGGACTACCAGTTCATTCGTGCGCGGCTGCAATTGCGCCAACTGCGTCACGGGCGACTTGCGATTCCAAGGACAAACATCCTCGCAAATATCGCAGCCGATGACGGCATTGCCCATCGCCGGCCGCAATTCCTCGGGAATCGCCCCGCGCAGCTCGATCGTGAGATAGGAAATGCAGCGCCGCGCATCTAGCACGTAAGGCGCGGCAAACGCTTGCGTGGGGCAGGCGTCAAGACACAGCGTGCAGTTCCCGCAGAGGTCAGCGGCAGGCGGCTCACCCGGACCAAGCGACGGTTTTAACTCCAGCGTCGTAAGAATGACGCCGAGAAACAGCCACGAACCGAGCTGCTCGTTGATCAGGCAAGTATTTTTCGCGAGCCAGCCAAGCCCCGCATATTTTGCTGCCACGCGCTCGACCACCGGCCCCGTATCCGCGTAAGCGCGCGCCTCAAAAGGCTCAGGCCATTGCGCGTGCATCCGCGCGACGAGCACATTCAGCTTTTCCCGCAGCACTTCGTGGTAGTCGTCACCCCAGGCATAGCGCGAAATCCACCCGCGCGGGGAATCATCGTCGTGAACGCCTGCCTGTTCGGTGGAATACGGCTGCGGAGAGTTGTAATTCAACGCCACCACAATCAAACAGCGCGCGCCAGCAAGCGCCAATCGCGGATCCACGCGACGCTCATCGCGCAGGTAATTCATCTCACCCGCATATCCGCTCTCAAGCCATGTCGGAACTTGCGCAAGCTCCGGGAAGGCATCCGCCGGGGCCACGCCGCACAAATCGAACCCCACCCCGCGCGCCTGCTCGCAAATCCAGCGTGTCCGCCCAGCTAAATCCATGGCGCTATCATGCCATCAACGGAACCTGGCGCACCTTAAGGATGCATTCAGCACGCCGAATCGAGGCGCCAGCTCCCAAACACGCAGTAGCGGGCTAGTGTCCTGTCACGTGTTTTTTTCAGGTGCAAATCGCGTCCGACGCCGCGGGAAGGCCCACACGCCGCAACAAGTCCTGGAAACGCGGATCGCTCCGCAAATCGTCCACGCTCGGGTCGATATGCAGATAGATAAGCCAGTGGCAGTGCTCTGCGTATGATTTTTCCAAATATTCAATCGCGCGGTCGTGTTCACCCAAGCCAATGTAGATTCCGGCGAAAAAATGAGGCGCTACGTACCTTTGCTTTGCTAGTCCGTTCAATTCACCCACGATCTGAATTGCTTTATCCGCCGCACCAGCCGTAGCGAAAGTCTGCGCCAGCGCCGCGCGCATCAGCGGACTACCGCCTGAAAGATTCACGCCCTTCTCACCCGCGCTGATCGCCAAATCGGAGCGACCAGTTTTCCGATAGATCAGCCCGAGAATCCAATAAGTCATGGGGTAGTTCGGATCCAATTCCACCGTGCGCAGCAATTGCGCGACGGCCTCATCGTACTGCCGCGCGTGATAGTGGGCCCATCCGATCGCCACATTAATAATCAGGGACAAAGGATCCAGCTCCAGGCTTTTTTTCATCCTGGTGAGAGCTTCCGCGTTGCGGCCCATGGTCATCAGGCACTCGGCGTAATAATGATTGGCAGTCGGATAGCAGGGATTCAATTCCAGGCTGCGTTGAAATTCCCTCTGAGCTTCTGGCCATTGCCAATCGTGCAGCCACAACACTGTCGCCAAATCCGTGTGCGCCTCGCCAAGATCAGGGGCAATCTCGAGGGCCGCCATCGCAGCTGCTTTGCCCTTCGGGAACGCATCCTTCGGAGGCAGATAGCTGTTCCATCCCAGCAGCACGTAGGAATCGGCGACGCCAGCGTACGCGAGAGCGTAACTGGGATCCTTCTGGATCGCCTGCTGAAAGTATCCGATCGCCTTGTAAAATCCTTCTTCCGTCCAGCGGTTCCAATGATGGTGGCCTTGCAGGTAGAGCCGGTAAGCTTCGGCGTCTTCCGTGTGACGCTTGACGAGCCGCTTTTTTTCCGCGTGCGTCAGCTGCAGGCGCAGCTTCCCCGATATCTCACTCGAAATTTCATCCTGAATCACGAAGATGTCGCCGGGCTTGCGATCGAATTGCGCGCCCCAAATTTGCGACCCGGTCGCCACATCCACCAGTTCGGTACCGATGCGTAACGAGCCGCCGCTTTGCATCACTCTTCCCGTCAGCATGGCGCGTACGTTGAGTTCGCGACCGACGGCTTGCGGGTCCATCTCGCGGCCCTTGTAGCGAAACACCGTGCTCTGCGCCATCACGCGCAGTTTTGGAACCGTCGCCAGGTTGTTGATCAGGCTCCGCGTGATTCCGTCGCTGAGATAATCGTTCTCCGGGTCGCGACTCACGTTCTCGAAAGGCAAGACGGCGAGTGAGCGGATGGTCTTTGCGACTCGCGGCGCGCGGAAGCTGCCGCTTTGTTGTGCCGTGGCCCGCGAGATGCGCTGGCTGGCCGAGGAGATAGGACCTGCCTTTGACGCGAGGAGTGACGCCGAATCTCCCGCCTGATCTGTGCGGCCCAAATCAAAATCTCGCTTCAGCCGTCGCAGGTCTGCAAGTAGATCAGCCGCATGCTGGTAACGCTGTTCCCTATCTTTGTGCAGGGCCTTCTCGATGATTGCTTCCAGCACTGGCGGAATTTCGGGATTAATGCTGCGCACCGAAACAGGCGGCCGCGTCAGCACCGCTTCGATAATCGCGCCGCCGGTGCCGCCAGCAAATGCTTGCCGGCCGGTGGCCATTTCGTACAGCACGAGCCCGAGCGAGAAAATATCCGTGCGCGCGTCCAGCGCGTCTCCGCGCACCTGCTCGGGTGACATATAAGAAGGAGTGCCGCTGATGATTCCAGCGATCGACGTGGAGGTCGAAGTGTCGCCGCCGGAATCCGCGTCCGCAATCGCGACCCCTTTGGGAACAAGTTTTGCCAGGCCAAAATCGAGCACTTTCGCGCGCCCCCGCTTGGTCACGAAAATATTCGCGGGTTTAATATCGCGGTGAATGATCCCTTCGGCGTGCGCGGCGTCCAGAGCCTCAGCGATCTGGATCCCCAGCTCCAGCAATTCTTCCACGGGAAGCGCCTTCCCATGGACGTGACTGCGCAGCGTTTCGCCGTCAATGAACTCCATGGCGATGAACGCGCGGCCGTCTTGCTCGCCGATGTCGTAGATCGTGCAAATGCCGGGGTGGTTCAGAGCGGATGCAGCGCGCGCTTCGCGCCGGAAACGCTCCAGCGCTTGCGGTTGCTGCGCGAGTTGTTCAGGAAGGAATTTCAGCGCTACTGCGCGTTGCAGCCGACTGTCCTGCGCCTTGAAAACCACGCCCATGCCGCCGGCGCCAAGTTGCTCCACGATGCGATAGTGCGAAATGGTCTGGCCAATCATGCGCAGGCAGACTTCCGAGGGAGCAGCATTTCGGGCTACAGCGTTGGATCGTCTGGACCAGCTTCGCTAAACGATTTTCTTCGTTCCGTCTTCGGTGGTTTAGGTGATCCGATCAGACTCAGAATGTTCGAGCCTTCACCGAATTTATCCACGGCATCGAGAGACTCTTGCTCCAGCGTGATGTTCTTGTTGCAGACCGAACAAACGAGCGCGGCGTAAGCGCCGCCGTCCGCCTGCCGGAACATATTGCAGCGCATCACGCGCCCGCAGCACACCGGAACCCACATCGTGGAAGACCTATCCGAAGACTTGTCCGAAGCCATTGAGCCGCCTCGCAGGACGCGAATGCGGCGGATTATACACTGGAATCCGTCGGCGTCAGAGCAGGAAGCAATACGCTCACGCCGGCGACTTGGTTTATAGTCCCACCGTGCGGCAAATCATCCAGTTCGCTTCTTGCGTATTGATCGTCGTCCTGGCCGCCGCAAGCAGTCTGTTCGCCCAAGCCGACCCCGAATGGACCGAACCGTTTCCGCCATTTCACATCGCAGGCAATTTGTATTACGTCGGAAGTAGAGGGTTGGCGAATTATCTAATCGTGACGCCGCGCGGGAACATCTTGATCAACAGCGATTTGGAAGCCAATGTGCCACTGATCGAGGCAAGCATTGAAAAACTCGGCTTCAAGTTCAAGGACACAAACATTTTGCTGATCAGCCACGCGCACTTTGACCACGATGCCGGCAGCGCGAAGATCAAGCAGCTGACCGGAGCGCGTTACATGGTGATGGATGCCGACGTACCCGTAGTGGAATCCGGCGGCAAGAAAGATTTTCAGTATGGCGACACTCCTGATGATCTTTATCCACCCGCCAAAGTAGATCGCGTGCTCCACGATGGCGACCAGGTAAGCCTCGGCGGCACGGTGCTCGTCGCGCACCTCACTCCAGGCCACACCAAAGGCTGTACCACGTGGACCATGGAGGTGACCGAGGGCGGTAAAACCTATAACGTTGTGATCGTTGGCAGTCCCAACGTAAACCCGGGTTACAAGCTCGTGCAGAACGAAAACTACCCCCAAATCGCCGCAGACTACCAGCGCATGTTCGAAGTCTTGAAGTCATTGCCCTGCGATATTTTCCTCGGTGCCCACGGCGCTTACTTCGGCATGGAAGAAAAGTATGCGCAGATCAAAGCCGGGGGCGCGAACCCGTTCATCGACCCCAGCGGCTACAAAGATTTCGTAGCGCAAACGGAGCGAGACTTCTGCACGGAACTGGCAAGGCAAACGCTCGCCGCGAAGTAAAACGCACAGCCAACGACAGAACCGGCCCGCACCATTGCGCATCGACGACGGGCTAACCGCAAGTAACCCACGCGCCAGACAAACCCGTTCATCGGTAACCGAGACCCTACTGAACACCGCTTTCATTGGCCTATCCCCGAATCGGCTGCTACAATGCCGCCATGGCTGATTGGCGGCAAATTCAGGCGCGTATTCGCAAAGCGAAGAACAGCGCCGACGCACTGACGAAACTCTCCGAGCTGTACCAGCGCACGCACGACGCGATGGTGGCCTGGGAGCTGGGAACCGTCGCAGAAAAAGCCGAACGAAATGAGGACGCCGTGAAGTGGTACACGATTGCAGCGGAACGATTTCGCCGCGCTGATTGGAAGAAAAAGGCCGAGGAAGCTCTGGCGCGATTGGGCGCGCCGATTCCGGTGGCGGGTGCGAAACCCAGTCCCGAGCCTGTATTTGCTGCAGCGAACGCCGCCGAAACCGAATCGGTCCACGACGACAATGGCGCAAGCGACTCCGAAGCATCACAACCGCGCTTAGCGCTAGGTGAGATCCCAGAAGAAGGCGTCGATTACGCCGGCGACGCGATCGAAGTCGAAACCGTGCATCTCTCCGATGCCACGCCTCCCACAGGCGCAGGCGTCGCCGATACAGACGCCAACGGCAAGAAGAAACGCCGCCGCGGACGTCGTGGTGGCCGAGGCCGCCGCCGCAAAGGCGCTCCGGCCGCACCCGGACTTCCTTCGCAGGCATTCGCGGAATCGGGCGCAACTCGCGCTCCATCGTCCGCCGCGCCACAAGCTCGCGTGCCCGCGCCGCGATTTCAGCCTTCGCGTCCTGTTCCAGCTCCGCACGCGGAAACCTACGAGCGCGTCCCAGCTGCAGTAGTTACGCCGCACGAATCCCATGAATCCGAAGACCGCGCGCACATCGAGCAAGCCGCGCCGATGCTCCCCTCAGAACGCACCGCGCACGGCCGCGCTGGCGATCCCGCGCTCGCCTCGCGCATGTCCAAACTGGAATCCATGTTGCGCCGCCTGGTCTCCAGCCCGCTGCATCGCCTGGACGAATCCGATTCGGCTCCGGCCGGACCGGGCGTGTTCCTGCTTTCAGACTCCGACCAGATTACTTCGTACTACATCGAAGCCTGCCAAACTCTGCGCGTCGGCCTGGGAAATCTCGCACGTGGCAGCGGACGCAGCACCACCAAACCCGTTCGCGGCGGACGTCCGGCGTTCGACAGCGGCCTGAAAACCAAACTTGCCGAGCATTTGGGTATCGGCGAAGCGAAAGTCTCGCAATATCTGAAGGACCACTGCGTGGTCCGCTGGATCCAACTGGACGATGACGCCCCGCACCTGGCGCATTTCGCCATCGGCGTGCTGCGCACGCCTCTGAACCTGGACTAAAGATTTGGACCGCAAATCGGGCTAAATACTAGTCCGGACTGGTACTTCGCTGTTTCCATTGGCTGCTCCTGGGCGCCATTCAGCCCCCGAATTGCACCTTTAGACGCACCTTCCTAGACGCCCAGTTTGAAACCGTGCAAACTTTGGTACCGTAACTGGTTACGGGTGAGTGTCATCCGTAAGGGCAAGCCTCCGGGGGATTGATAGGGCAGGTTGGGGCTGGTTTGAAAGGGAGAGGTGGAATCATGGCAAACACAATCAACACGAAACTTTGGAAAACTTTTGATTGGGCGCTGTGCAAGACTGCAGGCGTCACTTACAACACGATTCAGTACTTCAATAAATTTAATCCCAATCCTTCTTTTACGCCGAAGTGGTCTGATAAGCCGTTGCTGAAGTCCTGGGAGAAATCCAAGCCGACCCTGGGTTGGCCGCGCACCACGGATTCCCTGTGTCCCGATTGCGTGCGTGAAGCGCGCGATCTGATCATCAACGGGAAAAAAGACTGGACCGATCTGGTCCATGAAAAAGTCGGCGAAATCAAAGCGCAGATTATCGAGCGCGATGGCCAGGTCTGGATGGTGAAGGAATGCGCCATTCACGGAAAATTTGAAGACTTGATGGCCGTGGACGCCAAGTTCCTGGAATGGATCGAAAAGAATTTCCCCGGCCGTGATATTCCGGCGCACAACGACGAAAAGCTGCATCGTCACGGCTCCAGCACGGTTCGCCACGGCCGCGGTTCCGTTCTTACCGTGGACCTCACCAACCGCTGCAACATGATGTGCGATCCCTGCTTCATGGACGCGAACCAGGTCGGCTACGTCCACGAACTCAGCTGGGAAGAGATTCAGGAAATCCTCGAGAACGCCACCAAGATCAAGCCGCGCCGGCAGATGTCCGTGCAGTTCTCCGGCGGCGAACCCACCATGCACCCGCGGTTTATTGACGCAGTCCGTTACGCCCGCAAAGTGGGCTACAACAGCGTGCAGGCCGCGACCAACGGCATCGAGTTCGCCAAGAGCAAGGAATTCTGCAAGGCGGCTTTCGAAGCGGGCATGCGCTATGCGTACCTGCAGTTCGACGGCATCGGCAACGACGCCAACAGCCACCGTCAGGTGGGCAACCTGTTTGACGTGAAACTCCGCGCCATCGAGAACATGCACGAAGCCGGCATCGAAATCGTGCTGGTCACCACTATCGTCAACAACGTGAACAACGATCAGGTGGGCCCGATCGTGAAGTTCGCGATGGAAAACCCCAAGAAAATCTCCTTCGTCTCGTTCCAGCCGGTTTCTTTCACCGGGCGCGACGAAGAAATCACTCCGGAACGCCGCATCCGCCAGCGCTACACGCTTTCGCACTTGGCGAAAGACGTCAGCGCGCAAGTGGGTAAAGTCGAACCGACGCGCGACTGGTTCCCGATTTCATTCATCAGCACCTTCGCGGGCTTTTCGGACCTGGTGCACGGGCCTGATTCGCAGTGGGGCTCGCTCTCCTGCGGCTGCCACCCGAACTGCGGCGTCGGCACCGCGCTGATGATCAACAAAGAAACCAAAGAGTGGGCGCCGGTCCCGCGCTTCCTGGATGCGCAGGGTCTGACCAGAGACGTTGCCGCCATCACCGACGCGGCTCGCGGCAAGAACTTCTCCAACTTCATGATGGCCATGGCCCTGCTGAAGAATTACAGCCCGTTCCAGGCGCCTCCTAGCTTGCGGCTCAAGGACCTGTGGAGGAAATTCGACAAGACCTGGGCGCTTTCCAAGAACTCCGACAAGAAATACGGGAAGGTGGCTCCGGATCGTACTTATGAAGACGCCATGAAGCGCCGTTCCGAAGATCCTTGGAACTTCCTCTTCATCGCCGGCATGTGGTTCCAGGATCTGTTCAACTACGATTTCCGCCGCACTGAAATGTGCATCATTCCCTACGCCACGCAGCAGGGCGAGATTTCCTTCTGCGCATACAACACCGGCGTGGGCTGGCGGAAAATTATCGAGAACATGCACAAGAACGCCACCGTCGCCCAGTGGTACAAGGAGCACGGCAAGCACGACGTCTTCGCTAAGGGCAAGAAGGTCAATCTGGAGAGCTATGAACACTCGCTCCGCATTGACGCCGAAGATGCTTCGCGTGTTCGCGAGCTCGAACACGACATTCCGCAGACTGCGGCCGAAGAAGACCGCATTCGCCGCAAGAAGGCCTTCGAAGAGGCTGCGAAAGTCCGCCGCATTTATGAAGAGCTCGTGCTGAAGAAGTCCACCGAGCCCGTCGTACAGATCGGCTCGATGCAGCAGATCCTCAGCGCGGTTCCCGGCGTCACGGTGAAGCCAGTCCAGATCGCCCCGGCAAACGGCAATGGCAACGGCCACTCGAACAGCAACGGCGCAACCAACGTCGAAAAGCCTGAAACCGAAGCCGCAGTAGCCGGCGACTAGCTCAGCCGAAGAACTGAACAATCTCCGCAGGGTAAGCAAGTCCAACAGCCCCGGCTCAAACCGGGGCTGTTGTTTTTTAAATTTAGGCACGCGATCCGTCTACAGTGGGTCCAGATGAGCCGGATTCGCAACATGACCGGCAATGGACGTGAGCATCCTCGCCGTGTGTTTGATTTCACGGTCATACTGCTGCCCGTCACCGACGAGTTGCTTTCCCCAGGAAAGTCCAAAGCGCGAAAGTCCGGCCCGGCAACTCCCTCTGGTTATCGAGTAACGATTCCGTTGCTCCCCGCCGTCATCACCTTCGGACGCACGGAAGAAGAAGCCATCGAAATGGCGCGCGATGCCATCCGCTGCCACCTGGATGGTTTGCGCAAGTCGGGCGAAGACATTCCCGACGAAAAGAGAGCGCATACTGCGAAATTGCGAGTCGCTCTGAGCACCTAGATGAGTGCGGTACTTCCGCTGCTCAAGCCGCGATTGATATTGCGGGCTCTTTTGCGAGCTGGTTTCTAGATAAACCACCAATCCGGAAGCGACGCACAGTTGCGTCATCCCGCTAAGACCCACCTTCGTGTGACCGTGCCTCGCCATGACTGCTTCGACATTCCTCGCCCCGTGCTTCGTAGCATCCTGCCTCCAGCGGAGCTGTCCGTTGAAGAATTTTTAGAACTCCTATGAGTAACGCGCTCGGACTCGAGTTGAACGCAGGTTGAAGATTTCGATATGATGTTTGTCATTCGCTTTAAATTGCACGGAGCGTGACAATGCCGATCTACGAATACATTTGCGATGACTGCAGCGAGCACTACGAGCGCATCGTGCTGAGCCAATCGCAGGCAATCACCTGCCCGAAATGTTCGAGCGCCAAGCACACGATTCAACTATCCGTGTTCGCCTCACCGTCGAACGGAAAATCCGCGGCCGGACCTTCTTCATCTTCCGGTGGGGCTGGCGGCTGTTGCGGAGGCGGTAGCTGCGGGTGCCACTAACGCCGGACGTTCCGATGCGCCCTTCGGCACCAATTCTTCCCCGGCGCAGCAACCTGCGGCTGAAGAACTTCGATGACTCCACTGCCGCGCTATATTTCCTCACAATCTGCACCAGCCAACGGAAGACGATGCTCGGCGCCGTTTGTGACGGTAACCTGCGGCCAAGCGCGATGGGCAGCATCGTCTCGGAATGTTGGGTCGAACTTCCTTACCACTATGCGCGTCTGGAATTGGTCGCGTTTGTGGTAATGCCCAACCACGTCCACGGCCTCATTGCACGACGCGACTCCGAAGGGGCGGGTCTAAGACCCGCCCCTACAACTGCAACCCTAGCGGAAATTGTGGGTGTCTTTAAGAGCTTCTCGTCGCGGCGAATTCACGCAACGAATGTGTCAGCGCCGAAAAAGATATGGCGGCGCGGTTTCTATGACCACGTCGTCAGAAACCATGATGAGTGTGAGCGAATTAAACGATACATTCTTCAGAATCCAGCGTGATGGGAGTTCGACCGTGAAAACCCGCAAGCTCAAAGCGTCGAGGACCTTGATGCCTGGGAATACTAACGTCCACAACCCTTCTGGCCGACTGTAGGGACGGTTCTCAGACCCGCCCTTTCGGACGCGGCGTGATGAAAAATCCGCAGCGCGTCGCCCACGATGTCCAAATCGCCCTATCGCGAATACCTCAAGACGTTCTGCGGCGGCGCCAAGCCCGCATTCAATCGAGGATCAGGAATCGGCGCGCCCGGCGCCACCGGCAACGGCAGCACGCCGGCCCAGATCGGCAGCGCGTAATCCGCTTCATCATCTTTTGGCGGCCCGGTGCGCACCTTTGCCGACACTTCCTCCAGCGGCAGCGCCAGCACCGAAGTCGCTTTCAATTCCATCTCCGTCGGCTGCCGCACGTCGCTCCAGCGCCCGCGCACGATGTGGTTCGTAAATGCTTCCAGCACGCGATTCTTTTCGCCGCTATCTTCCACCGGCATCCCGCGCCCCAGCATCACCACCGACCGGTAATTTGCCGAATGATGGAACGCCGAGCGCGCCAGCACCAATCCATCCACCAGCGTCACCGTGACGCACATCTGCACGCCGCCGGCGAGCGTCCGCAGCATGCGGCTGGCCGACGAGCCGTGCACATACAATGTGTCGTCCACGCGCGCATAGTTCGTGGGAATCACGAATGGCTGGCCGTCCACCACGAATCCCACGTGGCACACAAATCCTTCGTCGAGGATTTGATACACGGTTTCGCGATCGTATTTGCCGCGATCAGGCAGGCGTTGAACTTTCGTGCGCGATGTCGGGCTGAATGGCTCGGTCATGCATCGAGCGTAAATCGGCGCAGCGTTAGCCGCAAGTGCCAATCTGGATGGCCGGGGTTTCCGCCTGCGCTCGCCAGGCGTTCACGAAGAACGTCACTGTCGCGGCGGTTCCGCGGCGGCCGCAGGCTTGGGCGGCGGTGCAATATGCACCACGCGAAATCCCGTGTACGCCGGATCAGCAGCGCGATACGGCGCTTTGCCATCCGCGGGACGATCGGCGCTTCCACCCAAAGTTTTACCGGTGTCGTCGGCAGCGATCACCCACTCCGCCGCGTTTCCGCCGAGGTCGAACACCAGCTCCTCGCCTTCTTCGCCCTCCGCCGCAAAACTTCCCACTTCGCGCAGTAGCGGCGCATCGCCCGGCAATTCCTTGATCTTGGCTTCGAGCCTCTGCGCGTCCTCGGGATTGAGCGCGTAGCCCGCCCAGTAATCCAGCGTATTCTCACCGGCGCGCACTTTGTAGAAATCGGTCGCTTCACTTTCCTTCGGAAGCCGGTAGGTTTCCGCTGTCAGTTCGCTCAGCCATTTGCAATACGCCTGCGCCCGCTCCAGCGTGATGCCGTTCGCCGGATAATTTTCCGTGCCCGCATCGAATTTGTAGCCCTTGTCGAATGCCGCAAACTGCGCGCGCGTAATCTCAAACCGCCCGATTTCGATCGCGCCACGCTTCACCGTTTCCGGAATCAGCACATCCGGCGCGGGATTCTCTGGCGCAGCAGGCGGATGAAACGTCACGCCGTAAGAGGGTCCCAATTTCTGCACCGTCGCGCGCTTCAACGCCACTTCCAGCGGCGAGCCTTTTTTCAGCGCTTCGTTTTCCGGCGGTTTGGTCTTGAACAAATACGCATCGAACCACGCTTGTTCCTCATTCACCTTGCGCAGCTGGTGCGTCAGCTTACGCGGCCCATGCGCTTCGCCGGGAAACAGAATGAATTTTACCGGAGCCTTGCCGATCGTGTACAGCGCGCGGTAGTGCGTCCAACCTTCTTCGGTGGGAACCTGCCGGTCAATCGTCCCGAAAAAAATCAGCGTCGGCGTCCTAACCTTGTCCATTTTAAACAGTGGCGATTTCTCGATATAAAGCTGCGGATCTTCCAGCGGCGTCTTTCCAAAATAATAATGGTCAAAGGATTCGCCGAAATCCACGTTGGCCCAATCGCTCAACCATTCCACGTCGCCCGCGCCCACCACCGCCGCTTTGTAACGGTCCGGATTCGTCACCGTCAGTTGAATCGAAAGAATCGATCCATTGGACCAGCCCGCCGCGCCAATCTGCTCCGGATCCACCAGGCCTTTCGCGATCAGGTTGTCCACGCCGCGCTCAATATCCGGAATTTCCAGCTCGTAGTATTTTCCGCAGCAGATAGCTTCGACGAACTTCAGCCCATAGCCGGTGCTGCCGTGATAATTCGTCTTCAGCACGAACGCGCCCTTCTGCGTCATCAGATTCGGTGCATACGCCCAGCGCTCGGCCCACTGATCGTGATCCGCGCTGGCGGGGCCGCCGTGCGTAGTCACAATCAGCGGGTAAGTTTTGCCCGCCTTGTAATCGTCCGGATAGTAGAGGATGCCTTCCACGTCGTCGTCATTCGCACCCTTCCACTGCAGCACCTCTGATTTCGCAATGGGCTTGTTCTTGAACGCTGGATTTAAATTCGTAATCTGCAGCGGCGAAGTGATTTTTGTGCCCTCCAGCTTCGCGCGAAAGAATTGCGTTGGCACGCTGGCGGTGGAATGCTCGTAAATCAGCGTCTTCCCGTCCTCGCCCAGATCGAAACTGAAGTAGTGCTTCTCGTCCTCGCCGGAAATGGATTTGCGCGACCAAGTGCCGCCGTGCCGCGTGAAACGCACCGGCTTGGTGTACACGCCATCGGCCAGCAGCGCGATGAATCCGTCGTTCGTCGCTTCCAGCGAGCGCGAGAAGCCCCGGTCCCAATCCAGATTCACTTCGCTCGATTTCCCGGCGGCCAGATCGTAGAAATAGACTCTTTCGACGACGGCCACCAGGAACCGCGGGTCGTCGGAATAGGGCGCTACGACGTAAAACCCGGAATTGTCGCGTGCCCAGGTGACGTCATTCGGCTGAATGCGCTCGTTGGCGAAAACCTGCGTGCGCGCGCCGGTCGCGAGGTCTATCAGGTAGGTTGCCGGCGGAATCTTCTGGTCCCACGCAAAACTTAATTCCCGCCGCGCCACGGCGACTGCGTGTTTCTTGTCGTGGGAAAGTTCAAAACTCAAAATCCAGTCGTCATTGTCCGTCAGCCGCGTGACTTTCCTGTCCTTCACCGAAAATTTGTACAGCCGCACCGGCGCGCTGTGCGCCGTATCGTCCACCACGTTCGAATCGTCCTTGCGCTCCTTCGTTTGCCGCTCGTAGAGCGTCGGATCCTCTTCCGCGCTGAAAATAATCGTGTCGTTGTCCAGCCACTCAAATTGCCGGATGCCGCGCTCGAATTCCGTCACCGCCCAGGGCTCGCCGCCCGCCGCGTTCATCAACCACAATTGCGTCGGCGCCAAATCCGGTTTTGGCTTGGGCAGCGCGTGCGTGCTCAAAAAAGCAATCGTCTCCCCCGAAGGAGACCAGCGCGGGTGCGAAACCTCGTCCGTCCCGCGCGTGAGCTGCACTTCCTTGCCATCACTCAAATTCGAAAGATACAAATTGCTGACGCGCAGATCCTTCTCCTTATCCGCCGTCCCCTTCACCCAAAGCGCAAATCGCCCATCCGGCGAAATCCGAAACTGCTCCGCATCCTCCTGGTAAACCACATCCTCCGCAGTCCAAAGATTCTTCTTCGCGGCATCCGGCTTAGCCGCGCTCGTGCTCGCCTCCGCAACAGCCTGCGCCGCAACAACCGGCGCGAGGAGCAGTAGAGTCGCCGCGAGAAGTGCCGCGGCTTTCCAGCAATGCGTAGCATTCGTCTTCATGCGTTCCTCATATTTCAACAGGCGTAATCGTCTCTGAATTGGACAGCCGGAAAACTATCACAGACTCGCAACCTGCGGGTAGTTGTGTCGACGCGCCTTAAGCCAAGCGAGGGGCATTCGTCCTGGCAAGGGGATTCAGCTAGAATAATCTCGTCAGCGCATCGGAGCCCACACTATGGCCATCAGCCGCGAACAAGCGCGTACCGAACACACCGCTAGCACGACCCACGATCAGTTCAGCGAGACGATTTACGGCGTGGTCTGCTCCACATGCCACAATTACATCCTCATTGATAAGACAAACTGCCCCCCGTCGTGCCGCGAACACGAAACCTGCCGCGCCGCCTACGCTTAGACTTCACCCAACACTTCCGTACTTCTCGCGCAGCTCCTGCCAACGTCCCGCCCAACTCCACCAGCCGAATCACAAATATTCAGCCATGATTGGGAAGCGCGGCCCCAGGGTGGACCTCAGAACCCGGGAATCTTTGTGGGTCGTGGCTTTAGTTTATCCTGAGAGCCTGCCGGCGGCAGGATCGAAGGGCCACGACATAAACCACACAGCACGCTACCGGCTTTAGCCGCTGCAGTTCCGGTTTTGATTTTGACGTTTCTTTTGACTTTGTAGCGGCCGCCTGCCTTTGCTTTTTAGGCGGGCGTCTTCGACGTTGCCGTTGGTTTTGCCGTCGTAGCAGCACCCCTCGCCGTGCAGGATTCCTGTACACACACAACCTTTTGCATTTCGCTCCCCGCAAGAGCATGATGAATCTGTGAAAATGTCGAACACCATCAGCGGCCGACCTGGCGACCTCTCCCCGGCGCTCACAGCCACCCGCCCACGCACCGCTCGCCTCCAAAATCGCCAATTTCTATTCCGTACAAATGAACTCTTTTCTCGCAACGCAAATTTCGCAACTCACGCAAAAAAAAGCACTTCCTTTTTTCAATTCAATACAAATGAACGCGCACCGATCACTTCTCACCAATCACTAATCACTACTCACGGACTACGGAAAAGCGCTGCCAACCTCGTTCCGGCGGCACCTTGCCGATTGACGCCTCTCTCGCCGTTGCGTACGATGCGCCGCATGCGGTAAAAACCCTGTCCAGGAGGGCGCCCCGGAATATGAGATCACTCCTCAAAATAATTCTGTGGACGGCCATCGCGCTCGCCGGCGCCGGCGCTCTCGCCGCCATCGCCTTCGAACGTCGCGAGCCGCTCAACGCCGTCTGGTTCGTAGTCGCCGCGCTCTGCACTTACGTGGTCGCCTTCCGCTTTTATTCCAAGTTCATCGCCGCAAAAGTTCTCGCCCTCGACGACACCCGCGCCACCCCCGCCGAGCGCCTGGAAGACGGCCACGATTTCGTTCCCACCAGCAAATGGGTTCTGATCGGCCACCATTTTGCCGCGATAGCCGGCCCGGGCCCGCTCGTAGGCCCCACGCTCGCCGCGCAATTCGGTTATCTCCCGGGAACTCTGTGGATCATCGTCGGCGCCGCCCTCGGCGGCTGCGTCCAGGACTTCATCATTCTTTTCTGCTCCATTCGCCGCGACGGAAAATCACTGGGTCAAATGGCGCGTGAAGAAGTTTCCAAGCGCGGCGGCATGATCGCCCTGCTCGCCGTCCTCGCCATCATGATTATTCTTCTCGCAGTCGTCGCTCTGGTGATTGTCAAAGCCCTGAAAGAATCGCCCTGGGGCACCTTCACCCTCGCAATGACTATCCCCATCGCGCTGCTCATGGGAATTTATCTGCGCTACGTGCGCCCGGGCCGCGTGCTCGAGGCCTCGCTCGGCGGCGTCGCGCTGGTAATGCTCGCGGTTGTCTCCGGCCAGTGGGTGAACGCGTCGCCCGCCTGGTCCAGCGCCTTCACGCTTTCCGGCCCTGCGCTGGCGCTCGCTATCATTGCCTACGGTTACGCCGCATCCGCGCTACCAGTCTGGCTGCTGCTCGCGCCGCGCGATTACCTCAGCGCGTTCATCAAAGTGGGCGCCATTGCCGCGCTGGCGATCGGCGTGATCTTCGTGCGCCCCACACTAGAAATGCCCGCGCTCACTCGCTTTGTGGACGGCAACGGCCCGGTCTTCGCCGGAAAAATCTTCCCCTTCTGCTTCATCACCATCGCCTGCGGCGCCATCAGCGGATTCCACGCGCTGATTTCTTCCGGCACCACGCCCAAGATGATTCTCCGCGAAAGCCACGCTCGCACCATCGGCTACGGTGCGATGCTCATGGAATCTTTCGTGGGCGTGATGGCCATGATCGCCGCCTGCGCGCTGCAACCCGGAGTCTATTTCGCGATCAATAGTCCCGCGGGAATCGTCGGCAAGACCACCGAAGCCGCGGCCGCCACCATTAGCGGCTGGGGTTACGCGCTCGACCCGCAAACCATGTCCGCGCTCGCGCAGCGCGTGGGTGAACACACCCTGCTCGACCGCACCGGCGGCGCGCCCTCCCTCGCCGTAGGCATGGCGCAGATTTTCAGCGGCACCATCGGCGGCGAACGCCTGCTCAGCATCTGGTATCACTTCGCGATCATGTTCGAAGCGCTTTTCATTCTCACCGTGCTGGACGCCGGCACCCGTGTGGGCCGTTTCATGGTGCAGGAACTCGGCGGACATGTCTGGAAACCGCTGGGCAAATCCGGTTCCACGCCCGGAATACTCGCCACCAGCGCCGTGATGGTCGGCGCATGGGGATATTTTCTGTGGCAAGGCGTGCAGGATCCGCTCGGCGGAATTAATTCGCTCTGGCCGCTCTTCGGCATCTCGAATCAATTGCTCGCGTGCGTCGCGCTGGTAGTGGCCACCACCATCCTGCTGAAAATGGGCCGTGCGCGCTGGATTTGGGTGACGCTCGCGCCCATGGTCTGGCTCGTCGCCATCACCATGACCGCCAGCTACCAGAAAATTTTCTCCGCGAACCCGCGCATCGGTTTCCTGTCGCAAGCGAACGTTCTCGCGGCGCAAATTTCCTCCGGCGCAATCCCCGCCGAAAAAATCGCAGTCACCCAGCGTCTGATTTTCAATAACCGCCTCGACGCCGCCGTCACCGCCGTTCTAGCCGCGATGATTCTGGTGCTGATCGTCGAAGCCATCGGCGAATGGATCGCGATTCTCAGCGGACGGAAGGCGGCAGTGCTCCACGAATCGAGCTACGTCGCGACGCGTTGGGCCGAAGGAGGGGACTGAGATGAAAATTATCCGAAATTGGCCGCGAAATTTTTGGCGCTGGATCCGCCAGGTCAGCGGCGACGCAGCCTATGAAAATTATCTGCGCTCTACGCGCCGCATCGCGGACGTGGCAGGTGTTGATTCCCGCACAACGCAAGCCGGCTGCTGCTCAACGCATGCCGCGTCCAGTCAACCACTCACGCGCAGCGAGTTCTATCTGGACGCATTGCGACGCCGTTATTCCACCGTTTCCCGCTGCTGCTGATTCGCGTCTATGTCGAATCTGTTGCCGATCCGGAACGCAATAACGCTACGTACTTCGTTGACGGGACCGCCCGCCGACACGTATAATTGGGGTTTGTCACGAGCTTCAGGAGGCAGCATGTACGCCGTAATTCGCACTGGTGGAAAGCAATATCGCGTCGAGCCTGGCAAGACCATTCGCATCGAGCGGCTCGAGGGGAAAGTCGGCGGCAAGGTAACTTTTGACGAAGTTCTCGCCGTGCGCAACGACGACAAGAAATTCGCTTCCAACTCCGACATCGCCAAGGCCAAAGTCATCGGCAAGATCGTGGCCCAGGATCGTGGCCCGAAAATGCTCACTTTGAAGTACAAGACAGGCGGTCAGTACAATATCAAGCGCGGCCACCGGCAGAATTACACCTCTGTCGAAGTCAGCGACATCCAAATTTCGTAGGGGTTTGCCATGGCACATAAAAAGGGCGGCGGTTCTTCAACAAACGGACGCGATTCGCACGGACAGCGGCTGGGCATCAAGCGTTTCGGCGGCCAGCTAGTTACCGGCGGCAGCATTCTGATTCGCCAGCGCGGCACGCGTTACAAGGCCGGCCGGAACGTCAGCCGCGCCAAAGACGATAGCCTCTTCGCCACGATCACCGGCGTGGTGCGCTTCGAAGATAAGGGCGCGCACGGCAAGTTCATCAGCGTCTTCCCGGCGGAAGAATCCGCGGTCGGTGGCGCCGATCGCGCTGCGTCCGCCGCACAGTCCGCGGCAGCCAACTAACGTTTCGTTTTCCGACACGCGCTCAGTCTCCAGGGCGCGTATTTTTTTCTTTGCTCCCAACCCTGGCGTATGCTTTCTTCGAGCGTTTCCAAATCAGGTGACTCGTGTTCGCGGATGAAGCTAAAATCTCCATTAAAGCCGGCGACGGTGGTGACGGTTGCGTCGCCTTTCGCAGGGAGAAGTACGTCCCGCGCGGCGGCCCCTCCGGCGGTGATGGCGGCAAGGGCGGCGACATATACATTGAAGCCAACCCGCATGACAACACCCTGCTGCGCTACCGCTACAATCGCGAGTTCAAAGCCGTGCGTGGCGGCCATGGCGAAGGCTCGAATTGCTCCGGCAAATCCGCCGACGATCTGGTGCTCAAAGTCCCCGTCGGCACGGTTATTTTCGACCTAAATTCCGGCGAGCAGCTTTTCGATCTCACCCAGCCCGGCCAGCGCTATCTGGCGGCCAAGGGCGGCCATGGCGGCCGCGGCAATGGCAATCCTCATTTCGTCCGGCCCTGGCATCAGGCTCCGCGCGAACACGAAGACGGCAAGCCCGGTGAAGAACGCACGCTGCGGCTTGAGTTGAAGCTGCTGGCGGATGTCGGCCTGGTTGGTTTCCCCAACGCTGGAAAATCCACCCTGATTTCGCGCATCTCAGCTGCGCGCCCTAAAATCGCAGCGTATCCTTTCACCACGCTGGAGCCGCATCTCGGCGTGGTTTCTGCTGACCCCGATGCAGCCCCCGGCCACGGCCGCTCTTTTGTTGTCGCTGATGTCCCGGGCTTGATCGAAGGCGCGCATGAAGGCGTCGGCCTGGGCACGCGTTTCCTGAAACATCTGGAGCGCACGCGCCTGATCGCGCATCTAGTAGACACCAGCGATGCCAACGACCGCGACCCCATCCGCGATTATGAAATCATCATGCACGAGTTGGCTTCGTTCAGCCCGGAGCTGGCGGAGAAGCCCATGATCGTCGTGGCCACGAAACTGGACGCCACGACCAACCGCGACCATCTCGAGGAATTGCGCGCGTTCGCCGCTGAGCGCGGTTTGGAATTTCACGCGATCTCTTCCCCGACGGGCGAAGGCATCGTCGAACTGGTGCGCGCCATGGCCGATGCGCTCGACAAGCTTCCCAAGCCCGGCGTGCCAATTGAAACCCAGGAATCGCGCGATGGTTCGAATTTCACCACGCACGTTTCGTCGCCAGACTCGGCTGATCACGAGCCCGAAGCAGAATCAGAAGAAGCCCACGCCGCGCCGCCCCGGGAGGAGAGTTGAGCCCGCACGCCGCGCATAAACCGCACGGCTCCGCGCATCGCCGTTCGGTCGCGCTTTTTGGCGGCACGTTTGATCCGGTCCACTCCGGCCATATCGCCGTGGCGCAGGCTGCAGAGAAGCGTTTTCACCTGGACGCGGTTTATTTTGTGCCTTCCTCGCGCCCGCCACACAAAGCGAAGCCAGCGCTCACTCCTTTCCTGCATCGCTACACCATGGTCGCGCTGGCCTGCTCCAATCAGCCGGATTTCCATCCTTCGCTCGCTGAAGCGCCTTCGGACGGCGCTGCGTCGCACGTTTTCTACACCTTTGATACCGTCCGGCGCTATCGGCGTGAACATCCCGACGATCAGCTTTATTTCATCGTCGGCGCTGACCAGTTTCTGGAAATTCCCACCTGGAAGAACTACGAAGGCCTGCTCGACACTTGCGATTTCATCATCGCCAGCCGCCCCGGCTTTCGGCTCGAAGCTTTGCGCCTGGTAATCCCTCCGGAAAAATTGGGCCGCTCGAGATCCGACGATCCCAACAAAATCGTCCTGCGCAAATCCACCATTCATTTGCTGACGACAGTGTCCAGCCATATCTCCTCCACCGAAATTCGCATGCGCCTGGGCCGCGGCCAATCCATACACGGGCTTGTGCCCGCGCCCGTGGAGGGTTACATTCTGGGACAGGCCCTTTACCGGTGACAGTTAACTCTCTCGATCCCGAAATCCTGCTGGCCGTGGAAGCCGCTCAGGAAAAACAGGCTCTGGACGTGTCCGTCTTGAACCTTTCCGGCTCCGGCGCCTTCGCCGATTATTTCCTGCTGTGCTCCGGCTCGAGCCAGCCCCAGATTCAGGCCATCGGCGAAGCCATCGAAGAAAAGCTGCATCGCCACGGGCGCCGCGCCGCGCATCGCGAAGGCAAATCCAGCGCCGAATGGGTGCTGCTCGATTATGGATTTTTCGTCGTGCACATTTTCAGCGAACGCGCCCGCCAGTATTACGACCTCGAACGCCTGTGGCGCAACGCCGAGCGCATCGAGTTTCACGAGCCTTCCGGTCCCGCTGCGGCGCGTCCCAAATCGCGTGACGAGCGCCCCAACGAATCCGAAGGCAACGCCACGCAGCAGTGAGCGCGTCACAAAGCTTGCGTCACAGCTACTCCCAAATGCGCTCTTCGCTCTTTTCGTCGTATGCGAAATCGTGGCACCGCCAATCCTGGCTGTGCTCCTCGCTTTTTTCTTTGATGACAGCAATCGAAAACCTGGGACTGATGTCCTACAGATCCTCTTTTGCCGTGAGTAGGAATCCATGAGCGCCGCGGCGGCTATCCCCTGGATTGCGTTGGACCCCGCTTCCCGGCGCGTTCTCGATCTCGCCGAAAAAGTTGCCAGCGCCTCCACCACCGTGCTCATCACTGGCGAAAGCGGCACCGGCAAAGATCAGCTGGCCCGCTGGATCCATCAGCGCAGCCCGCGCCACGACGCTCCTCTCCTGAAAATTGATTGTGCCAGCCTGCCTTCCGAGCTCGTCGAATCCGAACTATTCGGCCACGAGCGCGGCGCATTCACTGGAGCCGTCGCGCGCAAGCCAGGCCGCCTGGAAATGGCGCAGACCGGAACCATCGTCCTCGACGAAGTTGCCGCGCTCGCCCCCGGCATGCAGGCAAAACTCCTGCGCGTCCTCGAAGAGCGCACCTTTGAGCGTTTGGGCGGCACTGAAACCTTGCACATGGAAGCGCGCCTGATGGCGCTGACCAATACGGATCTGACTAAAGCCGTCGCCGCCGGACGTTTCCGCGAGGATCTTTTCTTCCGCCTCAACGTGCTGGCCATCGTCGTCCCCCCGCTGCGCGAACGCCGCGCCGACATTCCGGAACTCGCCGCGCATTTCCTGGCGCGCCTCGGTCCGGTGCACGGCCATCCTGACGCCGCGTTCGATCCATCCGCGCTCCGCCTGCTGGAATCCTACGATTGGCCGGGAAATATTCGCGAGCTGAAGAACGCAGTAGAGCACGCGCTAGTCTTCACGAAGCAACCAGAACTACGCGCCGAGGATTTTCCGGAAATTGTGCGCGCAGGCAACAGTGAGGAGGGCCCCGGCGGCCCGCTCCGCTCCCTGGAAGATCTCGAACGCGAAGCGATCAAAGCGACACTCGACGCCACGCACTATAAAATCGGCCGCGCCGCCGAAGTGCTGGGCATCAGCCGCAAAACGCTGTTAGAGAAACGCAAGAAGTTCGGGCTGCTGTAGCGCTTTCTGTGCTTGCGAATGTGGGGGCGGGTCCCGCAGCTGCGGGACCCGCCCCTACGCACCAATCCGTGTTCACGAAATGAAAATCCGACTGATTATGCTCGGCAAGACCCGCCGCGAAGAAGCCCGCGCCATGGTGAACGACTACGTCCAGCGCATTCAACATTACACCGAGATCGAAATCAGCGAACTCCGCGACGCCGGCCCCGCCGCGCTTCGCAAATTGAAGATCGATCCGGCCGCGGCGGTGGTGCTGCTCGACGCGGCCGGAAAGCAATTCACCTCCCAACAATTCGCGCGCTGGCTGCGCGATCTGCGCGATCGCGGCGCGCGCGAAATCGTCTTCCTCTGCGGCGACGCCGAAGGCTTCCCCGCCGAACTGCGTTCCAGCGCCAAACAAAAAATCTCCCTCTCCACGCTCACGATGCCGCACGAATTCGCCCGCGTGCTGCTGGCCGAGCAAATCTACCGCGCCTTCGCCATCCTCACCGGCCACCCGTATCCAAAATGACTCGACAGCAGAATTGTCAGCCGATGGCACGCCACGCTGTGCCTCCCGTAGGAGCGGGTCTCAGACCCGCCCGCCTTTGCCATGGCGAACACTTAGAACTGGCCCGCGGACCAGACTGTGGGAGAATATCGAAACCATGGCAATCAAAATAACGCACGACGCTGGCGCGCCAACCGCTTCCATCGAATTCATGATCACGCACCCGCTGCCAGATTACGATCTCGAAGAAGTCGAAGCGCCCATCCCACGCGACGTGGACCCCATGCTCGCTTCCCAGGGCTTCAAAGACCTGCTCGACGAGACGCGCACCATCCTCGATCGCGAGCTGCCCGCCGCCAATCTTGAAATCGCTCAACTAACCGGAGCAATCTGCCACGACAAATCCGTGCACCGCCCCGGAATCTGGCTAGTCCTGCGCGAACGCAACGCGCAAAAAGCAATGTCGGCCGCGGCAATGAAACAAGTAGCCGACATCGCAGAAACGATTCGCGCCACCTTCAACCTTTCCTAGTCGCTCAAAAAAATAAACCGCAGAGACGCAGAGTACGCCGAGAAAATCTGCCCATCAGTTGTCGGGCATTCTCTGCGTACTCTGCTTCTCCGCGGCAAATGTTGTTGCAGACCGAAATCCCGCCGCTACTTCGCCTCCGAAATCTCCACAGAAGCCCGCGTCGTCTCCCAATCCATCCGCAGCGAAGTCCCGTTCCCTACCTTATCCAAAGCAATCGTGAAATTTTCCACCGGCGCCGGCAGCGACGAAACCTTCATATCCGTCCTAGCCAGATCCTGCCCTTCGCCCGCATAATTCGTGCCCCAGAGCGGCCCGCCCTTGTCGTTCTTCGTCGTCTTGCTGATGATCAGCGTCCATTTGTCCGCGTTCGGAATCGTGAATAGCGTATAGGTTCCCGCGGGCACGCTCTTGCCGCCCACGGTCACTGCCGTTTCAGTCGTAATCGTAGTCGCTTCGTTCGCGCCCGCGCGCCACACTTGGCCGTAAGGAACCAACCCGCCGAAAATTTTGCGCCCCTTGGCGCGCGGGCTCGAATAATCCACCGTCACGGTTTTGCCGTCCGCGAAATGAAACACCGCTTGCGCCGGCGGGCTAGGCCGTTGGCCCTTGTCCTGCTGCGCGCTGCCGCGAAGCGCCAGCACACCCACGCTCAACAAAATCGCACTACACAACACGAAAAATTTCCGCATCTCAACTCCTCCTGATCAAGCCATGCTGTTTTTACGATCCTTTGGACCTCGCTCATCATATCTGAATTTCCGCCGAACAGGGCATCGTGAGCGCGCCTGCAAGCCCCCTGCGTCAGGCTGACACACCGTGTTATTTTGACGCGTCAATATGAGACGCCCCATCGTTTTCCACTACAGAATCATGCAATTTCCCTTATTTTTCGCGCATTCCAGGCCAGCTAACCAACGCTGTAAATCCCCGGGGGTATTACAGAAGTATTACAAACACTCTCGCCGTCGCCTGCTAGTCTAAGGGGGTTGTGAACAACATAAAAAACCAATCAGAGGCCCCGATGACTCAGTCTCTCGAAATCTTGAAGAAAAAATCGAAGAATGATGGCGAGATTAACTGGGTCACTTCCACTTTCATGGGCCTGTTTCACGTCGGAGCCATCGTCGCGCTCTTTTTCTTTTCCTGGAAGGCTTTCTTCGTCGCCATGTTTCTCTGGTGGATTGCCACTAGCTTGGGCATCGGCATGTGCTATCACCGCCTGCTCACCCACCGCGGCTACAAAGTTCCGAAATGGCTGGAATATACGCTGACGGTTTTCGCAACGCTCGCCCTTGAGGGCGGCCCGATCTTCTGGGTAGCCACGCACCGCATTCACCACCAATTTTCTGACCAGGAAGGCGATCCGCATTCCCCGGTTGAAGGTACCTGGTGGGCGCACATGGGCTGGATCCTCACCGGCAAGTCCATGCATCACGACACCACCACGCTCTCGCGTTACGTTCCGGACCTGGCCGAAGACAAATTCCACGTCTGGATCACTAAATATCATTACGTGCCGATGATCGTTCTCGGCCTGATTCTGCTCGCCGTCGGCGGCATTAAGTTCGTACTCTGGGGAATTTTTCTGCGCACGGTGATCGGTCTGCATTTCACCTGGCTGGTGAATTCCGCCACGCACAGCTGGGGCACCCGCCGCTTTCAGACTCGCGATCTATCCACCAATAGCTGGTGGGTGGCGCTGGTAACCTGGGGCGAAGGCTGGCACAACAATCATCATGCGCATCCCGTCTCCGCGCGCCACGGCCTCACCTGGTACGAGGTTGATTTCAACTGGTACGTCATCTGGGCGCTGGAAAAAATCGGAATCGCCAAAAAAGTTTATACCGCGAAAATTTCCGAGATTAAACGCGCCAATCAAGCTGTGGTTGCCAAAACCCTCACGCGGGAAAACCCGCGCGCCCTGGCTCCAGCCGAACTGTAGTCCAGGTTCATCCTTAGAGCCAGCCGCCGGCTCTAGTAATTTTTCACGATCCATTCCGATTGCGCGCGAGTTTTTTATTCGCTTGCCCAGCTATGGGCACGCCACTCTCTGCCCCATCGTCTCGCGCACCCCCGCTCCTTCGCGGTACAATCGCCGTTAGACACCGTGCACATCGCGAGCCGCAGAAAAACGATCGCCTTCTTCGTCGTGCTGGGCTGCTCCCTGGTGGCCCTGGCCATCGCGCTCACCGTTGGCTGGACCATCCTCAACTGGCGCGAAGGCGTCCTGCTATTTTTCGGCGTAATCTTTTTCGCGGCGATCATCGCCGGAATGATTCTGAACACCATCTTCCTGGTGCGCGAAATCCGCCGCAACGAGCAGCACGATGGCTTCATCAACGCCGTCACTCACGAGCTGAAAACTCCCATCACTTCCATCCGCCTGTACCTGGAAACCATGCAGCGCCGCGAAGTGGACGAGCCGCAGCGCCAGCAATTTTACAATCTGATGCTGCTCGATACCGATCGCCTGCTCGGAACCGTGGAGCAAGTCCTCAAAGCCGGTGAAGCAAGTTACCGCCGCGGCAAGCGCCATCACGTCGAACTGGATTTCACTGAACTCGTCCGCGAATCCATAGAGCTTGCGCGCATCCGCCATCACCTCGCGCCCGGCGTCCTGCATTTCGATCCTGTCTCCGCCAACGCCGCGCCCGTAATCCTGCGCGGCGATCCCGTCGAATTGCGCACCGCCGTCTCCAACTTGCTCGATAACGCCGTGAAATATTCGCGCGACCAGGTGGACGTCGCTGTGCGCATCGAAATTCCCGACGACGAGCACATCGCGTTGCGTGTTAGCGATCGCGGCATCGGCATTCCCGCGCCCGAGCTGAAACGCATCTTCAAACGTTTCTATCGCGTTCCCGGCCGCCCCAGTTTTCAAGTGAAGGGCACCGGCCTGGGCCTATTCATCGTGCGCGCGGTCGCCCGAGCGCATGGCGGAAGAGTTTATGCCGTCAGCGAAGGCGAAGGCCGCGGCTCGACCATCTCGCTGGAATTGCCGAGGAATATCGCATGAGCCGCGTGCTGGTGGTCGAAGACGAAGCGCACCTGGCGAAGGGCTTGCGCTTTAACCTCGAAGCCGAAGGCCACTCCGTGGAAGTTTCCGGCGATGGCGAATCCGCGCTCGAGCGCCTGGTCGCCCAGAACGAAGAATTCGATGTCGTCGTGCTGGACGTGATGCTTCCCGGCAAGGATGGCTTCGCGGTCGTCTCCGCTTTGCGCAGGGTCCACAATTACGTTCCGGTGCTGATTCTTACTGCGCGCGGCCGCCCGGAAGACGTCTTGCAGGGATTTGCCGCCGGCGCCGACGATTACCTTCCCAAACCCTTTCAGCTGCCGATATTTTTGGCCCGGCTGCAAGGTCTGCTGCGCCGCAGCCAGTGGTTGGTCGCGGAAAAAACCGCAACAAAAGGCCGCGCAGCTAACGGGAAAGAAACTGCGGCAAATTCGGCTGGCACCGCCACAAACTCGGTGACCGATTCCGAAGTTTTTTCCTTCGACGGCAAGACCATCGATTTCGGCACGCTCGAACTGCGCGCCAAAGATGACACCATCCAGCTGACGCTGATGGAAGCAAAGCTCCTCCGCCATTTGATCCGCAGCAAAGGCCGCACCGTCTCCCGCAAATCCATCCTCGAAGACGTCTGGGGCCTCCACGAAGACACCGACACCCGCGCCATAGACAACTTCATCGTGCGCCTCCGCCGCTATCTCGAAAAAGATCCCTCCAAGCCCAAGCATCTGCTAACCGTTCGCGGCGTCGGCTACCGCTTTCTTGCGTGAACGCGGCACGTCGCTTGACGTTTCCACACGCCGCGCTCACTATTCTGAACTATTCTCATAAGGATTCATCACATGCCTGAAGGCAAAGGACTGCTGATCGTTTACACCGGGCCGGGCAAGGGCAAGACGACTTGCGCGCTGGGCACTGCTTTTCGCGCAGTTGGCCAGGGCATGCGCGTGATGATGGTGCAGTTCATCAAAGGCTCATGGCACTATGGCGAGCTGGATGCCGCGAAAATGCTCGGCGACGATAAATTCGAAATTCGCCCGATGGGCCGCGGATTCGTGAAGATTGGCGGCGCGGAGACTGATCCGGAAGACTTGAAAATGTGCGAAGAGGCCTGGGAATTCGGCCGTGCGCAGATTTACAGCGAGAAATACGACCTGGTGGTGCTCGATGAAATCAATTACGTGATCGGTTACAAAATGCTGGACGTCGAGCGCGTCGTCGAAGCGCTCACCCAGCGTCCGGAACGCGTGCACGTGATCTGCACCGGACGCAGCGCGCATCCCAAACTGATCGAAGCCGCCGACCTGGTC
>Ga0070762_10000074_pt1 | contig 30259 bp, 19 predicted proteins | sample HubBroMetageREF2_FD_66726 | JGI IMG/M metagenome (GOLD analysis project Ga0070762, IMG submission 66726) | Reference soil microbial communities from the Hubbard Brook experimental Forest, New Hampshire, USA - Hubbard Brook CCASE Soil... | ecosystem: Environmental > Terrestrial > Soil >...
ATGCACCGCTGATCGAAACCCGCGTCTGCCAGTACGAAAATAGCCCCGACAATCATCTAATCATCCACCGGCATCCACAGGCGAACAACGTTTGGCTGGTAGGAGGCGGCTCCGGTCACGGATTCAAACACGGGCCAGTGGTCGGCGAAATGGTGGCAGAGTCGGTGATGGAGGGCAAAGACTCCAACCCGATATTCCAACTCTCGCGTCTCGGCGAATAGGGACCCGCGGAGAACCGCTTAACCCCCACGTACTGATGGGGCTGCGGGTTTTGTCAATACACATTGATACATACAATGACATACCAACAAAGTGTTTCACGTGGAACACTTCTTGCTTATTGGATCTGGATCACGCTCTCGCCGGCACTCGATTTGATCTCGTCCACGCGCGCGATGACCTTGCGGGCAAACTCATACAGTGACTTGGCGTGGGGAGAGTTTTCGCCCTCGAGAACCGTGGGCTTGCCGCTGTCACCTGCTTTACGGATGTCGGGATCGAGTTGCACATTTCCCAGGAAGGAAACGTCGAACTGCTTCGCCGTTTTCTCTGCTCCGCCGCGAGAAAAAATATCGATCTCATGATTGCAGTGCGGGCACACGAAGTAGCTCATATTCTCCACCATGCCCACGATGTCGACTTTCATCTGGCGAAACATTTCGATGGCTTTGCGCGCGTCCTGCAGTGAAACGTCCGATGGAGTAGAAACAACGATCGCGCCTGTGAGGGGTACGGTTTGAATGAGAGAGAGCGAAACGTCACCCGTGCCCGGCGGCAGGTCCACGACGAGGTAATCGAGCTGCCCCCACACCACCGAACCCAGAAACTGCTTGATGATGGAGTGCAGCATCGGCCCGCGCCAGATCAGGGGCTTGTCGCCAGGATTCAGCAGGCCGACCGAAATTACTTTCAGTCCGTGAGCCTCGATCGGCTCGATGCGATTGTCTCCGAGGACTTTGGGCTGGACGGACGTACCGAGCATGAGCGGGACGTTGGGACCATAGACGTCAGCGTCGAGCAGACCGACCTTGTGGCCGAGCTTCGCCAGGGCGAGCGCCAGATTCACTGCAAGCGTAGTTTTTCCGACGCCGCCTTTGCCGGAACCGACGGCGATAATCGTTTCGACACCCGGAAGAGGCTGCGGTCCTTGCGGGGCCTGCCCGGGACGGGGAGTAGTGGGTGTATTCAAGAAATCACCTTTCAGATAGGCGGTTGGATGAGGCCTACTGTTAATTATACAGTCGCTACTTCGCCGTAATAATCTCGCTCAGCACATCGGGCTTGGACTCGTCTCGGACCAGGTGTGGATATTTTTCTCCGCCGTGATAGTCGAGTTTGAAGGTCTTGTAGTGATCGGTGTTCTCGATGAGAAGCTCTAGTGGCTCGGCGCTGTTCTTTCCAGCCCTGAGCGCGTCGCTCAAATTGTCGCCCGTGAAGCGAAGTCCGTTCACCGCAACCAGCTTCATGCCCGGCCCGATACCGGCCTTCGCCGCAAGCATTCCTTCAACGGTGTCGATGATCTTTCCGTTCTCGTCCAGCAGGAGGCCAATCGAGTATTCCGCATTGATCTCCTTGTACTCGCGCTTGCGCGCTTTTACCAGTTCCGAGGGAGTATCGTCATAAACCAATTTCCAGCCGCTTCGCTCGATCCCGGTAAGGGGGGCGCCGGGCCCGTGGTTAGTAAGTCGTTCGGTCCAGAATCCACGCCAGTCGTAAGAAGCAACCTGATTCAACGCCGCGACTACATCATCGAATGAGTAAGTTTTCACTTCAGGTGGGCCGCTCTGGCCTCCGTGAAACAGATGGCAGAAATCGTCCATGGACTTCTGGCCGTGGGTCTGCTCGCGGATGATCGTATCCACCCACAGCCAGTTCAGAACATCTTCGTCGTAATAATCGACCGTCCTTCGCCAGGATTCCCACTGGGTTGGGGCACCCTGCATGGAAGGCACTCCGTCGGCGGTGTCTTGCAGATTGCGCCAGGTGCGGCCGGGAACATGATCCAAGCGCGCGGCCATGAAGGCCAGGTTGTCGCGGAACTGATCGGGGGTTCGAATGCTGCTGCGAGCGCCCAGTGTATCCCCGAGATATGAGGTCAGTCCTTCATACACCCAGAGCAGGTCGTCCTGCATGGGCTTTTCATAATTCGGGGTTGCCAGGTCTGCCGGACGCCGATACTTTCCGTTCCAGGAGTGAACATATTCGTGTGAGAGCAATCCAGATGCGAGAAGGCGCGGATCGGCGTCAACCAGAGAGCGTTCCGAACTCCGGCTGTCGTTCGATTCATGATGCTCCAGCCCGAAGTGCGCCACGTGATTGCTTAAGCTATAAAGAAAGTGATAATCGCGAAAATGCTGCGCGCCGAAAAGTTTGAGAGCTTGATCAGTCAGAGTTTTGTAATGGTCAAGCTCGTCTTGCGCCGCATCGAGATCCCCGGGGCTATCGGCCGCGATGTCCATTTCCTGCCGCGGGTTCTCGCTCAACGGAACAACGCGCAGATATTCTCCCGCGATCACGGGAGAATCTACCAGCGTGGTTAGCGAGACTGGATTGAACTTGAGTTCGGCTCCCGATTGCGAAGCGACAGGCAGCGGCGTGCCAAACTTCCAGGCTTCGGGCAAGCGCAACCTGGCCAGGTAAGTGAGTTCATCGGAGGTCCATCCCTCCGGATAGAGCAGCACCGTGTTCCAACTCAACACTGTCATCTTGTCGGTAGCGGAAGCCCCGCCGGTGAAAAGGCCCTCCTCGCCTGTGGGCGAAATAAAGTCCAGCGATGCATTCACAGTGGAAACGCCGGCGGGCACTTCGACGTGGAACTTCCAACCGTCGAGCAGATCGCGCCGCCATTTCAAGGTCTGTCCATTAGCGGTAAACTTCAGTCCGGCCAGATCCTGGATCGGCCCGGTGGGGCCGTGTTCACCCGGAATCCACTGGGGATAGTAGAGAGTGAGCGTCCCTGGAGCGGCTGGAATCGTGAGTTGAGCGTGAAAGATTTTGCGCGGGGCCTCGCTGGCATCGACGGAGACAGTGATGGTCGGAGCCACTGATTTTGGGTTGGTCTTGTTTTTCTGCGCCGCAACCGGCAGTACGATTGCGCAAACTAAGGTTAGCCACAAGCCGAGACGGCGGGAAGGTAAACTCATTTAGCTCCTTGAGCAAACAGAACGGCTGGTAACACATCACAAGAACAGATGACTATAACAGTGGAGCGTGAGTGTCGTCACGCGCTCACTGCCAGGAACCTACTGTGTGCTTTTGGGCGGGCAGTATCGTGAACGGGCGGCACTCGTGCTGTGACTTCGGAGAATCGGGCAAGAACTTCATCGAAATAGGCAAGCGGGCCAATGTCCAGGAAACTATGCTTAGCTTACGCTACCCTTAAGGCAGACTAAATCTGGCAGCGTAGGGCAAGCAATTAGGAGAGACAATGCAGACACGAAAACTTGGAAAAGGCAACTTGGAGGTCTCGGCTCTTGGGCTCGGCTGCATGGGAATGAGCTTTGGCTACGGCCCCGCCGGAGACCCGCAGGAAATGATCTCGGTCATCCGCGCCGCTGTGGAGCGAGGCGTCACATTCTTCGACACGGCTGAAGTCTACGGCCCGTTTACCAACGAAGAACTCGTGGGCGAAGCCCTGGGTCCGTTCCGTGGAAAAGTGGTGATCGCCACCAAGTTCGGGTTCAAGTTGGATCCCGCCACCGGCAAACAGGCCGGACTGGACAGCCGTCCAGAGCACATCAAGGAAGTCGCTGAGGCTTCGCTGAAGCGTCTCAAGACCAATGTCATCGATTTGTTCTATCAACACCGTGTTGATCCGAACGTACCGATTGAAGATGTCGCTGGAGCCGTGAAGGATCTGATTCAGCAAGGCAAGGTGAAGCACTTCGGACTTTCTGAAGCGGGGGTACAGACGATCCGTCGCGCACACAAAGTTCAGCCCGTCACTGCGCTGCAGAGCGAATATTCGGTATGGTGGAGAGAACCTGAAGCGGAGGTGATCCCGACGCTCCAAGAACTCGGGATTGGATTCGTTCCGTTTAGCCCTTTGGGCAAAGGCTTCCTCACGGGCAAGATCAGCGAAGATACGAAGTTCGACAAAAGCGATTTCCGCAACATTGTCCCTCGCTTTAGCGAAGAGAATCGAAAAGCGAATCAGGCGGTGGTTGATCTGGTTGGCAGGTTCGCCCAACAGCAGAAAGCGACACCGGCGCAGATCGCACTGGCTTGGCTGCTTGCACAGAAAGCGTGGATCGTGCCGATTCCGGGCACGACTAAGCTGCATCGGCTGGAAGAAAACCTCGGCGCCGTTAACGTCCAACTTTCGCCAAATGATCTCCGCGAACTGGACATCGCCGCCTCGAAGATCGCTGTACAAGGCGCTCGGTATCCCGAAGAGCTGCAAAAACTGGTAGGCCGCTGAAAGGAAAGTCAATGTACAAAGCCAAAGCTTATTCCGCTGCCAGTGCGACATCGCCGATGGCCTCGACTACGATCCCGCGGCGCGATCTAACCGAAAACGATGTGCAGATCGAAATCCTGTTTTGCGGCATCTGCCATTCCGATCTTCACTCGGTGCGTAATGAGTGGAGCGAATTCATGCCAACGGTATACCCCATTGTTCCGGGCCATGAGATCGTCGGCCGTGTGACCAAAGTCGGCTCAGCAGTCACGACGTTCAAGTCCGGCGACCACGCAGCGGTTGGCTGTCTGGTCGATTCGGACGGCACATGTCGGGAATGCCGTGCGGGCTTTCAGCAGTTCTGCCCAAACATGGTGCTGACATTCAATTCCCCGGACAAGCACCTGGGCGGTGTCACCTACGGCGGCTACTCCGAGGCCATCGTCGTAGACCAGCGTTTCGTTCTGCGCGTCCCGCCGAATCTTAAGCTCGCCGGAACCGCGCCTCTGCTCTGCGCTGGAATCACAACTTACTCACCTATGCGCCGCTGGGGCGTGACCAAGGCAAAGAAGGTTGGGGTGGTTGGGCTCGGCGGATTGGGTCACATGGGAGTCAAGTTTGCCCACGCCTTCGGAGCCCACGTCGTAGTCTTCACGACTTCGCCGAACAAAAAGGAAGACGCCGTGCGCCTGGGAGCGGACGAGATCGTCGTCTCACGAAACGCCGACGAGATGCTAAAGCACACCGAGAGCTTCGACTTCATCCTCGACACTGTCTCCGCCGACCACGACATTAATGCCTATATCAACCTGCTCCGCCGCGACGGCAACCTGACTATTGTCGGTGCACCACCGAAACCTCTCGCCGTCTCCGCCTTAGGGCTGATTATGCGCCGTCGCAGTCTGTCCGGCTCTCCCATCGGCGGCCTTGCAGAAACTCAAGAGATGCTCGATTTCTGCGGTAAGCACAACATCACTGCCGATGTCGAAGTCATCCCGATCCAGAAGGTCAACGAAGCGTACGAAAGACTGCTCAAGTCGGATGTGAAGTACCGATTCTCGATTGATATGGCTTCGCTCAAGAGTGAGTAAGGCGGTTGCTGATATGAACACGAAAAGACTTCTTTCGGTCGGGTCTTTGCATATCGGTATCACCCTCAGAGATTACGGTGCAAGGGGCTTGGGTATCCCAACACATCGAACAGATGAGCGGTCACTGACCGGTAAGCTGATACAGAAGTGTCACACCAACAAACGGGGTGGATATGTCGGACGCACCGAGCCAAACTCTCCTTGAGGCTCTGCTGGATTCTTGGGAGCGAAACAACACCATCCTGCTCAACCTTCTCCGCGCCCTGCCGGAGGGCGGGCTGGAGGTTAGGGCAATGGAGGACAGTCCATCGATCGCACAGCTGTTTACCCACATCCACTATGTGCGACTTGTGTTCGTCTTCGAGGACGCCCCTGAGTTCGCCAGAGAGCTTCCCAAGGAAGAGTGGGTGGCCGAGTGTGATCCTGGTCACATCGCGCAGATGCTGAACGACAGCGCCAAGACGGTGCGCGATGCGGTGAAGGGCCGGCTGCAGGCTGGACAGAACATGGACCTCCACTATGACCATCCGGTCCTGCTGCTCCAGCACATGCTCTGGCATGAGGGCTACCATCACGGTCAAATCAAGCTGGCCCTCAAGCTGGTGGGCCGCCCAATGACTGATGAGAAAGCTGGGCCGATCACCTGGGGCGTCTGGATGCACAAGAAGTGAGCCTCGTAAACAATACCGCGCCGCGAAATAGAGGAGGTTCGGATGAGCAATAAGCCAGCACAAAGCGATACTCTGAAAGCCCGGATTGCCCGGTCTCGTGAAATTAATATCAGTGTAATCGGCAGAAAGTCTGGACGCACCATCTCAATTCCGGTCTGGTTCGTGTTGGAGGATGACACGGTTTATCTAGTGCCGGTACAGGGGTCGGATACACAGTGGTACAAGAATGTGCTCAAGAACACCTCGCTTCATATCAAGGGAGGAGGCGCAGAGGCTGAATTTAAGGCCGTTCCCATCACCGACGGCAAACAGGTGGCATCCGTGGTCGATAAATTTCGCGCCAAGTACGGGGCCAACGATGTGATCAACTCCGAAGGAGCGATCACGGGCAGCTACATTGACGCCAGCAGTGTGAGCCACGGATTCTTGCTCGGTCGCCACGGGGCCGTCATTAAGTTCGACGCTCCCGGCGCAGGCACGGGCGCCGGTCAGGGCACTTTCCCGCTGCTCCATAGTGCTGAGGATGCGATTACTGGATACGAAATTGACACGAACGGTGGCTTTCACGGCTTCTTACGGAACCCTTAAGCGATTCGAGTCCCGGCCCGGCGCACACCAGAAGACCGCGCCGGACCGGGACTCGTACGGAGCAGCGTTCAGTCGTCGAGGAAAGTTCCAGTGCCGATCCAGAATTCTGCGAGCGACTTCAGATTCTTCTTATAGGTGCGCGTGACCGCGTACTCTTTTCCGCCCTTCATGCGAAGCTCGTATTCTCCTGTTGCGCACGGGCGGATCTCTTGCACGAACGATGCATTTATCAACACTGACCGGTGAATTCGCACGAATCTATATGGTTTGAGCTTCTCTGCAATCGTCGAAATCGATTCCCGCAGCAGGGACGAACCGGTCTCCTGCTGAAGCAAGACATAATTACCCTCCGCCTGTACTACGACTACATCATGAGGGTTGATAAAGAGAATTCTCCCATTGCTCTTGATACCGATCTTGGTCGAATTCGGTTGTGTCAGCGTTGACAGATGGGGCATTAACTCAACTAATCGTGCCGCTCGTTCGCTCGCGGTTCTTCGGCAGGCAAACTCCAACGCCTGGTTTACGCGTTCACTTGAAAAAGGTTTCAACACGTAGTCGACGGCATGCTTTTCGAAGGCCTCTACGGCATGCTGAGCGTGCGCGGTTACCAGGACGACGGACGGCAGCGGTCGCCCATAACTCTGCAGACGCCCCAGTAAGTCAAGACCGGATAGCTCTGGCATACTGATGTCGAGCAGCATCACGTCATAACTCTCTTTGGAAAGACGCTCCTGAGCCTCAACCGCGTCGCGGGCAGAATCGAAGCGTTCGACATCGGGCCTGGCAGCCAAAATCTGCGCCAAAGCAGTACGGGCTAAGGGTTCGTCGTCGACGATGAGAACTCGCATAACCGGTCCTTCCCCTCGAGGACATTCTGTACGTTGCGCTTTTGCATGTTGGCAGGCTGGGAATGCAACGCGGGCAGCGACAAACTCACGGTCGCCGTGTGGTCGTCAGCAACCGTAAAACGCACACTCGCGTCCCCCGAATACAAATACTTCAAACGGGTCTCAACGTTTCGCAATCCCACTCCGGTTCCATTGGATGTCGTGCCACTAGAGCTGTTGCGCACCTCGATATCGACCGTTCCATTGCGAGTGCTCGCCGCAACTTCGACCCACCCTCCCTCGCGTGAGGAGGCAACTCCGTGCCGGATCGCGTTTTCCACCAGCGGCTGGAGAATCATCTGTGGCACCAGCAATCGACCAGTCTCTGGGGCGACCTGCCACTCGACTTTGAGCCGGCTGCCAAAGCGCATCTTTTCGAGATCCAAATATTCCCTCACAAACCGTAATTCGTCCTCGATGGGAATCAGATCGGCGCTGTCGCTATCGAGCGCCGTCCGCAACAGATTCGACAGCTTGATGATCATCGCCTTGGCATTCTTGGCGTCACCGTCAACCAGGGTTGCAATTCCATGCAGGGTATTGAAAAGGAAGTGAGGCTGAAGCTGCATCTTCAGCGCCTGCAACTCGCTGGCGGCGAGCGCTCGCTGATACTCAGATCTCTCAGCTTCTTGTCTTCGAACGCGTTTCAAATACTCATAGGCATGAGCGGCTACGACTATTGCGAGGTAGGAGAACGTCTCGTCGGCAAATCCGGATCGAATGATTTGAAGCCATGAATGGATAGACCACGAGACGTACTTTTGCGTCACGTCATCGTAGGGCGGAGTTAGCAGCAGGACGATCCCCGAGTAAAACAGTACGAACGTCACCGCTCCGAGGCACCACAGCAGCACGTAGCGAAAACGGTTTCTCGAAAAGCTCAGATATTTCGCCACGAGGTAGAAAATCGGTGGCGTCCACAGGACAAACGCAAAAGCGTGAGCTCCCGCCAGGATCGCGAGCTCGATAAAAGAGGACAAAAGATTGTGTCCATCGAGAGGCTTATACTGCAGGCCCATTAGCAGCGAAATCCCGCACCAGAAGCCAATCGACATCAGGTAGGCCCGGAGGGTTCCACGAAGGCGGGGCTGCATGTCGCCATTCTATGCCAGAAGAGGGGTGGCACTACATTCCAGTCTACGAAAAATGCGGATTTTGACGATGTTGCACCCCAGAGCGTCGCGGTGCCTTTTTATGTAAGTCCAAGTGCAACAAACTTTTACTCGAACTCCAACACTACGATCTCGGGATTCGATCCGAGTCGCAGCGGCGGTCCCCAGGTTCCCGCTCCGCTCGAAGTGAAAACCTGCATCTTGCCGATCCGGCTCAGGCCATACACAAACTGGCGATAGATTCGCCGGGCCATCCAGCTCCAGGGGATGAATTGACCAAGGTGCGTGTGCCCGGACAATTGCAATGAAACGCCAGCAGACTCGGCGATTTCTGGATGGTCAGGTGCATGCGTCAGCAAAATGCTGGCGCGGTCGCGATCCAACCGGATCCCGTTAAGCGCCGACCTAAAAGCCCCTTCCTGCGCCGCGTTTCTGTAGGGCACACCCGCAATCTGTAAACCGTCCACTTCTACTTTCTCATTGGTGAGCACGCGCACTCCAGTGGCGGCAATGGCATGCAGGTATTTGCTGTCGTCCCCAAATTGCTCGTGATTTCCCGCGACAAAATATACGCCGTGAGGCGCGGTTAGCCTGTTCAATGGCTCCGCTGCCCGCGCGGCGTCGATGGCTGTGCCGTCATATAAATCGCCAGCAATAAAGATTGCATCCGGAGCTTCGCGCAAAATCTTAGCAACCATGCGCCGCAGAAAACTGCCATTTCGGACATGCCCGAGGTGCACATCACTGATCAGCGCTGCCTTTCGCCCACGCCACGTCTCCGGCAAATTTGCGAGTCGCACCGTCGTTCGCGTGACTCGTGTCCAGCTCGCATTGAAAACCCCGTAGAGTCCAGCGACGGTTGCAGCGCCGAAGAGCAATTCCACCATCCGATGGAAGTTCATGCCGAGGCCTGCCAGACGCACGACCCCGAAAATAATCCAGGAGAGAATCATGGCAAAGAAGAGGAACGTCAACAGACCTAACCAAACCGCGGCAGCCCTATACAACGCGCGCAAGGCAGGGTTTGTATAGCGAAACGCGAGGAGCGAAGCGGCCACGAAGCTCACCGATAAAAACCCAAGCATCAGCTTGATCCAGAGGACGGAGGGAGCACCGTCTCCTGAGGGCGAAAAAGTCCACGTCTCGTAGAGGAGAAAATGCATCAAGAAAAGAACTGACTGAATAATTACGATGAAACCGATTAGGCCTTTTCGCACTCGCATGTGCATTAGATTCCGCTCATCGCCATTCGGATTGTTGGCGACTTCGCCTAACGTGGCGGGAGCAAAATCAGTGCATTGTTTACAGCAACATGTCGCGCGGTTTGCTTAGCGTAATAGCCCGTACGCATCGAGCTCAGTTTGGGTTCCTATGTAGACTCTGCCGTTGGCGATCGTTGGAACGGCGTATTTCTGTTGCAAGCCAGGGGTATCGCGTTTTGCATTCTGCTTGCTGTTGTAAAGTTCCTTGGAAACGTCGTTAGCGTCGTAGGCGTGTAGAACCGCGGGTGGTCCGCCGTCAGTGAGGACAAATGGCTCGATCGCCCAGACGATGCCGTTGCTCGTGCCGTTTGCAGAAATCGAGGGAGTACAGCCTGGAAATCGGAACTCCGTTCGGGCGGTCGAGACCGGTTTCGTCGATAGCAAGCCATCTGTAACGGAATACATGCTTAGATGATCATCGATACCGGAGTAATAAATGCTCTGCTGCCAGTAGGCCGCGGAGCTGTAGTAGCCGTTAGGCGATCCCTGCACCGTCTGCACCACGTTGTTTCTCTTTGAGTTGAATTCTCCCATGTGAAGGCGGTCGACTACGAAGATGCTTCCAGTCTTGTCGGCCTCCACCAGTTCGTAGGGATGTTCCCCGGCTTGCTTCGGAAGCAGGAGGACGCCGCCTGATCCGAGATCCAAGTCCTGATGCGAAAGCGACCGTTCGTTGAAGGGAGAGAAGTAATCGGCCACCGCCAGACCTCCCTGAGTGGTTAGCCTGAGGAGTGACATTCCATAATTTGGACCGCCTTTATCGGCGTCGAATGTACCATCGCCGTCGCCGAAGTATATGGAACTGCCGTCACTGGCCGGGCCCGCGCCACTCTGCCAGATCCCTCCCTTGACGCCGGTAGGAGTCGTAAGAAAAACCACTGGCGGCATTTGCAGATTTTGCGCGCTATATTCCAGCAGCCAGCCGTGATAAGGACGAGGAGTGCAAAGGGAAGCAAACGCGAGGTAGACACCACCATTCTCCAGCAATAGTGCGGCGCGCTGGATTTGGCGGGCATCAAAAACCGCGCCGTTGACCGAAGCCTGAATCACAACCGGACCGTTGAATTTCTCTGCGCCGCTGGCGATGTCCAGCGCGTGAAGGCGCTGCACCACTGTCCCATTCTCATCCGTCTCCGCGACGACGTAGAGCGTCTTGCTGGTGCTGTCGATAACTGGAGTGGACGTGATTCCCGCCTCGGGCAGCAGTGACTTGCAGGGACTGCCGAGGGTTGATACCGTCGTGACACCATGCCCGGGATTGATGAAACTGTCCCGCCAAAGCGGTTGCGAGACTAATCCGTCGGCATCGAATGCGTAAACCTGATCGTGCTCAGTCGCCACATAGACGACGTTGTGCGTGCCTTGGCCAGGGATACTGACGCCGGGCGCGTACAGCGGCTGAGCGTAAACCTGACCCTGCACGGGACGAGAAAAAACCTTGCCGAAAGTCTGAGTTCTGACATTCGCAGGCGTGAGGATGGTTTCCTGCGAATTCAAGCCTGTGCGGGCATTGTCGTTGTGCCAGGTGAGGACACCGGAGAATTTTTGACCGAAGGCAACAGGTAGACAAATCAGAGCAGACACCAAAGCAAGAACGGAAAGCGTGCGGTGGGCGATCATGGAACCTCCTCGCCAAATCACTGGAACCAGGTCGGGATCATCCGTTGCAGATCAGATCCGCATTCTAGCTGAAGACGACAGAGACTGTCGAAATGCCGAGCCGCGTCTAGACTCTAAATATTGATACGGGGTTCCATATTTGCGCCCCAAACTCCGGAACTCTCTGCCCATCGCAATTGATCGAATAGCTTGCAAGCCGTTTAAAGAATGATGCAGCCCGCGAAACCCAGGCTTCATCCAAGCTGCTATCGATCTGGATTTGCGTAGAAGACTGGAGATCGATGGAGGAGAGTCGTGAGAGTCGGTGCCCGTTTCTATCTTCCTACCGCGATAATATGTGCTGCTGCGTGGATTTTTCTGGCTTCAAAATTGACCGCCCAAGACGCGCACTTTCACAACGCGCCCGCGTCTAGTTCGCAGTTAAAGAACCCGTTCGCGGGACAGCAAGCGGCCATCGCGGCGGGCGCAAAGTTGTACGCCACGAACTGTGCGTCCTGCCACGGAATCAATGGGAGCGGCACCGGAAACATCCCTGCTTTATCCCGAGGGGCGGTCGACTCGGCGCCCGACGGAGAGGTTTTCTGGTTCGTCACAAACGGCTCTGTCAACAACGGCATGCCGTCCTGGGCCAGCCTACCTGAGACGGAACGATGGCAGATTGTGACTTACGTGAAGTCGGTTAAGAACTCTCTGAATGCGCAAAAGTCTGAATCGGCATCTGCGAACCTGAAGCCGGTTAAGACCACTGCTCTGCCGCCGCAGACTCCATTTACCGATTTCCGATTTGAAGAACCCGGAAAAATCCGCAAAATCACGGTGCAAGACCTCCCGGCACCATATGTCACCGATTCGGCGGCCAACGGACCTGAAGTAATCGCTCGCCCACGAAGCGCGTGGCCGAAAGCTCCAATCGGATTCAGCGTGCAGCAGTATGCCCACGGATTGGATAATCCACGGTTAATCCGGACTGCCCCCAACGGGGACATTTTCCTCGCAGAAAGCAGCAGCGGGAAAATTCGAGTGTTCCGCGGAATCACCAGCGACGGTAAGCCGGAGCAGTCTGCCGTTTTTGCCACTGGACTGAACCAACCTTATGGCATCGCCTTTTATCCTCCCGGAGACAATCCTCAGTGGATATATGTCGGCGACACAGATGCGGTTGTGCGGTTTTCATATCAAAACGGCGAGTTGAAAGCGACAGGCACGCCACAGCACATTGCGGAACTCCCGCACGAGCAGGGACATTGGACACGCGACGTCCAGTTCACGGCCGACGGCAGGAAAATGTTCGTGTCCGTTGGTTCGGCGTCAAATGTCGACGATCCTGACACGACGCCAGATGAAAAGAATCGAGCCGACATTCTGGAGTTCAATCCCGACGGCTCCGAGATGCACGTATACGCCTATGGAATCCGGAACGCCGGAGGTGGGCTGGCGATTAATCCCGACAGCGGCGAGTTGTGGTGTTCGGTAAACGAACGTGATGGTTTGGGAGACAATCTTGTGCCCGATTACATCACGCATGTGACGGAAGGTGGCTTCTACGGCTGGCCTTGGTGGTACATCGGGGCACACCAGGACCCTCGCCACGAAGGCAAGCATCCCGAGTTGAGAGAGAAGGCCATCGTTCCCGACGTGCTCCTGCAGCCCCACAACGCCTCGCTGGAGATGACCTTCTATGAAGGCACGCAATTCCCGGCTGAATATCGAGGCGATATTTTCGCGTCCGAACACGGTTCATGGAACCGATCCGTACGCGCTGGATACGAAGTGATCCGCGTTCCGCTGCATCAGACAAACCGTGCCAGCGGCGAGTACGAGGATTTCTTGACCGGCTTTGTATTCGACAACGGGCATGTCTGGGGAAGGCCTGTCGGCGTTACGGTGGCCCAGGACGGATCGTTGCTGGTCAGCGACGACGGTTCAAACTCCATTTGGCGCGTCAGTTATGTGGGCACAGAAAGTCAACAGAGCGTGCACGAGCGAAATCATGCAAGCCAGGGCACGAAGAGCGGATCTAAGTAAACACACGATTGTGTTATTCGGCGCCATCGCTGCGTTGGGACTTTGTGCTTTCCAATTCGGAGATCGGTATGGACTGAACAATATGCCATTCGCGCAAGTGCAGCCGATGGTTTCCGACCTGGAAAAAGCGCGCAGGTTGACAAAACAGGGCAACGTGGATTTGCTGGTGGGACAAACTATGACAGGAAAGGGCGTGACCATCCGAGGTGAAGTCACCGACGCAAATTGTTACCTTGGCAGTCACACGCACGCTTACGATCATGCCTTCTGCGCGAAGTTCTGTGTAGCAACTGGTAGCCCCCTACTGCTTGTTCCCGATCAAGGCGGGCAAGTCTACCTTGTGGTCAGCGAAAAGAACGGAGTGAGGCTTCCGGAGAATGTTCTCGACCGCATAGGCGTTCCGGGGATCGTGGTAAAGGGCAAAGTGTTCGATAGCGAAGGATTGCATGTGTTTGCGCTTGAGGCGTTGGTCCAATAGCGACTGAGAGAACGCGGTTGCGCTGCGACAGTGTCTTGCATTCTTTATAGTTCCCTCGTGATAGTTCGCTCGCGCCCGATCGACTCGCGCGCGACCCGCCAATTTCGAAGTTCGGCATTGTCCTCACGCTCTCCGAAACCTTCCTAAGCGGCGTAAAAGGGGCCCGGCTAGGCGCCTACTCTTGTCCGCCGCCTTTGCTGTGGAGGCTCAAACCTACTCGTGCCAACAGTGGCCGCGCAGATTTTTCAAAATCTGTCGTGTAATGAAATGCAGGTAGATCAAGGAGCCCTGACGTTCAAGAATTGAAGCTCGTCGCGATCGTTCGGGAGCAGCATTACCGGGCGCTGGCCGCTCGCGCCGCTGCCGGAACAGCTTGAGTGATCTCGACGATGTCCGGCTGGGTCCAGACCGGCTTTCCGCTGGTGAGGTCCAGGCGATTCATGGTGACCTTCAGATGGTGTCGATCCACTTCCACGAGCAAGTAGTGGTAGTTGATTTCTTTGCTCTGGAAAAGGTCGCTGGGAGCGCGTTCGATGGGATAGGCATGAGCTCCCGCTCCACCTGACACAAAATATGTAACCCCTCCGTGCTCATGGCGTTCGTAATTGTGTACGTGTCCGGAAAAGACGACGAAACGGGCTTTGGTGTGAGGCTGCCGGGACTCCAGCATTTCCGCCAGCTTGCCCTCAGGCTTGCGTGCCGAATGTCCTCCACCATATTTTTTCTCGTCAGACGAACTTGTGTATGGAGGGTGGTGCAGCACGATAAAGACGAAATCAACATCTCCGGGCACCGCATCCAGCGCCTGAGTCAGCCATTGTGCTTGCGGCCCGGAAGTTTCATCGAGCGAACTGTCGAGCACCAGCAATAGCGTGTTGGCCGCGCGGACTGAGTAATAGCGGCTATTCTTCAGGTCGGGAAAGCGCTGAAAATAATTGGCCAAGGCGACGTTCTCATTGCCATGCAGATCGTGATTGCCCAGGGCCGGATAGACGGGAATTTTTTTCTCACGCCAAGTGCTGGTTTCGCTGTCCCAGATTTTCCAGTCATTGACGTCGTAGCCGTTGTAAACAATGTCTCCGGTAAAGGTGATAAACGCGGGTCTAACCTCAGCGATAGCCTGCACCAGCGTCTCGCGGACAACGGGGTTTGCCGGTTCGGTGTCCTTGGGATCGTGGAAGCGTGAATCTCCGTAAGCTACAAAACGGAAGGGAGTGTCGACCTGCAATCGCAGGGCAGCAGGCTGGGTCGCCGACTGCTGCATCTGCGAATGGGAGCGGTTGCAGGCACCGCAGCCAAGAAAAACTAAGAACAGAACCAATCTCTGGCAATTCTTCATTCGATTTCCCAAGTCACTTTCCTACCACCAGCACTTCAAACTGCCCCGACTCGGCAGTCGATAGAAACAATTGGTGCGTTTTGAGATCGAGCGCCGAGGTTTTTGCGCGAGGCAAAGTTTTTACCGTTTCGGCGACGGAGTACTTGTCTGGGGTCTCTTGGCGAATAACAGTCACCGTGCCTTCGCCGTTCGAATTGAAAATCAGCCGCATCTGGGGATCGAAAGCGGTCGCATCTACGTGATCGCCGATCGGAAGCGTCGTTACGACTTGGCCGGTGTCCGCGTTCATCACGGCCATAACTTTGCTGCGGCAGCCGAGAAACAATCTGCGATTGGCCCGGTCCATCGCCATGCTGGAGGGTGACGAGCACGGCGCTGTGGGCCAACGCTGCTCAACTTTCAGAGTGCGGGAGTTGATCTTCAGAACCAGGCTTTCGTCTTCAAGATTATTGTAGACGTAGCCGTTGCCATCCGCAGCCGCGAATTCGGGTCCGCCTGCGAGATCGATCGTCCCGGCCACTTTTCCGTCCTTGCCTTCGATGACGGTCGCGCTATTACTGCCCCCATTGAATGCAAAAACCCTCAAGGTTGCCGGATCATAGATGATCGCGTCCGGCTTTTTTCCGGTTGGCACTTCTGCGATCGACTTGAGAGTCTTTAAGTCGAAGATCGTGACTGTGGAGGATTGTCCATCGCTGACAAATCCGCGGCCGACATCTGGAGCAATCGCTATTCCATGTACACCCTGCGTGTTTTCGATCTTGCCAACGATCGCACCGGAGTCTACGTCGAGCACTTCGACCTGGGTTCCGTGAGAAACATAGAGGCGACGCGCGTCCTCGTCGATCGCCAGATAGTCCCAACTCCCCTGTCCGGGAATAGGGATTTTTCTGGTGACGGAGTATTCGGCGGCGCTAGCCGCAGCTACCAGAAAGCTGCAACTTAGAATCAAAAGAGTCGAGCGATAGAGCACACGAGTGAGCATGAATCATCCTCCGGCAAGGCCTTAAGCAGTCCCTGAGATTTACTTGAAACTCCAATCAGAATTTGAAGCGCACCATGAACTGCAGTTGCCGCGGCAGACCGGTTCCAGTGTTCGGAGACGCGGCGTTGTCATTGTTATTGTTGAAGTTCACCGTGGTGCTGATAAGTCCGAAGTTGCCGGGCGCCGTCAAATTCGTTGGACCTGATCCAGGAGCGTAGCTGAGAGTGAGCTGTCCAGGGTCGCCCAATTGAACGTGGTTAAAAATGTTGAACGCTTGCACGGCAAACTCCATGGCCACCCGCTCGGTAAGCTTTGTTTCCTTGGTCAGTGACATGTCGATCTGCCAGCTGTCGAGAGCCCGAATCATGCCATTGGATTCATCGCCGAAGCGAAGAAAATTTCCATTCGCATCAACCGGCGGAGCCTGAAAAGCGGCTGCATTGATGAGAGGCACACCATTGTGTCCCGCGCCCGGAAGGGTCAACGGAACTCCTGGAATAACATCAGGCCGCTGGTTGGTCTGGTCATTGCCGTCTGGGAGAAGGTAGGTGTAGGGAAGCCCGTTGAATGGTGAGGACGGATCGCTGATCGACCCACTCAGGTCCATCTGAACGGTCAATGGATGCCCGGTATGCCAAATACCGATGCTACTGAATTGCCAGCCTCCCACGATTTTGCCCAAGGCGCCCGAATCGTTCAGAAAGGTCTTGCCCGGACCAAAGGGGAGTTCATACACAGCATTTACAGCTACATTGTGACGAATGTCGAAAATGCTGGGACCGTAATCACAAGCCAAGCAATTCACATTCTCTGGTCCGGTTGATTCTCCTCCGCCGACTGACCCATCGTTGATCGAGTGCGACCAGGTGTACCGGGCCTGAAAAGAAAAACCGTCTTTAAAGGCGCGCTCCAGTGACAAGTTCAGTCCATTATAGTTGCTGGCCCCAATGTCGCTCTTGTAATCGACGGAACCGAAAGGGTTTCCGGCTGGGTAATACGGGTCCAAGGTCCGGAAGCAGTCGCCGTCAGCGGGATTAAACGTGATCGGTTCGGTGCACAGGTTCACCGCGCCTCGTGAGAAGAGGTGCACGCCGTGGCTGCCGAGATATTGGGCCGAAGCCGTAAAACTCGCTGGCAACTGATGCTCTATGGTCATACCCCAAGTTTCCACATATAAATCTCGCCGTCCTTCACGCTGCAATGCCCGCGGGTGGTTGGCCTGCTTGCTGGTAGTGCTCAATCCCGAAAACGTGGGGTCTTGCTGCTCAAATTGCGACTCCAAGTTGGGACAGGGGGTCGGACAAGATGGCGGCGGGTTGAAGTTGTTGACCAGAATGCGGAATGTGTCGCTTTCGAGTCCGGCATTCAAATCATCATTCTGCGCAGCGCCATGATAGATGCCAAAACCGGTGCGAAGCACCGTTTTCCCATGTAGTGCGCTGGGCGCCCAAGCCAGTGCAAACCGCGGATCAAAGTTCACGTAGCTGGGATTGTACAAAGATGGATTGGCTGGGCAAGGCGGGGTATTAATTGGTCCGGGGCTCGGTGCTACGTTAAATGACCCGGTACCCAGACACACGCCGTGAAACACATTAAGGTCAAAGACGGTGGTACGGTTGGTCGCCTCGTGGGCTTGGCCGTAATAGTCATATCGCACCCCAGCCGTTAGCGTGAAGGTCGGGGTAACTTTCCATTCATCCTGAAAATACGGCATAAGGAAGTTGCGGCGCAGACCGTGGCAGCACCACGGGGCGATATAGTTGATATTGCTCAGCGAGGCCTGCGCAATCGAATAGTCATCCCCAAACGTAAGAACATTATTTGAGGTCTGCCCCTGATTCAGCCGAACCCGCCGATATTCCATGCCAGCCTTGAACGCGTGCCGCCCGTGAGTCCATGTCAGATTATCAACGAACCCGAAGGTCGACCCCACTTCGACATCCGTACTCGTGTTATTGAGTGTAACGAAATCGTTACTGGTGACATTGAACGGCAATATGCTCCCCCCCGGGTTGTGGAAGGGCGAACGATTGATGTAGAACTTTCCCTCATTGAGGAGGTTTGGGGTGAACGTGTGTTGCAGTGCGATCATGTAATTTGCCGGATGATTGATGATTGCCTGATTGTCCCCGGGAACACTCCCCGACCCCCCGAAAACAGCCGGCGCATTCCACAAGCTGATATCACGCTGCGCCCGACCGTAAAGTAGAGTTTTGTCATTGATCTTGTGATCGATCCGCACCAGCCAGGTATCTTCATGTACAGTCGTTTGCCTGCCCACCGTCAGCAGGTCCTGATTGTTAAGATCGCTTGGATTGGTAGTGCTTCCCTGCCACTGAAAGGCAGCGTCGGGGAATACAAAACGCGGTGTGCAACCGTTAATTGTTCCCACCGATGCGCGCCAGGGAAACGATTGCATGATCGTGCAAAGTTGTGGCCCGAAACCACTGGGTGCGTTGTTCAGAACGTACTGCTGGTAGCTGGTTGTGATCGGTCCTGGCTCACCGGTGCCGGAAAACGCACCACAGCAGACTCCTGCGGGCACGATGATTTGCTCACCGTTAAACTGCAACTGGCGCAATCCTTCGTAGTTTATGAAAAAGAAAGTCTTGTTCTTGATGATGGGCCCGCCAAGCGTCATCCCATACTGCCCCATCCGGAAAGGCGGGACATAAGGGTTTCCATTCACGTTAAAGTCGTTGAAATTCCGCGCGTCGAAAACTGAGTTTCGGAAATAACCGTATAAGGTCCCGTGGAAGTCGTTGGTTCCATGTTTAGTTTCAGCGTCGATTTGGCCGCCGGCTTGGGTTCCATATTCGACGTCATAGAGGGCGGAGTCGACACGGTATTCTTCAATCGCATCCTCGGAGATCTGCAAACGCGTTTGCGATTTCTGCGCCTGTTCTTGAATACCACCGGCGTCGACCCCATCGATTGAAAAATTGTTGTCGTCGCGGGCGCGACCGGCAAAACGAATCGTTCTTTGATCGCCGCCACCATCATCCTGCGCAAAAGGCGCTAGCAAGGAGAGGGTGGTCCAATCGCGCCCGTTGTCGGGGAGATTCGCGATCTGGTCGGCAGTGATGACCGTGGACGCTTCAGCGGACGTGCGTTCCACGGCAGCCGCCGTTGCCGTGACTTCGACTTTCTCGGCAATTGCACCAACCGCCATCCGCACATCCAAGGTGCGCGTTTGCCCAACCTGTACGATCACGTGTTCGATGACCTGGGTCTTAAAACCCGCATCCGTCACGGTCACGGTATACCGACCAACCGCCAAGCCGGGAAAGCGGTAATAACCTTTTGAATTTGTCAGCTGCTCCTCTTTGATACCTGTGTCCACAGCCAGAGATACCACACTGGCCCCAACGATAATTGCTCCGCTAGTATCCATCACCGTTCCTTCAAGCACGGCACGATCCACTTGCGCGAACAATGAGGTTGTTGCGAGCGAAACCAACAAACCAGCGACAAAAACGACCGCACCGTGTTTTGTACGCATGCATACCTCCCATGTCACCTCTGCAAAATAGGCTTTGCTGCCCGGAGGTGGCTTTATTGGTTGCTGATGATTGGCGATTCTAGGAAGGTCGAATGAAGACGATGTTAAAGGATGGTTAATTTTTTTTCAGACTGTGCTTTCCAGCCCGCCGCCGTTCTACCCTAGGTGGTCAATTCTGTACACCAGTCACGAATCATGTCGATGAGATTGTTGATTGTGGAAGATGAACCACGGATGCAGGAATTGCTTCGCCGAGGATTGACCGAAGAGGGGCACACCGTGCTCTGTGCAGCCGACGGCAACGAGGCTTGGCTCAAACTTCGCGAACAAGAATTCGATATCGCAATTCTCGACGTCATGATGCCGAGAATGAACGGTTTCGAGCTCGCGCTGCAAATGCGCAGCCAGAAGAACTTCACGCCCATTCTCATGCTCACTGCAAAAGACTCAGTACCCGACATCGTACAGGGCCTCGATTTAGGCGCTGATGATTATGTGACAAAGCCTTTTTCCTTCGGCGAACTCCTGTTGCGTTTGCGTGCGGTGAAACGCAGGGCGTCCCAACCTTCGGCGTTTCAGGTCGCAGACCTGTGGCTTGATCCCGCGACCCACCAGGTTAGCCGCGCCGGAGAACCGATCAGCCTAACCAGAACCGAATACAGCTTGCTCGAGCGTCTTGTGACCAATGCCGGAAGAGTGGTTCCCCGCGAGATGCTCATGCTCTCTGTGTGGGGACGCAAGCCGGAAATCGAAAGCAATACACTCGATGCCTTCATGCGCTTATTGCGCAACAAGATCGACAGCAGTGACCGTGAGCGGCTGATCCATACCGTCCGGGGAGTCGGGTACATCATGCGGTCGGAGATCTGATTGTGAAGAAGTGGTCGATTGGCGTTCGCCTGACTCTCTGGTATCTCGTACTGTTCGCTGTGGCACAACTTATTTTCGGTATTGGCATGTGGTTTCTCGCGCGACGGAGCCTCTATCGGATCACAGACGATGCCTTGCAAGGACAAATCGACGATCTGACTAATTTCCTTAAAGCTCAGAAGAAAAATGCTAGTGTTGCAAAGCTACAGGAAGAAGTCGCCGAGGCGTACTTACTCGAACATTCCGGCGATTATCTGCAGATTTATGACGACAGCGACGGCGCCTGGATCTTTCGCGCCGATTTCCTGAAACAACATGCGTTGACCGCGCTCGCTGGCCGATTGACCCACGCCCACTATCGCAATGAGCAACTGGGCCGACCTCTTCGCTTTGTGACCCAGAGGATCAACGCGAACGGTCGCATGTTCACGGTGCAAACGGGACTGCCGCTCGATCAAGTCGATCAGATGCTGACTCTGTTCCGAGGCTACCTGCTCATGTTTGCCCCGTCGTTATTGCTCGCTGCAGCTGGCGTAGGGTTCTGGCTGAGTCGAAAAGCATTATCGCCTGTAGACGCAATTACCCGCAGCGCGCGAACCATCAATGCCGCCAACCTGAGCGACCGGCTCGAGAAATTGACGACCGGTGACGAAATGCAACGTTTGTCAGACACTTTGAACGAAATGCTGGGACGCATCGAGGACGCCTTCATACGTGTAACTCAGTTCACGGCGGACGCCTCTCACGAACTGCGGACGCCCATCTCGTTGATTCGCACAGAAGCAGAAATTGCTCTCAGAAGATCACGGGGAGACGTTGAGTATCGCGAAGCCTTGCGTCACATTCTCCTGGAGTCGGAGAGAACAACAGTCTTAGTCGAAGAATTGCTGACGCTCGCCCGCGCTGATTCAGGTCGCGAAACCTTGCACATTAGTTCAGTAGATTTATTTACGATCGTTCGCGAAGTCAGCGATCAATGGCAAGAACTCATGGCCACGCGAAATCTAACTTTCACTCGCAAGGCGATTGACGAAGAAACCAGCGTTCTCGGAGATCGCGGTGCTCTTCAGCGCTTATTGACCCTTCTTCTGGATAACGCGGTGAAGTACACTCCCGCCCCAGGGACGATAGAGCTCTGCCTCGAAACCCGGGGTTCTTCCGCGGTGATTTGTGTCCGTGACTCCGGCATCGGGATTGCTGTCGAAGATCAACCAAGGATTTTCGAACGCTTTTATCGTGTGGATAAAGCCAGGAGCCGTGACTTAAATGGAGCGGGCATCGGCCTCGCGATCGCTCAATGGATCGTGCAGCAACACCGGGGATCGATCACTGTCGAAAGCTCTCCGGGCAAGGGATCAACCTTCTTGGTGGAATTACCGCTTCAAGGAACACAAATGGAAATCGTCCGTCCTTCAAACGCAATTTTCAGCAGATAAATTTCTGCCGGACTAGTGCTCAATAGTTGTATCTGCTTTAGGTGGCTTCTCTGTCACTTGTTGCGGAGTCGGCAACTGCGAACGATCCCACCCGCCGCCCAGAGCCTCGACCAAGGCCACGGCGGCGGTCATCTGTTCCACCTGAAGAGTATTCAGAGTCTGCTGGTCAGACAACAACGTGGTCTGGGCAATCAGCACATCTACGTAGGGATCGATGCCAGTTTCGTATCTTCCCTTTTCCAGGTTGAGAAAGGTTTGCGCGGAATTCACCGCTTGCTGCTCCTGTTGAATCTCTTTGGACAAAATGCGAACTTCAGCGAGGGAGTCTTCCACCTGTTGGAACGCGGTGAGGACGGTTTGACGGTAACCGGCGAGATCCGCGTTGTACGTTGCGACAAATTGTTGCACCGTGGCGCGGCGCAGGCCAGCGTCGAAGATGGTTTCCGAGAGTGAGGTGCCGACGGACCAGAAGCGGCTTGGCCAGGAGAGCCATTTTGTGAAAGCGGAACTTTCAAAGCCGCCATCCGCGCTCAAAGTCAGCGTCGGATAATATGCTGCATACGCGATGCCAATCAACGAATTGGCTTCGGCCATCGAACGTTCTGCGGCGGCAATGTCCGGTCTGCGCTCAAGCAGTTCTGAAGGCACACCGACCGGGATCGGAGGCGGAGCAACGGTCATCGGTCTCGCGGGAATGGAGAAATTTGTGGCTGCTTTGCCTACCAGCATGGCGATGGCGTGCTCGAATTGAGCGCGTGCAATTCCGACGTTGGTCGCTCCTGCCTGCGCACTCTGCAACGTGGTTTCTGCTTCGACCACCGAGATCTGGTCATCGATGCCGGTTTCATAGAGCGCGCGGGTAAGGTCAAGCGCTTTCTGATCCGCCTCCACGGTATCGTTGAAAATCCTTTGCAACTCGTCCTGGCCGCGGATCTGAAAGAAAAACTCCGCCAGGCTGGCCTGCTCGGTCAGACGCTCATTCTCAAGATCGGCCGCGCTGACCTGAGCGGCGTACTGGGATTGGCGCACGGTGTTGCGCACTTTCCCCCAAAGGTCGGGTTCCCAGGACGCTTCAAGGGGCAGCGAGTAGACCGTACTCTGAAGTTGCGGTTTGGGAGCGGCGCCTCCCGTTGTATTTACAGGAGTCGTGCTAAGGTTCCCTGAAGTTCTCGATCGGCTGAAGGAAGGTGCAACCGCCAGCGTTGGAAAGTATTGCGAACGAGCCTCGCGCACCACGGCGCGAGCTTCCATGAAGTTCTCGAAGAATTGCTTTATGTTCTGGTTGTTAATGTCCAACTGCTCTTCGAGCGCGTTCAGTTCAGGATCGTTGAAGATCTCCCACCACTTGCCACGCAGCTTGGAATCGGAAGGCTGCGCCACCGTCCAACCTTCATTTTCCTTGAATTGGGTTGGTGATTCCTTGTAATCGGGAGCAGGCGGCTGCGGCGGCGCAGGCGGGTGGTATTTCGGTCCGACCACGCAGCCCGATAACATCATCAAAAACATCAAAGAGAGCGCCCTTGTACTCAGAGTGCTGCGGCTCGCGGATTTTCGCTGAAAGATCGTCATAACATTTCTGCCTAACATCTCAATCCTCTCTAGCTGACCTCCGGAGTTGGCGACGAAAGCGCACCGTGCTGCTCACCCTGGAAGCGAAGCCGCAAGCGATCAAGGAACAGGTACACCACGGGAGTGGTATAGAGCGTGAGCATCTGGCTCACGATCAATCCGCCTACGATCGTAATTCCCAGCGGTCGCCGCAACTCCGAGCCAGTACCGGTGCCGAAGGCTAGTGGCAATGCTCCGAACAGCGCGGCCATCGTCGTCATAAGGATTGGGCGGAAACGCAACATGCAGGCTTCGAAAATTGAGTCCCTCGTGCTCTTCCCTTCCTGACGTTCTGCAACCAGCGCGAAGTCGATCATCATGATGGCGTTTTTCTTTACGATGCCGATCAACAGAACGATTCCAATGATGGAAATTACGTTTAAGTCGATCTTGAAAAGCATCAGGGCAAGCATGGCACCTACGCTGGCCGAGGGCAGCGTCGAAATAATGGTCAGCGGATGCACCAGACTTTCATAGAGAATGCCTAGCACGATGTAAACGGCTAGCAGTGCGGTCAGCACGAGCATTGGTTCCGTGCTCAGCGATTGCTGGTATGCCTGCAGCGTGCCGGCAAAAAAGCCGCGAATGGTCGACGGCGTGCCCAGCCTCTGCTGCATTAGCGCGATGCGTTGCGTGGCGTCGCTCAAAGAAACACCCGGGGCAAGGTTGAACGAAACCGTTACCGATGGAAACAATCCAGTGTGGTTTACGGCGAGTGGCGTCGTGCCCGACTCAGAGCTTGCGACCGCACCGAGCGGCACGTTACCTGTCTTCGCGGTGTTCAGGTAAATGTCTTTCAGGCCTTGAGGAGTCTGCCAATACTGCGGGGCAACCTCCAGAACCACGTAGTACTGGTTCAGTTGGGTATAGATAATCGAGACCTCGGATTGACCGAAGGCACTATAGAGCGAGGAGTCGAGCGACTGGGTTGTAATCCCCAACTTGGCAGCAGTAGTGCGGTCATAACTTACTAGCTCTTCCAGTCCGCCGTTTTGCTGGTCGGAGTTGACATCCTGGAGCCCGGGAATTTTCTTCATCTCGGTTAGAAGGATGGGCCCCCATTTCGACAGATCCTGAACGTTATCGCACTGGATGGTGTACTGGTAAAGCGCATTGCTTGATCGGCCTCCGATGCGAAGATCCTGGGATGCCTGCAAAAATGCGGAGGCCACGGGCAATCGATTCAACTTGGGACGCAGTCGGTTGATGATATCTGGGGCGCCGATCTTACGCTCATTGAGCGGTTTGAGCGCCATATAGATGAATCCGGCATTGGTGGCGCCGTTGCCGCCGGTGTATGCGGTCACATTGGCAACAGCGGGATCGCTCTTGATGACTCCGACCAACTGCCGGACCGAATTGTCCATGGCGGGAAACGAAGAATCCTGAGGGCCTTGTACCCCCCCGACGATCGCACCTGTGTCCTGCTGCGGGAAAAAACCCTTCGGTATTTTGACGATGAGGACAACGTTCAATACGACGGTGAGAAATAGTACCGTCAGAGTCAGCCCTGAATTGTCGAGCACCCAGAGCAAGGTGTGGCGATAGGTTTCGAGCATCCATGCAAAAAACTTCTCGCTCGCCTGATAGATTTTGCCGTGCTTTTGTTCCTTTTCTTCCTTCAGCAGGTGCGCACACATCGTAGGCGTGGTGGTCAAGGAAACCACCATGGAAACAACGATCGCGGTCGATAGTGTGATGGCAAACTCGCGGAAAAGGCGGCCGACGATGCCGCCCATCATAAGAATCGGTATGAACACAGCGATCAACGAAACGCTGATTGAAAATACGGTGAAGCCGATCTCTTGTGCGCCCTTCAGCGCCGCGGCAAAGGGTTGCATCCCTTGTTCCAGGTGGCGCGAGATGTTTTCCATTACCACGATGGCGTCATCAACCACAAACCCGGTCGAGATGGTAAGAGCCATTAGCGACAGGTTGTCCAGGCTGTAGCCGAGCAGATACATCACGGCAAAGGTGCCGATCAGCGAGACGGGAACGGCAACGCTAGGAATCAACGTGGCGCGCCCGTTGCGCAGAAAAACGAAGACCACCAGGATGACCAGTCCCACGGAGATCAGCAACGTCCGCTCCACATCGTCCACTGAGGCCCGGATCGTCGTGGTTCGGTCAAGAACGATGGTGGTGTCAATGCCCTGCGGAATCGAAGCTTTCAGAAACGGCAACTGGCTCCGAATATTATCGACAGTCTGGATGATGTTCGCGCCGGGCTGGCGAAAGATGATCATCGTGACCGAAGGGATGCCATTCAGGTAGCCCGCGGAACGGATGTTCTGCACATCGTCAGTGACCTCAGCCACATCAGAGAGCCGCACTGCTGCACCATTATTGTGGCCAATGATTATCGGCTTATAGTCGCTCGCGGCTGATATCTGGTCATTGGCAATAATGTCAGCTGTGACCACCCCGTCGGACATCTGACCTTTGGCGATGTCGGCGTTCTGAGTACTCAAAACGGCCTGCACGTTTGCCAGGGTCAGACCGTAGTTGTTCAGTTGGGTAGGATTAACATCGATGCGCACCGAAGGCAGCGAACTGCCGCCCACTGAAACCTGCCCCACCCCTTGGATCTGAGAGAGCTTCTGCTGCATTACGGTGGACGCTTCGTCATACAATTTGCCCCGATCAAACTTGCTAGACGTTAGGCCAATAATCATGATCGGGGCGTCGGCAGGATTTACTTTTCGATAGGTGGGATTCGCGGGTAGATTTGCCGGCAGGTAGGTGCGAGCCGCGCTGATGGCAGCCTCGACATCACGCGCCGCCCCGTCGATATTCCTGCTCAGGTCGAACTGGATGGTGACGGATGTGCTGCCCAACGAACTTGCGGAAGTCATTTCCGAAACTCCCGCGATGTGTCCGAACTGCCGCTCCAGCGGAGTAGCGACCGAGGACGCCATGATCTGGGCGCTCGCTCCCGGTAAAGAAGCAGAGACGGAGATTGTCGGAAAATCGACTTGAGGCAACGGTGAAACTGGCAGCACGGTGAAAGCTATCGCTCCGGCGATGGCGATGGCAACGGTCAGCAGGGTCGTGGCGACCGGCCGCCGGATGAAAAGTTCCGAAGGATTCATGCCTGTGCTTCCGGTTGCGCTTCGCCAGCGCGGGAGCGCGAGAATCTCTTCCCAAGATTGTCAAAAAAGATGTAAATCACGGGGGTGGTGTAAAGCGTGAGCGCCTGGCTCAGCAAAAGTCCCCCTACCATCGCGATTCCCAGAGGACGTCGAATTTCCGAGCCGATCCCAGTTCCGAAAGCCAGCGGAAGGCCTCCAAGCAGCGCGGCCATGGTGGTCATCATGATGGGGCGGAAGCGCAACAGGCTGGCCTCATAGATGGCGTCAGTAGCATTCTTGCCGTGCTGGCGCTCTCCCTCGAGGGCAAAGTCCACCATCATGATTCCGTTCTTCTTCACAATTCCGATGAGCAAGATGATGCCGATAATGGCAACCACACTGAGGTCCTGACGAAACAACATAAGCGCCAGCAGCGCGCCCACTCCGGCGGAAGGAAGAGTGGAAAGAATGGTGACTGGATGTACGAAACTCTCATACAGCACGCCCAACACGATGTACACGGTCACCAAGGCAGCCAGAATCAAGAGGGCCTCGTTGGACAATGAGTTCTTGAACGAGGCTGCTGTCCCCTGAAAATCTGCCTGCAAGCTGGGCGGCATGTTCATATCCGCTTGCACTTTGTCGATTGCAGTGATGGCGCTTCCCAGGGCGGCATTGGGCGCCAGATTGAACGAGACCGTGACCGATGGAAACTGCCCCTGATGATTGATGGAGAGCGCTTCGGTCGCCCGCTGAACATGAGTAAATGCACTCAGCGGCACCGCGTTGCTCATCGCCGTACTAGTGACGGTGTTCGCTGAGGAGTTCGAGGTCGACCCAGTCGAACTATTACTCGGCGACAGCGCATTCGTGACCGGAATGAGCACGCCGGAGGAAGGTGTGTAGAGCACTGAAGTGGTCGTTGCATTTGATCCGGCGGAGGAAGATCCAGAGGACGCAAACGAAGAAGAAGCTCCCGGACCTGAGGTTCCGGACGATGCGTTGGCCTGAATATACAGATGCTGCAGCACATTAGGATCGTGCTGAAATTGTGGGAGAGCTTCGAGGATCACGTGGTACTGGTTGAGTTGGGTGTACATCGTATTGATCTGCCGCTGTCCCAGTGCGTCGTACAGAGTGTTGTCGATGGTCGACGGAGCGATGCCGAGACGCGAGGCGGTGACACGATCGATGATCAGCGAGACCGCCAACCCTCCGGTTTGCTGATCGGTAGCTACATCCTCAAGCTGCGGTAAGGTTTTCAGTTTGGCGACGAAGCGATTGGTCCAATCATTGAGTTCGTTGGCATCGGGATCTTCGAGGGTGTACTGATATTGGGTCCGGCTGACGCGGTCGTCCACGGTGATGTTCTGCACCGGCTGCATATAGAGTGCGATTCCCTGCACCTTCTGCAAGCTGGATTGGAGCCTGCGGATAACGTCGGAGGCGCTGAGGTCGCGGTCCTCGAGCGGCTTCAGGTTGATCGACATGCGGCCGCTGTTGAGAGTTGTGTTGGTGCCATCAGCTCCGATGAACGAAGACAGACTTTGGACCGCTGGGTCCTTCAGAATGACTTTGGCCAGTTCCTGCTGCTTCTCCGACATCGCCCGGAACGAAATGGTTTCGGGTGCCTGCGAAATTCCCTGAATGACGCCAGTATCCTGCACCGGGAAAAATCCCTTGGGAATCACAATGTAGAGAAACACAGTAAGCAGCAGCGTTCCCAAAGCCACGAAGAGGGTGATGGTCTGATAGCGAAGCACGAACTTCAAGGTTCGCCCGTAGAACGCGATCATGCGTTCGAACATGCGCTCAGAGGCTTGGTAAAAGCGTCCCTGCTGATCCGCAGGCTGATGGCGCAAAATGCGCGCCGACATCATGGGAGTCAGGGTCAGCGATACCACGGCGGAGATGACAATGGTGACCGCGAGAGTTACGGCGAACTCGCGGAAAAGCCGGCCGACCACATCTCCCATGAAAAGCAGAGGAATAAGCACGGCAATCAGCGAAACGGTCAACGACACAATGGTGAAGCCGATCTGTTCCGCTCCCTTGAGCGCCGCCTCCATCGGGGATTCGCCTTCCTCAATAAAGCGCGAAATGTTTTCAATCATCACGATGGCGTCGTCGACCACGAATCCGGTGGAAATGGTGAGCGCCATCAGCGACAGGTTGTCCAGGCTGTAGCCGAGCGCGTACATGGCTGCGAAGGTGCCAACCAGCGACAACGGGACGGCCACGCTAGGAATGATCGTGGCGTACAGGCTTCGCAAGAACAGAAAGATCACCATCACCACTAACGCGATGGTCAGCATCAATTCGAATTCGACATCGGACACCGAGGCCTGAATCGCGGTGGTCAGGTCCGTTAGGGTTGTGACTTGGACCGAAGCTGGTAGATTGGTTTCGAGTTGTGGCAGGAGCTTCTTAATGCTCTTGACTACGCTGATGGTGTTGGCGCCCGGCTGGCGTTGCACATTTAGGATGACGGCGGGCGTTTGATTCATCCACGCGGCTTGCTTGTTGTTTTCGACGCCATCGACGACTTCGGCCACATCTGTCAGCATGACCGGCGAGCCATTGCGGTACGCGACTACGACGTCGCGATAGTCGTCGCTGCTGACGAGTTGATCGTTGGCGTCGATCTGGTAGTCCTGGCGCGGGCCATCGAAGTTTCCCTTCGCGGCGTTCACACTTGCTTGCACCAGAGCCGTACGTAAGTCCTCGAGATTGATACCGTAGGAAGAAAGCGCGACTGGATTAGCGCGAATGCGGACCGCCGGCTTTTGGCCGCCGCTGATACTTACCAAGCCAACTCCATTGAGCTGCGAAAGTTTCGGAGCCAGTCGTGTATCCACGAGATCTTCGACTTGCGACAGAGGCACGGAATCGGAAGTGACGGCGAGAGTCAGTACGGGCGCGTCAGCAGGATTCGTCTTGCTGTAGACCGGAGGCGCGGGCAGGTTGGAAGGAAGAAAACTCTGCGACGCATTGATAGCCGACTGAACTTCTTCTTCGGCTACGTCAATGTTCAGGCTCAAATTGAACTGCAGCACGATGACCGAGGTTCCTCCCGAACTAGTGGAGGTCATCTGGCTGAGCCCTTGAAGCTGGCCAAACTGGCGCTCGAGCGGTGCCGTCACCGTGGTCGCCATAACGATCGGACTGGCGCCGGGATAAAAGGTAAGAACCTGGATGGTGGGGTAATCGACCTCGGGCAGTGCCGAGACCGGTAACTGGGTAAAGGCAACGATACCGACGAGTAAGATCGCCGCCATCAGCAGCGCGGTCGCGACGGGCCGCATGATGAAT
>Ga0070762_10000075_pt1 | contig 30146 bp, 21 predicted proteins | sample HubBroMetageREF2_FD_66726 | JGI IMG/M metagenome (GOLD analysis project Ga0070762, IMG submission 66726) | Reference soil microbial communities from the Hubbard Brook experimental Forest, New Hampshire, USA - Hubbard Brook CCASE Soil... | ecosystem: Environmental > Terrestrial > Soil >...
ATCGAATGATTTGGTACTCGCGCCACCATGTATACGCGGACATGCCTGATCCGTCGAGGTAGGTGGATATCTGCTTGGGCGAGACTTGGTCGAGCGGACCGTCTTCGGCAGAGCGCAGCAGAGTTCTCAGGGCACTCTCACCTCTCGCGAAGCGAACGCCTCGTGCACGCTTCCAAGCCGCGTACTTTGCGATCGCTGTCGAAAATCTCAAAGAGCACCGACCAAGTCAATCGCTGCAACCTCTTTCAGCATGTGGGCGCTTATTCTGGCGTAGACATTGACGCTTTGGGTGTCCCGGTGTCCCAGAAAGTCGGCGATATCGACAAAGGACAAGCCGTTGTGGAGAAGGCGGGTTGCGCAAGTGTGGCGGAGGGATTGCGGGCCGGTGTGCTTGGAAGAAATGCCCAGTTTTCGCATGCGGCTTCTTACGACGTCGGACATGGTGTGAGCCACCAGCGGTCGAAGGGGCGCCTTCAGTGTCATGAAAACTTGGGGACAGGACGAGCGCGGTCGCACGTTCTCAATGTAGCCACGAAGGGCTGTTGCGAGGGCTTTGCTCAAGGGGAATTGCTGAAAACCTCCTCGCTTGGCTCGGCGAACCGTAAAGCGATTCGCTACCCAGTCGATGTCGGTGAGCAAAAGATTCGCAGCTTCGCTTCTTCGCAATCCATACATCGCGAAGAGCAACAAGAGCGGTTTGGCACGGAGGTCGCTGGGGTCCGAGCCTTGAGTCGTTTCGAGGAGTCGGTGAACGTCCTTCCAAACCGGCCCTTGACGTTCAAACAACTCACGCCGTAAGGGCGGTAATTGAATGGCGCTCGCGATCCCTGCCTGGCACCAACCACGGCTCTCGGCGTGACGAAAGAAGGCCCTCAAGCTGCCCGATTCGCTGTGTCGAGTGACAGGGTTGCGGCCTTCCAAGGGCTTCCGGCTCGTATATGCGTCAATGTCCGGCAGTCGAATCCCGCGAATGCTTCGGTGTCGCTTCGCATACCATTTGAGGAAGTCGGCGGCACGGTATGGAACCTCAGAGGGAACGTCGGAACCCACTTTGGACTGGACCCGAGACGTTTTGCGTCGTCTGATGGCGGCGGTTGAGACAGACGTGGACCCCGACCCTTCCGCTGCCCCGGGCCCGTTCGAGTCGCTAACTGTGGTCTTCGGAAAGCCCATACCCAAAACTGGATGACCTACTCGTTTCTGTTGGGCGATTGATATAATCTCTTTCGTCGGCAGTCCAGAGGCGACCGAAGCAGCTCTTGGCGCGAATATTGCTTTCAGCGAACAAGCATGAGCTGGAACATGCCAAAAACATGTCAGAAGTTTTTACTTCCATGAGAAAAAACCGTCTCCACAAGTCACAGAAGACAAATCGCTCATTGATTCTGCGTAAGTTGTGTGTTTGCAAGTCTGAAATCCAAATCCGGCTTACAGACTCATCCGCTGATTTTATTGTACTTGCAGGTTTTCTTTGTTCGACGGCACCAATTCGTCACCATGATTTTCTGTGAAAGCGAACAAATAGCGAGCGCAGATTCTCACTGAATCACGGCCTCTTCCTGTGGGGAATCTGTCGCACCGACCTCTGATCCTTCCAAAACTTCGCCGTTATCGAGAGAGCGCCTGACGCGCTCCCGCAGTTCCGGAATGAATGGCGCGTAGTGAATTATGTACCAATCCTGCTGGTACAAAAACCCCCGGTCGCGGCAACTTCGGATGAGCCTGTTCCGGTCGCAGAGCGAGGCGAGAAAGCAAGTCTGCGAATGAACAGTGTATTTTGGGGCGACCTAGGAAAATCATCGGTACGATTCCAGCTCTCAGAGTAGAGTCCGATGCAGTCGTAGCACGTCGTCAGATCAGGCTGCTCGATTCGGCAGATGCTGTAAAAAACCCAGCTCAAAGCTCGATCCTTAGCCCAACTGCTCGTAGGTCTCGGAGTTTCGCGTTGACCTCACATTTTTCCGGAGCCTCCAATATCCCTCTTCACTTCCCAGTGGCAGTTCCGGTGACGACGTTCCGAAACCTGCGCGGTCACTTTCCAGCTGGCCCTGTGCCGCTCAACCAAATGGAACGAGCAAATCCGCTGCGGCGAGGCTGCGCAGCAGAACAGGGGTGGATAAGTTTGTCCGCCCAACCATTGGATCGCTCGTCGTTCCTGGCACTCTAAATGTTGAAAACACACGCCCGCGAAGCGAAATGCAAGACGGCAATATTCGTGCAACGGGCCTGGAGAGTGCGTAACGAATCCGGAGTCGCTTGGCCAGCACTCGGCTGACGACGAGGTGGAAAGCTCGCGTGCCCGATTACGGCGTCATCGCAGATGTCTCCTCCACGTTGCAGACAGTGCTAACGAACGCGCTGGCGCCACTGGATCCTGCCGCGCCGCCCGTCGCGGAGATCAGCGACCTGCAAGGGACGATTTCCACGAACCCGGCGCGTATCACGCTTTTTCTTTTCGAGACCGTGGAAGACGCCAGCGCCAAGAATCGTCCGCGCGTGCTCTCCGTCACTCCGCCGACGATCACCGTGAAGAAGCCTCCCTTGGCGCTGCTACTGCGTTACATGTTGACGCCCTGGAGCGGTGATCGCCTCACGGACCACAAGATGCTCGGCCGGGCCATGCAGATGCTCTACGACGGTGCGATCTTCAGCGGGACGCAACTGCAGGGCACGACGCTGACCGGCACATCACAAGCGCTAAAGGTCACGCTGTCGCCACTGACGCTGGAGGAGCGCGCACGCGTCTGGTACGCCATTCAGAAGCCCTACCATTTGTCGGTTACTTACGAAGTTCGCGTCGTAAATCTGGATGCCGAAGCCACCGACGCCGTGGTCCCGGTGGCCCACCGCAACACGCAATATCTGGGCCCGGAGTCCGCGCAGTGACCACCTGGGTGATGACGCCGGCGGAGACCACGCAAGTCTATAGTCCCGTCGGCCTGCACCTGCTCGATGAGTTGACCAACGAAGCGCCCATCGGAAACGTGAACGCGTTTTTGGATCTTCTCGACGCGAACAACGTCTGGCAGCAGACCAGTGTGCAGCCCTCCGTCGGTCCCAGCGGAATCCTCACTTACCCCGGCCTCGAGTTTCACGGGAATGCCAGCGGACTTCCGGCCCGCCAATATCGCATCAGGCTGGCTGCCGACTTTTACGTGCCGTTTTATCAGACGAACGAGGACGGCATCGCCTTCACCGCTTATCCATACGACCAAACCAATCCTCCGCAGACGGCGGCGAGCGTAGCTCAGGACACGCCGCTATTGCCCGCGCCGAATTATCCATTTGCGAGCCACATTCCGGTATTGCGCGGCGTGGTGGTGGATGCAACGAACAAACCCGTGCCCAACACTTACGTCACGCAAGGAAATACGGAGCGGGCGCTCACCGATTCGCGCGGCACATTTGCGTTGCCGTTACGCTGGGTGCAGCTCAACGTGCAGACCCCGATTGATGCCGTGGATCAGCGTACCAATCGCATGGGGACCATACAAATCCAATTGCCAGGTGCCTTAGCAAAAAGTCAGACGATTCCAATCAGCTGAGAGGATGCCAACATGCCTGAATATTTGAGTCCCGGCGTATATGTGGAAGAAATCGAAACTGGACCGCAGCCCATTACCGGCGTGAGCACCAGCGTTACCGGCGCGGTCGGAGTCACACTGCAGGGGCCGACTTCCGGTAAGCCCCAGCTGGTGACGAGCTTCGCCCAATTCCAGACAATCTTCGGCGGCTATATTCCAACGCCCCCCGCCGGGCTGGTGAATCAATGGGCGCTCGACGCCAACGAGGGCGGGCAATGGTGGCAATTCCCGCTCTCCGTGAAAGGCTACTTCGATAATGGCGGTCAGCAGCTTTACGTGAAGCGAGTTTTTGCCGGCGGCGGAGGTGTTCCAGGCGCCGGTGCTACCCCAGCGGGAGCAAATTTTTGTCAGGGCTTGATTGCGGACGTCGCTCAGGACGCCACCGCGTCCAGCACCACCATCAAGTTGTCGCACCTGATCGACATCGTGGCCGGCAAGCAGCTGAATTTCATCGTCGCCGGGAAAAGCATCCCTGGAAACCCGTTCACCGTGGTTTCTTACAATCCTGCTTTGAATACGATTCTGCTGAATAATCCGATCGGCTTTGCGCTCAGTGCCGGCCGGGACTATGTGGTGATTGATCCTCTGGCGGGCAATCAAAATCCGCTCACCGGTCAGCCCAATCACGTTCCGCCGGCGAACACGACTCTGGAGTTCTCCGCGAACGCCCTCGGCGCTTGGGGCAACAACATCAGCGTGCGCGTGGCGGCGATGGTCGGTGCGACCTTTAATATTATGCCGGACCCCACCACGGGCGGTGCGGCGATCACCACCACGGTGTTACAAGATGTGGCTGTTGCTGTCGCCACGGTTCCCGTCGCCAACAGCACGGGATTCGTCGCGGGCGATCATGTGCGCATTGCCGGAGTCGAGTACGTCCTCAGCAATGTCGTGGCGAAAAGTGTGGACGTCACCCCGGCGAACGTGCCGGGCGCCGCCGCAGGAACGCTGACGGCGGTTCCCGGCGGAAGCAGCGTCACGCGAATTCGCACAGCCAACGTGGCGGGTGCCACCACCATTCAGATTTCCGGCGCCGAGCAGATATACGACTTCGCGATCCTGCAGCTGGATAACGGGTTGAAAAAAGAAACGGTAATCGTGCAGGCCGGAGGTGTTGCGGGGGAGGTAGTGACGATTAATCCTCCGCTGGTTAACGTCTACTACGAAGGCCAGAAAGTCCGCGTCATCGAGGCGGAAGTGGATACGCAAAATACCGTGAACGGAGTCGTGGTGGCTTCCGAGGTGATGCAAAATCTGCGCCTGCACAACGACCAGACCACGAATTACATCGTCACGGGCGTGAATCTCCGATCAGCCTTCGTCACCGTACAGACTTCTCTGCCGGTGAATGGCGGCGGTTATTCGGAAACAAATCTGGCCTGGTTTCCGGCAAGCCCCCTGGTGAGCGAATGGGTTCCATTAGTCAACGGGCAAGACAACCTCGGACAATTAACGGTGGAGGATTTCATCGGTGTGGATGGCGGCAGCGGCAATCGCACCGGAATCCAGGCGATGGAAGACATTACCGACATCAGCATCTGCATCGTTCCAGGAATGTGGTCGCAATCCGTACAAGCGGCGTTGATCAATCACTGCGAAACGCTGCGTTACCGGTTCGGCATTCTGGATCCGCCCGATGGGTTGAGCATTGACGAAATTATCGCGTTCCGACAGCCGCTGGATACCGAATACGCGGCGATCTATTACCCCTGGGTGCAGGTTCTCGATCCCTCCGTGGTGCAGAACGTGGACGTGGCGCCCTCCGGCCACATGGCCGGAATTTACGCGCAGACGGACATCAATCGGGGCGTCTTCAAGGCGCCCGCGAACGTGGAAATCAGCATGATCACCAAGATCGCGCAGGATGTGAACAAGCGCGAACAGGATCTGCTGAACCCCATCGGGATCAATGCACTGCGCTACTTCCCCGAGCGCGGCAACCGCGTGTGGGGTGCGCGCACCCTCTCCTCGGACACCGACTGGCAATACATCAACGTGCGCAGGCTATTCATCTACATCGAAGCCTCCATTGACCAAGGCACGCAGTGGGTGGTGTTCGAACCGAACGATCAGCGCCTGTGGGCCCGCGTGCGCCAGACCATCACCGAATTTCTGACAGACACCTGGCAGACCGGAGCGTTGCAAGGCGCGACAGCCGACCAGGCCTTCTTCGTACAGTGCGACCAGACCACCATGACCCAGGACGATATCGACAACGGCCGCTTGATTTGCGTCATCGGCATCGCTCCGGTGCGCCCTGCTGAATTCGTGATCTTCCGCATTCAGCAGATCATGCAAGCTCCGGCTACCAGCTAAACAGACTGATAAGGAGAACAGACCACCATGCCTCCAACGTATCGCGATGATCCGTACCCGTCATATAACTTCGAACTCGTCGTCACTGGAATCAGCAACGACGGCAAAGCCGTGAAGGGCTCCTTCATGGAAGTCTCCGGACTGGGCGTCGAGATGCCTGCGATCGAGTATCGCAATGGTTCAGAAGACATCACCGTACGCAAGATGTTCGGCCTGAAGAAATTCACCAATCTCACGCTGAAGTGGGGAGTCACCGGGGACCTCACCCTCTGGAACTGGATCCTCGACGGGATGAATGGCCTGGCCCAGCGCGCGCCGGGCTCGGTGACGCTTCTCGATGAAAACCGCAATCCGGTGATGATCTGGAAATTCACGCGCGCGTGGCCTTGTAAATATACTGGGCCGACCATGAATGGCAAGACGAATGAGATCGCCATTGAGACGCTGGAACTCTGTCACGAAGGGATCTCGATAGACGGTCAAGGATGAGTTCTTCCGCGGCAATTCCGGGTTTGTATTACACCTTCGTGCGTCCACCGGCAGAGCCTTCGCCGGTGCGCACGGACATCGCGGGCTTCTTTGGTCTCACCGCGCGAGGTCCGCTGTGCACGCCGGTGCGTGTCGCCGGATGGCGCGAGTACATGGACGTCTTCGGAGGACTGAACGCCGGGGCGATCACGTCCTACGCCGTCAACGGCTATTTCAACAACGACGCGGAAGTCGCCTACATCGTGCGTCTGCTCGGCGCGGGCTCGCAGGCTGCCACGGGTACGTGGAATGTGGGCACGATTGACGCGACGACCGGAAAACTCGATCCTGACTGGCCCGGCGCCGGCGGTTTCCAGGCTATTCAATACCAAATAATCGCCAGCAGCCCCGGAACGTGGGCGAATAACGCCACCGTCGCGATCCGTTATTGGGCCAAAGGTCCCGCGGGAAAGCCCGAACTCGAATTTGCAGTAACTCCACAGAACGAAAGCGGCGAAATTCTCAGCGGCATCGATCCGGGCTGCGTGGTCGACGAAGTCAACGCGCAATCAAAATTCATCCAGCTCCAGGCCACGCCGCTGCCTGCGGGTGTGACTGTAGCCGCCCTCTCCGCCACCGCCGGCCCGACGTATCTCGAGTGGCAGGGAAGCGTTCCGCCAAGGAGCCAGGCCACGCTTTCCGGCGGTGTAACGGTCGCACCGGAGAAAAAGGATTTTCTCGACGCTGTGCGCGTCCTCGGCGACCAGATCGAAGTCGCACTGGTCGTTTCGCCGGACCTCTACTCCACCTGCACCATCGACGAGAGCGACCAAATCGAAATTATTACGGCGATGCTGACGCAAGCCGCGCTGCTCCACGATCGCCTGGTAATCCTGGACGTCCCACCCGCCCATGCTGATGCGCTCGATGCGGTCGCCTGGTTCGATTCGGAATTTCGCGCAGTGCTCCCGGAAGCGACTCTGCAAAACGCCGCAGTCTATCATCCCCGCGTGAAGGTTCCCGATCCGCTGGGCGGAGTCGTCAATCCGCTCCGCTGCGTGCCGTGCGCGGGACTGGTGGCCGGGGTGGTCAGCCGGCTGGACCTGCAAGAGGGCGCCTACTTCACCCCGGCGAACGCGCCTGTCACGAGCGCGGTGGACCTGTCGCAGTCTCTGGACGCGAACGATCAGGCCGCAATTTATGCCGGTGGGCTGAACCTCCTGAAGTGTTCGCCGACCCAAGGTCTGCTCGTCTGGGGCGGGCGTGTACTGGGAAAAGATTTGCTCGGCGGTTACGTTGCGCATCGCCGCTTGATTCATCTGCTAGTGCGCTCGATCCGCCGCGTCGCGGAGCCTCTGGTGTTTGATACCAACGGCCCGCAACTCTGGCTCTCCTTTGTACGCAGCATTACGACGGTCCTGCTCGAAGCATTTCGTGCCGGCGCGCTGCAAGGCGCAACCCCCGATCAGGCTTTCCGCGTGCAATGCGATGCCAGCACGAATCCTGCCAGCCAGATCGAACAGGGCATGGTGGTTTGCCTGGTGCAGGTCGCACCCGCCGTGCCGATGGAGTTCATCACGCTGCGGGTGTCCGTGAGTGCGCAGGGTCAACTGGAGGTATTTGAGTCGTGACGGTGGACGACCCCATTCCCTCATATAAGTTCGTGGTCACACTGTTGCCGGGTGACGCCTACCTTCCACCGGCGCAGGCCGCGCTGCTTTCGCTGATCGCTCCATCCGAGTTCGCGGAAGTAAAAGGACTGGGCGCGGATCTGGAAGTGACTTCCTATCCCGAAGGCGGAGTAAACGATCACGTACATCAGTTGCCCGTGCGGCACTCCTGGAACCGTATCTCGCTGCGCCGCGGAATCGTGCGCAGCGTGGGCTTGTGGAGCTGGTACGTGGCGGGCCTTACGCAATCGCTGGGAGCACGACGCGACGGGTGCGTGATTCTGATGACGCCTTCTGGAACCATGGCGATGAGCTGGCTTTTTCACGCCGGGCTCGCAGCCAAGTGGAGCGGACCGGAATTGAACGCTTCGCAAAATGCCGTGGCCATCGAAGGCCTGGAAATCGCTCATGAAGGATTGATCCCAGTAGTGCTGTCCGCGCCGGGGACGCCGTAATCATGCTCACGATTCACAATCTGGAGGTTCGGCTGGACGTGGAAGGCGAGGGTGACGAAGCCGTGTTCGGGAAGCTATTCGATAGATACATCCGCCGGTGGCATCGCGCGATGCAGGAAGCCAAGGTCCGCCAGCGCCTGGCAGATGAGCAGCGCTCTTTGGGTGACCGCGCCCCACAGGAAGGCGAGTGATGGGCAGCGTCATGCAAATGGTGGGGCAAAGCCTGGTGCAGGCCTACTTGGAGATCGTCGCTCCGCGCGTTGCGAATCCGATCATCCCAGTCTGCTTCAATCCCACGGAGTACCAGCTTCAAAAGGCCAACAACTTCGCGGAGATTGCGATTCCAGGTCTGGAATCTCCTCCGATCCAATTTGTACGCGGCGCCGCCGAAAAAATGACCGCGGAATTGCTCGTGGATACTTCCAGCACTCTGGACGACGTGCGGGAAATGTATGTGGATCAGCTGCGCGCCCTCATGGATCTGAATCGCGACCTGCACGCTCCGCCGGTCGTGCGATTTGTTTGGGACACGCAAGTCTTCCGTGGCGTGATCGACAGCCTGAATGTCACCTACGTGTTGTTCACCTCAGACGGCACTCCGCTCCGCGCCAAGCTGAGTTTGAGCTTGAAAGAGTATCGGCCGGTGGCTATTCAGATAAAAGAGAACCCGACCGCGTCGCCGAATTTCGAGAAAACGTACGTCGTGCAGCGCGGCGACACCTTGAGCGGAATCTCCTACGCCGTCTATCGCGACCCGAGCGAATGGCGGGCCATCGCCGAACTGAACCAGATTCAGGACCCGCGCAGCATCGCGCCCGGAACCGTGCTGCGATTGCCCAGTTTGACTTGAGGAGGAATTGGCATGTCGTCTCGCTCTCTGCTTTCGTCCGGATTGCCGGCGACGGAATACTACGCGCCCGACTACAAGATCGAAGTGAATGGTCAGGAAATCGATCCGGAATCCAAGGGCGACGTGCTGGAACTGAAAGTGACCATGGACTCGGCGCAACTCACCAACGTGGAATTGACGGTGAACAACTGGGACGACAAGTCGCTCAGTTTCAAGTACAGCGACAGCACCATCTTCAATCCGGGTAACAGCCTGAACGTGCAGATGGGTTACGCCGGCAATCTTTTTTCGATGGCCGACGCCATCATCACCACCCTGGCACCGCATTTTCCGGAATCCGGCCCGCCCACGCTCGCGGTCAGCGGCCAGGACCGCCTCGTGAAGCTGAAAGAACGCAAGCCTCTGGACGGTGAGCAAAAGAAATTCGTCAACCAGAAGGATTCGGACATCGCGCGGAGTATTGCCCTGCGCAACGGGCTTACGCTGAACGTTCAGGATACAAACGTGGTGAACGATGTCGTCATTCAGAAAAACCAGGACGACGGACTATTCCTCAAGGAGCGCGCCGCGTGCAACGACTATGACTGCTTCAGCTATATAGACCCGGATAGTGGCCAGCACACCGTCTACTTTGGACCGCCTACCGACACACGCGGAGGCTCCACGGTCCGCGTCTATGTATTTGAGTGGGGTAAAAGTTTGATTAATTTCACACCCGTGCTCACGCTGAATCACCAGGTGGGTAAAGTCACCGTAAAAAGCTGGGACCCTACCACCAAGTCCCTCCTGCAATACACGGCGGGACCCGATGATTTACCTCCGGGAAGCGGCAGCGACAATGGCCCCAATGCAGTCGCCACAGCCTTGGCGGATCGGCAAGATATCGTGGTGGACCACGTGTGCACTTGCCAGGAGGAAGTGCAAATTCGCGCTCAGGCTCTGTTGCGCGAGCGCGCTTATCACTACCTGAAAGTGAGCGGCCAGGTGATCGGATTGCCGGACTTGCGGCCCGGCTACAATGTGGAACTGCAGGGGCTGGGCAAACGATTCAGCGGCACCTACTACCTCTTGAAAGTCGAACATACGCTCGGAAATTCCGGCTATCTGACCAGCTTCGAAGGCCGGAGCGCCTTCGGGGGAGGAACTACGAAATGAATTCAGCTACTGTTTCTCGCACGCGCTCGACCGACAAGCGCTTCTACGGTGTTGTCGAAGGCATCGTCACCTCCGTGGACGATTCGGACGGGAAGGAAGGGCGCGTCAAAGTCCAGTTTCCCTGGTTCGACCACCAGATGGAAACCGAATGGTGTCGCGTGCGCCAATTTTACGCGGGCAATGGTTATGGTGCCTTCTTTGTTCCCGAGGTCAACGACGAAGTCTTGATCGCGTTCATCCATGGCAGCATGCGCAGGCCCATCATTTTGGGCGGGCTGTACAACGGCAAGGATAAGCCACCCACTTACCGCTCCGCCAGTCAGGACCAGAAAATGATTCGCACCAAAGGCAATCACGAGCTGCTTTTTGACGACACGCAGAATCAGCAACGGGTGCGCGTGAAAAGCCAGGGCGGCCACACCCTTGATTTGAGCGATGTGGACAAGAAAATTACGCTGCAAAGCGCCGGCGGCCAAAAGATCGTCGTCGATGATTCGGCGAACACCATCACTCTGAACACGGGCGGAAGCACTGTGACGATTGAGAACACGGGCAACATTCAGCTATCGGGCGTCAACGTCGTGGTGCAAGGCACGAATATTCAGCTCGGCGGCAGTTCCGCAGTCCATCCGCTGGTGTGCGGCGACCAATTAGTCATCGAATTCGCGGCGCACACGCATCTATGCACTGCGCCGGGCGCTCCCAGTGGGCCGCCGGTGCTGCCATTGACACCGTTGGTTCTCTCGATGATTTCTAAGACGAGTTAAAACATGGCGCAACGACCCCCATTCTTAGGCACGGGCTGGAAATTTCCGATTCTTCCGGACGCCTCCGGTTGTCTGGGCTGGGTCTCGGGCGACGCCAATGTCGAACAATCGCTTCAAATCCTGCTGATGACCCAATTGGGCGAGCGCGTCATGCGTTCGGATTTCGGCACCGACGCTCCGCGCCTGGTTTTTGCTCCCGGTAGCGTGCAATTCCTACAACTGCTCGAAACCACCGTGCAGGAAGCGGTCACGAACTGGGAGCCGCGCGTGGATCTCACGAGCGTGGACGCCGAAGCTGACGCAACCGATCCGTACAAGGTCACGGTTTCGGTCAGCTACACCGTGCGCCAGACCAACACCAGCAACAACATCGTGTTCCCGTATTACCTGGGAACTCTGCAAGGTTCCTGATGAGCGTAGACCCGGTCCAACTCGATACCCTCGACTGGCAGCAAATGGTCACTGCCATTCAGGCGCGGATCATTCCCGATTCGAAAGGGAAGTGGACGCTGCAGGCGCCCGTAGATCCGGGCGTCACTCTGCTCGAACTTTTCGCCTGGATGTTGGATCAGCGCATCTACTGGATGAATCAAGTGCCAGACGCGCTCCTGCAGGCGATCCTTGCGCTACTTGCAGTGACGCCGCAAGCGGCGCAAGCCGCGGTTACACTACTGCAAATTTCGGATACGGCCATACCACCTCGCTCCTTCCCCACGGCGGCTGCTGGCACGCTGCTGCGCCTTGGCGATTCGAATCCTCCGATTATTTTCACGCTCGACCAGGCTGTCACCGTGCTCCCCATCGAGGGAATTTCACTGGCCGTGAATGGCGTGGACCATACCAACGACCTCGCGCAAGGGCGGCTCGTCCCGCTGCTCGCACCCGGCCAAACTTCCTCCGAAATCAAAATCACCTTGGGTTTGACAACTCCGCTCGCGGCCAAGGCGTCGGGCCAGTTCTTTTCGATCATGCTGGAGTTCGAGAACCCGCTCGACATTTATGCGCAATGGTCAGAAGAGGCAGTTGCGAATGTCCAGCCACCTGCGACCTTGACTTGGTCCTACACCAGCACGGCGGCTGGCGGGCAGACCGCTTTTGCCTCCGCGCAAGTGGACGATGGAACCGCCGGGCTGCGGCGCTCCGGAGTCGTCAGGCTGCCGCTTCCGGCGGACTGGCAAGCCGGTCCTACGGGCGCGGATCCCTCGATCACCTCTTATTCCGTGCTGCTCGGAATCCAAAAGGCCGCTTACACCGTCGTGCCGCAGCTCGCGCAAGTGCAAGTCAATGTCGGCTTCGCGCACCACAGCTGGCAGAGATCGAAGCAAGCGGTAACGACGGGATGGCTGCCTTTGCCGGGCAACGTGATTTCCTTGCCCAGCCTGCCTCCGGAATCCTTGTTTCAGGAATTTCCGCCGCTCGAGGATACCGTCCAATTGCAATTCAAGGACGCAAGCGGAAATGTTGTTGCTTGGCAAAGGGTTCAGACCACCGCGTTTTCCGGACCATCCGATTCGGTCTTCGTGGTTGACCGGGCTCGCTCGGAACTCACTTTTGGCAATGGACTCACGGGGCGGTTGCCGATCGTGCCGAAAAACACGATCGTCAGCGTGGCCTACGCGGCAGGTGGCGGAACTGCGGGAAACGTTGGCGCGAATTTGTCCTGGAATGGCGTCGCGGGGGATTCCGCAAGCCCTGATCCGCAATTGAGCGCGACAAATCTGGTTCCTGGAGACGGCGGCGCGGAAACGGAAACGCTTAGCGCGGCGTGGTTGCGCGCGCAATCAGCCATCAACGATAGGAATCGCGCAATCTCCAAAATGGATTACGAAGATCTCGCGGAGTCCACGCCGGGAGTCGCCTTTCGCCGCGCCTGGGCCGCCGTCGGTTTCCATCCGGACTTTCCGTGCAACACGGTGCCGGGCGTCGTCACCGTCTTTGTAGTTCCATACGCGCCGCGGGTACAAATTGACGGCGTGGTCGCACCGGACGCATTCGTCGCGGCCCCGCAGCCCGATCCGGGAGCCCTTCAGGCAGCGCAGCAGCGCTTGAATTCCGGACGGTTGATCGGCAGCGAAATTTACGTCGTGGGCCCGGTGTACCGTCCGGTGTGGCTCACTCTCACCGTTGCCGTTGATTCCGCGCTTTCCGCCGACCTGCGTCAGCAGATCCTCACCGGCCTGCAGACCTTCCTCGATCCTCTGGTCGGCGGCAGCGAAGAAGAAGGCTGGCCGTTCGGAGATCCGCTTCGCCCGTCGGCTCTGCTCGAAGTCGCGCAAGGAATCGTGGGAGAGGCCGGCACCGTTCAGAGCGTCGGCGTGCGGATCGACGGAATGGCCGCTGCACAAAGTTGCGGAGACGTCGCGATCAATCCGTATGAACTGGTTCGCCTGGTGCACGTGGATTTGCAGACTTTGCGGCGCGCTCCCTCGAGCGGAGGATTGCGATGACCGTTCCGTGGTGGGGAAAGGAAGCATCGCCGCTCGTGAGCACGCGCGCCGTGCCTCCCGGCGGCGCGCCGGATATTTGGCCGTCGCTGGTGGACGCGACGCGCGAGGTGGTGTTCGAAGAACTCTGTGCGCGAATCAAGTCTTACACACCCGAGTGGACCAATCAGCGCGCCAGCGACGCGGGAATTGCCGTGGCCCATTTGTTTTCCGAGGAAATGGAGCCTGTGTTGCAGCGTCTCAACGAACTCCCGGAAAATTGCTTCATCCAATTCCTCGGCGCCGGGGGTGTGACGCCATTTCCGCCCACGGCCGCCGAAGCCCTCGTACAATTCACAGTCTCCACTGGCGCAACACGGTCGCTTTCTCTGCCGCAGGGATTCCAGATGGGCGCGCCGCCAGCCGGCGGCGGAACTACGGTCATTTTCGAAACGAACGACGACCTGTACGCCGCCCCGGGCCAGATCCAAGAAATGTACGCTTTCGAAAATGGCTTATATCGCGCGATCGATCCGACCACAACCACGGTTCCTTTTCAGCCGTTTGGCGCGAACCCCCGCCCGGGCGTGGCTTTCTTCATCGGACTTTCCGCCGCGCCGAACGTCTTCGTCGGACCGCAAATATCACTAGGCATCCAGGTCCAGGGTCCCGCGGGCCAACCGCCGCCAGTCTCGACCGGAGGCTCGGCGCCGCTTCCCGCTCCACTTGCGCCCCTGCTGCAATGGGAGATTCTCGATGGCGGAAGCTATCAGCCCGCCGAAGTCGCCAGCGATGGAACCAACGGCCTGACGCAAAGCGGCGTCGTGACGCTGCGATTACCAGCCGAGTGGAATCCGGCAATTCCCGCTGGAGCGTCAGACTCCACACCGCTTCTTTGGCTGCGCTTGCAGATTCTGTACGGTGCTTATCCGCAGCCGCCGACGCTGCTTTGCGTGCTGCTGAATACCGTCCTCGCCACCGCCGTGCAAACCTTTTATGACGAAGCTCTCACGCCCGTACCGAACACCAACGGTGCGGTGATGACATTGAGCCAGACTCCCGTACTTCCCGGATCGCTTGTGCTGCAGGTCGACGACACCACCAACATCACCTACTCCAGCCCGTCTCAAACTTCCTCTGCCAATTCATCATCACCCGGCGGCATTCCCACCGCAGCCATCTGGACCGAAGTGGACGACCTCTCCGAATTTGGACCCACTGCGCAAGTCTATGAACTCGATCCTGCGACCGGGCAGGTCACGTTTGGCGATGGAACCAACGGCATGGCCGTGCCGCCAGGGTTCCGGAACGTGGTCGCGCTCAGTTACCAGGTTGGCGGAGGTTCTGGCGGCGCCGTCGGCGCAGGCCAAATTACGAATTTGGTCAATTCCGTGCCATTCCTGTCGGGCGTCACGAATCCCTTTGCCGCCACTGGCGGCACGGACGCCGAAACAACGGTGCAAGTGCTGGCGCGCGGTCCGCAAGAAATTCGCGCGCGCGGTCGAAGTGTTGCTTCTGCAGACTACGAAGTGCTCGCACTGCATGCCACCGGAGCGCTTGTAGCCCGAGCCCATGCCGTTCCCGGTTTTCATCCGTCCTTTCCCGGCACTCTCATCCCGGGAGTCGTGTGCGTTTTTGTAATTCCACCCGAACGCGGATCCACTGCGCCGATTCCAGATGACGGTTCGCTGTTGGCCGTGTCCTCCTATCTGTCAGGGCAGTTGGCCCCCGTCGGAGTAGAGGTGGTCGCTGCTGCCCCCGTGTATCACAGTGTTCGCGTGGAAGTCAGCGTGGTGATTGAGACTTTCGTCAGCCGCGGTGACACCGTGAATTCCATCATTGCCCAGATCAACTCGTATCTCGATCCGATCACCGGTGGAGATGATGGCACGGGCTGGCCTTTCGGCGGCACGCTTTCTTACGTTTCACTCGTACGGCAACTGCTCTCACTGGTGAATGGCGTCACCGCTGTCTCGACCCTGGTGTACGTCGTCGACGGCGTGCGCGGCGCGAATTGCACGGACTTTCCGATTTCAGCCAATTCGCTGGTTTGGCCCGCTATTCACGAGGTGATTGTGACGGCTGGAGCATCATCATGAGCTGCAGCGCGGGCAAACCGAATTTTCGCTTGCTCGATCCCAATGTCGGTTGGGACGCGCTGGACCCAAACTCATCCAACCTTCTGGGTTTTGGCGATCCCGGAGGCATCTACCTCGCGCAGACGGTAGCGGGCGCGGTGGATCCCACCCAACTCTTCCAATACTTGCTGCCGGCGCGGCTCGCCCGCGGCTGTGCTGCCTGCGAATGGTACTTGCTCACTCCATTTCCTCCCGAGTCGTTTCTTCTGCGTCGCGATGCATGCCAGCAGCAGTGGAAACCCCTCTGGCCGTCTTGTCCGCCTGCGCCATTCAAGAATCCAGTCGCGGTCGCGTCGTGGCGCAAGCGATTGGCCGTCGCGGATCAGGGTGCGAACAAAGTTCTGCTGTGGGTCGAATCCGGCGCAAGGCTCGCGACCGAAATTCCGGTCGAAAAGCCCGGGCCTCTCGCGTTCAATCCGCGTGGCGAACTGCTCGTCACTTGTGAAACCTCAAACAAGGTGGCTCGTTACGATCTGCGCGGCACATTTCAGGGATTCCTCCCAGCCGACTTGCCCTCGCACGGTGCGCTTGCGGTCATCGCCGTGGATTCGTCGCACGCCACATGGGTGGTCTTGCATGACGGAAATTCGTGGGCGCTGTGGTCGCTCGCCGAGGGACAGAGCCAGTTTGCCGTCGCTACGATCGCTCAATTGCAAAGCTCCTTTGCGCCCACAGGGCTGTTGGCGGTTTCCGACGAAGGCTTCACGTTCGATCAGGACACGCGCCGCGGTCTCAGTGTAGCCACTGGTTTTTCCTGGTACGGTCGGCCGGTGAGCGCCGCGGATATCGTTCCTTACGGCCTGCCGGCTCGGCAAAAACTCGGACAATTGCTCACCTGCGCCCTCGATAGCGGCATTCCGCGTTGCCAGTGGCATCGCGTGCGATTGGATGCGGACATTCCTGCCGGCACCACTCTCTGCGCTGCGGTGGCCAGCGCGGAAGTGATCTCCGGAGCGAGCCAGGGAGATCCGACGCGCGATCCGGAATGGAAAAATTTCCCGGCGGGCCCGCCGCATCCCGCCGATTGGACCAGTGGACCCGCAGGGTCCGTGGACTTCCTCATTAAACAGCCTCCGGGAAGGTATCTCTATTTCCGGCTTCGCTTCAAAGGAAACGGCACGGCCACTCCCGTGGTACGCCGCGTGCGCATCGATTTCCCGCGCGTCACCAGCCTCGACCATCTGCCGGATGTATATCGCGAGACTGCCCAGGCCGAAGATTTCACGGAACGGTTTCTTTCGCTGTTCGACGCCACGATCGCTGACGTGGACGGAGTGATCGAGCGCTACCCGGCGCTTCTCGATCCTTCCGGAGTTCCAGCGCAGTTGCTCCCATGGCTGGGAGGTTTTTTCGGTATCGGCTTCGATCCCACCTGGGATGCGGAAAAGCGTCGCCAGATTTTGGGCGCTGCCGCCGGACTCTACAATCAGCGCGGAACGCTCCAGGGCCTGCAACAAGCGATCAATCTGGTTTTCGGTGTCACGCCGGCGATCGAAGAGATGTCGTCCACCGGACCCTGGGGCGCGCTGGGCAGCAGGAAAATACTTCGCGCGGAGCAATCGAATCCATCGGGCTCGCAGGCGGCGATCGGGCGGAATGCGCGCCTGCGCGCGACGCGCCTCTTCGGCAAGAACAGCTCCCGTTTCCGCCTGGATCATTCGGGGCTCGGTGCAGCTCCGCTGCGCAGCTACGGCAATCCCGACCAGGATCCCTTTTCCGCGGGCGCTTATCGTTTCCGCGTGCTGGTGCCTACGCTTCCGGATATGTCGCCCGAGCAGCAAACGCGTCTGACCAACTTGATCGAAGCGCAGAAGCCTGCCCACACCGTGGCTTCCGTTCGCATCGGCAGCAGCGGTTTTCTCCTGGGCGAATTATCAGCCGTAGGCGTAGATACCGGTTTCGTCCCGCTCGCGGCACCGGTGCTGGGCAGCGCGGGGAACATTCGTCTGAACCGGAACAGCATCGTGTGGAACGGCCCGAGCGGACGATCGGGCGGCGCGGGCGTCGGAGAAGGCTCGATTGTAGGAACGCAAACTGTCAGAGGGTGAGGAAATCATGAGCAGCGCAAACAAGACATTGCCGGGGCATAGCAAGAACGGAACGTGCGTGGATGTTCGTGAATTCCGCCGCCTGAAATATTTTTACGGACAAATGCTCGGCGTCCAGGATTTCCAGGCCGAGCAGGATTTCTTTCGCGAAAAGCTAAAGCTGCACAATCGTTGCCTGCATGGCTACGGTGCGGTTTGCGGGCTGCTGGTCGAACCCGTGCCCATTGCAAAAGACTGTACGTCCGAGGAAGAAGAGGAGGAGCGCAAGCTTGTCCAGGAATTGGACGATCTCCTGGAGCAGAAAGCCGCCGCGAGCGCAGCCGCCACCGCTTCTGCTGGCGCTACTGCTGCGACTGCGACGCCGGCATCGGCGCCAGGTTCCGCCGCTCATTCGGCACCAACGGGCGGCGGCCCCGCAACGGCAGCGCCGGCGGCCACGACGTCCGCCAGTCCCGCCCCAGCTCCTGCGCCATCCGCCGCGGACCTCGACGCTCGGATCGAAGAACTTCGCCGCCGGCTCGGGGAACATTACAAGAAATGTTGCAAGGAAGCGCCGCGCACTCGCATCCGCGTCACCTGCGGGCTGGCCCTGGATTGCCACGGCAACGAACTGGTGGTGCGCCGCCCGCTGATCATCGATCTTCTCGCGCATTTGAGCGCCAGCGACCTGCAGCGCATGAAGCAAGGCGCGGACACTCTATATGTCAGCATCTGCTACTGCGAACAGCCGGTCGATCCCGTCCGCCCCGTCCTGCAGGACGCCTGCGGCGGCATGTCCGATTGCACCTACGGAAAATTGCAAGACAGCGTTGGCGTGCAACTCACCGTTGATCCGCCCGTTCCGGACCATCGCTGCGGCACTTGCTGCGAAGCCTGCGCCACGGAGTGTTTGCTGCTCGCGCGTCTCGATGGAGTCTGCCTCGGACACCCGTTGCGCGAGCACCACATCCACAACGGTGTGCGCCGCGCGCTTGGCACCTATCAGCCCACCACGATCACCGGCATCAGCTGGGTGAATGGCTACAACTACATGCAGGACCAGGCCAAGCATGTGATGGGCACGCGTTTTCGCGACCACCACCTGAGCCGAGGGCTGGAGGTCCGCTTTTCGCGGCCGGTCCGTGCCGACACCATTCATCGCGGCGTGATGGACACCTGGGTGGTGGAAGGCGGTCGGGAAGGCAACATCTATAACAAGCCCGGCGAGTTCGTGGACAAGCCGAAGGAAGGTTTCGTGGATCGCATTTTTTATCGCGACCGCACCGATCTCACGTTGGAGCCTGGCGACCGCGTCATCGTGAATCTGCGGACCGAATTCATCCTCGATGAATGCTGCCGCCCCGTGGACGGCTGGAACGTGGGTGGGCGCGTTCCCCTGATCCGCGAATACGCCGAACACCATCACCTGCGCGAACGCGAGCACGAGCACGAGTGCCACATCCCGCCCTGCGGCTACGGACCCTGGACTTCGGGGCTGGGCATGCCCGGCGGCAGATTTGAAAGCTGGTTTTTCATTCGGGAAGATGAGCGAGAGCCGTGAATAACGTAGGGAGAAAATCCAATGGCTGCTAATGCGAGCATTTCAGTGTCCAGCTCCAAGAGTCCCTGCGGTTGCGGCGGCTCGGGGGCCGCGCCGGCGTCTCCGTGCAATTGCGGTGGTGGCGGAGGCTGCTCCTCGTGCCAGGGGCAGAGCTACGTCCGGCCGCTGTTTTTTGCCGGGCAGCTGCTCACCGAAGACGATCTTCAGTCGCTCGGCGATTACGTCGTCGCGAAAAATCGCCTGCACAACCGTTTTCTGATGGGCTCGGGCGTCGTGTGCGGGCTGCAAGTCACGTGCCCGCCCTGCGGCTGCGGCACGGTGGTCGTGAATCCAGGCTACGCCATCGACTGTTGTGGGAACGATATCGCCGTGGCTTGCCCGCAGACCCTGGACATCAACCAGATGGTCCGTAATCTCCTCTTGAAATTGCGCGGAGGCACCGATTGCAGCGATCCTTGCGCGGGGACGACCGCCACATCCGGCACATCGCAATCTGCGAGCGCTGCGATGTCCGGAGCCAATTCCGGCATGGCCGGTAACGCTGCGACGCAGAAGCCAGACCCGTCGCGCCGGTACTGCCTCTATATCAACTATTGCGAACAGCCCAGCGATCCCGTCTCGCCTTACGCTACCGACGCGCCCTGCGGTAGCGGCACCTGCGAGCCCACGCGCATCCGGGAAGGATTCACCTTCGAATTGCGCTGCCCTCCCAGCTCCGAGCCCGACCCCGCGATCTGCAGCCGCTTCTGGAATTGCGTTGGTGATCCCACCGCGCTACAAAAAGCCACTATCGATTGCAGCTTCTTGTGCCGCTACGCGCAAAGGCTGGCCGCCGCCGTCCTGGAAATCGGCAACAATCCGGCTCTAACGATCACTGATCCCGCGGCGTTTTCCAGACGACTGCGCGAACACACCGAGGAACTGGAGCACGCGCTTGACGAAGCGAAGATCGAAGGCGAGCACATTGACGCTGCGATCGTCGATGCGATCCTGGAAAAAGTCTCGCACCTGGCGGCAAATGTGGCGCGCTACTCCCTGCAGCCGGTGGAAATTCGCAGGGAGTCCGACAAGGGCGTGTCGAGTTTGGGTTCCGCCATCACCCTGCTGGGGACCGCGCACAAAACCATCAATGCCAGCATTATTCGCCGTGCGTTTCCCACCACGCTTCGTCGTGGATACGCCGCAGCCTTGATGGAGGTCACTGGCCAGCTCGCCGGGGCGCACTCCTCCCGGGATACGTCGGAGCGCGTTTTGGTAGCTCCCGAGTTCAAGACCATGACCATGAAATTCATGGCCGTTGGTGTCGCGTACACCCCCGCTTTCCACGTGCTGCTCGCCGAGTCGCTGCAATCGCTCAAGCAGTGGTTGCAAAATCTCCTGCAACAGTCGCAGGGATTGACGATTTGCAACTTGCTTGCAGAAGTAGACGCGGTGGTGTTGCCATCTACGGCTCCCGCAACTGATACGTCGATGTCCGGCGCAACTTCGATCGTCAGCGCCGAGGGCGTTCTCTGCCGAATCGTGCAGCAGTATCTGCGCAATTGTTTCTGCAACGCCCTCCTGCCGGCCTGCCCGCCCTGCGATGACCCAGGCGTCCTGCTCGCGTGCCTCACCGTGAAAGATTGTTGCGTGAAGGACATCTGCAACCTGGAACGAGAGTTTGTGATTTCCCCAGCCGCCGTCCGCTACTGGATTCCCGAAATCCAGCGCATGGGCGACGCAATTGAGAAATGGTGCTGCCCTTCGCGCTATGAAAAGTGCGAGAACGAAAAACGCGGCTACCAGAGCGAATTCCTCTCGGGAGCGCTGGGCCAAGCGCCAGCCTACGCGGAGCTGGCTCTCGCAATGATCGCAGGCGCTTGTCCCGCCCCGGTCCAAGCCGAACAAGCGCAGGTGAAGCCGCTATCGTTTCTCGCGCCGCTCGTTTCAAAGTGGCGCTTAGCGGAAGAAAAACTCGAGCAGGACGCCGCCACCGAATCCGCCAACGCCGCCACCGCTGCACTCGAGCGCAGGGTCAGCGAACTCGCTGAAGAACTCAAGGATTTGTCGGCCGAGCACGCCAAGCTTCAGGGCCAGTTCGCTAAAGAAAAGAAATCCCGATCGCAGGAGTCCTGAACTATGTCGAGCGCAATCGTACGCCCCGAATTCTACGAGGGAGAGATTCTGCCGGCGGCGGATCTGGTTGGCGCGGTGGATTACGCGCGTGGCCAGCTCGCCCGCCACGAACGTTATCTCCACACCTGGGGGATCGCCGCAGGGCTGGTTCTCAGCGGGCAATCTGAAACGGACGCCAGCGGGAATAACTATCAGAACGTCAGCCTTTCCGCGGGCGTGGCGGTTGATGGCAGCGGCCGAGAACTGGTGGTCCCGGCCGCGATACAACTGGATCCGAATCAGTTCCAGACGCAAGTGGCGCCTCAAGCTGGGATTTGGTATCCGGTTTATCTTTCCGGTTCGGACCAGGCTGCGCCCGCCTCCTCGGCGCTGATGGGCGCGTGCAATAGTTCACAATCCAGCAGCACGCAGGAGCAAGCTTCGGTGTCCTTCGGCACTCCCGGCAGCGAACTTTCTCTGGCGACGCAAACCGCCTCCGCGTTTTCCGACGGCGCGGGCGAAGGCGGCTGGCTAATTCTGGTTGGCTACGTGCAATGCAACCCCACCATCAGTCTGTTTACGGCGTGCTCCTCGCAGAGTCAGGGCGGTGGCCCGGCTCCGAACTATGTGGGAGTGAACGCCTCGCAAGTCATTTCAGAAAGTGGATCGCTGCTCTTAGCAACGCATCCGGCCGGCTTCTCGGGCACGAATCCTGTGATGGGGATGCAAATTCAAGAGGCTAGCAGCGGTCCGCAGCTCGTTTTCGGGCAGCTCAACGCTGCAGGCTCAGTGTCCCCTGCGCTTCTGACAGTGACCTCGGCCGGCGATTTAATCGTCACCGGGCAAATCTCTGGCGCCGTCGCGCCCGGCAGCGTACAGGTGCAATCCGGCATCGCCTTTGATGGCATGACGCTGCCGTTGCCCATCGGTGTCGATTCTGGCGCGGTGGCTGCGGGGCAGGTCACCGTGCACACTCACTTATCTGTACATTACGGGGGGCTGCACCCTCCGAACGCGACGCATGTCCTGCCGGTTCCCCTCGATTGCTGGGCTGACCCCGCGACGCTGCTGATTCATTGTCGTTTGAAGTGGTATGACCCGAGCAGCATGGGAACGGCACCAATGGTCGGGCCAGGGCTCTGTGATTACACGGTCGTCGTCGCAGTGCCGGCTTCGAGTGGGGGTGGATCATGAGCCTCAGTCCCCAAATGGATATTTTGTATTTGCAAAGCGTCGGTCACGTTCTCGGTATCTTCACGCGCAATTCTGAGCCCGCACAAATGGAAACCGACTCGTCGGCCTTCGTCGGAGCTGGACTTAATGTGCGTGGATTGATACCCGACGGGAATTTGGTGATCCCTCCCGCGCTAATTGGGGTTTTTCGCGCAAATCGAGTCTGGGATCAACTCTTGAACCCGCTCAGTTTGTGTGTGAGCAGCCCACCAGCTCTGCCGTCGCTGATGTCTTTTCCAGGAACGAAGCCCTCCGTGCAAGTTGCAGCAGACGTTCTCAAAATAACTCTGGCGACGGCAGCGGTGGCACAGATTCTGGTCTTGGCTCTCGATACGGCTGGAGGAACGCCGGCGCAATTCAGTACGAAGTGCGCCGGATCGAGTCCAATCGTCGAAGTAACGATGACGGGTTTAGTGCCGGCCGATACGTACTACGCGTTTGTTTTTGTCGAAACTCATCCGATGGCGCTTCACAAGTTTGTGGCGACGTAAGCCGTGGCCGACGTTCTCATTCATCGCTGCACGCTGCGCGTCGTACGACGCGGAGGATGGAACTGGGGCTCGAGCCCCAAGCGGCTCGTCGAGGATGTGATCAGGATTTTCCCCCTTCTTCTGGCAAAAAAATTGGCTGAACTTATGCCGGATGACGGAGATCACGAAATCTCCGCGCCGCTGCGCATTCGGGTTCCCGTCCGCTTGAGCGATCTGGAAGCGGAAGCGCGCAAGCAATCGTCTGCGGTATCCTCACCGAGCACAGCGAACGCGGCATCCCTCTTCGATAAGAAGCTAGATTCGGCGCTGCGCTCCGCGTTGGGCATCGAGATTACTCCTCCGCCCGCACCGCCGCGCCCCCAGCGATTCGCAACAGCGCCGCCCGATTCCGAAGTCGCATTCACGCGCCCGTCACGGGAATACCGCGGAGCCCTGCAACGTTTGCTGCTGGCATGGCAGAAACAAACCGTTCTGGAATCTCGTCTCGCAATGTTTTCATCCTCCGTCCTCGAAACCTGGCATCGCGCGCTGTGGGGAACCTCGGGGTTGCCGCCAGAGAGCCCCGCCGCAAACGTGCCGGAACTCGCCGCCGAAATCGCAACGCTCCTCCGCGCGGGCATTCCGTCGCCGCCGGCGGAAGATCGCGCCGGCCGCCTCCGTCAAAGAATTCTCGTCGCAGCAGAAATCGCCGCGCACCGTCGCATTCCTATGGATAATGCGTCTTTTGCAGAAGCCCTGAATCAGCTTTTGCCCGTCGATGATTTAGGCACTCTCGGCGAAGCGGCCCGCCCGCAGATTGACAACGAACTCGCTGCCGAACCGCAACTCACGCCCGTCATTATTCCCATGCCGCGGCAACCACGCGCGCTGCCTGCCCAAACAGAGATTCCAGCCCCGCCCCCATCCAGGCGCCTTTCCTCGGACTGGGAAGTCCACGTCGCGTGCGCGCTGCCGTTCCTGCTCCTCGCTCCGCTGGCTCGCATCGGCTATCTTGAAACCCTCGCGGCGGTTCTCGAAATGGCAAAACTCTCCCGCCACGCTCATCTCTTCGCCGCGACGCTCGCCTACAAAATTCTCGATCCGCCAGAACGCGGATGGCGGCGCAGCGTGGCATCGCAGACCGCCGCTGCCGCCCTGGCCGGCGTGCCGGATCCCATCGCGGACGAATTTCTCGTGGATTTCGCGCGCCAGATCGGCCCGCACACCGGACCGCTGGACGCTCTCCTCGCAGACACCCTGATTCGCGGCCACACGCTCGGCAAGCCGCTGGTTCTCACTCGCGTCGCCGATGAGCACAACACTTCCTATCTATTAACTGATGCCGAAGGCTGCTTTCCGATTGCGTGGATAACTGGCATCGAGCCGTTGACTGCAATCGTGCGCCGGCTCGAACCATCCCTGCTCCTGGTGTCGCATGAAGCCGCCGGGCCAGAACTTCTTGGCGAGCTGCACGCCGCCGGTGTCCGCTTCATCGTGGATGTTCCGCCCACGCGCAATGAATCCTGGAGTCGCATTCAGCAGGGCACGGCAACCCTGGGTTGGACGAATCACTCCTCGCCATCCTCGGAACCTCTGCTGCGCGCCGCGCGCGAAATAGAATCGGCCAAGGAAGACGCCGCTGCATTCCAGGATTCATTCTTGACCGCGCGTCCCGCCATCGTTCGCGCGGCTTCTCAGCAACTGGACCGCGCCTTGACACTCGCCGCCGGAGTCGCCGTCGGCACGATCGCTTGGGAGCTTTGGCGCGAGCGCGCCCGCACCACGCCGCAGTTGACGCTCGAGCGCTTTGGTGATCTCGACGCGCGCGTACGCTTCTCGTATTCCTCCGTGGTTGTCCGGCTCGCGCTAGGGCGCCGCCATCGCGAACTCTCGGACGCCGGCTTGCTGGCGCCGCTCGCGGAGATTCCCTGGCTCGCGGGCCGTCGGCTGGAATTCACGGGAGGATGAGCATGAACTCTCGCGCGTCGCTGGCTACCGCTCATCTGGTGCTTCGCCTCCAACCGATCAATCGCACCCTGCGCGCTGCCGTCGAAAGCCAGCAAATCGCGGCCGCGCGTTTGTCCCGGCCCGACCTCTCTCCGCTTTGCCTCACCGACGAACATGTCAAAGTTCTTCTCGAGCAGGTCGAAATCACCCAGAGCGGCAACGCCCTGCCCGGCTCGCCAGCCACGCAAACGGCCGAAGAGCGCGCTGCGGAAGAAGACCTGCGCGCACAGTCCGCCGCAATTAATTACGCGCTCCCACTCGAGCATCTTTCGCGAAAACTGAGCCTCACACCTTTCGAAGAGGAAACGATCCTGCTCTGCGCTGCGCCCGAGCTCGACCGCACCTACGAAAAGATTTATGGCTTCATCCTTGACGATTTGAATCGCCGCTTTCCCTGTACCGAGTTGCTGATCTCGTTGACGGCCTCGTCCATCGAAGACCGCCTGGAGCGCCGGCACGCGCTAAATGCCTTCGGCCGCTTGCGCCGGCTCAGCATTCTCATGCCTCTGAGCGACGCCCCCACGGACTTGCGCCAGGAATTCCGCCTGGGTCCGGGAATCTTTGATTATTTGACTGGCGCCGGCGTGGATATGTCGCGGTTGTGTTGCGACCGCGCCGAGATCGCTGTTCCCGCCACGGCTGAGCCGCCTGCGCAAATCAGCCCGGTCGAATTTGAGCATTTAACGTCGGCGCTGGCCGAGGGCACGTTGTCGGTGCTGGGAATTTGGGGGCCGCGACAAAGCGGCGCCGAGGAATTTACGCTCTCGCTCGCCGCCGCGCTCGAACGTCCTCTACGCCGCATCTTCCTTCCAGACCTCGACCGGCCCGGTGTGGATCTCGCGCAAACGTTGCAGGACCAGTTGCGCGTCGCCGCGGGCGTAGGCGCCATCGTGTGGTTCGAGGTCGACTCACTTGCAGACGCCGGCCGTGATCGTCTGCAGTCGCTGCTCGCAGACGCGTTTGCAAATTCTCCCGTCCCGATTTTGCTCACGGGCGAAAATCCCTGGCGGCCTTCGGCGCTCGTGCGCGCCGGCTTGTATGCGGAACGGGAGCTTTCGGAGCCTCTGCCGGACGTTCGCGAAAAAGTGTGGTCGCAGAATTTCCCCGAACTCGAAAAAGAGGAAACTGATCGCCTGGCCGCACGCTATCGCTTGAGCGGCTCCGACATTCGCTCTATTGCGGAACTTGCGCGCATGCAAACCCGTCTCGCGGGGAACGGCCGCCCGGAACCAATAAAGGATCATGTCGCTGCCGCGTGTTCGGTGGTCACCCGCCGTTCCGCAAATCACTTCTCTGTCGCCATAAGTCCCAGGCGCCGACCGGAAGATCTGATTCTGCCTGCCCACCTGCACAAACAAATCGTCGAAGTAGCCCATTTCTTCCAGCTGCGCTCCCGCGTCGACGACGAATGGGGTTTCGGCCGCCTCGCGAGCGGCAGCGGAATGAAGGTGCTCTTCACTGGTGATCCTGGAACTGGCAAGACTTTGGCCGCGGAGGTCATCGCGGGAATGCTCGGCCTGCCGCTGTGCAAGGTGGATCTCGCGCGAATCGTTTCCAAGTGGGTGGGCGAAACGGAAAAAAATCTGGAATCCGCGTTCCGCGAAGCCGAAGAAAGCCACTCCGTCCTCTTCTTCGATGAAGCCGAAGCCCTCTTCGGCAAGCGTGCCGAAGTCCAGCATGGCACCGACCGATACGCGAACCTGGAAGTCAGCTATCTTTTGCAGCGCCTGGAAAGTTCGCGCGGTTTGGTGATCCTCGCGAGCAATGTGAAGGACCAGATCGACTCCGCATTTGTACGCCGTTTCCAGGTCGTGGTGCATTTCCCTCGGCCCGGAGTTCCCGAGCGCCGCCGCATTTGGCAACTGGCGTTTCCGCCCAACGCTCCTCTGGACGCGGAACTGAATTTCGAGACTCTCGCTCGCCTGGAGATGACCGGAGCCGCGATTGTCAGCTCCGCGCGGACGGCTGCCATGCTCGCCGCGGATTCCGCCTCCGCCACAATCACCATGGCGCAAGTGATCCGCGCAACCGCGCGCCAGTTCCGCCGCGAAGCTCGCGTCCTGACGCCCTCAGACCTCGGTCCGTACGGAGTGCTGCTGCAAGGGGCATCATGAGTCCCTCAAGCACCAGTCTCCTGGAGGGAGCACCTCCGAAGACCGCCTCGAAGCCCGCACCAACGATTTCACATCTGCGAACGCCCGCCGCCGCACCCGCGGTCGCGCCTGCTCCCCCGACTTCCGTGAAGGCTTCCACTTCACCCACGCCCGCTGCGCGCAGCTCACCTATTGCACCTTCTGTGCCGGCATCGGCGCCGACAACTCACGCGGATGTGCTGGCAATGCACTCTGTCTATGGGAATGCGGCCATCGCGCAGGCCGCGAAGTCCGGAAGCGTGGCATTGGCGCCCGCGGCGGCGCCAACCGCTCGAGTTGCGCTGCCGGTTCCCGACGCTTCGTATGCAACGGCGCAAACACTTCCATCTCCTTCTGCGCAAGTCGCCGCGCTGCCGCCAACCGAAGGGGCGGCGGGTGCCTCGCACGTATCCACTGCCACGCATTCACCGGCCGCGCTGCAAGCCAACGTTGCACCGTCGCCGCCAGCGACTCCGGCGGCCACCGCTTCGGCCGGATATGCATCGGCGCCGGCCCTGGTTGCAACCGCGACAGGCGGCGCGGCGGCGAAGGGAGTGCCAAGCGCACCCGCGACTCCTGCGAAAACTGGTGCGCCCACACACCCCACTGCAGCCGGTGCAGGAAGACACGAAAAAGGCGGCGCCGAAAAAGCTCCTACTCCTTCAGCGCATGCGGCACTCGCGCCCGTCGTGAACGCGATTCGTCACCGTGCCGCGACGGCGCGCAAACACTCTCCGGCCGGCGTGCCAGTAGCATCCGCGCAGGCCGCCGCGGTCCTTCCGGACACCGAACGGAAGCGCACCGCCGCCCTGCAAACCGTGACGAACCTCGACACGGCAACGACAAAGACGGGGCAAATCAAGCGGGAAGAGTTCAAGACGAAACTCAAGGACGCGATCAGGCATGCCACACCTCCGCCAAAGTCAGAGTCGGACGCCAACGATCTGATGAAAAACGGCGCTTCGAAAGCCAGCAAGGTGATGAAAGGAGAATTGGGCAGCGAACGTGCCGCGGCAGTCGAGCCTCTGAAAGCGGCGTCAGCCGACCTGCCCGCGTCCTCTCAACCAGACGTGCCCAAATCAGATTTAATCGAGGAGCCGGTGGGCGCGCCACCTGCACCCGTTTCGTCTGCACCTGCAGTTCCAGCGGGCCTTCCTCCCGAGCAGCTCGATTACTCTTCCGATCGTGCACCCACTGACCGTGCCATGGCGGAAAGCGGCGTCACCAAGGAGCAACTGGAAAAGGGCAACGAGCCGGAGTTCAAACAGACGCTTTCCTCTCGTGCCAGCGTGGAACAGCACGAGGCAAGCGTCGTGGGTCGTTACCGCAAGAGTGAAGCCGGCGTTCGAGATCAGGCGGAACACGCCGCGCACGCGGAAATCGCCGGCGGTCTGGCTGGCATGCAGGGTGCGCGCGGCGCGCAAATCGCCAAAGTCGTCGGACAACAGAATGCCACCAAGGCCAAACACGCCCTCGAGCACCAGCGCGTCACGAACACTATCAACGGAATCAAGAACCAGACGCTGCTTGCGGTGGAATCCATCCTTACTTCGATGGAAGACGAAGCACAGCAGATTTTTGAGGCCGGCCTCGCCCGCGCGGAACAGGCCTACCACGACACCTTTGAAGACGCCAAAGGCGGAGCCTGGACCTGGGTCACTACTTGGGGAAGTGATTGGGAAGAGCTGATCGAGAACTCGTTGGATAAGGCCCGCCACGAATACTTCGTGCAAGTGGATATCGCCATAGACGCGGTTGCCAATCTCGTTGACGCCAAGCTCGACGCCGCGAAACACAAAGTCGAGGACGGATGGAACGACGTTCAAACCTATGTGAGAGGCCTCGACGACCATGTGCGGGGCTTTGGCGAAGAAGCCTTGAAGTCCGTCTCGGCGGACTTCGATGCGATGCGCAACGAGATCGATCAGCACCGCGATGCGCTCGTGGACAAACTCGCGGAGCAGTACAAGGCTTCATACGACCGCATGTCGGCGATGGAGGAAAAGCTGCGCGAGGAGAACAAGTCTCTCTGGCAGCGCATCTACGACGCGACCGTTGGGCTCATCAAGAAGATCCTGGCGTTCAAGGACATGCTGCTGAACGTGCTGGCACGCGCCGCCAGCGCCATCGGACTAATCATCGCTCATCCCATCGATTTCCTCGGCAATCTGATTGACGCGGGCAAATTGGGCTTCTCAAATTTCGTGGACCACATCGCCGAGCACTTAAAAGAAGGCTTCATGCAATGGCTCTTTGGCGCCGTCGCCGAGACCGGCATTCAGCTGCCCAAGGATTTCGATCTGCCCGGCATTCTCAGCCTGGTCATGCAGATCCTGGGGCTCACCTACGCGAACATTCGCTCGCGCGCCGTGAAGATCCTGGGAGAAAAGGTGGTCAAGGTGCTGGAGACCACCGCGGAAATCTTCAAGGTCCTGATCTCCAAGGGGCCCGCGGGACTCTGGGAATACATCAAGGAGAAAGTCGGCGACCTGAAGACCCTGGTGATCGAGAAAATCAAGTCGTTCGTCATGGAAAAAATTATCATGGCGGGCGTTACCTGGCTGATCGGACTGCTCAATCCCGCCTCCGCGTTCTTCAAAGCATGCAAGGCGATCTACGACATCATCATGTTCTTCGTCGAGCACGGTCAGCAAATTCTCGATCTGGTCAACGCCATCATTGATTCCATCACGTCCATCGCCAAGGGTGCCATCGGCGCCGCCGCCGACTACGTGGAAACTTCGTTGGCGCGCACGATTCCAGTGATCATCGGTTTCCTGGCCAGCCTGCTGGGCG
>Ga0070762_10000078_pt1 | contig 29814 bp, 31 predicted proteins | sample HubBroMetageREF2_FD_66726 | JGI IMG/M metagenome (GOLD analysis project Ga0070762, IMG submission 66726) | Reference soil microbial communities from the Hubbard Brook experimental Forest, New Hampshire, USA - Hubbard Brook CCASE Soil... | ecosystem: Environmental > Terrestrial > Soil >...
GCCGTGAAGTGGTACACAATTGCAGCGGAACGATTCCGCCGCGCTGATTGGAAGAAAAAGGCCGAGGAAGCTCTGGCGCGATTGGGCGCGCCGATTCCCGTGGCGGGAGCTAAACCCAGTCCCGAGCCTGTGTTTGCGGCGGCAAGCAGCTCGGAAATCGAGCCGAACCACGAATACAGCGGCCCCAGCGATTCAGAAGAGACGCAACCGCGTTTGGCGCTCGGCGAAATTCGGGAAGATTCCGAGGACTATACTGGCGATGCGATCGAGGTAGAGGTCGTACACCTTTCCGACGCCACGCCTCCCACAGGCGCCGGCGTGGCCGAGGCCGACACAAACGGCAAGAAAAAACGCCGCCGCGGACGCCGTGGTGGCCGAGGCCGCCGTCGCAAAGGCGCTCCCGCCGCAGCAGGCTTGCCGTCGCAGGCGTTCGCGGAGTCGGGCGCCGCGCACGCACCGTCATCCGCCGCGCCGCAAACACGAGCGCCAGCGCCTACGCCGCGATTTCAGCCTTCGCGGCCTGCCCCGCACACCGAAACCTTCCAACGCGTTCCGGCTGCAGCTGCGATTACGCCCCCTGAACCTGAATATACCGCGCACGCAGACCAAGCCGCTCCGATGCTTCCTTCCGAGCGCACCGCGCACGGCCGCGCCGGCGATCCGGCCTTGGCTTCGCGCATGTCCAAACTCGAATCCATGCTTCGCCGCCTTGTCGCCAGTCCGCTGCATCGCCTAGACGAATCCGATTCCGCTCCGGCCGGTCCGGGGGTCTTCCTGCTGTCGGATTCCGACCAGATAACTTCCTACTACATCGAGGCCTGCCAGACCCTGCGCGTCGGCCTGGGAAATCTCGCGCGCGGCAGTGGCCGCAGCACCACCAAACCCGTTCGCGGCGGCCGCCCGTCCTTCGATAGCGGCCTGAAGACCAAACTCGCCGAGCATTTGGGCATAGGCGAAGCAAAAGTCTCGCAATATCTGAAAGACCACTGCGTGGTCCGCTGGATCCAGCTCGACGACGACGCTCCGCACCTGGCGCATTTCGCGATTGGCGTCCTGCGCACGCCCCTGAACTTGGACTGATACCGGACCGAAATCAGGCCTAAATACTAGTCCGGACTGGTACTTCGCTAGGTCCATTGGCTGCGCCTGGGCGCCGTTCAACCCCCAAATTGCACCTTTAGACGCACCTTCCTAGACGTCCAGTTTGAAACCATGCAAACTCTGGTACCGTAACTGGTTACCGATGAGCCTCATCCGTGGGGGCAAGCTTCCGGGGGTTTCAAAGAGCAGGCAGGGGTTGGTTGAAAGGGAGAGGTGGAATTATGGCGAACGCAGTAAGCACAAAACTTTGGAAGACGTTCGACTGGGCGCTCTGCAAGACCGCCGGCGTCACCTTCAACACGATTCAGTACTTCAATAAATTTAATCCTAATCCTTCGTTTACTCCGAAGTGGTCCGATAAGCCATTACTGAAATCATGGGAGAAGTCCAAGCCGACGCTCGGCTGGCCGCGAACGACCGATTCGCTTTGTCCCGATTGCGTGCGCGAAGCGCGCGATCTGATCATCAACGGGAAAAAGGACTGGACCGATCTGGTTCATGAGAAAGTCGGCGAGATCAAAGCGCAGATCATCGAGCGCGACGGCCAGGTCTGGATGGTGAAAGAATGCGCCATTCACGGAAAATATGAAGACTTGATGGCCGTTGATTCGAAGTTTCTGGAATGGATCGAAAAGAATTTCCCCGGCCGTGATATTCCGGCGCACAACGACGAAGGCCTGCATCGCCACGGATCCAGCACGGTTCGTCACGGCCGCGGTTCGGTTCTTACCGTCGACCTCACCAATCGCTGCAACATGATGTGCGACCCCTGCTTCATGGACGCGAACCAGGTCGGTTACGTTCACGAGCTGAGCTGGGAAGAAATTCAGGAAATTCTGGAGAACGCCACCAAGATCAAGCCTCGCCGTCAGATGTCCGTGCAGTTCTCCGGCGGCGAACCCACCATGCACCCGCGATTCATTGACGCGGTGCGTTACGCGCGCAAAGTTGGCTACAACAGCGTGCAGGCGGCGACCAACGGCATCGAGTTCGCCAAGAGCAAGGAATTCTGCAAGGCAGCTTTCGAAGCGGGCATGCGTTACGCGTACCTGCAATTCGACGGCATCGGCAACGACGCCAACAGCCACCGCCAGGTGGGCAACCTCTTCGACGTGAAACTCCGCGCCATCGAGAACATGCACGAAGCCGGCATCGAAATCGTGCTGGTAACCACCATCGTCAACAACGTGAACAACGACCAGGTAGGCCCGATCGTGAAGTTCGCGATGGAAAACCCGAAGAAAATTTCCTTCGTGTCCTTCCAGCCCGTTTCCTTCACCGGGCGCGACGAGGAAATCACTCCGGAACGCCGCATCCGCCAGCGCTACACGCTTTCGCACTTGGCGAAGGACGTCAGCTCGCAGGTGGGCAAGGTCGAGCCCACACGCGACTGGTTCCCGATTTCCTTCATAAGCACGTTCGCAGGATTCTCGGACTTAGTGCACGGGCCCGATTCGCAGTGGGGTTCGCTTTCCTGCGGCTGCCACCCGAACTGCGGCGTCGGCACAGCGTTGATGATCAACAAGGAAACCAAGGAGTGGGCGCCGGTACCGCGCTTCCTGAACGCACAACAGCTGACCAAGGACGTCGCGGCAATTACCGATGCGGCCCGCGGCAAGACTTTCTCCAACTTTATGATGGCGATGGCCGTGCTGAAGAATTACAGTCCTTTCCAGGGGCCGCCCAGTTTGCGGCTGAAGGATCTTTGGAAGAAATTCGATAAGACGTACGCGCTCTCCGGAAACGCGGACAAGAAGTACGGCAAGGTTTCCGGCGACCGCACCTTCGAAGACGCCATGAAACGCCGCAAGGAAGATCCTTGGAACTTCCTGTTCATCGCCGGCATGTGGTTCCAGGACCTTTTCAACTACGATTTCCGCCGCACCGAAATGTGCATCATTCCCTACGCCACGCAGCAGGGCGAAATTTCCTTCTGCGCGTACAACACCGGCGTGGGCTGGCGCAAAATCATCGAGAACATGCACAAGAACGCGACCGTGGCGCAGTGGTACAAGGAACACGGCAAGCACGACGTCTTCGCCAAGGGCAAGAAAGTCAATTTGGAGAGCTACGAGCACTCGCTCCGCATTGATGCCGAAGATGCTTCGCGCGTTCGCGAACTAGAGCACGATATTCCGCAGACCGCTGCCGAAGAAGACCGCATCCGCCGCAAGAAGGCGTTCGAAGAGGCTGCCAAAGTCCGCCGCATTTACGAAGAGCTCGTGCTGAAGAAGTCCACCGAGCCCGTCGTGCAGATTGGCTCGATGCAGCAGATCCTTAGCGCGGTTCCCGGCGTAACCGTAAAGCCAGTGCAGATTGCTCCGGCGAACGGCAACGGCACATCCAAAGTCGAAAATACCGAAGCCGAAGCTGCAGTAGCCGGCGACTAAATCAACCGGCGCAATCTCAACCATCTCCGCAGGGTAAGCAAGCCCAACAGCCCCGGCGCAATCCGGGGCTGTCGCTTTTTTGATTTGCGCACTCGATTCGTCTACAGTAGGTGTTAATGAGCCGGGCTCGCAATCTGACCGGAAATGGACGGGAGCACCGTCGCCGTGTGTTTGATTTCCCGGTCATACTGCTGCCCGTCGCAGACGAGTTTCCGCCTCACGGAAAGTCCAAACCGCGAAAATGGACGTTGACGAGCCTTTCGGGTTACCAGGTGACGGTTCCGTTGCTGCCGGGCGTCATCACGTAGGGACGGACGGAAGGAACAGGAAGCCATCGAAATGGCGCGCGGCGCCATCCGCTGCCACCTGGATGGTTTGCGCAAGTCGGGCGAAGAAATACCCGATGAGAAAAGAGCGCACACTGCGAAATTGCGAGTCGCCCTGAGCAGCTAGATGAGCGCGGTATTGCCGCTCCTCAAACCGCGCTTGATCCTGCGAGCTGGTTTCTACGTGAACCACCAATCCGGAAGCCACGCGCAGTTGCGTCATCCAATCAGAACTCACCTTCGTGTGACCGTATCTCGTCATGACCGCTTCGACATACCTCGTCCGGTGTTGCGTAGCATCCTGCGCCAAGCGGAGCTGTCAGTTGAAGAATTTCTGGCGCTGCTATGAGCGATTGGGTGGGACGCGCGTTGAACGAAGTTCGAAGATTTGGATATGATGTTCGTTGTTCCCATTAGAGGGAGTACGCCCATGCCGATTTACGAATACGTTTGCGATGATTGCAACGAGCGCTACGAGCGCATCGTGCTGAGCCGATCGCAGTCGATCACCTGCCCAAAGTGTTCGAGCGCAAAACACACTATCCAGCTCTCCGTGTTTGCTTCGCCATCGAATGGAAAATCCGCGGCCCGCTCTTCTTCATCCGCGCCGTCGAACGGAGGCGGCTGTTGCGGAGGCGGTGGCTGCGGCTGCAACTAAATTGTGCAGGCATAGCTTGCTCGGTCTTCCGGCGCAACTCCACGGTCCCCAGTTGATTTCTGATCGCTCGCGCGTGATGCAGGCCCTCTTCGACTGGTTCCACGCGACGACCCGAGCACTGCTGTTGCTCCTGCCGCTACTTGCTCCCGCCGTTTCCGCGCAAGGCGGCCCGCCGCTGCTCACCAACGATCCCGGTACTCCCGGCAACGGCAATTGGGAAATTAATTTAGGCGTCATGCAGGTGTTGCGCCTGCATTCCAATGCGTTTCAAACGCCACAGCTCGACTTCAACTACGGTTTAGGCGACCGAATCCAGCTGACCTACGAAGTTCCTTACGTGGTGCAGAACAGCACCGGCCAACCGGTGCAGACGGGATGGAGCAACGGATTCCCCGGAGTGAAATGGCGCTTCTTTCAGCGGGATCACGGCGGGTGGAACATTTCCACGTTTCCCCAGTTGGAAATTCACGGGCCGCAAGCCTCGGTGAAGCTGGGGCTGGCCGACGGCGGCACGCGCTTCCTGCTGCCCTTCGAAGTGACGAAAGCAGCGGGGCCGATTAATCTGGATTTCGAGGCGGGCTACTTTTTCCCGCTGAATTCTCCGCACTCGCATGAGGAACGCATCCTGGGCTTCGCCGCCGGACACGAATTCACATCGAAATTCGAACTGATCGGCGAGGTTTACAGCGATTCGGTGATGGGTGTGCCACCGCACGACACAATTTTCGACCTCGGCGGCCGCTACCGATTTCACAAAGGGCTTTTGCTCCTCTTCATGGCGGGGCGCAGCTTCTCTGGGAATTCAAGCGGGCAGCCGGAATTTATCGGTTACTTTGGATTGCAGATTCTGTTGCGCAAATATGGCCGGGAGCTGAATCCGGAGCAGTGAAGTTTGTGCCGTCGGGTCGGCCGGATCATCGGGCGCTTGTTTTCGCCAAAAAATAGTTGATTAGAATGCACTGCGGTCGTTTGTTTTCAGCGATTCACGGCACTCTCTAATCGCCGCGACCTCAATTAGAAATTGGGTTTTGCGCATTTTACATGCGTGGAAACTCGGATGTGTGCGAGAACAACCATGCGGCCAATCCCGGATCGCTGAATGCCACGTCCCACACGTTGTGACTGATGCTGGGATACTCAGAGTACTTCGGATTGGCGCCAGCCCTGCGCAGTTCCGCCACCCATTCTCGTGCGCTCGTGACTGGCACCAGCGGATCTTCCTCGCCTTGGAAAATCCACACTGGAACTTTGACGACGCGCGGAATCATGTAGGCGTCGCCGTACCCGCAGAGCGCAATCGCGGCCGCAAACCGCTGCGGCGCGACCGAAAGCGCCGCCCACACGCCTTCGCCGCCCATGGACTGGCCCACCACGTACTCGCGCGCGCGATCAATGCTGTACTGTTTCTCAATCGTATCCAGGATCTCCAACGCCAGACGGATTGCCACTGGAGGCGTGTTGGTGTGCGGGCGCGCCCAGCCCTTGGTCGCGTCCACCTGTGGCGCGAGCACGAACGCGTGATACTTCGCCTGATTATCCGGCGTGGTCCAGAAATGTGACCCTGCGGAATTTCCGCCTGACACCTGCGAATAATTATCCGAGCCGCGGCCGGCGGCCCCGTGCAGCCACAATACGATTGGATATTTTTTCGCGGCGTCGTAATTCGGCGGCACAAACAGGCGGTAGACCATGCCCTCGCCGCTGGAACTACGGTAGGAACCGGCGACGAACCCCGCGACTGCAGCATCCGGCGCTGGCGTAGCGCGGGCTTGCGGCTGAAACGACAGAAGAAGAATTAAGAGAGCCAGCCTGCAGCGCGCAAAACTATGCGCGCGATCAAACATCAACCCAAAGAGCAAGCGCTGCGTTCGCACATCGCTCCAGCCTCTTCTGATCCGTCGCGGCAAATGCATTCGCCCTCTCGCTCTCCACGTCAATTGTGCCGACGACGCGCAAGTCCCGCGGATCCAGGATAGGAATGATGATCTCCGAAAGCGTGCTGCCAAACGCAGTCAAGTAACGCGAGTCGCTGCGCACGTCACCGACAACAACCGGCGACTTCTCTCGAATCGCAGAACTGGTAAGTCCCTTCGTCGCTGGAAACGTGGGATAAGCGGGAGCGGACGGGCCGCTCCACGCAATGATCGAAACCAGCTCAGCGCTGACGTCGTAAACTCCGACCCAGCGATACGCACCGAATTCACGAATCGCGTCGGCGATCTGGCGCGCTCGCTCGGCACGCGGTCCCGCGTTCGACGCAGCAGAACGAATCTTATTTCGCGTCTCTTCCATCACCATTGCGCGAATAATGCAGTACGTTCGGCGGCGGCTGGAGGCCAGCATTCAACTTAGGATCCGGGATCGGCGCGCCGGGCACGACGGGCAGTGGCAACACGCCCGCCCAGATCGGCAACGCGTAATCTGCTTCGTCATCTTTCGGCGGGCCGATACGCACCTTCGCCGATACTTCTTCCAGCGGCAGCGCCAGCACCGACGTCGCTTTCAATTCCATCTCCGTGGGCGGGCGGACATCATTCCAGCGTCCGCGCACGATGTGATTCGTAAAAGCTTCCAGCACGCGATTCTTTTCTCCGCTATCTTCCACCGGCATCGCGCGGCCCAACATCACCACCGAACGGTAATTCGCGGAATGATGGAACGCCGAACGCGCCAGGACCAATCCATCCACCAGCGTGACGGTGACGCACACTTGTACGCCGCCGGCGATCGTGCGCAACATGCGGCTGGCGGATGAGCCGTGCACATACAGCGTCTCGTCCACGCGCGCGTAGTTCGTGGGAATCACAAATGGCTGCCCGTCAACGACGAAGCCCACGTGGCACACGAATCCTTCATCGAGAATCCGGTACACGGTTTCGCGATCGTACTTGCCGCGGTCGGGCAGGCGCTGAACTTTGGTGCGTGCTGTGGGGCTGAATGGCTCGGTCATGCATCGAGCGTAGATCGGCGCGGGGTTAGCCGCAAGTGCCAATCTGGATGGCTGCGGTTCGTGTGCGCTCGCTGGGCGTTCACGAAGGGCGTTACTATTGCGACGGGGTTGCGGCAAGCGCGGGCTTTGGCGGCGGAGCAATGTGTACAACGCGAAATCCGGTGTAGGCCGGATCCGCAGCGCGGTACTGCGCTTTGCTGTCCGTAGGGCGATCGGCGCTGCCACCCAATGTTTTTCCCGAACCGTCGGTTGCGATCGCCCACTCCGCCACATTTCCGCCAAGGTCAAACACCAATTCCTCGCCTTCGTCGCCCGCGGCCGCAAAGCTTCCTACTTCGCGCAGCAGCGGCGCGTCTCCCGGGAGCTCCTTGATTTTCCCTTCAAGCCTTTGCGCATCCTCGGGATTCAGCGCGTAGCCCGCCCAGTAGTCCAAGGTATTCTCACCGCCGCGCGACTTGTAAAACTCCACGGATTCAGCTTCGTTCGGAAGCCGGTAAGTTTCGGCGGTCAGCTCGCTCAGCCACTTGCAATACGCTTGCGCCCGCTCCAGCGTGATGCCGTTCATGGGATAATTTTCCGTGCCTGCTTCGAACTTGTGGTCCTTATCGAACGCCGCAAACTGCGCCCGCGTAATTTCAAACCGCCCGATTTCGATCGCGCCGCGCTTCACCGTTTCTGGAATCAACACATCCGGCGCGGGATTTTCGGGCGTTGCAGGTGGATGAAACGCCACGCCGTACGAAGCGCCGTATTTCTCCACCGTGGCGCGCTTTAATGCGACGTCCAGCGGCGAGCCCTTTTTAAGCGCTTCGTTTTCCGGCGGTTTGGTCTTGAACAAATACGCATCGAACCATGCCTCTTCCTCATTCACCTTGCGCAACTGGTGCGTCAACTTCCGCGGCCCGTGCGCCTCGCCGGGAAACAAAATAAATTTCACCGGAGCCTTGCCGATCGTGTACAGCGCGCGGTAGTGCGTCCAGCCTTCTTCGGTGGGAACCTGGCGGTCGATGGTGCCGAAGAAAATCAGCGTGGGCGTCCTCACCTTATCCATTTTGAACAGCGGCGATTTCTCGATGTAAAGTTGCGGATCTTCCAGCGGCGTTTTTCCAAAATAATAGTGGTCAAACGATTCGCCGAAATCCACGTTGGCCCAATCGCTCAGCCATTCCACGTCGCCCGCGCCCACCACGGCTGCCTTGTACCGGCCGGGATGGGTGACGGTAAGCTGGATCGAAAGAATCGAGCCATTAGACCAGCCCGCCGCGCCAATCTGGTCGGGATCCACCAGGCCTTTCGCGATCAGGTTGTCCACGCCGCGCTCGATGTCTGGAATCTCCAGCTCGTAATATTTTCCGCAGCAGATGGACTCGACAAACTTCAACCCGTAGCCCGTGCTTCCGTGATAATTCGTCTTCAGCACGAACGCGCCTTTCTGCGTCAGCAGATTCGGCGCATAGGCCCAGCGCTCGGCCCATTGATCGAGATCCGCGCTGGCCGGGCCGCCGTGCGTCGCCACAATCAGCGGGTATGCCTTGCCCGCTTTGTAATCGTCCGGATAGTAGAGGATACCTTCCACGTCGTCGTCGTTCGCGCCCTTCCACTGCAACACTTCAGTTTTCGCAACGGGTTTGTTCTTGAAGCCGGGATTTAAATTGGTGATCTGCAGCGCCGAAGTCATTTTCGTGCCGTCCAGCTTGGCGCGAAAGAATTGTGTGGGCACGCTGGCGGTGGAGTGATCGTAAATCAACGTCTTGCCGTCTTCGCCCAGCACAAAACTGAGATAATGTTTTTCATCCTCGCTGGAAATGGATTTGCGCGACCACGTGCCGCCGTGCCGCGTGAAACGCACCGGCTTGGTGTACACGCCGTCGGCCAGCAGCGCGATGAAGCCGTCATTCGTCGCTTCTAGTGAGCGCGCGAAGCCGCGGTCCCAGTCCAGATTCACTTCGCTGGATTTTCCGGCGGCCAAATCGTAAAAATAAATCCTGTGCACCGTGGCCACCAGGAAGCGCGGGTCGCTGGAATAGGGCGCGACCACGTAAAAACCGGAATTATCGCGCGCCCAGGTGACCTCATTCGGCTGGATGCGCTCGTTCGCGAAGACTTGCGTGCGTGCGCCGGTCGCGAGGTCTATGACGTAGGTTACGGGCGGAATCTTCTGGTCCCACGCAAAGCTTAATTCTCGACGCGCCACGGCGACAGCCCTTTTCTTGTCGTGGGAAACTTCAAAGCTCAGGATCCAATCGTCGTTGTCGGTCAGCCGCGTGACTTTGTTGTCCTTCACGGAAAATTTGTACAGCCGCACCGGCGCGCTATGCGCGGTATCATCCACCACGTTCGAGTCGTCTTTGCGCTCCTTCGTCTGCCGCTCATACAACGTGGGATCCTCTTCCGCGCTGAAAACAATGGTGTCGTTGTCCAGCCACTCGAATTGCTGAATCCCGCGTTCGAATTCCGTCACCGCCCAAGGCTCGCCGCCCGCGCTATTCAGTAGCCACAACTGAGTGGGCGCCAGATCGGGTTTCGGTTTGGCCAGCGCGTGGGTGCTCAGGTAAGCAATCGTCTCTCCCGAAGGTGACCAGCGCGGATGCGAAACCTCGTCCGTCCCGCGCGTGAGCTGCACTTCCTTGCCATCATTCAAATTGGAAAGATACAGATTGCTGACGCGCAAATCCTTCTCTTTGTCCGCCGTCCCCTTCACCCACAAAGTAAATTTCCCATCCGGCGAAATGCGGAATTGCCCGCCATCCTCCTGATAGACCACGTCCTCAGCAGTCCAGCGATCTTTCTTGGCCGCATCGGGCTTGGGGGCGTCCGGGGTGGCCTGGGCCGCCAAGTCCGGCACGAGCAGGATAGATATCGCCACGACTAGGGCGGGAGCTTTCCAGCAACGTGCAGCAATCTTTTTCATGCTTGCCTCGAGCTTCATCAATACTTGAGATATCGTTATGGGACAGCCGAAAAACTATCACAGACTTGTAGCAAGCAGGTAGCAGCGTCGCACGTCCCCCGTGCCGGATGAAGGTCGTTCATCTCTCCGCGCGAATTCAGCTAGAATGTTCTCGTCAACGTATTGGAGGCCACGTCATGGCCATCAGCCGAGAACAAGCACGCACCGAGCACACGGGCGGCACTTCGCACGATCAATTCAGCGAAACGATTTACGGCGTGGTGTGCTCGACGTGCCACAATTACATTCTGATTGATAAGACGAACTGCCCGGCGTCGTGCCGCGAACACGAGACGTGCCGCGCTGCTTACGCTTAGAATTCGGCCGCAGTTCGCGCACCGGCTGCTATCTCGCCCTTAAGCCTCGTTTCACGTTCGGCTAATCCACACGCGACGCCCGTCCATACCTCGCCCAACTCTCGCCCAACTCTCGATTGACGCCCCCTCCGCGCTTGCGTACGATGCGCCGGATGGTGCGGAAGCAGTGTCCGGGAGCGCGCGCCGACCTATGAAATCACTACTCAAAATAATTCTGTGGACCGCGATCGCGCTCGCCGGCGCCGGTGCGCTTGCCGCCATCGCTTTCGAACGCCGCGAGCCGCTCAACGCCGTGTGGTTCGTCGTCGCCGCGCTTTGCACCTATCTCGTCGCCTATCGCTTCTACTCGAAATTCATCGCCGCGAAAGTACTCGCTCTCGACGACACCCGCGCCACACCTGCCGAGCGCCTGGAAGACGGCCACGATTTCGTTCCCACCAGCAAATGGGTTCTCATCGGCCACCATTTTGCCGCGATTGCGGGGCCCGGCCCGCTCGTCGGCCCCACGCTGGCCGCGCAATTCGGTTATCTGCCGGGAACTCTGTGGCTGATCGTAGGCGCAGCGCTCGGCGGCTGCGTGCAGGACTTCATCATTCTTTTCTGCTCGATTCGCCGCGACGGAAAATCGCTGGGCCAAATGGCGCGCGAAGAAGTTTCCAAACGCGGAGGAATGATCGCGCTGCTAGCCGTCCTCGCCATCATGATTATTCTTCTCGCGGTCGTCGCTCTGGTGATCGTCAAAGCGCTGAAAGAATCGCCGTGGGGCACCTTCACTCTCGCGATGACCATCCCGATCGCGCTGCTGATGGGAATTTATCTGCGCTACGTGCGGCCGGGCCGTGTGCTGGAAGCTTCGCTCGGCGGCGTGGCGCTGGTGATGCTGGCCGTCGTTTCCGGTCAGTGGGTGAACGCATCCCCCGCGTGGTCCAGCGCCTTCACGCTTTCCGGCCCGGCGCTGGCGCTTGCGATCATCGCTTACGGTTACGCTGCGTCGGCGCTGCCGGTGTGGCTGCTGCTGGCTCCGCGCGATTACCTGAGCGCGTTCATCAAAGTGGGCGCGATCGCCGCGCTGGCGATTGGCGTGATCTTCGTGCGGCCCACGCTGGGAATGCCCGCGCTGACGCGCTTTGTGGACGGCAACGGTCCAGTCTTCGCCGGCAAAATTTTTCCGTTCTGCTTCATCACGATTGCTTGCGGCGCCATCAGCGGATTCCACGCGCTGATTTCTTCCGGCACCACGCCGAAAATGATTCTGCGCGAAAGTCACGCGCGCATGATTGGCTACGGCGCGATGCTGATGGAATCTTTCGTCGGCGTGATGGCGATGATCGCGGCGTGCGCGCTGCAGCCCGGGGTCTATTTCGCGATCAATAGTCCAGCGGGAATTGTGGGCAAGACGACCGACGCCGCGGCCGCGACGATTCGCAGCTGGGGTTACGCGCTCGACCCGCAAACCATGTCCGCGCTCGCGCAACGGGTCGGCGAACACACTTTGCTCGACCGCACCGGCGGCGCGCCCTCTCTCGCTGTCGGCATGGCACAGATTTTCAGCGGCACCATCGGCGGCGAGCGATTGCTCAGCATCTGGTATCACTTCGCGATCATGTTCGAAGCGCTCTTCATTCTCACCGTGCTGGACGCCGGCACGCGCGTCGGCCGCTTCATGGTGCAGGAACTCGGCGGACACGTCTGGAAGCCGCTGGGCAAATCCGGTTCGACCGCTGGAATTCTCGCCACCAGCGCGCTGATGGTCGGCGCGTGGGGATATTTTCTGTGGCAAGGCGTGCAGGATCCGCTGGGCGGAATTAACTCGCTGTGGCCGCTGTTCGGCATCGCGAACCAGTTGCTCGCATGCGTCGCGCTGGTGGTGGCCACGACGATCCTGCTGAAAATGGCCCGCAGGCGTTGGATTTGGGTGACGCTCGGGCCGATGGTCTGGCTGGTGGCCATCACCATGACCGCCAGCTACCAGAAAATTTTCTCCGCGAACGTACGGATCGGCTTTCTGTCGCAGGCCAATGCTCTGGCGGCGCAGATTTCGTCGGGCGCGATTCCTGGTGACAAAATCGCAGTCACGCAGCGGCTGATTTTCAATAATCGGCTGGATGCCGCCGTCACCGCAGTTCTGGCCGTGATGATTCTGGTGCTCCTCGTCGAGGCCATCGGCGAATGGATTGCAATTCTGAGCGGACGGAAGGCTGCGGTGCTGCATGAATCGCCATTCGTGGCGACGAAATGGGCCGAAGGGGGGGACTGAAATGAAAATCGTGCGAAATTGGCCGGGGAATATTTGGTCCTGGATCCGCCAGGTCAGCGGCGATGCGGCCTACGAAAACTATTTACTGTCAACGCGGCGCGTCGCGCAAGCGGATATGGCACGCGTTCGTTCCCGCACAATGCAAGCAGGCTGCTGCTCAACGCATGCCACATCCGCTGCGCCACTAACGCGCAAAGAGTTTTATCTTCACGCGCTGCAACGCCGTTACTCCACTGTATCCCGCTGCTGCTAATCTGCAGCCGCAGCGCGCGGACCCTCGCTGGCTGCTAGCTGTTTCCTAGATACTCCACGTGGCAGTAAGTCCCCAACCTCACGTTGTAGGCCAGGTACCAGCCCACGTGATCGGGATCCTCGTAAATTACGATCTGGTCCGAATCCCAGAGCCAGTCACCGCAATATCCCAGGTCGAAAGGCGCGACGCTGAAGTAGAAGCCGCCGAACCAGAATCGCGATGGGCCTCCTCCTGCCAGGTGCCACACATGGTGCGGGCCAAATCCGCCGGTGAAATGGCCGTGCTCCCAGGGATGATCGAGGTGGTAGTGCGGGTCGTTGCGGCCGGTATCGTGGCCGATCCATTTGCCGTCCGGATGAACATGCGGCGCATTCGGATGGCCGTCTTTATCCGCAAATGAATGATTTTCCTCGATGGGGTGGCCGGCGCCCTTCACGGCAGCGGGACCGTGAGCGGGCGGATGCGCGGCGCCCCCTTCGTGACCGCCTGGATGAGCTTGCGCGAAAACTGGAAGACTGCACAGCAACAACACTGCGAGAAGTCCTGCAAAGTGCTTCATGATCACCTCCGAAGATAATCTACCCCGGCTGTCAAGGCGCGTTTAGCTGCCCGCGGCATAGCGCTCGCCCGCCGCGCCGCATCACTCGACGTGCCGCGGACGATATTGGTTTCCGCCGGCCACCACCGCTTGCCGGCCCAACCCAATAACGGGCGGTCCACACAAGAACAAACCCCGCAGCCGCCAGTAAGTTTTGCTGATCCGGGTTGGTCCGAAAACCTCAGCGCGGGCTTTTTTGTCGCGATCTGGAACGCAATAACGTTACGTACTTCGTTGACGGAACCGCCCGCCAACCCGTATACTTGGGGTTTGTCACTAGCTTCAGGAGGCAGCATGTACGCCGTAATTCGCACTGGGGGAAAGCAATATCGCGTCGAGCCCGGCAAGACCATTCGCATTGAGCGGCTCGAGGGCAAAGTCGGCGGCAAGGTCACTTTTGACGAAGTGCTCGCCGTGCGCAACGACGACAAGAAATTCGCTTCTGGCGCGGACATTGCCAAGGCCAAAGTCATCGGCAAGATCGTCGCCCAGGACCGCGGTCCGAAAATGCTCACTTTGAAGTACAAGACGGGCGGTCAGTACAATATCAAGCGCGGCCACCGGCAGAACTACACCTCTGTCGAAGTCAGCGACATCCAAATTTCGTAGGGGTTTGCCATGGCACATAAAAAGGGCGGCGGCTCTTCCACAAACGGACGCGATTCGCACGGACAGCGGCTCGGTATCAAGCGTTTTGGCGGCCAACTGGTAAGCGGCGGCAGCATTCTGATTCGCCAGCGCGGCACGCGCTACAAGGCCGGCAAGAACGTCAGCCGCGCCAAGGACGACAGCCTCTTCGCCACCATCACCGGCGTAGTGCGCTTCGAAGACAAGGGCGCGCACGGCAAGTTCATCAGCGTGTTCCCGGCCGAAGAATCCGCGGTCGGCGGCGCGGATCGCGCGGCGTCCGCAGCAGAGTCCGCGGCAGCCAACTAACGATTTGTTTTCCGATACGCGCTCGGCTTCCAGGGCGCGTATTTTTTTCTTTGCTCCCAACCCTGGCGCATGCTTTCTTCGAGCGTTTCCAAATCAGGTGACCCGTGTTTGCGGATGAAGCAAAAATCTCCATCAAAGCTGGTGACGGCGGCAACGGCTGCGTCGCGTTTCGCAGGGAGAAGTACGTCCCGCGCGGCGGCCCTTCGGGCGGAGATGGCGGCAAGGGCGGCGACATCTATATCGAAGCCAATCCGCACGACAACACCCTGCTGCGCTACCGATACAATCGCGAGTTCAAAGCCGTGCGCGGCGGTCACGGCGAAGGCTCGAATTGCTCGGGCAAATCCGCCGACGATATGGTTCTCAAAGTTCCCGTCGGCACCGTTATTTTCGATCTGAATACCAACGAGCAGCTTTTCGATTTGACGCAGCCGGGCCAGCGGTATCTCGCGGCCAAGGGCGGGCACGGCGGTCGCGGCAATGGCAATCCTCATTTCGTCCGGCCCTGGCATCAGGCCCCGCGCGAACACGAAGACGGCACGCCCGGTGAAGAACGCACGTTGCGCCTTGAATTGAAATTGCTGGCGGACGTGGGCCTGGTCGGTTTTCCGAACGCTGGAAAATCCACGCTGATTTCGCGCATTTCGGCAGCGCGGCCTAAAATCGCGGCATATCCCTTCACCACGCTCGAGCCACATCTGGGTGTGGTTTCGGCCGATCCCGATGCCGCGCCTGGCCATGGACGCTCTTTTGTGGTGGCTGACGTCCCCGGCTTGATCGAAGGTGCGCACGAAGGCGTCGGGCTCGGCACGCGCTTTCTAAAACATCTGGAGCGTACGCGCCTGATCGCGCATCTGGTAGACACCAGCGATGCCAACGACCGCGACCCCATCCGCGATTACGAAATCATCACGCACGAGCTGGCTTCGTTCAGCCCGGAACTGGCGGCGAAGCCTATGATTCTGGTGGCCACTAAACTGGACGCCACCACGAATCGCGACCATCTCGAGGAATTGCGCGCGTTTGCCGCCGAGCGCGGCTTGGAATTTCATGCCGTTTCTTCGGCTACCGGTGAAGGCATCGTGGTACTGGTTCGCGCGATGGCTGATGCACTCGACCGCCTTCCCAAGCTGGGCGTGCCGGTTGAAACTCAGGAAGCGAATGATGGTGCGAATTTCACCACGCATGTTTCGTCGCCTGATTCGCCTAACGCCGAGCGCGAAGCAGAACCGGAAGAAGCTCACGCCGCGCCGCCCCGGGAGGAGAGTTGAGCCCGCACGCCGCGCATAAACCGCACGGCTCCGCGCATCGCCGTTCGGTCGCGCTCTTTGGCGGCACGTTTGACCCTGTGCACTCCGGCCACATCGCCGTGGCGCAGGCGGCGGAGAAGCGCTTCCATCTGGACGCGGTTTATTTTGTGCCTTCCTCGCGTCCGCCGCACAAAGCCAAGCCCGCGCTCACTCCCTTTCTGCATCGCTACACCATGGTCGCGCTAGCCTGCTCCACTCACCCGGATTTCCATCCGTCACTCGCCGAAGCGCCCTCTGACGGCGCCGCTCCGCACATTTTCTACACTTTTGATACCGTCCGCCGCTATCGCCGCGAACACCCCGACGATCAGCTCTACTTCATCGTCGGCGCGGACCAGTTTCTGGAAATCCCCACTTGGAAAAATTACGAAGGGCTTCTGGATACTTGCGATTTCATCATCGCCAGCCGCCCCGGCTTTCGCCTGGAGGCGTTGCGCCTGGTGATTCCTCCCGAAAAGTTAGGCCGCTCCAGATCCGACGATCCCAACAAGATCGTCCTGCGCAAATCCACCATTCATTTGCTGACGACGGTGTCCAGCCACATCTCCTCCACCGAAATTCGCATGCGCCTCGGCCATCGCCAATCCATTCACGGGCTTGTGCCCGCGCCCGTGGAGGGTTACATTCTGGGACAGGCTCTTTACCGGTGACCATTAACCCTCTCGATCCCGAAATCCTGCTGGCCGTGGAAGCCGCTCAGGAAAAACAGGCTCTGGACGTTTCCGTCTTGAACCTTTCCGGCTCCGGCGCGTTCGCGGATTATTTTTTGCTCTGTTCTGGCTCCAGCCAGCCGCAGATTCAAGCCATCGGCGAGGCTATTGAAGAGAAGCTGCATCGTCATGGGCGCCGCGCCGCGCATCGCGAAGGCAAATCCAGCGCCGAGTGGGTGCTGCTTGATTACGGATTTTTCGTCGTGCACATTTTCAGCGAACGCGCGCGGCAGTATTACGATCTGGAGCGCCTGTGGCGCAACGCCGAGCGCATCGAGTTTCATGAGCCCGCTGGCCCGGCGGCGGCGCGCCCCAAATCCCACGATGAGCGCCACAACGAATCCGAAGGCAACGCTACGCAGCAATGAGCGTTTTGCAGAGTTCGTGGCACGGCCGGTCCTGGCTGTGCTGTTCGCTTTCTTCATGGAAAGAAGTGATCGCAAGCCCGCGACGATGGTTCTTCTGCAGACTCCGGTTTGGTGCGAGTAAGAATCCATGAGCGCCGCAGCTGAAATTCCTTGGCTTGCGGCCGACCCCAGCTCCCGGCGCGTGCTAGAACTTGCGGAAAAAGTAGCCGGCGCTTCCACCACCGTTCTGATCACCGGCGAAAGCGGCACCGGTAAAGATCAGCTAGCCCGCTGGATCCATCAACGCAGCCTGCGCCACGATGCTCCGCTCCTGAAAATTGATTGCGCCAGCTTGCCTTCCGAGCTGGTGGAATCGGAGTTGTTCGGCCACGAACGCGGCGCATTTACTGGCGCTGTGGCGCGCAAACCAGGCCGTCTGGAAATGGCGCAGACCGGAACCATCGTCCTCGACGAAGTCGCCGCCCTCGCGCCCGGCATGCAGGCTAAACTCTTGCGCGTGCTCGAAGAGCGCACCTTCGAGCGTTTGGGCGGCACCGAAACTCTGCATATGGAAGCCCGGCTGATGGCGCTCACCAATACGGATTTGACCAAGGCCGTCGCTGCCGGGCGTTTTCGCGAGGATCTTTTCTTCCGCCTCAACGTGCTTTCGATTGTCGTTCCGCCGCTGCGCGAACGCAGCGCTGACATTCCGGAACTGGCGGCCCATTTTTTGCAGCGCCTCGGCCCCGTGCACGGCCATCCCGATGCCAGGTTCGATCCCTCCGCGCTCCGCCTGCTGGAATCCTACGAATGGCCGGGAAACATTCGCGAACTGAAAAATGCCGTCGAACACGCGCTGGTCTTCGCAAAGCAGCCGCAACTGCGCGCCGAGGATTTCCCAGAAATTGTACGCGCCGGCAGCAGCAGCGGACAAGGCCCCGGCGGCCCGCTGCGCTCTCTGGAAGACCTCGAGCGCGACGCCATCAAAGTCACGCTCGATGCCACCCACTACAAAATCGGCCGCGCCGCCGAAGTCCTGGGCATCAGTCGCAAGACGCTGCTCGAGAAACGCAAAAAGTTCGGCCTGTTGTAGCGTGGCGCACCAGTAAGAAATGAAAATCCGCCTCATCATGCTCGGCAAAACCCGTCGCGAAGAAGCTCGCGCCATGGTGAACGATTACTTCCAGCGCATCCAGCATTACACCGAAATCGAAATCGTCGAGCTGCGCGACGCCGGTCCCGCCGCGCTGCGCAAATTGAAAATCGAGCCATCCGCCACGGTCGTCCTCCTCGACGCCGCCGGAAAGCAATTCACTTCGCAGCAATTCGCACGCTGGCTCGCCGATCTGCGCGATCGCCGCACCCGCGAACTGGTCTTCCTATGCGGCGACGCCGCAGGGTTTCCGGCGGAACTGCGCTGCAGCGCCAAACAGAAAATCTCGCTCTCCACGCTCACTATGCCGCACGAATTCGCGCGCGTGATCCTGGCTGAGCAAATCTATCGCGCCTTCGCTATCCTCGCCGGCCACCCGTACCCAAAGTGAGCAGCAGCAACAGTAGTTTTCAGGGAGTTTTGCGGAAACCAGCATCCGTCTTATGGGAGAATATCCGCACCATGGCTATCAAAATCACGCACGACGCCGGAGCGCCAACCGCTTCCATTGAATTCATGATCACGCAGCCGCTGCCGGATTATGATCTCGAAGAAGTCGAAGCGCCCATCCCGCGCGACGTGGATCCTATGCTCGCTTCCCAGGGATTCAAAGACTTGCTCGATGAAACGCGCACCGTGCTCGACCGCGAGCTGCCCGGCGCCAATCTTGAAATCGCCCAGCTCACCGGCGCAATCTGCCATGACAAGGCGATTCACCGTCCGGGAATCTGGCTCGTCCTGCGCGAACGCGGCACCGGCAAAGAAATGTCCGCCGCGGCAATGCAGCAAGTCGCCCGCATCGCGGAAACGATTCGCGCGACCTTCAGCCTTTCCTAGCCGGAAAAATAAAAGAGGCACAGGGCGCGCAGAGGACGCTCCCCAAACATTGTGGGGCTCTACCAAAGGTCCTCTGTGCCTCTGTGGCAAATCTAACCTTCGTTACTTCGCTTCCGAAATCTCCACAGACGCCCGCGTCGTTTCCCAATCCATGCGCAACGAAGCGCCATTCCCCAATTTATCCAGCGCGATCGTGAAATTTTCCACCGCCGCCGGCAGCGACGAAACTTTCATATCCGTGCGCGCCAGATCCTGCGCTTCGCCCGCATAATTCGTGCCCCAAAGCGGTCCGCCCTTGTCATTCTTGGTCGTCTTGCTGATAATCAGCGTCCACTTACCCTCGTTCGGAATCGTGAAAAGCGTATAGGTTCCCGCCGGCACGGTCTTGCCGCCCACGGTTATCGCGGTGTCCGTGGTCAACGTGGTCGCTTCGTTCGCGCCGGCGCGCCACACCTGCCCGTAAGGAACGAGGCCGCCGAAAATCTTGCGCCCTTTAGCGCGCGGGCTTGAATAGTCCACCGTCACTGACTTGCCGTCAGCGAAACTGAACTGCGCTTGCGCCGGCGGGCTGGGCCGCTGTCCCTTGTCTTGCTGCCCGCTGCTGCGCGAGGCCAGCACACTGACGCTCAACAAAATCGCGCTACACAACACCAAGAATTTCCGCATGTCATTTCCTCCTCAACATTCAGCGCTCGTTTTTTGCGATCCTTTGGACCTCGCTCATCATATCTGAATTTCCCTCGCACCGGCACGGCGAGCGCGTCCGCAGACTCCTGCGTCATCCTGACACACCATGTTATTTTGACGCGTCATTTTGAGACGCCGCATCCGATTCCACTACAAAATCGCGCAATTCTTCTCGTTTTTCGCGCATTTCAGCCCTGCTAACCGATGCTGCGCATCCCCGGTGGGTATTACACAACTATTACAAACACCTTCGCCCTCGCCTGCTAATCTGGGGAGGTTGTGAACACCACAAAGAACGGACCAGAGGCCCCCATGACCCAGTCACTCGAAGTCTTGAAGAAAACATCGAAGAACAACGGCGAAATTAACTGGGTCACTTCGATCTTCATGGTCATTTTCCACCTGGGCGCCATCGCTGCTCTGTTCTTCTTTTCCTGGAAAGCATTTTTCGTCGCCATCGTTCTCTGGTGGGCCGCTACCAGCCTGGGCATCGGCATGTGCTATCACCGCCTGCTCACGCATCGCGGCTACAAAGTTCCGAAATGGCTGGAATACACGCTGACGATTTTCGCCACGCTCGCTCTGGAAGGCGGGCCGATTTTCTGGGTCGCGACGCACCGCATTCACCATAAATATTCCGATCAGGAAGGCGATCCGCATTCTCCCGTCGACGGCACCTGGTGGTCGCACATGGGCTGGATTCTGACGGGCAAGTCCATGCATCACGACACCACCACGCTCTCGCGTTACGTCCCCGACTTGGCGGAAGATAAATTCCACGTGTGGATCACCAAATATCATTACGTGCCGATGATCGTTCTCGGTCTTATCCTGCTCGCCGTCGGCGGCGTCAAGTTCGTCCTGTGGGGAATTTTTCTGCGCACGGTGATCGGCCTGCACTTCACCTGGCTGGTGAATTCCGCCACGCACAGCTGGGGCACGCGCCGCTTTCAAACCCGCGATCTATCCACCAATAGCTGGTGGGTGGCGCTGGTAACGTGGGGCGAAGGCTGGCACAACAATCATCATGCGCATCCCGTCTCCGCGCGGCACGGCTTGGCCTGGTACGAGATTGATTTCAACTGGTACGTGATCTGGACGCTGGAAAAGATCGGCATCGCCAAGAAAGTCTACACCGCGAAAATTTCCGAAATTAAGCGCGCTAATCAGGCCGTGGTGGCCAAGACGCTCACGCGGGAAAATCCCCGCGCGCTGGCTCCGGCCGAGATGTAGACCTGTCGCGGACGGATCGTGCTCCCGCCAGCTCCTTGCCCTCTCTCGCATTGGTTCGGGGCGCCTCAGCTTGGCGACGCGTAGACCCCGTGACGCAGTTGTTCGTCCATGCCATATCGCGCCATCGCTCTTCTTCGCGGTACAATCCCCGTTAGACACCGTGCAAATCGCGAGCCGCAGAAAGACCATCGCCTTCTTCGTCGTGCTGGGCTGCGCCCTGGTGGCCCTGGCCATCGCCCTCACGGTTGGCTGGACCATCCTGAATTGGCGCCAAGGCGTGCTGCTATTTTTCGGCGTGATTTTTTTCGCTGCGATCATCGCTGGGATGATTCTCAACACCATCTTCCTGGTGCGCGAAATCCGCCGCAACGAACAGCACGATGGTTTCATCAACGCCGTCACCCACGAACTGAAAACGCCCATCACTTCCATTCGCCTGTACCTGGAAACGATGCAGCGCCGCGAAGTGGACGAACCTCAACGCCAGCAATTTTATAATCTGATGTTGCTCGATACCGATCGACTGCTGGGTACCGTCGAGCAGGTGCTCAAGGCCGGCGAAGCCAGTTACCGCCGAGGGAAGCGCCATCACGTGGAGCTCGATTTCACGGAACTGGTGCGCGAATGCATCGAACTCGCGCGCGTTCGTCATCACTTGGCGGCCGGCGTTCTGCATTTCGATCCCATATCAGCTAACGCCGCGCCAGTGATCCTGCGTGGCGATCCCGCCGAATTGCGCACCGCCGTCTCCAACTTGCTCGATAACGCCGTGAAATATTCGCGTGACCAGGTGGATGTCGCCGTGCGCATCGAAATTCCAGACGACGAACATATCGCGCTGCGCGTCACCGACCGCGGCATCGGCATCCCCGCGCCCGAACTCAAACGCATCTTCAAACGTTTCTATCGCGTTCCCGGACGCCCTAGTTTTCAGGTGAAGGGAACCGGACTGGGCCTGTTCATCGTGCGCGCCGTTGCGCGCGCGCATGGCGGAAAAGTTTACGCCGCCAGCGAAGGCGAGGGCCGCGGCTCCACCATTTCGCTCGAGTTGCCGAGGAATATCGCATGAGCCGCGTGTTGGTAGTGGAAGATGAAGCGCACTTGGCCAAAGGATTGCGCTTCAATCTCGAAGCCGAAGGCCACTCCGTGGAGGTTTCCGGCGACGGCGAATCCGCGCTCGAGCGCCTGGTCACGGAAAAAGAAAATTTCGACGCCGTGGTGCTCGACGTCATGCTCCCGGGCAAAGACGGTTTCGCGGTCGTTGCAGCTTTGCGCAAGGCTCACAATTACGTTCCGGTGCTGATTCTTACCGCGCGTGGCCGCCCGGAAGATGTGCTGCAAGGATTTGCCGCCGGCGCGGACGACTACCTGCCGAAACCTTTTCAGTTGCCGATCTTTCTCGCCAGGCTGCAAGGCTTGCTGCGGCGCAGCCAGTGGCTCGTCGCTGAAAAAGCTGCGCCAAAGGGCCGCGCGGCCAATGGTAAGGATACCGCTGCAAACGCCAACGCCGCCGGCGCAAACGCTGCCGGCGATTCCGAAGTATTTTCGTTCAACGGCAAGACGATAGATTTCGGAACGCTGGAACTTCGCGTCAACGACACCACGATCCAGCTCACGCTCATGGAAGCCAAGCTCCTGCGCCACCTGATTCGCAGCAAAGGCCGCACCGTCTCGCGCAAGTCCATCCTCGAAGACGTCTGGGGCCTGCATGAAGACACCGACACGCGCGCCATCGACAACTTCATCGTCCGCCTCCGCCGCTACATCGAAAAAGACCCCTCCAAGCCCAAACATCTCCTAACCGTCCGCGGCGTCGGCTACCGCTTTCTCGCTTAACCTGTCTTTGTCCCCAACGCCTTTCGCGTTCTCTTGCCCCAGCGTTCTTTTTCACATAGAGTATGCGTATATGGATTACTCCGGCATCATCACCATCGAGCCTGGCAAACGGGGCGGAAAACCGTGTATTCGCGGCCTGCGCGTCACCGTTTATGACGCGCTGGAAAATCTCGCCAGTGGAATGACCCACGCCAAGATTTTGCGGGAACTCCCCTATCTAACGGAAGAGGATATCCGCGCTTGCCTCGCGTTCGCAGCCGACCGCGAGCGAAAGCTGGAAATTCTGAACGCGTGAAGCTTCTCCTTGATGAAAATCTTTCTCCCCGCCTAGCTGAGGCGCTCACGGATCTATATCCCGGCTCAAACCATGTTCATCAATGCGGATTGGGAAGCTCGGACGACGCGACGATTTGGGATTACGCCAAAACCAACGGCTTCATAATCGATTCTAAGGATTCTGATTTCGAAGAACGAAGCGTTGTCTTGGGTTGTCCGCCCAGAGTGATTAGGCTCCGCATCAGCAATTGCACGAGCGCAGACGTCGAAAGTGTGCTGCGATCGGCATTTTCAATCGTGACCCGCTTCGTCGACGATGACGAAGAAACTTGTTTGGTTTTGAATCGTCAGGAGCAGCGCAAATAGCGACGCAGCGGTCGCTCGTTGCTCGCTATTCTGAACTGCACTGTTGAGGAACTCTGTCATGCCCGAAGGGAAAGGACTGCTGATCGTTTACACCGGACCCGGCAAGGGCAAGACGACTTGCGCCCTCGGCACCGCTTTTCGCGCCGTCGGTCAGGGCATGCGCGTGATGATGGTGCAGTTCATCAAGGGTTCGTGGCACTATGGCGAGTTGGACGCCGCGAAAATGCTCGGCGACGATAAGTTTGAAATTCGCCCCATGGGCCGCGGCTTCGTGAAGATTGGCGGCGCGGAAACGGATCCTGAAGACGTGAAAATGTGCGAAGAGGCTTGGGAATTCGGCCGCGCGCAGATTTATAGCGATAAATACGATCTGGTCGTGCTCGATGAAATCAATTACGTGATCGGCTACAAAATGCTGGACGTCGATCGCGTCGTGGATGCGCTTACCGAACGTCCCGAGCGCGTCCACGTGATCTGCACGGGCCGCAGCGCGCATCCCAAACTGATCGAGGCTGCCGACTTGGTGACGGAAATGCGCGAAGTAAAACATCCGTACACGAAAGGCATCCTGGCGCAGCGCGGCATTGATTACTGAATCCAAAGGCGCAGCGGCAGCTTTTTTAACTTTCAACTTTCAACTGTGAACTGTTAACTTCGTAAGGGGCCTTCCAGCCCAAAAACCTCGACCCATGGCCTGGTTCAAGCGTGAAAAAAAACCGATCGAAAATCCCACGCCGGCCGAAGAACGCCGCGTCCACACCGAAGGCATGTGGACGAAGTGCAATTCCTGCCGCGCCATCATTTGGAAAAAAGATCTCGAAGCGAATTGGGAGGTCTGTCCCAAGTGCGAGCACCATTTCCGCCTCAGTTCGCGGCGGCGCCTGGAAATGCTTCTCGACGAGGAGCCGTGGACCGAGCTGGACGCAGACCTGGCCTCCAGCGATCCGCTCCAATTCACCGACACCAAGCCCTACGCACAACGCCTGAAAGAAGCGCAGCGCAAGCTCAACATGAAAGACGCGATCATTACCGCCGAAGGCCGCTTGAACGGGCGCCCCGTGGTCTGCTGCGCGATGGAATTCGGATTTATCGGCGGTTCGATGGGCGCGGTGGTGGGTGAAAAAGTTGCGCGGGCGATAGACCGCTCCCTGGAACAGAAGGAGCCGCTCATCGTCGTCTCCTGCTCCGGCGGCGCGCGCATGATGGAAGGCGTGGTCAGTCTGATGCAACTCGCGAAAGTTTCCGCCGCGCTCGGACGCCTCGACGAAGCGAAGCTCCCTTTCATTTCCATTCTCACCGATCCCACCACCGGCGGCGTCACCGCCAGCTACGCGATGCTGGGCGATCTGAATATTGCGGAGCCGGGTGCGCTCATCGGTTTTGCCGGCCCGCGCGTGATCGAACAAACCATCCGCCAGAAACTGCCCGAAGGTTTTCAGACGGCCGAATTCCTGCTGGAGCACGGTTTCCTCGACGCCGTCGTCCCGCGCAAGGAAATGAAGCCTTATATCGCACAAGCTCTCGATTTCTTCGTCGGCTAGCCCCATGACGTATGAAGAATCCGTACGGGCACTGCTTGCTTTGGGCCGCGAGCTCGCCTCCCCGCAACAGGCGCGCGTGCAAAAATTCGGCCTCGCGAATATCACCACTCTTGCAGGAGACCTCGGCCAACCTCAGCGCTCCTCTCCTTGCGCGCACATCGCCGGAACCAATGGCAAAGGTTCAACGGCCGCTATGCTGGAATCTATCCTGCGCGCCGCCGGGTTGCGCACCGGCCTGTACACTTCGCCGCACCTGGAACGCATCAACGAGCGCATCCGCATCAACGGTGAAAATATTTCTGACGAGGATTTTGTCGCGGCGTGGTCTCGCGTCCACTCCTCCATCGAATCGCTGATGGCCTCCGGAAAGCTCACTTCGCATCCCACATTCTTTGAGTGCGTCACGGCCATCGCCTTTCTCGCTTTCGCCCAGCACCAGGTGGATTTCGCGATCTACGAAGTGGGACTCGGCGGCCGCCTCGACGCCACCAACATCGTCGAGCCAGAAGTCGCCATCATTACTCCGGTGGATTTCGACCACGAAAATTTCCTCGGCCATTCCATCGAGGAAATCGCGGCGGAAAAAGCCGGCATCATCAAACCCGGCGCGTGGGTCGCCTGCGCCAGTGAACGCCCAGAAGCTCGCGCCGTGATCGCCCGGCGATGCACTGAGATGGACGCGCGCCTGGTGGAAGTGGACACAACAGTACGCGCGGAAGACGTACAAAGCGCGGACGGCTTCTATCGCGCCGTTGCGGCGTTCACGTACTCGCGCAAGAAACTCACGGTCGCCCCGTCGTTGCCCGGGCGCTTTCAGATTCGCAATGCGCTCACCGCAACCATTGCCGCCCGACTACTTGCGGAGCGTGGTTTCCCGATACCCGATACCGCCATCGAGCGCGGCATCGCCACCGCAAATTGGGCCGGACGTCTGGAACGGCTCGCCACCCAACCTGATGTTTACCTCGACGGCGCGCACAATCCCGCGGGCGCCCGTGAACTATTGAAATTCTGGCAAGAAAGTTACGGCGGCCGCCGTATTTTTCTAGTCTACGGAGCGATGCGCGATAAAGCAGTGGATGAGATTTCCGGCCTGCTGTTCCCTCACGCAACTGCCGTCATCCTGACGGAACCACACCAGCCGCGCGCCATTTCCGCTCCGCTGCTTTCGGAAATGACCAGCCACGACGCCAAAGAAACGATCGTTGTGCGCGATCCCGGCGAGGCGCTGGAAACTGCCTTGGAACGTGCCGGCCCGCAGGACGTCGTGTTCGCGACGGGCTCGCTGTACCTTGTGGGAGAATTGCGTTCCTACTGGAGCACACGCGCGGCGAAGCAAAGTTCCGCCAGCCGCCCGAATTCGTCCTCCAAAAGCTAATATTTTCCTCCCGAAAATCGTGGTTTTCTCCGACAATTCGTAGTCCGCCCATTTAATTTGTCGGATTGCAGTTGGCGCGCCGCGCGTTCTCCCAGAAACGTGCGCCGTGGCCGATTGCGAACACGCCTCGCGTCCCATCACCGAACATGTTTTCCCATGCGCGCACGCTGCAAATATCGATTCTGAAATGTAGAACCTTCTTGTGAACAACTCGTCCATTTTCTTCGTTTATCTCGAAGTGATCGCGAGGCAAAACCTCAGCTCGTGCGTCTAACAAAAACAAGCAGGAGGGTCCTATGAGGCAGGATACGAGAAGGCAAAAACTGGAATCATTCGGCCGCGCGCCGGCTTTGTTGTGTGCCGCGCTGCGTCAATTTCCCAAGAAGATGTGGATCTATAAACCGGCCACCGAGCGCTGGAGCATTCACGAAATTATTCTGCATCTCGCCGACAGCGAAGCCAGCGCCTATGTGCGCTGCCGCGCATACATCGCCGAGCCCGCCGTCAGTCAATCGGCAAAATTCAGCGCTTCGCGCTGGGCCGGTTCGCTCGGTTATTTCCACCAGAGCACGCGCGAAGCCTTGGAAATTATCCGCCGCCTGAGAAAAATGACTTATCAATTGCTGGTCGCGATTCCCGAGGAAGTTTGGGACAACACCGTCACTCATCCGCGCGACGGCGTCATCAGCCTCGATCGTTGGGTGGATCTGCAGGAGCGCCACATTCCGCACCACATCGACCAGATGCGTCAGAACTACGAGACATGGCTCAAGACGCATCCTCCCAGGCGCCGCCCTTCGCCATCGCGCGCCACAGGAATTTCGTCAGGGATGGTCTCCATGTCCACCGCAGGAATCTGCTAGCAACGCGAAGTTCCGTCGCAAACCGCGCACCGTAGGTTCGGTGTCCCCCACGCTCGCGCGCGAGTTGCCCGGTTACTGGGGTTGGAAACCTGTCGCCGCTCCTCCGCCTTGGTAGCCCTTGCCCCTAGTCGGCCAACGAGAGAGAATGAGTCACGCTGTGGTGCTCGTTCAATAGCTGTGCCCAGCCTGAAACGGGGGAGGATAGCCGTGGCGGAAAACCAGACACCAGAACAGAAGAACAACCTGATCATCCGCGTGCCGTTGTCGTCGGATGGCTACGTCTCGATTTATTTTTCGAGCAACGATGGCCGCCTGATGAGCGAACGCGAGTGGTGGCATCTGAAACAAGTAATCGAACTGGCGAGCAAAGCCTTCGTGAAACCCGAAGAACGGGCACAAGCCGCCGCAGCCGGCGCGTAATCAACGTAGAATCGATTGGCACGCGGCAAGTCAGCGCCGTGACCCTCTGCAAGTTTGAGCATTCGGCGGCACGAAATCGGCCAAGGAGTTGCGATGTACCCTGAAGAATTGCTTACAGGAATGCGCCAGGAATTGACGAGTATCGGTTTTCGCGAATTGCGCACGGCGCAGGACGTGGACGCCACGCTGCAGAAGGAACAGCGCACCGTCCTCGTCGTCGTGAATTCCGTCTGCGGATGCGCCGCTGGCCGCGCTCGGCCGGCAGTCGCGATGGCTCTGTCGCACCAGGCCCGCCCGGAAATTCTCGCCACCGTTTTCGCCGGCCAGGATCGCGAAGCAACGGAGCGGGCGCGCAGTTACTTCACGGGCTACGGCCCCTCGTCCCCCTGCATCGCCTTGCTGCGCGACGGCAAAGTGGCCTTCATGCTGGAAAGGCACTCGATCGAAGGCCGCGAGCCGCAAGCCATCGCGGCAGATCTCACAGGCGCCTTCGACCGCTTCTGCACCCCGGCCGCTGCGCGTACAAATCAGTAACTAGCTCGCAGCACAAGACCGCGAGCGTCACAAGCTCACGAATCACAGCATAGCGTTGGCGAATCGCGAATTCTCCCAGCGGAATCCGTCGCAAACTCCAGCCGCATGCTCAATCACCATCACCGGTTGTTCACCACAAGGTACTAACTCGCGCCGCCGGCGTTTCTCCACAACCGATATCAGATTACCCTCTTATCTTGAGGCCAAGCATGACCTGCAACGCTTGCGGAGCAAAGACCGCAGAGGGAAAACCATTTTGCAGTTCGTGTGGCGCGCCGCTGGTAGGTTTTTCCGTAGGCCGCGCCGTCACGCAATCCCCCGCTCCTGATTTTTTGCCCGCGGCGTCTTCGGCGGTATCTCTCGCGGTTGCTTCGGCCGAACAGTATGCCGGTTTCTGGCTGCGCGTGCCCGCCGCAATAATTGACTTGATCATCCTCGCGATTCCGCTCGCGCTGGCCGTCTCCTATTTGTCGGTAGCGATGGGCAGTTGGCGCGCTTTCTTGAGCCTCCATCCGGGGCAATCGCCGGCAGAGATTGTCGCGGCGTTCGGCCACACCTACCTGTTCGCGATTCTTTTTTTCTTCATCGTCACCGGTTGGCTCTATTTCGCGCTGTTTGAAAGTTCCTCCTGGCAAGGCACCCTCGGGAAGAAATTCATCGGCCTCAGCGTCGCGGATCTGCAAGGCAATCGTGTGACGTTTGCGCGCGCCAGCGGACGGTTCTTCGCCGGACGCTTCCTGGCCCACGTTCCTTTCATCGGCTCCCTCTACAGCGCAGTTGATTGCATCTGCGCCGGACTAACTTCCCGCAAGCAGGCGCTGCACGACATGCTCTCCGGCTGCCTGGTCCTCCGCAAGAACGAAGGAATGCTGTATCGCAAGTAGTTCGCCGCCAGCGATTCACTGGGAAATGCGTTATAAGCGCTAAGAGAACGGGAGATTGCCGCGCCCGCCGCGCAATGATAGGATGGCACTTCATGAGCCCGGAGCCAGCCCATAAAATCCGCGTAGGCATCCCCTATCGCACTAGAAAAGAAGAACTTAGCAACAAGCGGGAAGCCTATGACAAGTACGTGGCAGCCGTCGCAGCGAACGCCGCCGAGCCCGTCGAAATCTCGCTCAGCCTCTCTTCGGCGGAATTGCAGCAGCTGGCGCAAACCCTCGATGCCGTTGTCCTCCCCGGCAGCCCCGCCGACCTCGAGCCCTCGCTCTTTCACGCCGCGCGCCATCCCAATACCGCCGAGTCCGATGCCGATCGCGAGCGCACCGATTTCGCGCTGCTCGGTCACGCTGTCACCGAGCACAAGCCCGTCCTCGCCATCTGTTACGGCGTGCAGAGTCTGAACGTTTTCCTGGGCGGGCCGCTGGTGCAGGATATTCCCAGCGCCATCCACACTGAAATCCAGCACGCTTGGTCGGGCCACGAAGGTCCCGAGCCGCATCACGAGGTCACAATTGACGCAGGTTCGCGCCTCGCGCAGTTGGCCGGCGCAACGAAAGCGCGCGTGAACAGTTCGCATCATCAATCCGTGCTGCAACCGGGAACCAATCTTCGCGTCGTGGCACACGCGCCCGACGGCGTGATCGA